>Ga0335074_10009543_pt1 | contig 13554 bp, 14 predicted proteins | sample Lox_Sample_23_FD_206715 | JGI IMG/M metagenome (GOLD analysis project Ga0335074, IMG submission 206715) | Soil microbial communities from Loxahatchee National Wildlife Refuge, Florida, United States - Lox_Sample_2.3 | ecosystem: Environmental > Terrestrial > Soil > Wetlands | place: USA...
TATGTTCCCGGAGAAATTATCGTGGCGGATGATTCGGGACTCGAAATTGATGCGTTGAACGGTGCTCCGGGCGTGCACTCAGCCCGATACGCTGCGGACGAACCGCATCTGGCAGAGGAAAACACCGATGATGAGGAAAACAATGCGCGTGTGCTGCAAGAATTGAAAGGAGCTCCTGCTGAAAAACGCACCGGACGATTCGTCTGTGTGCTGGCCGCCGCGCGTAACGGAGAAATTCTTGCCGTATTCCGCGGCACTGCCGAAGGCGTTATTCTCGAAGCTCCCCGCGGATCAAACGGCTTCGGTTATGATCCGCTATTCTATTTTCCAAGCATTCAGAAGACGTTCGCCGAACTGACCGCAGAAGAGAAATCGAAGTACAGCCACCGTGGCGCAGCCTTCCGGCAGTTTCTGGAATGGTGCGGTGAACAGGGAAACGTCTCGACGAAACGCGCCTGATTCCTGAAAAAGCACAGTCCAGTGCTCGGTAGTGTGCTCCGATGTATTGACTTACCTTCAAGCCACGCACGATAATGTCAGGTTATTTTGTCATTGCTGGACTTATAAGGAGCGCTACGTGGCATCTGCCAGTTCTACTGCTCCCGCAATTCCGCATGGCGTTGCGCCATTGCGTGCAGGTCAGGGAATTTCATTCGTTCTGCGGCGTCTGCATTCGTTGACCGGGATCATCCCGGTGGGCGCCTTTCTCTTCGAACACATCCTGATTTCGAACTCGACCGCGATCAGTGGTCCGGCAGCGTATGCTCGCCAGGTCAGCTTTTTGGCGAACCTGCCGCTGGTATTTTTCCTTGAGCTGTTCGGAATCTGGATCCCCATCGCCTATCACGCAGGCTACGGCTTTTACATCTGGTATCGCGGAGATGGAAATACCGGCTCGTATCCGTGGACCGGCAACTGGATGTATACCGTGCAACGCTGGACCGGGGCCATCGCCTTCATCTACATCGTCTGGCACGTCTACACCATGCGATTCGCAGGTGTTGACCTGCACGAAAATCCGATGGCTTCCTTCGGAAAAGTGCAAGCCGAAGTCATGCACACGGGACTGTTCCTCTTCTACGCGATAGGCCTGGTAGCGGCTTCCTGGCATTTCGCCTATGGAATCTGGCTGTTCTGCGCAAAGTGGGGCATCGTCTCTGGGACCCGCGCACAGAAAGGTTTGCTGCGGCTATGCCTGGCCTTCTTCCTGCTGCTGTGTGGAGTCGGATTTGCCAGCTTGTACACGTTCCGTTCACGTCCAATGCAGGAGGAAGGCACCAGCGGCACCATCGTAGAAATGCATCACAGAGCAGCTGATCAGGCCGCCAGCTACAGGAGGTCCCGATAATGGCAGCTCCGAAAATTATCGTTGTCGGTGGCGGACTGGCGGGACTGGCCGCAGTCATCAAGATTGCGGAGATGGGTGGCGAAGTTGATCTGTTTTCCATCGTTCCGGTGAAGCGATCGCACTCCGTCTGCGCTCAGGGCGGCATCAACGCTGCCAAAAATCTGAAGGGTGAGGGCGATTCCACTTGGAAGCACTTCGATGACACGGTATATGGTGGCGATTTCCTCGGCAATCAGCCGCCGATTAAAGATATGTGCGAGGCGGCGCCGGGGATCATCGACCTGCTCGACCGCATGGGCGTCCCCTTCAACCGGACGCCGGAGGGGCTGCTCGATTTCCGCCGTTTCGGTGGGACACTCTACAACCGCACGGCCTTTGCCGGGGCGACTACGGGCCAGCAACTTCTTTATGCGCTAGACGAGCAAGTGCGACGCTACGAGGCGGAAGGAAAAGTAAAGAAATTCGAGCACTGGGAATTTCTGTCGGCTGTACTCGATGGCAATAAAGTCTGCCGCGGCATCTGCGCGATGGATTTGCGTTCAATGGAAGTGCGTACCTTCCCTGCCGACGCGATCATTATCGCGACTGGCGGAATCGGAGCGATCTTCGGCAAGTCCACGAATTCCGTAGTCTGCACCGGATCGGCGCAGTCGGCTCTCTATCAGCAGGGCTGCTATTACGCGAATGGCGAATTTATCCAGGTTCACCCCACTTCGATTCCGGGGGAAGACAAGCTGCGGCTGATGTCGGAGTCAGCACGTGGCGAGGGTGGACGCGTATGGGTTCCGAAGAACGCCGGCGACAAGCGCGATCCGAAATCAATTCCACAGAGCGAACGGTGGTACTTCCTGGAGGAGTGGTATCCGAAGTATGGGAATCTCGTCCCGCGCGATGTGGCGACACGCGCCATTTTCAAGGTCGTTTACGAATACAACCTCGGCATCGATGGCAAGCCGATGGTCTACCTCGATCTGACCCACATCGATCGCAAGATTCTCGACCGCAAGCTGGAAGGCATTCTGGAAATCTACGAGAAGTTTGTCGGGGATGATCCACGCGACACGCCGATGAAGATTTTCCCCGGCATGCACTACACAATGGGTGGGCTGTGGATTGATTACAAGCAGGCGACCAACATCCCGGGCATCTTCGCGGCCGGCGAGTGCGAGTATCAGTATCACGGCGCGAACCGCCTCGGCGCGAACTCGCTGGTGTCGTGCATTTTCGGTGGCGGCGTTGCAGGTCCTAACGCTGTGAATTATGCACGCGGCCTGCAAGGCCCCGCCGGAGGCAACGGGCATTTCGAAGCCGAAAAGAAAAAGCAGGAAGAGAACAATGCCCTGCTCATGAAGAATGAAGGCAACGAGAATCCGGTGAAGTTGTGGCGCGAGCTGGGCGATCTGATGACCAAGGATTGCACGGTCATCCGCTACAACAAGAACTTGCAGCAGACGGATGCGAAGCTGGTCGAGTTCCTGGAGCGCTATCGCAAGATCAATTTGAGCGATCGCACGCTGTGGGCGAATACGACGGTGGTTTTTGCGCGGCAGCTTTACAACATGCTGCAATTGGCACGGGTGATCGCGCAGGGAGCGCGCATGCGCGATGAGTCGCGCGGGGCGCATTACAAGCCGGATTTCCCCGACCGCGACGACAAGAACTGGCTGAAGACGACGAAAGCGTATTTCGCTCCCGACGCAGACGAACCGAAATTCGAGTTTGAGCCGGTGGACGCGGGGCTAATTCAGCCGAGACCGAGGAAGTATTGATTTAATGGAGTCCAGACGCATTCATCCGCCCGCGAGCGAAGCGAGCACCCTGTTCCATTGCGCTTCGCGCGCAATCTTGGACGAATGCGTCCGGGGCTACGTGGATATTCTTAAAGGCTAATTGCGAATGGCTGATAAAACCGTCATCTTGAAGATCAAGCGGCAACTCACTCCCAACGGCAAGTCGTATTGGGAGGAATTTTCCGTTCCCTACCGGCCGAACATGAACGTGATTTCCGCGCTCATGGACATCGCCGCCGATCCCGTAACGCGCGATGGCAAGCCGACCACTCCCATCACTTACGACTCGAATTGTCTCGAAGAAGTTTGCGGATCCTGCGCTATGCTCATCAATGGCAAGGCGCGCATGGCTTGCTCCGCACTGATCGATCAACTGGAGCAGCCGATTCGGCTCGAGCCGTTCTCCAAGTTCCCAGTCGTTCGCGATTTGGCGACCGACCGCAGCGTGATCTTCGAAAATCTTAAAGCCGTAAAAGCATGGGTTCCCATCGATGGAACGTACGACCTCGGTCCCGGACCTCGCATGTCATCTGAGGATCAGGAGGCTGCTTACCCGCTCTCACGGTGCATTTCGTGTTGCTGTTGTATGGAGGCGTGCCCGCAATTTGACGATGCGACCGGATTCGTCGGCGCAGCCACGATCTCGCAAGTGCGCCTGTTCAACACGCATCCCACGGGCGCCGCGCTGAAGCGCGAACGCCTGACTGCACTGATGGGCGACGGCGGCATCCAAGAATGCGGTTACGCTCAGAACTGCGTCGAAGTTTGCCCCAAGGATATTCCGCTGACCAAGTCGATTTCTGAGGTTGGCGGGCAGGTCATGAAACAGGCCCTAGGTGACCTTTTCCGGCGCTAATTTTTGTCACTTTGCCCTATACGCGCTTAGGCTTCGCTTCATCTAAGTTCTGCAAATATAAGCATTAGCTGCACATAACGGAGCGGGCGACGGTGCTCCTGGTTGGTCTTGCGATTGCCGATAAAGTAGTGGGAGAGCTTGCCCCAACGGAAAGTAATCACCGAGTAACGGCTGGCGAATCGGGCCCTTATTACCGAACCTGAGTACAGAGGTAACGGCCTCAGGCCCCTGCAAGGTTGGACGACTTGACACCGTCGCTTAGAATAGCCGCTACCCGCGTAGAAGAGTTGCTGCTCGTGCTTGATGGGGCACGGTGGCTCGAACCCAGGAATACCACTTCGTGAAAGTCGTTCGACTAAAATTCGTTGCGATTTTGGCTGCGGCATTCCTGTGTACGTTGCTACCCAGCCAAGCCTTCGCCGTACGTCACGCGGTGGTCCATCGGACGCACCATAGCCGCGTCCGCTGGCTGCTCCGCTGGAATCCGATGTTCCGGCCCTCCCACGAGTCGCTCTTGATTCAGAACGCGGAAATCGATCGGCTCGACCTTCCCAGAATTCAGGATGAAACCGAATTAGAGGCGCTCAAAGCGGATGGCTCGCTTGTGCCCATCGTTCCGGGAGAGACCTTGCGCATCGAGCACTCGCTTGATCCTTCACGGCGCTTCTGCCGGCCGTGGACGCGCGACTTCGTGGATGATCTCAGCCAGGCATACTACAACCGCTTTCATGAGCAGATTCAGGTGAACTCGGCGGTGCGCACGGTGATTGTTCAGAAGAAGCTGCGGCGGCACAATCGCAACGCCGCCCCTTACGAGGGCGACACGGCTTCGTCACATTTGGCGGGAGTCACGGTCGATCTGCAGCGGCGCGGCATGACCAAAGAGCAGATTCGCTGGATGGAACATTATCTTTTCTATATGAAGGCGCTCGGTCTGGTGGAACCGGAAGAAGAGCGGCGCCACTGGTGCTTCCACATCATGGTGAGCGGCCATTATTCTGAGTGGCGCCAGACACAAAGCATCATCCCGCTCGAGCCGCAGCAGAATGATCACCCCGATAGCGACATCGCCAATAGCCCGGTCGCGCTGGGCAGCGGCCTCCAGTAGTTTTCTTCTTGGCTTGTCCGTTATTCTTCCGCAATGATCGTTCTCATGGCTGGGCTTCCCGGCACAGGCAAAACCACACTTGCGCGTGCACTGGCCTCGCGTACCGGCGGGCGCGTGATCGGCAAAGATGAAGTCCGCCACGCGCTATTTCTGCCCGAGGAAATCGAATACTCCTCACGGCAGGATGATTTCTGCTTGCAGGTGATGCTGCAGCTTGCGCAATACATTCTGGCGCGCGACCCTGCGCGATTCGTTTTTCTGGATGGGCGTCCGTTTTCTCGAGGCTATCAGATTGAAAATGTCATCATCGCGGCCAATTCGCTGCGGCAGCCCTGGAGAATTCTGGAGTGCGTCTGTTCAGAAGAAACCACGAGGAAGCGGCTTGAATCGGATCAACAAGCGAGCACGCATCCTGCGGGAAACCGCAATTTCGAACTTTACCAAGCGGTCAAGGAGCGCTTCGAGACCATCCTTCTGCCAAAAAATGTAATCGATACCGACCGGCCGTTTGAAGCCAGCCTCGAATGCGCTCTTGCCGCCATACAGTGAGGGTTTGAGTCCGACCACTTCCTGCTTATACAATCGAAAACTTGCGTCTTCGGTGAACCCATAATCGTGAAACTCTGCCTTGCAATTGTAATCGCTATCGCTTCCTTATTGATCGTCCCAGTCGTTGCCCAGAACTCGGCCAATACAAACAACAGCAATGAACGCATCAGCCGAAAAGCATGGGAAATTCAAAACTCGGCGATCGTCGTTGACACGCACGCCGATACGCCCCAACGCTTTCTCGACGAGGGCTACGATATCGGCTCGACCGATCCCAACGATCCGGGACATATCAGCCTCGACAAAGCGAAACGAGGTGGTCTCGGGGCAGAATTTTTCTCCATCTGGGTCGATCCCGAAATTAATAAGGGCCATTACGCCCAGCATACTTTCGATCTCATCGATTCGGTCTATGAGCAGGCCGCGCATCATCCGGATCGCATGATGATGGCATTCTCCGTTGCCGATATCGAGCGCGCGCATCGCGAGCACAAACTGGCGGCACTCATGGGCATTGAAGGCGGACACTCCATCGAGAACGACATGCGCCTGCTGCGCGATTATTACCGGATCGGCGTCCGCTATATGACCCTGACGTGGTCGAACACCAACGAGTGGGCTGATTCATCGGGAGATATCGACGATGCAAAGGTCGAGCACCATAACGGCCTGACTGATTTCGGCAAGCAGGTCGTCTTAGAGATGAACCGGCTCGGCATGATGGTCGATATCTCACACGTTTCTGACAAGACCTTTTTGGATGCGATTGCGACTACGAAAGCTCCTGTAATTGCGTCGCATTCTTCGGCGCGAGCTCTGGTGAATGCGCCGCGCAATATGACCGACGACATGCTGCGCGCCGTGGCCAAAAACGGCGGTGTGGTGCAGGTGAACTTTTTCAGCGGATTTGACGATGAGACCTTCCGCAAGCGTGTCGACGATCAGGCCAAAGACCTAGCGGCTGCGGTTCAGAAGTATGTGGACCACCTGAAGGCCGAGGGAAAGCCGGTGAACTACATGGATATCGATCGCATCGAGCGCGAATGGATGGCGATGATTCCTCGCCCGCCGTTGAGCGTGATCATCGATCACATCGACCACATTGCGAAGGTCGCTGGCGTCGATCACGTGGGACTCGGCTCGGATTTCGATGGCGTGAGTGGGGCAACTCCGCAAGGGATGGATTCCGCTGCTGATCTGCCGAAGATCACGCAAGCGCTGCTGGATCGCGGCTACAGCGCGGAAGATATCAAGAAAATTCTTGGCGGAAATCTGCTGCGCGTGTTTGGCAAAGTGGAACGCGTGAGCAAAGAGATGCAGAGCGGCGGACACTGATTGCTCTCCGCGTGGCACTCAGAATCTAGCATTCGGCATCCCAGCCCGCGAGTTCTTAGTCCTCCCGCCGGAAAGGCAGAACTTCTTTCGTTGGAATGCCAATTGCTGAGTGCTGAACGCTCCCATTACAATGCAACGTTAACCTCGAAATCCCCTAGGAGCTTTCATGCGGAAGTTGCTCTTTATTTACTCAGTAATGCTGCTGGTTGCGGCAGCGTTGGCACAAACAAGTACACACGCCTCGCCGTCGAAGCCCGGTACCTCGACGCATCTGGTGGTTCATCCGGTGGCCATTATCGACACAACCGTTGGAAAGATGACCTGCACCCTGTATCCCGATAAGGCGCCAATCGGAGTGGCTAATTTCATCGGACTAGCGACGGGAACGAAGGATTGGAAGAATCCGCAAAGCGGCGCGACGATGCACAACAAGCCGCTCTACGACGGGACCATCTTTCATCGCGTGATTCCAAATTTTATGATTCAAGGCGGAGATCCGGCGGGCAACGGCTCTGGTGATCCCGGATATAAATTTAAGAACGAGACTTCGTCTGATCTTCTCTTCGACCGTCCGGGACGCCTCGCCTACGCCAACGCCGGTCCGAACACCAATGGGTCACAATTTTTCATCACGGAAGTGGCCACACCGCATCTCAACGGTGGTTACACAATTTTCGGGCAATGTGACGAGGCAACCGTAGCCTTGGTGAAGCAAATCGCGCGAATGGCCACCGATCCGCAAAACGATCGGCCATTTCGACCGGTTAAAATCATTCACATCACCATCGTGAAACACCCTGCGGGAGCGCATCCGGCGGCTGCGGCAAAGAAGCCGGCAACGGCGACGAGCTCCCACTAGTTTTGGCATCCACACGAGATTGTTTCTTCAAACTGCAGCTGCTCTCGGAGTGACTCGCTTAATTTATTAATGACAACCGATTGATTTCAGAAAGGAACTCATGACTCGCCAACCTGGACTTTATGCAACATTTGAAACTACCGAAGGAAACATCGTCTGCCGGCTTTTTGACAAAGACGCACCGAAAACCGTCGCCAATTTTGTCGACCTAGCCGAGGGTAAACGGGAGTGGAAACATCCCTCCACCGGAAAGAAATCCAATGACCGGCTTTATGACGGCACGATCTTTCATCGCGTGATCCCCGATTTCATGGTCCAGGGCGGAGATCCGCAGGGCACTGGCATGGGCGGCCCAGGATATCAGTTCGAGGACGAGACCAAAGGCTCGCCCCACAAGTTCGACAAGCCCGGGAAGCTGGCCATGGCCAATGCCGGGCCAAATACGAATGGCTCGCAGTTTTTTATCACGGTCGTCCCGACCACGTGGCTGACTGGCAAGCACACCATCTTCGGTGAGGTAGTCGAGGGACAGGATGTCGTCGACAAGATCACGCGCGTTCCGCGCGGTCGCAATGACCGGCCGAGCAAAGATGTGGTGCTGAAGAAGGTAACCGTGGAAAAAGAGTAGACTCTTCTGTTATTGGAGGCTCTCTGGCCGCCACCATCGTAGTGGGAGCAGCAAAGACAGGCCCTACTCCAGACCGCGCAGCAGATCACCGGCACAAAAGTCGACGACCTCGTGCGGCAGGAACTCGGAGTGCCTTTTGGATTTCAGGGCGGGAGGCCGCTGTTCGAGTCCGCCATTGAGCTCGCTCATATGATTTCGTCGGCCGACCTAAGCCTCGCGAGTCGGCGCCAGCTCCAGCAGATCGGCGACTTTGGTCAGCAGGTCATTCAGCGCTTCCAGGAAATCCGGACCTTCTCGGTCGTCCAGAGGCAGGGAGACAACCGTAACCTCACGCTGGAACGCAACAACCTACTTAGCAACCTCGCGACCACCTACGACCAATTCGCTAGTGTCGCCGCTCCGACCCTGGCGCTTTCACAGCACCAAATCCTCGGACAGTATGAAGCCGACGTCAAGACATCGGCCGAGAGAATGAATGCATTCTTCGAGGGTGAGACGAAGAAGTTCGAAGCGTATCGCCGCGTTACAAAAGGAGATATCGGACACGCTAGCCACGGCCAAGCAGGCTGCCCAGGAGGCTGGCATCACCCGTCACGAGGCGCTTTTTCGCGCTGAGGCCAACGAGCACAGGCAGATGGCGCGCTGGTGGCTGATCGCCACACTCATACTAGCGCTGGCATCCGGCTATCTGGCGTGGGTTAACTATAGCCGGACCATGGATGTCTTCATGTCAGTGGCGAAACAAACACTCGGCGGTGGGGCAGAGAAATCTGCCCCCGCCGAAAACGCGGCTGTTACTGTTCAGCTGGCTCTCGCGAAGATAATAGCCTTTTCGATCCTTCTCTCCGCGGTCTTATGGTCTGGCCGGATATACCGGGCCCACCGTCACAACTACGTGGTGAACAAGCACCGCCAGAACGCGCTTAGCACCTTTGAAGCTTTCGCTAAGGCAACGGAGGGGGACAACGCCACAAAGAATGCTGTCCTTCTCCAAGCAACCCAATGCATCTTCTCGCCGCAGACCACGGGCTATCTCCCGCAGGAGAAGGAGCCGGAAGGTTCTACGCAGATCCTCGAGGTCATTCGCGGGGTCGCCTCCGGCAAGGGCTGACCTAGACTCCGATCACGCCGCAGAGCTCCTTCACCGCCGCTGCGCTTTTGTCGAGGCCGGCTTTCTCTTCAGGCGTCAGCTTGATCTCGATAATCTGCTCGATTCCTTTTGAGCCCAGCTTTACCGGCACGCCAACGTACAAGCCCTTGATGCCGTACTCACCATCGAGGTAGGCCGCGCAGGGCAGGATCTTTTTCTTGTCCTTCAGAATAGCCTCGACCATCTCCGTTGTGGCCGCCGATGGCGCATAATAGGCCGACCCGGTCTTGAGATATTTCACGATCTCGGCGCCGCCGTCACGCGTGCGCTGGATCATCGCGTCGAGTTTCGACTTCTCGATCAATTCTGTGATTGGAATACCCGCGACGGTCGAATAGCGCGCAAGAGGCACCATGGTGTCGCCATGCCCTCCGAGGACGAATGCCGTCACGTTCTCCACGCTTACGTTTAATTCTTCCGCGATGAAGGCGCGGAAACGCGCAGAGTCGAGCACGCCGGCCATGCCGATGACGCGCTCGCGCGGGAATCCGCTGAGTTTGAAGGCAGTTTGCGCCATGGCGTCGAGCGGATTCGACACGATGATCAGGATGCAGTTGGGCGAATACTTTACCACTTCACCCACTACGTTCTTCATGATGTTGTAATTCGTGTTGAGCAGGTCGTCGCGGCTCATGCCGGGCTTGCGGGGAATGCCGGCCGTGATCACGACGATATCGGAGTTCGCCGTGTCGGCATAAGTATTGGTGCCGCTGACGTGCGAATCGCGTTTCTCGATGGGCATGGCCTCGAGCAGGTCGAGCCCCTTGCCTTGCGGCACGCCTTCAATGATGTCGATCAGCACGACGTCGGCGAGTTCCTTGGAGGCAATCCAGTGAGCCGCAGTAGCGCCAACATTCCCTGAACCTACGATAGTGACTTTCTTGCGCATAAGAATTCCTTTGTTGCCACGGATTAACAACGGATTAAAACCAGCACTGAGTTCTATCGGTGTTGATCCGGGGAAGTCCGTGGCGAATGAATTTTGAACCTATACCAATACCGCCGCACCCATATTTTCGATCATGTAACCCGCAAACTCGCTGGTCCTCACCTTGGTCGCGCCCGGCATCAGACGTTCAAAGTCGTACGTAACTTTCTTCTGCTCGATCGTGCGCTCCATGCTTTTCTCGATTAGATCGGCGGCTTCGTTCCAGCCTAGATGCCGGAACATCATCACGCCCGACAAGATCACAGAGCCGGGATTGATCACATCTTTATCGGCGTATTTCGGAGCCGTTCCATGGGTGGCTTCGAAAATCGCGTAGCCATCGCCGATATTCGCGCCAGGCGCGATGCCCAGCCCTCCGACCTGCGCAGCACAGGCGTCAGAGATGTAGTCGCCATTCAAGTTGGGCGTGGCGAGAACGGAGTATTCATCGGCGCGCGTAACAACCTGCTGGAAGATGGAATCGGCGATGCGATCGTTGATCATCAATTTCTTCTTCCATGCGCCGTTGCCGTGTGTCGCATAAATCTGGTCGAGCACTTGTTTGACTTCCTGCTCGACAGATTGCCGGAAAGCTGGCGGCGCAAACTCCATACCCGGTTCGACCAGTTCCGCATTCTGCGCGATCGTGAGATTCGGATTCTTGTCCTTGTTGTCGACGATCCAGCTTTCGCGCTCGGTGATCACCTTACCGCGGAACTCTTCGGTGGCGAGTTCATATCCCCACTTGCGGAATGCGCCCTCGGTGAACTTCTGGATATTTCCCTTATGTACGAGAGTGACCGTCCTGCGGCCGCTTTCGAGGGCGTGCTGAATGGCCATACGAACGAGCCGTTTTGTTCCGGTCACAGAGATCGGCTTGATTCCGATGCCCGAATCCAAGCGAACCTGCTTCTTGCCGCCCTTCAGCATGTCTTTATTTAGGAATTCGATCAGGCGGGCGCACTCGGCCGTTCCTTGCTCCCACTCGACGCCGGCGTAGACGTCTTCGGTATTCTCGCGGAAGATGACCACGTCCATGCGTTCGGGATGCTTCACCGGCGAAGGCACGCCCTGGTAATACTTGACTGGACGAACGCAGGCATAGAGATCGAGGATTTGGCGCAGCGCGACGTTGAGTGAGCGGATGCCGCCGCCGACGGGGGTGGTCAACGGGCCCTTAATCGCTACACGAAATTCGCGAATCGCTTCGACCGTGTCATCGGGAAGCCAGTTGTCGAACTTCGCCTTGGCCTTCTCTCCCGCAAAAACTTCATACCACACTACTTTCCGTTTTCCTTTATATGCCCGTTCGACTGCCGCATTGAACACGCGCAACGAAGCTTTCCAAATATCGCGTCCGGTTCCGTCACCCTCAATGAAAGGGATGATGGGATTGTCCGGTACGCGATAAACGCCTCCGGCATAATCAATCTTCTGTCCATCTGCTGGTACTGCTACACCGTTATAAGTTCCGTCCATCCCAGCCTCCACATAAAATCGCGTTATGAAGTAAAAAACTTTCAATTATAGAGGAATTGGAGTCAAGAAGTGTCAGATAATTATGACTGGTCTGTGGGATAATTCCGTCTCGCCAAACTCAGGTCTACCGGCTATCGGCAGAATGGAGAATCTATGATGCGTCTTCGAGTGCACCTATGGTTAGCTGCAATGGTCGTTGCCGCGACTGCCCTCGCGCGGGCCAGCGCGCCTGCCCAAGACAGCGCCCACGATCGGACGCATTTTGGGTCGGACATTACCGTCGCTGCAGACGAGGAAGTTGGCGATGTCACCTGCTTTGGCTGCAGCGTTCGTGTGCGCGGCCACGCTAGCGGCGACGTAACTGTATTTGGAGGAACGGTCACGATCGAGAGTAAGGGCGATGTCGACGGGGATTTAACTTCATTTGCGGGAAATGTGGCCTTGGAAGATGGATCGGAAGTGGACGGAGACGTGGCAGTTTTCGGTGGTCGGGTTCGACGCGACCCAGGCGCTACCGTGGATGGGGATGTCACAAATTTCAGGGGAACCATTTGGGCAATACTGATCTTCGGCTTGCCCCTTGTCATTTTCGGGGCTTTCATCGCGTTGATTATCTGGGTCATACGCCGAGTAGTGAGCCCGTCACGGACCGTCACTGCCTAGACTTTCATCTTGCATTTAATCAATCTGTTCTTGTCGTTTTACCAGCGCCTCTCGCCGAAGGTTTTTCTGACGCCAATGGCGTTGTAGCGGCCCCAAGGACCGTTACTACCGAGATCTGCCGTGCCCAAGTTCTTGTCGCGGGCTCCCAAACGATCGAAAAGAAAGTGCTGGGTCACTCGGAATTCAAAGCCCTTCCCCATGTAAATTCCCAGTCCCCAGGAGTGCTCGACCCCGATTGCATCCGGTGACCACGTGTAGAGTTTTTGCGGCACATTCTTTCCGAACAGGAACGCTGGCGCTCCGAAGAGCATGAATCGGCGGAGCTGTGTCCGGCCGAACGGACGGACCTCCAGCAATCCGGACAGCATATAACGGGCGAACAGGCTGCAAGGTGCGTCGGCGCCGCCATACTGGCCGGCATTCCCTGCGCAGAGGTTCGGATCGATCTCATTATGCGGAGGCGCGAGGTCCAACTGCGCCCACCCCCAAAACGTATCGCGAGGAAGGAAAAAGCGCGCGCTCGGGTCGGAAGCCTTCCAGGGGCCTTGATAACCCAAAGTATTTGAATCCTGGGCTTTTGACGTAGCGATCATTGCAAGAATCATCAACAGCCATGCCAACGGTTTCATTCGGCCTCCAAAAACTTGGAATGGAAATACAAGAACATGTTTCGCCACCTCCCAATCGATGGAGGCGAATTCATAACAGGAAAACATGTGTTCTGGTGGTAGAGCGGAACATTGTAACCTGTTGGCCGCAAGCGGAGTTTCGGTTGCTATCGGAGCACACTTGTATGCCCGTATGTGTCTGCCAGTCAGCAATCTGCGAGACCTGGAAAGGCTCGAGTTAGGCTCGTTTAAG
>Ga0335074_10009544_pt1 | contig 13552 bp, 15 predicted proteins | sample Lox_Sample_23_FD_206715 | JGI IMG/M metagenome (GOLD analysis project Ga0335074, IMG submission 206715) | Soil microbial communities from Loxahatchee National Wildlife Refuge, Florida, United States - Lox_Sample_2.3 | ecosystem: Environmental > Terrestrial > Soil > Wetlands | place: USA...
ATCCCCGGCACACGATCGAGTCGGTGATGGACCACTTCAGCTACTGCGCCGACCTGGTCGGCATCGAGCATGTGGCGTTCGGGCCGGACACGCTGTACGGCGATCACGTGCAGTTGCACCGGGTCTTCGCCGACCTGCTCGGGCTGGGCCGCGCCACCAGCGGGCCGGACTTCGAGCGCGTCGCCTACGTCGACGGGCTGGAGAACCCGACTGAGAACTTCGCCAACATCTGTGGCTGGCTGGTCCAGCACGGATACGACGACGACGCGATCCGGGCCGTCCTCGGCGGGAACATCTACCGGGCGCTGCAAGCGGTCTGGATCGGCTAGCCAGCGCCGGACTGGGCGGCTGGGCGGCGTGGGTCGAAGGCAATGGCGTTCTCGATAAGGGCGGCCGCGGCGAGCAGGGCGAGATCGGCGTGCAGCGGCGCGGAGAGCTGCAGCCCGACCGGGAGCCCGCGGGAATCCGAGCCGCACGGGAGCACCAGCGCCGGCGCCCCGGTGAGGTTGAAGACGGTGGTGAACAGCCCCTCACGCGCTCCCGCGGGCGTGTCCACTGGCGGGGTGGTGGCCGGCGCGGTGACCGGGGCGGCCGGGGTGAGCAGCACGTCCACGCCGCGGTACACCTCCGCCGCGGCGGGCAGCAGCTCATCGCGGCGGCGGCAGGCGGCCGCATAACCGGCGCGGTCGACGGTGGCGGCCGTGCGGAGCAGCCGGAGCGTCTCCGGCCCGTACCGCTCCGGGTGGCGCCCGACCTGGCTGCGGTGCACCTGCCAGGCCTCCCACAGGAAGATGTCGTCGAACGTCTCGGCTATCTCGGTCAGCGCGGAGCCGTCCACCTCGGTCACGGCGTGCGCCTGGGCCAGCCGGCCGGCCGCCTGCTGGAGAGCGGCGGCGACGGCGGGCTGGAGGTCCGGGTGCTGCAACTGCGACTGCACGACGGCCAGCCGCAGCGTAGCTGGACGGGCGCTGGGGGGCTGGCCGGTGAGGGCGGCGAAGACCCGCTCGGTGATGGCGACGTCGGCGCCGAGCAGCCCGACGTGATCCAGTGAGGGGGCGAGCGGCTGGACGCCGGCCACGTCGAGGGCCCCGAAGGACGGCTTGAACCCGATGATCCCGCAGTAGTGCGCGGGGATGCGGATCGAGCCGCCGGTGTCGGTGCCCAGGGCCACCTGGCATGCGCCCGCCCCGACCAGGGCGGCCGAGCCGCCGCTCGACCCGCCCGCGGTCCGTTGCGGGTCAACCGGGTTGCGGGCTTCGGGGACATCCGGGTGGGTGGCCCCGGCGGCGTACTCCAGCAGGGACGTTGTCGCGAACACGTCCGCCGCGGTTTCGCGCAGGGCGGTGATCACCGGGGCGTCGGTGGCCGCGGCCGGGCCGCTCATGTCGTGCGGGTTGCCGTTGCCGCGTGGGGTTCCGGCGATGTCGATCAGGTCTTTCACCGCGACCGGCACGCCGTGCAGCTCGCCGTCCGGCCGGCGGGCCGGGGCGGGCAGCAGGCTGACCACCGCGTTCAGTGGTTCGCCGAGTCGGATCGCTGCCTCGTAGCTGGCCAGCAGTTCGAGGTTGGCGACTTCGCAGGTCCGCTCGCCGCGCTCGATGGCCCGGATCAGCTCGGCGGTCTGGAAGGTCAGCGGCCCGGTCAGGTCGCCCAGCTGGCCATCGACCTCGGTCTTGCGCTTACGGACCATCAGGTCGCGGTAGATGCCGCTGTGCGATTTCGCGCTCTCCCGGTTGAACGTGACCAGCCGGGCCAGCGATCCCTCAAGATCGTCGGGCTCGAAGCCGTCGAAGCCCTCGGGCTGGACCGGCGCCTGGGCCAGCACCTCCCGCGCGATCGCGAGCATCAGCGGCCGCCACCTCGGGTCGTCCAGGGAGTCGGCGATGGACAGGTCCGATACCGCACCGGCCCACAGCATGGCGCCGTACGCCTCTTTGCCCCAGAGAAAGCCCATGATGTTTCCGGTGGCCTTGGCGTAGGGCAGCGCGTCGGCCAGTTCCAGCACCCGTTCGCTGAGGCCTCCCCCGGGTTCGCCGACCCGGAACGTGCCGACGTTGCCCTGCATGATCCGCCCCGGCTCAAGCAGGTCCGCGCCGAAGTTGACGAAGCTGGCGATGACCCGGCTGGGGCCCACTACGGCGGCCAGGCCGTCCACGTTCAGCCCGTTCTGGAAGCTGACCACGTACCCGCCGGGATCGAGCCGCCCGCGTAGCAGTTCGGCCGCGGCCGCGGTGTGGTGGCTCTTCACGGCGATTGCTGCCCGGGTGAATTCCGGCGGGAGGGCGCCCGGCAGCACGGCCCGGGCCTGCACCGTGAAGTTCTCGACCGGGCCGCAGATGGTGAGGCCGTGCTGGTTGATCGCGTCGACATGAGCGGCGTCGGCGTCGCAGAACAGGATGTCGTGGCCGTCCCGGATCAGGTGCGCGCCGATCGTGCCGCCGATGGCACCGGCCCCGATAATCGTCAGCTGCACAGAAGCCCTCCCGCTCGCCCTGAGCGCAGGCTACGTCAGCCGGGCGGCTACCCCCCGGTGCCGCTGATCCGGTGCGTAGCCGCTAGCCGAGTGAGACCGCCCCGGCTCGTAAGGCCACACCGCGCCAGCCGCCACGCACCTGACACGCCCCCACGGGCCAGGACCGCGACGCTCGGTACGCCGCGCGGACCGGCGGTGCGGCGCGCTGGTCAGGGAATCGAGCAGACCACGGTGACGGGGCGCGGATGCTTCCCACGGGAGATGCGCAGCTCCGCCGTTGCGGCGCAGATCATCTGCCCGGACTGCATCAGCGGGCTGCGGCCGGTCACCTGGTAAGCGCCGGGTGGCAGCGACAGGGTGAACCGGCCGTCCCGGCCGGCCGTAGCCGTGAACGTCCCGCCGGTAGCAGCGCGGGCCGTGACCGTACCGGGCAGCGGGACCGGCGAGCCGGGGGACGGGCCGCCCACCCGCACGAACGTACCGGGCACGGCCTGGTGATAGCCCGGGTGACCGGCGCAGCCGGCCAGGCCCGCCAGGGCCACCGCGAGGACCGCCATGGCGTTCCATCTCATGTGGTTTGGACGCCGGCCCGGGCACGGAGGTTGCCGCCTGCGGCACAGCCGTGGACGCGACCTCGGGCCCGGAACTGGAGGTGAACGTCACAGCCCGCCGGGCGTGGGCCTGGAGGTGTCTCCGGCCACTGGGGTTGCTCAGCGTCGACCGCTGGCCAGGTCAGTGCGGCGGGGATCCCGCCCGTCTAACGGTAACGCCGCGATCGCCGTTCGGCCCGCCGCTGGGCCCGCCACTCATTCCGGTCAGCCCGCCGCCGGGACCGCCAGTCCATCCCTGACCCCTCAGCCAGGCCTTCGCGCTGGGTGGCCGGCCCGCCACGGTAGATCCGGGTTCCGCCGAGCAGTGAGAACGCGCGGATACGGACGGTCGGCGCGCCCGGGCCGGGCTCCGGCCCGGCGTCGACGCTCGTGCCGCCGATGAGGCTGAAGCCCGACGCCTCGACCCGGATCCCGGGCGGGACCCCGACCGAGACCCCGCCCAGCAGCGACACCTTGGTCAAGGTGACCTCCGGGGCGGCCAGCTGTGCCTGGCTCAGGTCGAGATCGGCGCCGCCGATGAGGCTCACCACGACCACGTTGCGCTCCATCCGCCATGGCCCGGAGACGCTCAGGCCGCCGATGGGCGAGATATGCCACGATGGCCGCCCGGGGCCGCGCTCGGCGGCTGCGCTACTGGCCGCGCCGGTGCCGGTGGGAAGATCCGCGACGAGGCGGTCGAGTTCGGCCCGGGTCTTGGCCGTGGTGGCGCGGTCCATCCGCTGGCTGAACTCCTCCAGGGTCAGCCGCCCGTCCCCCGTGGCTACGCTGAGCCGTTCGAGGGCCGCGTCCCGTTCGGCGTCCGAGGCGCGGATGCCGCCGGCTGGCTCGCCGTCGCCTGTGGTCGCGTCCATCGCTGCCTCCGCCCCGCGGCGCGTTGCTTGCCCGCGACCACCCTAGCGGCCGCCCACAGCGGTGCCCGGGCCAGCAGTGCTCTCTCCATTCGGCCCTGGAGATGGGTGGCTAGCAGCACGGCCCTATCGTAAAGAGGATGGACATTACCCGGGCTGCCCGGCAGCCGGGAACATCAGGGTCGGCGGGCCAGCAGCTCTCTCGGTGAACGGGCGATACCGATGGAGGACGCCGTGAATACATCCACCGCCGGGTCCGGCGGTCAGATCGTGATAGCCGGCGCGGGCTACGCCGGGCTGCACGTCGCCTTGCGCCTGACGGCCAAGCTGCGCAACCGCCCCAAGACAGAGCTGATCCTGGTCGACCAGCACGACTACCACCAGGCGATCACCGAGCTGCCCCGGGTGGCCGGCGGCACCCGCGCCGCTGACGCGGTACGCATCCCGCTGCAGGACATGCTGGCCGCGCGGGTCCGCTTCGTGCAGACCGAGATCAAGGGCTTCGACCTGGCCGGTCGGCGTCTGCTCACCGGGGCGGGGCCGATCGGCTGGGGACGCCTAGTACTGGCACTGGGCAGCCGGCCCAACGACTTCGCCATCCCCGGCCTGGCTCAGCGCACGCTGTCGGTGTACTCGGCCAGCGACGCCGAGCAAGTATGGGCTGCGGTCAACAAGGCGCTCGGCGACGCCGCGGCCGCCACCGACCTCCAGCGGCAGCGCCGCCTGGCGACCGTGGTGATCGGCGGCGGCGGCGCCACCGGAGTCGAACTGGCCGGCGAGCTGGCCGAGGTGCTGCCCGCGGCGGCCAAAGGTCATGGCCTGGCTCCCGGCCGGCCCGCCGTGCAGCTTGTCGAGGCGGGCCCCACCATCCTGGCCGGCTCCTCACCGCAGCTGATCGCCAAGGCCACCAAGATCCTTTCTGACCTGGGGGTCCAGGTCCGCACCAACGCGGTCATCGCCGCCGCGACCGAGGCGGGCTTCAGGCTCAAGGACGGCCAGCTGGTGGAGGGCGGCGTGTTCGTCTGGGCAGGTGGGCTGAAAGCACCCGACCTGGTGGCCAATTCGGAGTTGCCGACCGGCCACAACGGCTGTGTCAAGGTCGACCAGTACCTGCGCGTGCTGGACCATCCGGAGATCTACGCCGCCGGCGACCTCGCCTCGGTGACCGATCCGCGCACCGGGCACCGGCTGCCCCCGCTGGCGCAGGTGGCGCTGGAGGAGGGCGAGACGGTGGCCCGCAACCTGGAGGCGGAGCTGACCGGCCGGCCGCTGGAGGCGTTCACCTTCCACGACAAGGGATTCGTCGTCTCGGTCGGGACCCGCCGCGGGGTCGCCGACATCGCCGGCATCACCACCGGCGGCCACGTGGCCCACCTGCTCAAAGACGCCATCGAGTGGGAATACCGCCAGTCCGTCAAGCACCTGCGCGGCTGGGACCCAGTAGCCGGGTAACCGCCGCCACGCTGACGGCGCTCGCGAGGGCCGGGCAGGCAGGCCTCATGGTGTAGCCCCGGGGACTGGATACAGGAGGTGCCTGATGAAGGCGATTGTGGTGACGGATGAGGCTGCCGGAATGGCCGGGATGACGCTGGTGGAGCGGCCCGAGCCAACGGCCGCGATAAATGACGTCGTGGTTGAAGTTCATGCGGCCGGATTCGTCCCGACTGAGTTGGCGTGGCCCTCGACCTGGGCCGATCGCGCCGGCCGTGACCGAACACCGTCGATCCCTGGGCACGAGCTGGCCGGAGTGGTCACCGCCCTCGGCTATGGCACGACGGGGCTGTCGGTGGGACAACGGGTGTTCGGCCTCACGGACTGGCATCGCGATGGGACTCTGGCGGAGTATGTGGCGATCGAGGCACGCAACCTTGCGCCGCTGCCGGGCGACGTCGACTTCACGGTGGGCGCGAGCCTGCCGATTTCGGGGCTGACCGCGTGGCAGGGACTGTTCGAGCACGGCCGCCTTCAGGCGGGGCAGACCGTGCTGGTGCACGGTGCGGCCGGCGCAGTCGGGTCGATGGTGACGCAGCTCGCGCGTGAGTTCGGCGGGTACGTCATCGGCACCGGACGCGCTGCCGACCGTCAGAAGGCGCTCGACTTCGGCGCGATGGAGTTCGTCGACCTTGACAACGACGCGCTGGAAGACGTCGGCGGTGTCGACCTGGTTTTCGATGTCATCGGCGGCGGCATCCAGCAGCGGTCCGCGGGCCTGGTCCGGGCCGGGGGAACGCTGGTGTCGGTCGTCGGCCCGCCCGGGGCGCGGCCCGCCGACGGCCTGGCGGTCGATTTCGTGGTCGAGTCCGATCGTGGCCAACTGGGTGAGGTCGTGCAGCGGGTGCGGGATGGACGGCTGCGGACGAACATCGGCAACGTCGCCACCCTCGACGATGCCATCGCCGCCCTCAACCCGACCGAGCGACGCACGGGGAAGACGATCATCAGCGTTCGTCCGTGAGGACTCGGGGACATGGACCCATCCCATGTGGGCTGACGGGGCGTGGCCCGCAGGTTTGCTGTCAGCCGCGATCTGTGGCGAGGATGAGTCGTATGGCGGTGCGGGTGGTGGAGCGGCGGCTCGGCTCTGTGCCGTGGCTGGTCGTGCGCGGAACAGCCGCCGAGGCGTTTGCCAGCCTCGGCGCGCACCTGGCTGCGGAGATCCAGGCGGTTGTCGAGGGGCTGCCGAGCCTGGCTGCGCTGCGCCGCCAGGTCGCCAGCGAGCCAGGCAAACACCGGTTCGCCGCAGTCCGCCAGGTGACCCAGTCGCGCTTCCCCGGACCATGGGCCGAACTCGCCGCGCTCGCGGCCGGTGCCGGGGTACCGCTGGATGACCTGGCGCTGCTGAACTTCCGCGGCGACCTCGGCGTGTCCGAACCGGATCCGGCCGGTGCGGGGGCCGGCTGCAGCGACCTGGCGTGGCGGCGGCAACGGTCCTTCCTGGCCCATAACGAAGATGAGCCGGACTTCTTCGCTGGACGGTGCGCGCTGCTCACGCTGGCGCTGGATGACCAGCAGCCCGTCGCCACGTTCGCCAAGCCCGGGTTCCTGCCCGCCACCACGTTCACCGTGACCGGATCCGGCCTGGTCTGGGCCATCGACCACATCCAGGCACGGTCGCCTGGCCCGGGCGCCGGACGGCACTTCATCGCGCGCGGGCTGCAACTAGCGGCCAGCTCGGTCGATCAGGCCATCAGCTACCTGCGCGAGCACCCCTCGGCTGGCGGGTTCGCCTACACGATCGGCGACCGGGCCGGCCGTATCGTCGGCGTCGAGTCTTCAGCCGGCCAGCACGCGTGGCGCGAGATCGGCGCGAACGGCCCGCTGGGCTGGCACACCAACCACGGCCGCTATGTCGCCGGCGCAGATGCCAGCCCGTACGGCACCAGCCTGCACCGCGGGAAGGTAATGGCCGCGCTCGATATCCCGGCGGACGAACCGGAGCCGGGCTGGTTCCTGCGCGTGCTGACCAGCCCGCCACCGGACGGCGTCCGGGCCGAGCCAACCGGTGCCGACCGGACCACAACCCTCTGCACGTTCGTTGCCGACCTCACCAGCGACCAGGCCACCATCGTCAGCCAGGATGCCGAGCCCGTCACGGTACCGCTGTCCAGCCTCACCGCACCCAGCTGAATGCACACTTTGCGCTAAGCCTGAAGGTAAGCAAAGAATCCGATACAGGACGCTGCGATGACAAGAAGTGTTCCACTGACGAATTGACAGAACCAGCGTATGAACTCAACGTGTGGCCGTCCTGGCAATCTCAGGGAGACGGCAATATACTCCAGCCATTTCTCCATCTGCGCCACATAATGGACGACACGGCCGAAGATAAGTGATACCCCGATGCCCATAGCGGCAAGGAAGAGCAATAGGAGCGGCAGATAGCTGTGATTCGCCGAGTTATAATGAGTGAAGAAGTAGGCTAGACTTACACCCGTCGCAGTGTAAAACCAGATGCTGACCTTCCACACTAGATCAATATAGTATCGGTACAGCTCAACAAAGAGGACGTACTGCCGCCACAGCAGGTTATCGTCACTTATATTATCGCTTGCCGCCGCCCACCCATCCGGACGGTAGGACGATGGCCCGGTTGGCGCAGGCGGGGGTCCTTTGACCAGCAAGAGTCGCCGATGCCACATGAGAAATCCAGCCACCTTCGCTTCGTCTGCCACCAACGGTCACGCCTTGGCCACTCATTACTTCGTGTGGCGTGACCCTTTTGGGACTGCGGCGGCCTGCAGGACAGGATGACCACCCTTGCATTCTCATTTACTCCTGGTCGTTGCGGCCGTCAAGGCCTACCGCCATCCCTTCGCTCCGCGAGCACGCAACGGCGGAGGTCATCGGTCACCAAATTCGTCATCGTTTGCCGGAGCGTTGAGGACCCGTCCGAATGCCAGTCCTTATAGCCAGCCCGTGACCGGCCGGCCGGGCGGGCAGCGAGCGGCGGCGGATGACAGGATGAGATCCTGTTCCTGCGCCGGATGCCGTGCAACTGGTTGCCGTGCGTCCGCCTGGTCAAGGTAAGGGAGCGATCGGTGAACGGCACGGCGTTGGTCCGCACACCCAGCAGCAGGCTGGCCGAGGGCATCGTCACGCACATTGAGCGGACCCCGGTGGATGTGGCTATGGCCCGGGCCCAGCACACGGCGTACGCCGATGCGCTGGCGGCCAGCGGCTGGAAGGTCCAGCAGGCACCGGCCGCCGCAGACTGCCCGGACTCGGTCTTCATCGAAGACGCGGTGGTGGTCTGCGAGGACCTGGCGGTGCTCACCCGGCCCGGCGCACCGGCCCGCCGGGCCGAGGTGACCGGCGTAGCCGAGACCGTCCAGTCGCTCGGCCTGCGCACCGCCGAAATACACGAGCCGGGAACGCTCGACGGCGGTGATGTGCTGCAGGCCGGCCACACTGTGTATGTGGGGCGTGGCGGGCGGACCAACGGCGCGGGCATCCGCCAGTTGCGCGCGCTGCTGGCGCCGCTGGGCCGCACCGTGGTCGCTGTCCCGCTGCGCAACGTGCTGCATCTCAAGTCCGCCGTGACCGCGCTGCCCGACGGCACGTTCCTGCTGCTGCCGCATCTGGTGCCGGCCGAGCTGTTCCCGGCGGTCCGCGAAGTGGACGAAGAAGCCGGCTGCCATGTCGTCCCGCTGGGCGGGGACCGGGTGCTGATCGCCGCGTCCGCTCCGCGAACCGCCGAACTCATAGACGATCTGGGCTTTACCCCGGTCGTGGTGGACATCAGCGAATTCGAGAAGCTCGAAGGCTGCGTCACCTGCCTGAGCGTGCTGCTGGCCGCACGGTAACACCCGGGCCCGCGCCGCTAGCCTGGGAAGTCATGGCTGACTGGATCTTTCAGGGCAACCCGCAGCGGCACTACGACCTGGACGCGGCGGTGGCCGCCTCCCGCGAGCGGTGGTGGGGCACGCCCCGCTACCGGGACCGGATGGCGGTCGGCGACCGGGTCTGGCTGCAGATCGTGGGGCCGAAAGCCCCGGGCATCTACTACGTCGCGATGATCGTGTCCGAGACGTACGAGCATCACGTTCAGCCATCCGACCCGGCGCACTTCCGGTGGCGGACCGACATCCGGTTCGACTACCGGATCCGCCCGCCGTTGCTCAGGTCGGAGTTGCTTGAGGACGGCCAGCTCGGATCGTTCCGCCCGTTCCGTGGCTTCCAGGGTTCGAACGTGCCGGTACCGCCGGAGGTTGCCGCGGCCCTGGCCGCGCGAGCCGCGCCGCGCCTCGAACCGCTGCCACCCGACAGCCGCACCGCGCCTCAGGGTCGACCCTGATACCTCCGGGATGCATCTCAGGGCCGAATCAGGGCTGATCCCGATCGACGCCGGTCAGCGGCGGCGGCAGCCTGAAGACATCAGCACGACTGTTACGACCGAACGGAACCGATTGCCATGTTCATCCTTATCGCCCTCGTCCTCATCGCCGTCGTGGCCCTGATCGTCGCCAGCGTGGCCGTGCACATCCTGTTCTCCCCGTTGCTGCTGCTGCTGGTCGCGGGCATCCTGCTCTGGCTGACGTTCCGCCGCCGGCGCTATCACCGGTAGGCCCGGGCAAGGCCGGCGGCCGCTGATAGCGCCGGCGACATCAGCCGGTTCAAGACCTCCCGCACCAAGCACTCCCACTGACTGTCCTAGCAGCGGCCCAGGCGGGCAGGGTGGAGGCGATGAGTAACCGCAATTCTCATCGTCTACCTGCTATACGAGTTGGCGTGCGGCCGGAGGAGGCCGCCGGGACAAGGGAGCCTGGGGCATGACGCGGTACTTGATCTCGTTCGGTGCCCACGCGATGGACCACATCCCCGGCGAGGACATGCCCGCCGTGGCCAAGGCCGCGCACGCAGTGGTCCAGGAGGCCGTGAACGCTGGCGTGTTTGTGTGCGGAGGCGGACTGGAAGACCAGCGGGCGAGCATGGTGGCCACCGACGGGACGGTCACCGACGGCCCGTACCCGGAGGCTATCGGCGGACTCACGCTCGTCGAGGTGCCCTCACGCGAGGAGGCGCTGGAGTGGGCGGCCAAGATCGCCGTCGCCTGCCGCTGTGCGCAAGAGGTCCGGGAGTTCGGGCCCGACCCCGAACTCGACGAGATGCTCCGCCGGGCAAATAGGTGACGGTGACGTCAACCTGCCCGGTCTGAAAGGCCAGGCTCCGCAGCTTCCCCGGACGGGGCTGGCCATACCCAGATCCGCGCGGCGAGAATGAGAACAGCCAGCAGGTGATCGCGGACGACCGAGGGGGTGTGCTGGCTGTGCCAATCCCCGATCTGATCACCCCAGCAGTCGAGATGATGCGAGAGCACCAGCGGAGAGCTCAGCAAGCCGATGCGGACGCTGTCCAGCGAGCCGGAGCTTACCCTGATATGGCGCGGCCAGCCATAGGAGCCCTCGGCCAGACGGCACAGCGCTTGCATGGAGCTGCCGCGACGTTCGATCCGTCCGCCCCAGATAGCGAGGCGCGCGCAGCGGAGATTCTCGCGAGGACTCACGAATATCTTTATGTGAACCACATTACCTTCGAGCTGGACGGCAGCATCGGCGGCCTTAAAGGGGTGATGAATAACCTAGCCGGTGGGGGGAGCCGGCTGAAGCTGCCTCGCACGAAGCGGCGGAGGGAAGATGCGGTTGCCGAGCTGGAAGCTACGATCACCTCTGCGCTTTCCCTACTTGATCGGGTCTCCGGCCAAACGCGGCATCTGCCAGCGGGAACGGGCTACGGAGCAGAGACACTCGCGAGTATTTATTTCACTCTTGACGATCCTTCTTGGCGTCAACGCCCAGCCGAGACCCGTGAACACCTCAAAAAAAATGGCCGGGCTGTTCCAGGTGAGCCAGGACAACGTCCAATGGCAGACGTTTTCGGGAGAACTTTCTGCACTGAAGGAAAAGCTCCTCGCAACATTTTCCCCACCCTGACCTGAGCAATGAGGTGATCTCAGTGAAATAGGTTCGGGCAGTGGGGCTTTCTCTTTCCCGGCGTGGACGTCGAGGCAGGCATGCGGATGAACAGGGCCGTCCGGAGATGGGCGTGGAGGCCCGGTAGAAGAGGTCTGACCAAATGATCATCTTTACCGGAAGGCTCCGCGTGATCGCCTATCGTGCCACGCTCCACGTCGATGTGCTCGCCGAGCAGGCGGACGCCCTTGCCGCGCGTCACGTCTCTTCATCCGGCAGGCCCGCTGCCCACTCAAGCGGAAGCGCAGCGAACAACATCACGTCACAGCGCTGGCCCTGCCAGACGCCGTGGGCGCGCATCGTTCCCTCATACACGAAGCCCGCTCGGCGGGCCACCGCGACTGACTCCTCATTCCCCGCGACAATCGTCAGGAAGACGCGAGCTGCTCCCAGGTCGAACAGCCAGCGCGTGAGCAGGATCGCCGCTCGGGTCGCATAGCCGCGGCCTCTCGCAGCTGGCGCGATCCAGTAACCGAACTGTGCTACGTCCTCGCTGGACCAGTCGTCGACCCCGCAGCAGCCGGCCAGTTCACCAGACCTCTCGTCCACGATTGCGAACGCAACCCCAGAAGGTGTCCCAGTCGCCGCAAACGCACGCCAGTTCAACGCGAATTGATCGATGACGGCCTCTGCGTCCGTGGCCGAGGGTGGAGGGGCCGGGCGTCCTCGCCGGTCGTGGCTGCCGTTATAGCGACGGATCGCTGGGTCGGCGCTTGCCTCGGCCATGAACCCGGCGTCTTCTCTCGACCAGGGCCGCAGGGCGACCAGGCCGTCAGAGACCGTCACGACCGGACCATCGGCAGGCATGTGACCATCTTGCCGCCGACGTCGGACTCGCTGAGGTGAACTACGTGATGTAGCCGTGCTCAAAATGGGTGAGGACGAGGGCCGCGCGGGCGATGTCGCCGATCTTGCTGGGGCTGGCGGTGATGTGGTGAAGAGTGGTCAGCCGGGATGATCTTCCCGTCCAGGATTACATGCGAGAAGCCCTCGCCCGCGGCCCGCTCCAGGGCCTCGTGCAGGTCAGGGGCCTGCGCGGCGAGCACCTCAGTCACCTCGTCCAGGTAGCGGTACGCCGTGGCCCGCGAGACGCCGTGATCACGGGCCAGCGCATCGGGTGCGGTGCGGTCGCGGAACCACCGCAGCCCCAGCACCGCCTCCCAGAAGCAGGTCAGCGCCCGGCTGCCCCGCGGAGTGCCGCGCCGGTGCCGTTCGGCCAGCAGCAGCATGGCGACGAACTGCGCCAGTTCCCCCGGAACGTCAACCGTGGCACGATAGGCGATCACGCGGAGCCCTTCTGGCAGAAGTCGATCTTGTGGTGAGACCTCTTCTACCGGGGCTCCGCGCCTTCTACCGGGGCTCCGCGCCTTCTTGCGCCCGTCCGGCCTGTCCGCGTGTCTGCCTCAGTGTCCCCGCCAAGGCACGTCAAAGCCCTCATGTCCGAATCTATTTCGCTGAGATCACCTCAATGACCATGCGCGCTAAGACCAAGGGCATGATGGCCTCGCGGCGGATGTATCCGTCCGATCGCTTCTGCTTGCTCGGCGTGAGTTCTGCGGTCGGTGCCGTTGAGGGCGAAGTACCGCACGGCGGCAAATTCGGACTCGATCCACTTCAGCCAGGAGGCGTGGTCGGCAGAAAGACGAGTTCGACGTCGTGCGCGGCAGCCCAGCTTGTTACTTCTGTGTGCTTGCGCGGCGAGAAGTTGTCCATGATCACGTAGAGTTTCTGGTCAGGCCAGCGGCTGTGCAGCAGCTTGAGGAACGACAGCAGCTCACGCCAGCGCTTGCGGGCCCGCTCGAGTGCTGCGGGTCAGGGCTGGTCGCCCACGAGAGCGATTGCGCGCTTCTCGGGAACTCCCAGCATCAGCAGGCTCGTAATCGTCGCTGCCCGGCTGCCGAGGGCCCCGTTCGACCGGTCGCTGTCCGCGATGGCGAACACGGCGCCGTAGGCAACCTGGCTCAGAATGCCTGCCGGCAGGTGCTGTGCGAACAGGTCGCTGTCCTGGCCCCGTTTCACGAGGTCGGCGAGGAGCTCATCGACTGGCCCGAGCAGGCCGTGGATCGCCTCGCCGTACTCGCCACGGCGCAGCGCCAGCAGCACTCGGTACCGGTGCGCCACCGGCCAGACGCGGGCGATGAACTCGGCCCA
>Ga0335074_10009545_pt1 | contig 13551 bp, 9 predicted proteins | sample Lox_Sample_23_FD_206715 | JGI IMG/M metagenome (GOLD analysis project Ga0335074, IMG submission 206715) | Soil microbial communities from Loxahatchee National Wildlife Refuge, Florida, United States - Lox_Sample_2.3 | ecosystem: Environmental > Terrestrial > Soil > Wetlands | place: USA: Florida...
TCGCGTATTGCGACGGCCCGGTGCCCTGAACGACCTTCACCTGGAATCCGGACTGATCCAGTATCTGGGTGGCCGTTGCCTGGCTCGCGCCCACGACGCCCGGCGGTATCGCGACGCCGCCGCCGCAAACGGTGATCGTCACCGTGCTGTTCGGCGGCACCTGCTGGCCGGCGGCCGGATTCTGCGCGGTGACCTGGTTGGCCGTGCCCGTGCAACTCGCGTTCGTCTTCGTGGCGTAGTTCAGGCCCTTGCCCTGCAGGGTCGCCTCGGCGCTGGTGGCGTTCTGCCCGATCACCCCCGGAACGCTCACCGGTGCGGGACCGGTGGACTCGTAGAGCGTGACGGTGGTGCTGGACGAGACCTTGGTGCCCCCGGCCGGGCTGGTCTTGAACACAATCCCCTTGCCGTACTGGCTACTGGGGCCTTGCTGAACCAGGTAGTGCAGGTTGGCGGCGGTGACCTGCGACTCCGCCTGAGCCAGCGGCAATCCGACCACTAGCGGTATCGAGGCACCGTTCCCGTTGCCGAGCAGGTAGTAGGCGCCACCGCCGACCACCCCGGCCACCACGAGGAAGCCGAGCAGCCACGGTATCCAGCGCAACCCGCCACCGCCGCGTCCGCGGCCCGCGCGGTCGTAGCCGTCGTAGTCTTCGTCATAGTTGACCGGCGGGATGCCGCTAGTGGGGCCGGCCATCATGGTGTCGGCGCCCATCTGCCTGGTGCGCGGTGCGTACATATCCACGCGGGTCGGCGGCGCTGCCGCGACCGGCATGCCCTGGGCGGCACGCTGCAGGTCCGCGCGCATCTCGGCGGCGCTCTGGTAGCGGTCCGCCGGGGCCTTGGCCATCGCTTTCAGTACGATCGCGTCTGCCCAGCGGGGAATGTCCGGGTCGACCCGCGACGGCGGGATCGGGTTCTCGCGCACGTGCTGGTAGGCGATCGCGACCGGCGAGTCGCCGGTGAACGGCGGTCGCCCGGTGAGCAGCTCGTACAGCAGGCAGCCGGCCGAGTACAGATCGCTGCGGGCGTCCACCCGGTCACCCCTGGCCTGCTCCGGCGAGAGGTACTGCGCCGTGCCGATCACCTGGGCGGTCTGGGTCATCGTGGCCTGGGCGTCGCTCATCGCCCTGGCGATGCCGAAGTCCATGACCTTGATGTCGCCGTTACGAGTCACCATCACGTTGCCGGGCTTTATGTCCCGGTGCACAATGCCGGCCTGGTGGCTGTACTCGAGGGCCCGCAGCACACCGTCGATGATCTCCAGCGACCGCTCGGGCAGCAGCCGGTGGCCCTCCTGGAGCAAGTCGCGGACCGTGCGGCCGTCCACGTACTCCATCACGATGTACGGCACGGGCACACCGGTGGCCATGTCCTCGCCGGTGTCATAGACCGCGACGATCGACGGATGGTTCAGCGAGGCGGCGGACTGCGCTTCGCGGCGGAACCTGGCCTGGAACGTCTGGTCCCTGGCCAGGTCCGTGCGCAGCGTCTTGATCGCCACGATCCGGTCCAGCCGGATGTCGCGGGCCCGGTACACCTCGGCCATCCCGCCGCGCCCGACGATCCCGTCGAGTTCGTAGCGACCGCCAAGCAGCCGGGGTTGTGTCATGTCTCGCACTGTGCCAAACCACCCTGGGTTGTACTCGTCATCATCGGGTCTTAGCAGCCATTGTTATAAAGTCGTTGAAGTTGACGTCGGGGTCGCCGTCGCCGTCGGGGTAGGCGTCGGGCTCGGACTGGGGGTAGGACTCGGGGACGGGCTGGGACTCGGGCTCGGGGACGGCGAAGGTGACGCCGACGTGGCCGATGGCCGGGGACTGGCCGGGGCCGACGACTGGACCGGCACCACCTTCGTGTGGTGCGCCGAGGGGGTCGGGGACGCCCCGAGCGAACTCGGAGAGCCGCACGGGCTGGCAAGTCCGAGTCCGGGCGAAACGCACCTGGTCGGTGATGGTTTGTCCGGCCGGGTTGAGGTCGGGGTATTCACGTCGTCCACCGACGTGCCCTTGGTGGTGCCGGTGGACTTGTTCAGCAGGCTGCCGCTCAGGTAGAAGCTCACCCCGGCGGCTAGGGCGCAGATCAGCACCGTGAGTCCAGCGGTCAGCAGGGGACTGGCGCGACGGCGGCGGCGGGAGGAAGCACGCCGAGGTCGTTCTGATAGATAAGGATTTTCCAGCCTCGTCGGTGCGGTGCCGGCCGGCGGGAGATCAGCCCGGGTTAGATCGGGACTGGGCATGTCCAGCCTGGTCTCATCGCCCCGTGGCAGGTGGCCAGTGCCGGCCGCGGGGCCTGGGAGGCCGAGCATGATGGCCTCGCGCAGGACGTTGGCGCGGTCGGCGACGACGCGGGCGCTGGAAGGCCGCCGGTCCGGGGTCTTGGCCAGCATGGCGTGTACCAGCTCCACCACCGCCGACGGGACATCCGGCGGTAGCGGCGGCACCGGGTCATGCTTGTGCGCGTAGGCGATGGCTAGTGGCTCGCGGGCGGTAAACGGCGGCCGGCCCGCGAGGCACTCGAAAGCGACCACGCCGAGCGAGTAGATGTCGGACGCCGCGGTCACCGGGGCACCGGTCGCCTGCTCGGGCGACACGTACATGGCGGTGCCCATCACCATTCCGGTCTGGGTCAGGTGCGAAACCTGTGAGGCGCGGACAGCGGTCGCGATGCCGAAGTCGGTGATCTTCGCGGTGCCACCGGGAGCGATCAGGATGTTCCCCGGCTTGATGTCCCTGTGCACGATCCCGGCCTGGTGCGCGGCGTCGAGGGCGAGCGCTGCCTGTCCGATGATGTCCAGCGTGGCGTCCGCGGAAAGCCGGCCATTCCGGGCCAGGATTGCGGACAACGGGTCCCCGTCAACCAGCTCCATGACCAGGTAGGCGCCACCGTATTCGGCCGACTCGCCGTAGTCGTAGACCCGGGCTATGCCGGGATGGGACAGGCTCGCCGCGTATCTCGCCTCCGCGCGGAACCTGGCTAGCGACGACTCATCGCCCGCCCGGACGGTCGGCAGCAGCTTGACCGCGACCCGGCGGTTCAGCAGCTGGTCGAGCCCGCGCCAGACCTCGCCCATCCCGCCGGCCGCGATGCGGTCGGTCAGCCGGTAGCGGCCAGCGAGCAGGTAATCGGTCACCCTATCCCCAGGGTCTTCAGGTAAGCCTTGACGACCTGCACTGCGATCGGTGCGGCCGCGGTGGCCCCGTAGCCTCCGCCTTGAATTATGACGCCCACGGCTATCTTCGGGTTGCCGTACGGTGCGAAGCAGGTGAAAACCGCGTCGGCCGTGTTGCCGTTGGAGATGCCGTTCTGGGCGGTTCCGGTCTTGCCCGCGATGTTCACGCCCTCGACGCTCTCGTTGAATGCGTACCCGGTGCCATCCGGCTGCTGGACGACGGCCTCCATCATCTTGCCGATGTTGCTGGCGACGGCCGCGGGCACCGCCTGGCTCAGCATCGTCTGCGGAGTGGTCGTCACCGTGCTTAGATCACTGGCCGTGACCGTCTGGACCAGATATGGCGTCATCAGCTTGCCGCCGTTGGCGATCGCCGCGGCCAGCATGGCCTCCTGTAGCGGGGTGGTCTCGTCGCTGTACTGGCCGATGGCGGAGTAGGCGGTCAGCGGCGAGCCCTGCGGCGGGGCGACGTACACGCTGGGCGAGACCGGCATCGGGATGGTGAGGCTCTGGTTGTTGAACCCGTACGCCTGCGCGGCGGTGTTCAGCGCGCCGCCGCCGAGGTTCAGCCCGATCTTGCCGAACGTGGTGTCACAGGACTGGGCGAACGCCTCGATCAGCGGTACCTGGCCGCTGCCGTTACCGCATACCTCGTTGTCGTTGTTGATCAGCACGTTGCTGGTCTGCGGCAGCGTCAGCGTGGTCGGCGAGGAGACGTTAGTCTGCACGCTGTTGCCGGGGTTGGCGTTGAAGTACGCCGAGCTGGTCACGATCTTGAACGTGGATCCGGGCGGGAACGTGTCGTTGATCGCGTGGTTACGCAGCGGATTGCCTGTCTCCGTCTGCAGCTTCTGGTCGTTGGCGTTCAGCGTGGAGCCGTTCTGCACGGCCAGCAGGTTCGGGTCGTAGCTGGGGTAGCTGGCCATGGCCAGGATCGCGCCCGTGGCCGGGTCGAGGGCGACCACCCCTCCGATCCGGCCGGTGCCCTGCAGGGTGCTGACGAGTCCCTGGTAGGCGGCCTCCTGGGCCGCCGAGTTGATTGTGACCGTCACGGTGGCGCCGACCTGCTGCTTGCCGGTGATCAGGTCGATGAAGTTATGCACGTCGAGAGACGAACTGGTGCCGTTCAGCGCGGAGTTCTCGTATTCCTCGACACCGGTCTGGCTGTACAGCGAGTCGTAGCCGGTCACCGGAGCGTACACATACGGGACGGGGTAGTAACGCTGCCACGGGATAGAGTCGCCCTTGGGGCTGGCCTTCGACGCGGCGATCGTCACGCCGTCGGCGGTCATGATCTTGCCGCGCTGGTTCTGGTACTGGGCGAGGACGGCGCGCTCATTGCCTGGCTTGTCGGCCAGGCTGTTCGCCTCGAACCCCTGCAGGTAGTTGACGTTGATCAGCAGCAGCAGGAACATCACCAGGACGGCGAGCGACAGTCGTTTAAGCGCGCGGTTCACTGCAGCGTCACCACCTGGGTGAGGCCCTCATCCTGGATCGGCCGGGGCGGCGGCCTGCGCGCGGCGTCGGACAACCGGGCCAGCAAGCCGATCAGCATCCAGCTCGCCACCAGCGACGACCCGCCCTGGGACAGGAACGGCGTGGTGATGCCGGTCAGCGGGATCAGCCTGGTCACGCCGCCGACGATGACGAAAACCTGCAGGGCCAGCATGAACGACAGGCCGCCGGCCAGCAGCTTGGAGTACGGGTCCTTCACCAGGATCGCCGTGCGCAGGCCGCGCTGGACGATCAGGCCGTAGATCAGCAGTATGGCCATCAGCCCGGCTAGGCCGAGTTCCTCGCCGAACGCGGTGACGATGAAGTCGCTCTGCACCAGCGGGGTGAACGACGGTGAGCCGGCGCCCAGGCCCTTGCCGAGAAGGCCGCCGCTGGCCATCCCGTACAGACCCTGTACCAGCTGATAGGAGGGGCAGGTCAGCGAGTTGACGTTCGTGAACGGATGCAGCCAGACGCAGAACCGCTCGCCGACGTGGCTGAACAGCTTGCTGGCGACGAACGAGCCCGCCACGAACATGATGAAGCCGAGCAGCAGCCAAGAGGTCCGTGAGGTCGCGACGTACAGCATCGCCACGAAAAGGCCCATGAATACGGCGCTGGTACCGACGTCACTCTCGAATACCAGCAGCAGCAGGCTGGCGGCCCAGGCGATCAGGATGGGCCCGAGATCCCTCGCCCGGGGCAGGTCGACGCCCAGCACGCGGCGCCCGGCCAGGGCGAGCACGTCCCGCTTGGCGACCAGGTAGCCGGCGAAGCTCGCGGCCAGGGCAAGCTTGGCGAACTCCTCCGGCTGGATGGTGAAAGACCCCAGCGCGATCTGGATCTTGGCGCCGTACACCTCGCTGATCCGGTCCGGCAGCATGGCCGGAAGGGCGATCAGCACGACGCCCACGGCGCCGAGCGTGTACGTGTACCGCTGCAGGACCCTGGGTTCCTTGATCAGCACGAGCACGCCGATGAAGCAGCCGATGCCCACCGCGCTGTACAGGATCTGGGTGGCCGCCGCCGAGCTGGGCAATATGTCGTAGCCGGTGTTCCCGTTCTTGCCCGACTCCTGGAGCCGGTAGATCATCACGATGCCGAGGCCGTTGAGCAGCGCGGCGAGCGGGAGCAGCAGCGGGTCGGCGTACGGCGCGAACCTGCGCATCGCCACGTGCGCGGCGGCCAGCAGCACGCCGAACGCGATCAGGTACTCCACCATGCTGACGGGGAGCTTATTGTTCAGGCCGTAGCCGACGTTGATGAACGCGAACGCCACGACGCCCACGGCGAACAGCAGCATGGTGAGCTCGGTATGGCGCCGGCCCCTCGGCCGCGGGCCTTCGCTGACGGCTGGGGTCGGAGCGGTGACGATGCTCACGTAGTTCCCGGCGGTAGTTCGTCGTAAGGAATGCCGTAGGCGGCGGACGGCGGGCACTGGAAGCTCGGCTTGTCCGTCGGCATCGGCCCTGGGTTACCTTTAACCGAGGCCTTCGGCTTCTTGTTCTTGGTCGCCTCCTGCAACGCCTTCTGGTACTGAAGGTTCCTCGACTGCCATTCCTGCAGCTTGCTGTACCAGATCTGGCACTGAGCGACCTGGGCGCTGACGGTCGCGACCGTCTTCTCCGCGCCCGCCAGGCTGCTGGCGGTGATCGTGGCGGTCAGCTGCTGCTGGTAGTCCGATGGCACCTGGTCGAGCTTGATGCCCGTAAAGGTGTGCGGGTGAGACAGGCTGAGGCCGGCCACCGACTGGTTCACGCCCTGGTAGATGACCACCTCGTCGTTCTTGTCGGCACCGACGTAGTACTGGTCCTGCGTCCAGTGGTAGGCGAACAGGCCACCACCCACGAGCACGACGACGAGTACCGCCAGCGACGTGGTCACGATCGGCCAGCGCCTGCGGCCGGACCTGACCCGGCGACCCCGGTGGCCGTGCCGCTGACCGGATCCGGAGTCGGTATCCGGGGCGGTCCCGTTGGCGCCGGGCGGGATCATGTCGTCGGTGAGCACCGGCTGCGGAGCGGTCCTGGCGGTCGCCCTGGGGCCGGTCGCCGCGAACGGGTTCGTGCCCAGCCTCGGGTCGGTCCCGTTAGCCGCCGCGCCGGCCATGATCGGCGTCCGGTTCGGCCGGGTGCTCATATCCACGACATCGGCCACGATGCAGGTGATGTTGTCCGGCCCGCCGCCGCGGATGGCCAGGTCGATCAGCTGGCGGGTGCACGCTTCCGGGTCCGGGATGCCAGCTAGCGTGTCACGTAGCGTCTCATCGCTCACCACGCTGGACAGTCCGTCGGAGCAGAGCAGGTAACGGTCACCAACCTGGGCCTCGTGCACGGACAGGTCGGGTTCGGCGATCGTCCTGCCGTCCAAGGCGCGCAGCAGCAGCGAGCGCTGCGGATGGGTGGAGACGTCGTCCTCGGTGATCCTGCCCTCGTCCACGAGCGACTGGACCAGCGTGTGGTCGTGCGTGATCTGGTACAGCTCGCCCTGCCGCAGCAGGTAGCCGCGGGAGTCGCCGATGTGGCAGACAGCCGCGTGGCCGTCCGACCACAGCACGGCGGTCAGCGTGGTGCCCATGCCCTCGACGGCGGGGTTGGCCATGATCATCTGCTGCAGGCGCATGTTCGCGGCGCCCACGGCGGCGTTGAGCTCGGCCACCATGTCACCGGTCGGCCGTTCCGCGTCGAGTTCGGCCATGGCGCCGATGGTGATCGCGCTAGCTACCTCTCCGGCCGCGTGGCCGCCCATCCCGTCGGCAACCGCCAGCAAACGCGGGCCCGCATAGGCCGAGTCCTCGTTCCCCTCGCGGAGGAGCCCGACGTCAGAACGGACCGCGTAGCGGAGTGCGAGTGTCATCTACGCAGCTCCAGAACGGTTTTGCCGATGCGAATGGGTACGCCGACAGGGACCGGTGTCGGCCGGGTCACCTTCTGCCGGTCCAGGTACGTTCCGTTGGTGGAGCCGAGATCCTCGACGATCCATTGGCCGTCCTGCGGGAATATCCGGGCATGTCGGCTTGAAGCGTAGTCGTCGTTCAGTACTAGCGTGGCATCATTCGCGCGGCCCAGGGTGATCTGCTGCTGGGAAAGATCCAGGCTGGTGCCCTTGAGTGCCCCGGCCGTCACCACCAGCAGCCGGGGCGTGCCGCGGCTGCCCCTGACCGGCCGCGGCGGAGGCGCTTGCCTCGGTACGCGACCCCGGCGCGGCGCGGTGACGCCGCCGAGCAGATCGGTGCGCACGACCCCGATGGCCGCGATGACAAAAAGCCATAGCACGGCCAGGAAGGCCACCCTGACGAGGGTGAGGGTCAGCTCGTTCATCCGGTTGCGATGTCCTCGCCCTCTAGGCTCCTAGGGCCGATCCTGCCGGAACACCAGCGTGGTACGGCCAAGCGTGATGTGCGTCCCGTCGGTGAGCACGACCCGCCGTACCGGCTGGCCGTTCACGAACGTTCCGTTGGTAGAGCCGCGGTCCACCAAGACCACCTGGTCGTTCTCGATCCGCAGCTCCGCGTGGTGCCGGGACACGCCCGGATCGACAAGCCGCAGGTCGCAGTCGGTACCGCGGCCGAGCAGTGTAACGGGCGTGACCAGGTCGTAGGTGCGCTGCTCCCCGCCGTGGTCGGGCCCGCTGACCAGCAGCCGCGGATGTCCGGGGAAACCGCGGCTCTGCGGCCTCGGGAGGTCGCTGGACGGCTGCCTGATCTCGCCGCCCTCGATAGTGGATCCCCGGATGACGCCGGACCGGATCCGGAACGTGCCGGTGGTCAGGTCCGGCACGCCCTCGAACCGCATCCGCACCGGGCCGACGAACGAGTAACCCTGTTCCTTGGCGTAGTCCCTGGCCAGCCCCGCCAGCTCCACGCCCAGGCTCTCCGCGTACACGTCGAGCCGCTCATGATCGGACTGCGCGATCTCGACCACGAAGTCATTGGGCACGAGGGTGCGGCCCTGTGCCACGATCGCGGCACGGTCGTCCATCTCACGCTGGACGGCGGTGGCTACCTCAACCGGCTGCAGGTCAGATCTGAAGATACGCGCGAAACCGCCTTCGACCATACCTTCGAGCCGTCTCTCGAAACGCTGCAGGACTCCCACCGTGCCACCTCCCTTCGGATTCCTCGCATCCGATGGTATCCGGGGCGCAAGAGCGCTTGCGGTCGTGCTAATCTAACTCGTCACGTCGGTGTGCATCATCGGGGCGAGTGGCGGAACGGCAGACGCGCACGGTTCAGGTCCGTGTGTCCGAAAGGATGTGAGGGTTCAAATCCCTCCTCGCCCACATAGGTACATATACCGCTTCTAACCCAGATTCCGCTGTATATCAGATTCTGCGATAGATCAAGGGACGACGATAACGGGGCAATGGGCATGCCTGGCCAGCCATCCGGGCACCGATCCCGCAAGCTTGTGCCAAAAGTGCGTCGGTGCTCCGATCACTAGCGCGTCCGCACTGAATTCGGCGGCCGCCGCGGCTAGCTCCCTGGCCGGACTGCCTCGCCGGGTCCGCACGTGTGCGTCGATACCGGCACCGCCGGTCACCTGATCCAGCTCTGCCAGCAGCCACCGCTCCAGCGCCTCGGTATCGCGCTGGATGCCGATGACCTGACCGGTCAGCGGCTCGCAGTAGACGCCGGAGGAGCACACGTAGAGCAGGAGCAATGGCCTGCCCAGCCGCAGCGAGACGCCAGCGGCATAGGCCATCGCGTTCCGGCTTGAGGCGGACCCGTTGTAGCCCACAATGACGGGGTGATCCAGCCTGATGATGGGCTTACGCCGCTCCGTGCCCTGTCGCTTACGCGGCACAGGTGGTTTCTGCCGCCCTGGCTTGCCTAGCGGCGCACTCGGCTCTGCCTGGTCCATGGTCCGCGTCCTAGTGCCGACGCGCTTCCGTGACAGCCATACGCTGATGGATGCCCAGTAAGAGCGTCGTTACTCACATTCCTTGGACGAACTATAAGCCAGTCCGGGCCCGTAAGGTGAGTACTCATGGATGACTTGCTCGCCGGGCTTGTCGCGATCGTGGGCGGGGACAACGTGCTGACCGACCCCGATGTGACCGACGGGTACACGACGGACTGGACCAGGCGTTTCCACGGGCAAGCCCGCTGTGTCGTCCGCCCGGGCAGCACCGATGAGGTGGCGGCCGTCATGCGTTCGTGTGCTGCCGCCGGGATCCCGGTAGTCCCTCAAGGCGGCAATACCGGCCTCGTCGGCGGAGGGATCCCTTTCACCGGTGAGCCGGTCGTGGTCTCGCTGTGCCGGCTGCGCCGGCTGGACCCGGTGGACACCGTCGCCGCCCAGGTCACGGCCGGGGCCGGCGTGACGATCGCCGAACTGCGCGCGCACGCGGCCCGCGCCGGGCTTGAGTACGGCGTGGACCTGGCATCCAGGGATTCGGCTACGGTCGGCGGCGCGATCGCCACTAACGCCGGCGGCATCCAGACGATCAGGTACGGGCACACGAGGGCGCAGCTGCTCGGCGTGGAGGCGGTGCTCGCTGACGGCAGCGTGTTCAGCAGGCTCGGCGGGATCGCGACCGACAACAGCGGATACGACCTGGCCCAGCTCCTGGCCGGCAGCGAGGGCACGCTGGGAATCGTCACAGCCGCGAGGCTGCGGCTGCGGCGGCCGGAGCCGGTCGCTTTGACGCTCCTGGCCGGAGTGCCTTCCATCGAGGCGGCTTGTCTGCTGTACGCGACTGTGCGGGCACTGGCGCCAGGCATCCGCGCGGCCGAGTATTTCGAGGCGGCCGGGCTTTCACTGGTTCTTTCACACACAGGGCTCCCCGCGCCGTTCCCGGCGTCGCATCCGGCGTATCTTCTGGTCGATATCACCGGCGAAGACGATGCGGCAGAACAGCTAGGCGAGCTTCCCGTCCTTGCCGACTCCGCGGTGGCAATGGATCCGGCGGCCCGGGCCGCCCTGTGGGCGTACCGGGAGTGGCACAGCGAGTCGATCAGCGCCGCCGGCATCCCGCACAAGCTGGATCTGGCGTTCCCGCTCGAGCGGCTCGCCGGGTTCCGCTTCGCGCTGTCCGATGTTCTCGCTAGATTCGACGCGACCGGGATCGTGTTCGGGCACATCGGAGCGGGGAACCTGCATGTGAACGTGCTCGGCCCGTCGCCTTCCGACGACGCTGTGGATGACGCGGTATTCGAGCTGGCGGCCGCGCACGGCGGCACCATCTCGGCCGAGCACGGCATCGGCCGGGCCAAGGCCGCGGTGCTGCACTTGTCCAGGTCTCCCGCCGAAATCGCGGCGATGCGCGCGGTTAAGTCCGGCCTTGACCCGGGCGGGCTGCTGAATCCTGGAGTGCTCTTGGGTATTTCCCCGTCCTGACGTGGCACGATGGGTGCTGTGAGCAGCCTCGCCGATGCTACGGCGCGCACCGTGGTCGAGTGCGCGGCCGACGCCATCGTGGCGTTCGGTACCGACCGCACGGTGATGCTGTGGAACCCGGCGGCGGAGCGGATGTTCGGCTGGTCTGCGGCGGAGGTCGTTGGCTACCAGCCGCACATCATCCCGGAGGAGCTCAAGGCCGAGCATAACGCCGTCCTGGAGAGGGTCCGCGGCGGCGGCCAGATCTCGTTCGCGACCCGCAGGGTGCGTAAGGACGGCACGCTCATCGATGTCAGGATCGACACCAGCGCGCTTATCGACGGCACGGGCGAGGTCACCGGCTGGGTGAATGTCTGCCACGAGGCCGGCGAGGATGACATAGCGCGGCACTACATGGCCGAGCGGGCCAGGGTGGTGCGCCGCCTGGGTGACGTGGTTGCCGATATGAACGCGCAGCTGGATCTGGAGTCCGTGCTCGACCGGATCGCGGCTTCGCTGCGGGAGCTGACCGGCGCCGACGCTGGCGGCTTCGTGCTGATCGAGGAGGACATGCTCCGCCTGGTCAGTACGGCGGGGCTGCCCGCCAGGCTGCGCGGGCGCACCGCCACCTTGTCCAGGAGCCTGGTCGGCGAGCTGATGGCCTCCGGCAAGACGGTGATGATGGCGACCGCCGAGTCGGGCGGGTTCGACGACCTGATCTGGTCCGCGCTGCCGGGCCTGCACACTATCGCGCTTTCGCTGTCGCATGTGGGCGGTAAGCCCTACGGCGCGCTGTACGCGCTTTTCTCACGGCGCAAGCTCAGCCACGTCGAGCTTGAGCTGCTTGAGCTGCTGGCGGGGCATGCCGGCGTCGCGCTCACCAACGCGATGGCCTTTGAGGAAGTGGTCAGGCAGCGCGCCCACGCGCGCGCGGTCATCGACGGCAGCGCCGATGGCATCGCCGTGCTAGACGCCGGCGCACTGGTTAGGGAGTGGAACCCGGCCGCGCACCGGATCACAGGTCTTTCATCTGACGCGGTTCTCGGTCGCGAACCCCCGTTTCCTTTGCCCGCGCCCGGTGCGACGCTGACCCACAAGCTGCCGAACGGCCGCTGGCTCGACGTGCTGTGCACCGCCCTCGCCGACGGCGGCGACCTGGTCATCGACTTCCGTGACATCACCGCCGCCAAGGGGCTGGAGGAGGCTAAGGATCTGTTCCTGGCCACCACCAGCCACGAGCTGCGTACCCCGATCACCGTCGTGCAAGGCTTCGCCAGCACGCTGGCATCGCGCTGGGATCAGCTGGCCGACGAGGACCGGCGCGCCGCCGTCCGCACGATCGCCGAACGGGCAGGCTCGCTGGGTCGGCTCGTCGAGCAGCTGCTGCTCGGCTCCAGGGCCGGCGCCGACCAGCTCCCGGTCAGCAACGGCCCGTTCGACCTGGCCGCCGTCCTGCGTGGCGCGGCCAACTCGTTCCGCCCGCTGTCGGACAAGCACACGGTGCTGGCCGACATCCCCGCGGACCTGCCGCCCGCCTACGGCGACACGATGGCCACCGACATCGTCATCGGCCAGCTGATGGAGAACGCCTTCAAGTACTCGCCCGACGGCGGCACCGTCCAGATCCGCGCCCGTGTGGTCGGCCTTGCCGCTTCGTCCGCTTCGCCTGGCGGGCCTGCTTCGCCTGGCGGGCCTGCTTCGCCTGGCGTGCCCGGCTGGATCGAGGTGACGGTCGAGGACGAGGGCATCGGCATCAGCGAGGCCGACCACGAGCGCATCTTCGACCGCTTCGTCCAGGGCGAAACTGGTGACCGCCGCCGCTTCGGCGGCGTGGGCATCGGCCTGTTCATCGTCCGCCGTCTGGCTCAGGCCCAGCACGGCGAGGTGACCGCACGATCCCGCCCGAGCGGCGGCACGTCCATGCGCCTCCGCCTGCGCCCAGCCGCGTCCGCTGCAGTCTCCCCTTCCCCTTCTTCCTCTTCTTCTTCTTCCTCCACCGGTGTGTCCGCTGCTGTCTCCTCTGGGCCTAGGTCCGCGGTGTCTCCCGTATCTCCCGTATCTCCCGGGTCTCCCGGGTCTCCCGTGTCTCCCGGGTCTCCCGGGTCTCCCTCCAGCCTCGGCTCAGCTTCAATATCGGCCTCGGCTCCCGCGCCCCATTCCCGTCCGTAACAATCGCCCCGCAGGCCACTCTCGCCCCGACTCTCACCGTACTGAGCACCCCGGTTGGCTGATCACAGGCGGGAATTGAACGAACGCGTGTACTTACACCCGTGGGAGGGCTCTGGCTCAGATAACGGGGTGGTAATTACAAGAGGCCGCCGGGCTTGCCGCGCGGATTTGACCGCATCTGGTGCTGCCAGGAGAGGTCATGCGGATGATCGTGTGTACTTGCACCCCTGATGAGGGGTGCAAGTACACACGGTAATCGGAAACGGCCGCTGGACGCCCGTTTTGCCCCGGTACGGCGGCTGCCGGCCGGCGGGCGGGGGCGCGGCGGGAGGGCGCGGGGCGGGAAGGAGGGCGCGGGGCGGGGAGGGGTGGGTGGGTCAGGCGGTGTGGTCGCCTTCC
>Ga0335074_10009547_pt1 | contig 13551 bp, 15 predicted proteins | sample Lox_Sample_23_FD_206715 | JGI IMG/M metagenome (GOLD analysis project Ga0335074, IMG submission 206715) | Soil microbial communities from Loxahatchee National Wildlife Refuge, Florida, United States - Lox_Sample_2.3 | ecosystem: Environmental > Terrestrial > Soil > Wetlands | place: USA...
TCGCGAGGATATGGCCGTGCACGGGCGGTACGGGCAGCCGTGCCCCAGATGCGGGGAGAAGATTCAGCGGATTCGCTACGCGGACAACGAGACGAATTACTGCGCGCGGTGCCAGACCGGCGGGAAAATGCTGGCGGATCGGAGCTTGTCGCGGCTCCTGCGCGCGGATTGGCCGCGGACGCTGGAAGAGCTTGAGGCCCTGAGGCGGAAGTAAAGAGAACCCGAAGAGCTGCGCCGCAAGAACATCACCCCTGAAAAGCGGCCGCTGCATAATGCAAAGGCAAACCTTCGATCGCTTGCGCATCCGCGCGCATGCCCTCGGCGGCGTGTGCTATAAAAACAGCTTGAGAGATTCGGCGGCGCGGTGAGGCTTGGTGATGGGCGGCAGGATGCTGGGCGGCAGAACCCGAAAATTCCTCGCGAGAATCTGTGCGCTCGCGCTGGCGGTGCTGATTTCATTTGCCTGGCCCACGCCGAGCGCGGGGTATGCCGTGCTGGCGCATGAAGCGATTATCGACAGCGCGTGGGATACGAACATCCGGCCGCTGCTGCTGAAGCGCTTTCCGAATGCCACGCCGGCGGAATTGAAAGAGGCGCACGGGTATGCCTACGGCGGGGCCATCATTCAGGATATGGGCTACTACCCGCACGGAAACAAATTTTTCAGCGATCTCACCCATTACGTGCGGAGCGGCGATTTCGTCCTGGCGCTGCTGCGCGATTCGAAGGATCTCGACGGCTACGCCTTTGCGCTCGGCGCGCTTTCGCATTACGCCGCGGACAACGAAGGGCACAAAATCGGCGTGAATCGCTCGGTGCCCATCCTGTATCCCAGGATGGACAAGAAATACGGCGATCTGGTGACGTACGAGGAGAATCCGCTCGACCATGTGAAAACGGAATTCGGATTCGACGTTCTTGAAGTGGCGCAGGGACGCTACGCTTCGACCGCATACCACGACTTTATCGGCTTCGGAGTGGCGCTTCCGCTGCTGGAACAGGCATTTCAGGAGACCTATGGCCTCGACCTGAAGAGTGTTCTCACAGACGAAAACAAGGTGCTGGGCTCTTATCGTTATGATGTGAGCCGGCTGCTGCCGAAGGCTACGCGAGTTGCGTGGAGCATGAAGAAAGATCAAATCCAGCGCGATCAGCCCGGCATGACGAAGAAGAGATTTCTCTACAATATCAAGCGTTCGAGTTACCGCAAGTATTGGGGCAAAGACTACCAGCCGCCCACTTTCGGCGAACGGCTTCTCGCTTTTCTGGTGAAAATCGTTCCGAAGATCGGCCCGCTGGATGTGCTGGAGCTTCGAACGCCCACTCCACAGACGGAACAGATGTTCGAGGCCAGCTTCAACGCAGCTTTGGATCACTACCGGAGGCTGCTCGGTGAAGTCGCAAACGGCGAGCCGCACATCCCCAACGATAATTTCGATACCGGCACCGTCACGGGCCCGGGCGAATATTGGCTGAACGACGAAACGCAAGCCAAACTGCTCGATGCGCTCGCCAAACAGAATTTCAGCGGAGCTTCGCCGGAAATCCGGGCCGAGCTGCTGCAATTCTTCGCCGATCCGAATGCGCCCTATGCGATCAAGAAAAAGAAGAAAGAATGGGCCCGAGTGCGGGCCGAGATCGCTCAGCTCAAGCAGGCGACGCCGGCCACGGTAGCCGCCGGCCCGGGCGATCCCATTTCCAGCAGTGCACCCTTCACGAGCGATCCCGCGGAAACGCTGCAGCAATAATTCACGTCAAGATAGTGGAGTTGAGAGTCGATCGATTCTCCATGGAGGATCATCTTGAAGACGATCAAATTGCATGCACTGTGCATGAGTATGGCGATTCTGGTGTCGGCTCCGATGCTGCGCGCGGAGCAATTCAAGGCGCCGGCGAATGCTCCGGTACCTCCGCAGATCGCCGCTGCGCATAGCATTTTCATCGCAAATGCGGGTGGAGAGAGCCTGGACCAAATCACGGATCAGACTGTCTTCAACGGCGGTCCGGATCGACCCTACAACGAGTTCTACGCCGCGATGCAGGCGTGGGGACACTATCAGATCGTGCCTTCGCCGGCCGCTGCGGACCTGATTTTTCAAATTAGCTGGAACCTTTCGGATACAGGCCTGAAGCTGCCCGTGCTCGGGCAACTTCGGTTGCTGGTGATCGATCCGAAGACGAACGCGACGCTGTGGAGCTTCACGGAATATGTCCGAGGGGCGATCCTGCTGGGGAACCGCGATAAGAATTTCGACTATGCGATGACCTCGGTCGTGAATCGCATGAAGGCGCTCGAAGCTCCCGCGCCGGCGGTGGCGCAATAAAAGCTCCAACCGGCGCAAGGCCGAGTGCGCCGGTGCGTTTGACACGTCTCGGACCCTCTTCTATTATGCAAAACAGGGGCTGCGACGCCGCCAACAGGGCTGCAAAATGCTTAGCATTCCACACCTTATCGTGATTTTTGTGGTGGCTCTGGTGGTCTTCGGGCCGGAGAAGCTACCCGAATTGGCGCGGAATTTCGGCAAGGTGATGGCGGAATTCCGGCGCGCGACGGGCGATCTGCGCACCACATTCGAGGGCCACATGCGCGATCTGGAGCGCGAAGCAGAGACGCGCCGAATCGCCCCCGTGCCTTCGCCTGCAACGAACGCAGCGCCCGCGCAATCTGCGCAGTCCGCCGCGACCGGGCCCCAACCGGTTCCATCGGAGCCGGCGCGCGCGGTGCCTTCGCCGACGGCCGATCCGCCTGCCGGCATCGCCAATGAAGCTGCCGCGAAGGCCGGCGTGATCGACCCCATGCAGGATCCCTATCTCCCGGGATACGATTTCGAGGTGCCGCAGAATCCGGAATTGCCCCTGGAATCCGCGCAAACCTCCGCGAGCCACAAGGCGCCTGAGGCAGACGAGAAATCTCCGGAAAAAGTCCCCCAAAAGTGAACGATGGCCGCGCCCGCACAGCCTGAACGCCTCCTCCGCGAAAGGACCGACGAAGAAGCAGGCGGGTCGATGTCGTTTTTCGACCACCTGGTAGAGCTGCGCAAGCGGATCGTGAGCAGCCTCGCGGCCGTGGGCATCGGGATGGTCCTGGGTTTCTTCGTCGCGCGGCGGTTCATCACGTTCATCACGCAGCCGATGATCGATGCGCTCAAGGCCAACCACATCGATCCGAATCTCTATTACACGAACCCCGCAGGGTACGTGAGCCTGGTAATCACGCTTTCGCTATATCTCGGGATCGTGATTGCCATGCCGTGGGTGCTGTATCAGGTGTGGCTATTCGTGGCGCCGGGGCTCTATAAGCACGAGCGGCGCGCGGTGGCGAGCTTTATCACCTCGGCGATGTTCCTGTTCGTGTGCGGACTCGTCTTCGGGTATTACATCATGCTGCCGCGGGTGCTCACGTACATCGTCGGGTTCGCGAACGAAGGGCCGATCAAGCCGCTGATCAACGTCAACGAATACTTCGAGCTGATCGTGGTGGTGCTGGTCGGCCTCGGCGTAATTTTCGAGATGCCGGTGGTGGTGTTCATCCTTTCGATGTTTGGGATCGTGACGCCGAAATTTCTGCTGAAGAATTTCCGCTACGCAATGCTGCTGATTACGGTGGCGGCCGCGATCGTGACGCCCACGCCGGACGCGACCACGATGATCGTGTTCATGGCGCCAATGGTGCTGCTGTATTTCGTGAGCGTGCTGGTGGCGTGGGCCGTGGTGCGGAAGAAACGCGCAAAAGCACAGACCGAGGCCGGGGCGTGATCGCGTGATTTTCCTGCGAAGGGCGCTTCTGGCCGCGGCTCTCGCCACGATTGCGATTTTGCCCGCTGCCTGCGGGCACGATTCCGCGCCGGCTGGCGCTTCCGCGGTTGCTGCGCCCGCATCTTCGGAATCGGCTGCGACTTCGACGCAACAGCCAACGATCGCCCCAGCCGACGCCGCCTTGCCTGCCGCGCAAACAGGGGGCTTCGACGGCGCCGCTGCGTACGATTACACCGCAAAGCTTGTCGCATTTGGCCCGCGCCCGCCGGCCTCGGACGCTATCCACCGCACACAGGACTACATCGTCGGCCAGCTGAAGAGCTTCGGCTGCGCCGTCGATACCGACGATTTTCACGCGGACACCCCGATCGGTTCGCTCGCGATGAAAAACATCGTCGCGAAAGTTCCCGGCACGGGGCAGGGAATTATCGTGCTGCTGACGCACTACGACACGCTGCGGCTCGATAAGTTCGTCGGCGCGGACGATGGCGGGTCATCGAGCGGGCTGATGCTGGAAATGGCGCGGCTGCTGTGCGCGGGGCCAAAGCGCAAATATGCCGTGTGGATCGCGTTTGTGGACGGCGAGGAAGCGCAGGTAGTGGTGAATGGGCAGGCGCAATGGGCGGGCACGGATAATACCTACGGTTCGCGCGAACTAGCCGCACGGATGGACTTGTCCGGCGAATTGAAGCACGTGCGCGCCGTGATTCTTGCCGACATGATCGGGCAGAAGAACCTGGAAATTCCTCGCGAAAGTAACTCCACGAAGTGGCTGACGAATCTGGTCTGGTCGACGGCGGCGCGACTGGGATACAAGGACACTTTCGTATCGAGCGAAGGGGCAGTCGAAGACGACCATCAGTCGTTCCTGAGCCGCAATGTTCCTGCGGTGGATATCATCGACCTCAACGGATATTCGGCTTACTGGCACACGCCGCAGGACACCATGGACAAGCTCAGCCCGCGCAGCTTTTCAATCGTCGGGTATGTGATTCTCGAATCCGTGGCCGAGCTCGAGCGCTGAGGACTTCTCCGGCTGCGTCAGCCTCACGCTCGGCGCGGTCTCGGGTGCGCCCCCAGCAGTCGCACCGGCAGCGTGACGATCGCCCAAATCAAGTCCAGCACGCCGCCGACCGCGATCCCCACGATCCGAAAGGGCAGCAAGATCAGCCAGACGAGCGGATAGAGCACGAGCGCCAGCAGCGCCAGCGGCCAGCACAGCACGAATAAAATGCACCAAAGGACGAATGTCAGCATTCGCTTCCCGCCTCCACTCTAGACTACGCTCGCTCGCGCGAATTTGTTCCACGCGCGTTTGCTTCCTCAATGTGCTCGCTTTTGCTACATTTGCCTTCTCGCATGCCAACGATTCGCGTAACCAGCTCCAGCGGCCCTTGTAACGTCTACTGCGCGCCCGGAGCGCTCGCTCGCGCGGCGACGCTCGTGGGGCGGCTTGGCGATTCCACGGGCACGTTCCTTCTTTCGTCGCCGGCCGTGTGGCGGCATTGGGGCAGGGCGCTGGCTAAGATCTTCGGCAAGGCCGCGCGCGCCGCAATTCTCTTCGATGACGCTGAATCGGCGAAGCGCATGGCGACCGTGGAAGGCATCGCGCGCGAGCTGGTCCGGGCGGGCGCGGATCGACGCGCGGTGGTGGTGGCCATTGGCGGCGGAGTGGTGGGCGACGTCGCGGGCTTTGCGGCGGCGACGTATTTGCGCGGCGTGCGCCTGGTGCACATTCCGACGACGCTCGTGGCGCAGGTGGATAGCGCGATCGGCGGGAAAACGGGCGTCGATCTGCCGGAGGGAAAGAATCTCGTCGGCGCGTTTTATCCTCCCAAGCTTGTGATCGCTGACCCGATCACGTTGGCCACGCTGCCGCACCGCGAATTTCGAGCCGGCCTTTACGAGGTGATCAAGTACGGCGTGATCGCCGATGCGAAGCTTTTCCATTATCTCGAGCGGCGCATGGACGCGATCCTGCGCCGCGATCCTCGCGCTCTCGCTTATATCATTCCGCGGTCGGCGGCGATCAAGGCGCGCGTGGTGAGCGAGGACGAACGCGAAGGCGGCCTGCGCCAGATTTTGAATTTCGGCCACACGCTGGGCCACGCGCTCGAGACGGCCACCGGTTATCGGCGGTTTCTGCACGGCGAAGCGGTCGGCTGGGGAATGCTGGGCGCGACGCTGCTGGCCGTCGGCACGGGGCGTCTGCGCGAGTCAGACGCCGAGCGGATCATCCGGCTCGTTGCGAGCGTCGGGCCATTGCCGTCGCTCGGAAAAATCCGCGCTGCCGAACTTCGGCCGATTCTCGCGAGCGACAAGAAGGCGCGCGCAGGGCGCGTCCGCTGGGTTCTGCCGCGCAAGATCGGCAACACGCAGTGGGGAATCGAGATTCCGTGGCGTATCGTGGCGCGTTCTTTCGCCGCACTGCCGGCCATCGCCCGCCATGCCGGCCTGCGCTAGAGCGCGTCGAGTGCAGACTGTTAACCTTTCGCAAAACCTGTACCTTCGGCCAGTCGCGACGAAACAGGGCGCTCGAGTATCCTTCGTTCGGCGATGTTGAGACTGGATTATCTTTCCTGCGTTCTGACGATCATTTCGACCATCCTGGTCGGGAAGAAATTATGGCACGGCTGGGTCGTCGCCGCAGTCAACAGCGTCATCATCTGCCTCATCGGAATTTAGACAGCTCAATTCGGGTTTGTTCCGGCGAACCTCTTCTGCATCGGCCTTTACGCAAATAACTTCTCGCGATGGCGGCCCAAATAGCGGGCGATAACGCCTTTCTTTTGCGCTCTCCGTATCGCTGCGTGTAGTCTTACCTCCGGAGTTTACGTTTCCAACTCACTTATGATTGCGGCCCAGAAGTCATCACCACTGCCCGGCACGCGCCCCGAAGGCGCGCGCGATGAACGCGAGGCATCCGCACGCGTGCGCGAAATGTTCACGCGAATCGCGCCGCGCTACGATTTCCTCAACCACCTGCTGTCGTTTTCGCTCGATCGTCTTTGGCGGCGGCGCACGGCGAAGCGTTTCGCCGGGATTCTGCGGCGGCCCGATGCGCGCGTGCTCGATGTCTGCTGCGGCACGGGTGACCTGGCGTTTGCGCTCGACCGCCGACGTCCGCGCGCCTCGGGGGGCGACGCGCAGCCGGTGCCGATCATCGGGAGCGATTTCGTCGAGCCGATGCTGGCACGCGCACGAGAGAAAGCGCTCGCTGCGAATCGCCCGCTGGTTTTCGCGGCGGCTGACGCGCTGCATCTCCCATTCGCGGATACGAGCTTCGATTTAGTGACGACCGCCTTCGGATTTCGGAATCTCGCGAACTACGAGGAGGGCTTGCGCGAGTTCGCGCGAGTTCTGAAGCAGGGCGGGGAACTCGGCATCCTCGAATTTACCGAGCCGTCGTCGGGGCCGATGGCCGGGCTCTTCCGCTTTTATTTTCAGCACATTTTGCCGCGAATCGGCGGCGCAATTTCGGGCAATGCCGAGGCCTACAAATATCTTCCCGGTTCCGTATCGAAGTTCCCCTCGCCGCCAGAGCTTGCGGCGTTGATGAAACGCACCGGCTTCAGCGGCGTTCAAATAGCTTCGTGGAATTTCGGCAGCGTGATTCTGCATTCAGCCCGCCGCGTGTAAGTCGTTCGCCAGGATGCAAAAAGCCTCGCCCTCGGAAAGCGGGGTGAGCTACATTAAGGCTATGCCTGAATCCAACGGGAATTCCATTGTTGATCTTCGTAGCGACACCGTGACACGGCCGACGCCGGCGATGCGCCGCGCCATGGCCGAGGCAGAAGTAGGCGACGATGTATACGCCGAGGATCCTACCGTCAATCGGCTGCAAGCGCGCGCCGCTGAAATCTTCGGGCGCGAAGCGGCGCTGTTTTTTCCTTCGGGCTCGATGGCCAATCTCACCGCGATCAAGACGTGGACGCGGCCCGGTACCGAAGTGATCTGCGAGGGCCAGGCGCACATCTATCTCTACGAAATGGCGGCGGTCTCCGCGATTGCCGGGTGCATGCCGAATACGGTGCCCACGGAGGAAGGCGTTCTCACGTGGGACCTGATCGAGCCGGCGATCCGCCCGCACATTTACTACCGGGCGCAGACCTCGCTGATCGAACTCGAGAACACGCACAACATGCACGGCGGCACGGTCTACCCGCCCGCGGTCATCGACGATATCTGCGAACACGCGCATGCGGCCGGCATTCCGGTGCATCTCGACGGCGCGCGCGTCTTCAACGCTTCGGTGGCCACGGGCCGCAGCGTCGCCGACATCACGAAGAAACTCGATTCGGTGATGTTCTGCCTTTCGAAGGGACTGGGCGCGCCGGTCGGGTCGATGCTGGTGGGCTCGCGCGATTTCATCGAGAAGGCGCGCGTGACGCGCAAGCTGCTGGGCGGCGGGATGCGGCAGGTGGGCGTGCTCGCGGCGGCGGGGCTCGTCGCACTCGAGGAGTCGCCGAAGAACCTGCATCGCGACCATGAGAATGCGCGTTATTTGGCCGAGGGATTGTCGCGATTGCCGGGCGTCACCATAGATTCGAAGAAAGTGGTGACGAATATTCTGATTTTCGATGTCACCGAGACCGGCCGTACGGCTGCCGACATTTGCGCCGCGCTGGCCCGGCAAAATATCCTCGCAGGGCCGACGGGGAAATACGCCATCCGCATGGTCACGCACTACGACGTGGATCGCGCCGGAATCGACAGGGCGCTGGCGGCGATGGACGAGATTCTCACTGAGCGCGCCACCACGGCTCGTTCCTAGCAGGCGCAGACGACAAGGCATTAGAGCGACCGTAGGCTCGAACCCCTTAAAACTCCCTGCACCCGTTTACTCATGAGTTGACCGCCCGCGCAATTCCATGCGCTCAGCGCCTCGACCTGCGAAAATTCCCGTGGTGAAAGCATGAGACCCTCTCTACGCACGGTTCTCGCGGATTCGCATATTGCGGCGGTCGCCGTCGCGGTCCTTCTCGTGTGGTCGCTCGATCAAGGATTCCGCGCCCTGGCAGGACCGTTCTTTCGCGTCACCGATTTCATCGTGAATGCCGTGGCGATCCTTGGAATTCCGTATTTCTCCTGGACGTTCGACGAGCGCGTGGGCCTGGGTATCGCGCTCGCGTATGTGTTCAGCGCGATTGTCAACCTTGCCGGGGCGTGGCTGCTGTCCCGGTGGGTATACGGCACTGGGCCGCTGCAGGCTTTGAGCAAATATCGCAGTAGATTGCCTCAGGGGAAGAATGTTTAAGCGTTTGAAGCGGGCTCTAACCGAGAGTTATATCGGCGCGATCGCCCTCGGCTGGCTTCTCGCGCAGGACATCACGCAATTTGTCGGCGCCTTTGCGAGGCCAGTCGAAGAGTGGATTTCGCAGCGGGAATACCCTGGGCTCCGGGCACAAACCGGCGGCTCGCCGGGATTGTCGTTTGGATTTGCGGTGCCTGATCTAATTCGGTTCGCTCTAATCCTCGCGATATGGTACGCGCTGGTGCGTTGGTTATACTTCGATTCCTCGAACAAGCAGGTTTCCAAGCCGCCGAGCCGAGAACAGACTGTCTGAACCCCACGTACCAAGCAAAAGTTATCTAGCTGGCGGAATTTTTTGCGCGTTTTCCGTGGAGCATCCGCTGTCGTGCGTCTCGCGCAGCTTCGTTCGCTATAGAAAAAAGCTAAGTCGTGCCGGCGCAATGCGAGCGCTCTTCACTGAAACGGCACATCGCGGCAAGAAACAGCGCGGGCATGCGGTGGTTCGGCCAGGCGGTTGCGCTGACTCCAAATGACTTTCCGCCGCACCCAGCCGCCGCGGCATATCCCGGGGGAAACAATGGCAACAAACGCAGTGATGCTGGCTGAGTCACCGATGGGCGTCGAAAAGCGCCTGTGGCAGGCGGTGATCGTGACGGCGATTCAAGAATGGATTTCGGGCCCTCTTCGTTCCAAACGGCAGGCTGAAGAATATCTCTTTCAAGATCAGAAGGATTTCCCGGTCGTGTGCCAATCCGCCGGAATGGACGCGGACCGCTTACGCGCCAAGCTCAATCGCCTCCTCCGCCAGAATCCTGCGCTCGCTGCTTCCGCCGATTTCTTTAGTCGCTGAATCACGAGCTCGGCCAACATCTGCTGAAGCCTTCTCGCAGATGTGAACGCGCGGCTCCCATCCGCCACCGGAGCCGCGCGTTTTTCTTTTGCCCTTCTCGCGGGAGTGTCACGCCGTGAACACTCGCTTGCCATAAGCACCGAGCGGGCCTAGCGTAAGGCTAATGGCTAATCCAAATAGCATTCCGGATCGAGGCCCTGACGGGAACATTCGACGCGAAGCGGAAATCGATCCGACAAGGGTCGTTCCCTTCGGACGCTACGGCGGGGGTCTTTTTACCGGGCATCCGGTGGGGCTGGTGGTGGTATTCGGGCTGCTGTTCATGGGTTTCGTGGGCCTGCCTGGTGCGCATTTGTTCTACGGCGGCGCTCTTCTTCTCGGCGGCGTGTGGGGATTTTGCCTCTGGCTGCGGCACCGATAGCGACGCCAGAACGCCGATTCGGCGGGATTACCTCTGAAACTCGACCGTCAGGACCATGTGCGCGGTGGTGGGCTTGCCATCCTTGAGCGCGGGCTGGAATATCCACAGGCCGACGGCTCCTTCCGCGGAACTCTCCAGCACGCGCGGGCCGGAGAGGAGCTTCATCTGCTTCAAATTCCCCCTCTCGTCGATCACGGCATCGAGGGTCACAACTCCTCCCAGATCGAGGTCTTTTGCCCACTTGGGAAGCGGCGGCTGATATTGCGAGAGGATTCTCGCGGGAATCGTCTCCGCGCTGAGCTCACTGCTGCGGGGCCTCAGATCCGCCAGCGCACCCGAGCCCGGTTCCATTCGAAATGCGACCGGTGCAGCTGAATCTTCAGTTTGCTTGTGCCCCTGTGTCCGAGTGGGCGCTGCTGTTGCCGCAGTCTTTGGGGATCGCGCGGCGGGCGCTTGCGCCACTACCGGCGGCGGAGTCTTCGGCGCCGGCCGAGCGGGTGCAGCTTCGCTCTTGTTTGCTTTCGCCGACGATGCTTTCGACGGTCGTGCCTTGCCATGTGGTATTGGGACATTCATGTGCGCCACCGCGGCCAGCGACAGGCGGCTTTCGGGATACAGCATGCGCGTAACGTCCCATGAAACTCCAAGCGCCGATCCGATCACGATGACGGCGACAACCCCCAGCGCGATGGGGTTCTTGCGGACCGTGAGTTCGCGCAGCCCGTGCAGCCGAAAGGCCAGCGTCGAGAATGCCTTGGTCCTGGGCGTGACGCCCGGAGCACCATCGCCTTGTGCCGCCGCGTCTGACGCAGCCTGCTGCTGCTGCGCTTCATTCTCGGCGGTTTTTGCAGCAGCCCTCTTGGCGATCGCTTTGGCGTACTTCGCGAGGATTCCGGCGAGTTGCTCCGCCTCTTTCGCATCATCGACTTGCGGCGCAGGCGCGGGCTCGGACGAAGAATCCGGCTGGGCGGGCGTCGAAGAAAGGACAGGCGCCGGCAGGGCATCGGAAACGGCCGTGGGCGCAGAAATTGGTGCCTCGGCAGGCGCGCTCGATTCCGCGCCGGATTCGATGGGCGGAGTCTGCGCAACCGCTTCCATCGCGGCGGGTGCCGATTCCTGCGGCGCCGTCTTTTCCTCAGCGGCGGAGGGAAGTTCGCTCGGAGCGTCTACAACCTTCCAGAAATCGGGATCGTGAATGGTGAATTCGAGGTCCGTGCAGCCCGCTTGGCCGGCGGGCGGCGCCTCGATCACGCGGCAGAGAATTTCGCGCCCGGAGAGTTCATTGCGCAGGAAGAGAGATTGTCCCGGCGCGACGCGCGCTTTGAGGTTGATTGCAGCGCCGTTGTCGAAGACGAGCGTCGTCTTCAGGGTTTCGGTGAAGAGTTCGCGCCGTTCCGTCCCCTCGACGATCTGCGACCCCTGGATCGTGATGGGAATCTCCCGGGCCGTGACTTGAGCAGTTTGAGTGGGATCAGCCATTCTTCGTCCCGATTGACGGAATTCGCGGCGCGGGCTTACTGTCCCCCGACATGGAACACATCCCCCTGGGCACACGCGCGGTTGTACCGCCGGGCACCCTGCCACGGTTTGCTGCTACTTATATGCTGAGCCTAGAAGGGATTGGCATCAATAGGCCAGTAGTACTAGTCCTTTCTTGCAAGACGACCTACGCCGACATTACCGACATTGCATCACACTCATTCCATGGGAGATATACGGCCGAAAGACCGCTCGCATTACGTGTATTCCGCTGGGTGCGGATTGGACACAAACATTCGCTCGAGGCAAAGGGCGAGGGCGCCCGCTTCTGGAATTCCGGGCAGATATTCCTAGCCGCGGCCGACGAAGGGCATCTTGGTCGCCATCACGGTCATGAACTGGACATTCGCATCGAGCGGGAGCGAGGCCATGTAGACGACCGCGCGCGCGACGTCGGCAGGATCCATGGTGGGCTCGACCGCGATCGTGCCATTGGCTTGCGGCACGCCTTTCTTCATTCGCTCCACCATTTCGGTCGCGGCGTTTCCGATGTCGATTTGGCCGCAGGCGATGTCGTACTTTCGGCCGTCGAGCGAAGTCACTTTCGTGAGACCGGTGATTCCGTGCTTCGACGCGGTGTAGGGCGCGGAATTCGGCCGCGGTGCATGCGCCGAGATCGACCCGTTGTTGATGATGCGTCCGCCGCGCGGTTCCTGGCTTTTCATGATCTTGAAGGCTTCTTGGGTGCAGAGAAACGGGCCGGTGAGGTTTGTATCGACGACGGATTTCCAGCGTTCATAAGTTAAATCCTCAAGCGGGCCGCCGCTGGAGATGCCGGCGTTGTTGAAGAGGAGATCGAGGCGGCCGAAGGCGTCTTTTGCCTTCGCGAAGAGATTGCGCACGGAGGCCGGATCCGTGACATCCGTCGGCACGACCAGGCTTTGCGAATGTGTCTGCTGCACCTCGAGGGCGGTCGCTTCCAAAGCCTCTTGGCGCCGGCCGGAAAGAACTACGGAATACCCCTCGCGGGCAAGCGCAACAGAGACGAACTTGCCGATGCCGCTGCCCGCGCCCGTCACGATGGCAATCTTTGATGGCGATTGAGCTGATGAGCCCATGAGCGTCCTCCAAGGCAAGGATCATAAATCAAAGCTGGCTCCGCGTTGCCTGCCACTTCGTTTCTGTCCGGACGAAGCGGTTGCGGTCGGCGAGGAGAGCGGATACAGTTCCCGGCGCGGGCAACTCTCCCAAGAGGTCTCACATGAATATATCGACAGCCGCAACGTCAGCGGGCCGGGCCGATCGCGATATTGGCTTTTTCACCGCGCTGCAGGCAGCTGAAGCCATTCGCGAGAAAAAAATGTCGTCGGTGGAGCTTACACGGCACGTTTTCCAGCGAATCGAGCGGTTCAATCCTTCGCTCAACGCTTTTGCGTACCTACTGAAGGAAGATGCGATGGCTCGGGCGAGGCAAGCGGATGAAGCGCTCGCGCGCGGGGAATCGCTCGGCGTGTTTCACGGCGTGCCCGTCAACGTGAAGGAGAGCTTTGCAGTGGAGGGGCGTCCCTGTACTTGGGGATTGCCGCCTTTCAAAGATTCGAAGGCGCCGCGCAACTCCGTGGCCGTGGACCGATTGCTGGGCGCGGGAGCGGTGTTGGTGGGCGCGACGAACGTTCCCGTCAATCTCGCTGATTGGCAATCCTACAATCCGATTTATGGTGCGACGAATAATCCGTGGGATTTGAAGCGCACGCCCGGGGGATCCTCGGGCGGTTCGGCGGCGGCGTTGGC
>Ga0335074_10009548_pt1 | contig 13548 bp, 14 predicted proteins | sample Lox_Sample_23_FD_206715 | JGI IMG/M metagenome (GOLD analysis project Ga0335074, IMG submission 206715) | Soil microbial communities from Loxahatchee National Wildlife Refuge, Florida, United States - Lox_Sample_2.3 | ecosystem: Environmental > Terrestrial > Soil > Wetlands | place: USA...
GGACGCCCTCAGCACAGACGACATGCTCGACGCGATCTCCCTCTACTGGTTCACCAACACCGCAGCGTCCTCCGCCCGCATCTACTGGGAGAACAAATCGGCCACGTTCGCCGGCCCGAAGCTGACGCTCCCGGTCGCGGTGACCGTCTTCCCGAAGGACATCCCCCGCCTGCCGCGACGCTGGATCGAAGACACCTACACCAACCTGATCCACTACGGCCAGGCCGACAAGGGCGGCCACTTCGCGGCCCTGGAACAGCCCGAGATCCTGGTCAGCGAGATCCGCGCCGGCCTGCGCACCCTTCGTTCCTGACGCCAACACGCGAGGTCAGGAGCGCACGCGCATCACTCGGGCTTCACTGAACCGGCCACAGGCGCTGGGGTGCAGCATGCCTTACCAAAGGCGTGACGCAGAACTGTCGCCGATGTCCTGATGCGGAACTGTTACCGATGTCGCCAACGTCACGAGCGCCGAGCGTAAAGCAGCAGGTCAGACGCGCGCAGGTTTTTGGCACGGCACAGGCCAGCAGCGTGTCGCGTGTAGGGTTCAAATACTCTGTCATCGTGCCTGACCTGCGGCGTTATGGCTGGGCTGATGGCCTGTCATGCGGCCTGTTCATACTCGTGGATCAGCCCGCCGAGAGCCTTACGCCGTAGCCGCGCCGGTCCCGCGGGGCTACGGAAGCAGGTTGAAGGCGGCTGCGTGGGCGGGACGGACGACGCTGAAGTGGCGCCGGTCCAAGGTGGCGATGTTCACCGCGCGGAACCTCTCCGCGACCGCGACGACGATGGCGTCGGCGGTCCCGAGCGGCAGCCTCGATTACTGCTCAACGAGGTCCGCGGCGCGCACGGCGTCGGCGGCGGTGACCTGTACCAGCTCGTAAGCGCCGTCAGCGATGTCGCGCAGGAAGCCGGCTTCTGCCCTTGACCCTGCCCGGCTGTGCAGCATGTAGCCGATCTCGGTGATCAACGGCGCAGGAAGCAGCAGCGGGCCAGGGAATCCCGCAAGCAGCTCCACGCACTGCTGATGGGAGTCATCCTTGCGGTTCGCGGCGGCGGCCACCGGACCGATATCGATGACGATCACGCCCGGCGAGCGCGAGCATCCTGGTCCCGACCACCGGCACCAGCGCGCGGCAGACGAACGACCCGGCGACCATCACCTCTGTCATCGGCACCAGCGAGAAGCGCGCTGTAGCCGAGGACCGGCTGCAGGTAGAGGGAGAGGAAGAAGATCGTCGCGGCCATCAGCACGCCGAGGCAGATCATCACGAGGTTGGCGACGCTCAGGCCGCTGTTAGTCGGTCGCCGGGGGCGTGGTGAGGTAATGGCCGTTTTCGAGGTCGGCGATGAGTCCGGGGTGGACCGGTTCCCAGCCGAGGGTCCGGCGGGTGATGCTACTGGACGCCGGGAAGTCCAGGCTGACCGGCGCCGCCAGGAACCCGCCGAAGTACGCTGGCAGCCGGTCCGCGGGAACGCTCTCGGCGGGCAGGCCCAGGTAGTCGCCGATGCCCCGGGCGATGTCGCGGAACGGGATGCCCTCGTCCGCGACCGCGTGCCACCGGGTGCCCGCCGGCGCGTTCGCCAGCGCCAGGCGGAACAGGGCGGCGGCATCGCGGGTGTGCACGGCGGTCCACCGGTTCGCTCCATCCCCGGGGTAGCCGGCGAAGCCTTTCTCCCTTGCGATCGCGATCAGTTGCGCGAGGAAGCCGGTCCGGTCCCGCGTGCTGTGCGAGATGTTCGGGAGCCGCACGACCGAGGACCGCACCCCCTGCGCCACGAAGCCGACCACGGCGATCTCCACCTCGTTACGGCTCCGGAGCGTGCCTGCGTCCTCCGCCCTGGCCGGAACGGCCGCGTCTTCCTCGGTAACCGGCCGGCCCAGGAACCCGGGCGCGCCGATGCTCGCCGCCGAGACCAGCGGCTTGCCGGTTCCCGCGAGCGCCTCGCCGAGCGCGTGCACGGCCGCGAGGTCCTCCGCGATCGCCGCGGCGAGCCCGCCGGACTGTGCCTGGCCGCGGTCCCAGGCGACGTGAATGACGCCGTCCGAGTCCGCGGCCGCCTCCTTGAGCCCGCCCAGGTCGTCGAGGCCGCCGCGGCGCACCTTCGCGCCGAGCGCGGACACCGCCGCCGCGGCTGCGTCCGACCGGGCGAGGCCGGTGACCTCGTGCCCGGCGTCGATCAGTTCGGAGACGACGTATGAGCCGTTATGGCCGGACGCGCCAGTGACGAAAACGCGCATGACTGCTCCCTATGGGTTTGATTGAGTGGTCAGCAAAAGAACGCGGTCAGCCGAGGACGTTGATGGCGGGGGAGAAGTTGCTGCCCTGGACGGCCCCGCCGATGGCCAGGCGCATCTCAAGCAGGCCCGCTCCTTCCAGCCAGCGCGCCATCGTCGGGCCGCCGACGTCCAGCGGGCGCAGGGCCAGGCTCTCGGCGAACGCGGCCACGCGCCCCGTATCGGCGGACGACCGTGACGGCGCTGCATACGGCAGGGCGAGGATGACGACGTCGCCGGCCGGGACCGCGCCGAACTTGCCCGCGGTGGCGCCGCCAAGCGCGCTGGCCAGGTCGGCGGCCTTAGCCGGGTCGCGGCCGGTGACCTCGACGGTGTTGCCGCCGGCGAGCGCGAGGCCGCCCAGAACGCGGGCCATGTTTTCCAGCCCGATGATGCTGACGTCGCTCATAGCGTCCGCCTTCCACGGAACGATGGTTGACTACTCAACCATAACGCTTGGTTGATTGAGGAGTCAACCAAGCGCTACCATGAGGTATGCCGACGGAACCCAACTGGCTCAGCCCCCGCGAAGACCGCGCCTGGCGGGCCTTCGTCCACGCCCACCACCGGCTCGGCGTGCGCCTGAACCAGCTACAGCTCCAGGACTCCGGGCTGACCAAGGCCGACTACGAACTCCTCGCGGTCCTCTCAGAACACCCCGTCGGCCGCATCCCCGCCCAGGAGGCGTGCGCCCAGCTGCAGTGGGAGAAGAGCAGACTGTCCCACCAGGCCCGTCACCTGCAAAAACAAGGGCTCGTGACCCGCGCGCCCAACCCCGCCGACGGCCGCAGCTCCGTGATCGTCCTCCTGCCCGCCGGGCACCGCGCCATCCGGGACGCGGCCCCGCAGCACGTGGAGAACGTCCGCCGGCTCTTCATCGACCTGTTCTCCCCCGCCGAACTCGACACGCTCGCCGCCCTCCACGAACGCGTGCTGAGCAACCTCGCCGAGGAAACCGACTCAGCGCAATCCGCTCCCGACGAGCCCCCGCTCCCGCACTGAGCAGCGCGCAGCCCCGGCACCGCCGCCCGGCTTCTTCTCACCGCCAACCTCGCCCGGCCTGCCGCGCTCACGCAGTGAATGAGCCTGCGGGTTGTCCTCGCTGGTCCAAGTGTCTCTTCCTATGGGGGTTCTCCGTATCAGGCACGCCTCCGATGAGGTTCACCTGCGCGCCTGCAGCATTGCCAGAAGCAGGCCGACCAGCGTGGACACGAAAACGACTGCGGGCATCACTCACGCCTTGGGGCCGGGATGCCCGCCGCGGTGATGCTCATTCATTTGAATGAGCATTTTACAGTCAAGCATCTGCTTGAATGGATTTCATGTCATCCTGGGAAACCGCGGCGCCTGCTTCCGGGCCTGATACGGGCCGGCGGGGCGATGGCCGCCGTGAAGGCGGCAACCGGACGCGGCGGCGCCTGATCGAGACCGCCCAGGAGCTGCTGGCCGAGCAGGGAGAGGGCGCGATCCGGCTGCGTGAGCTGACGGCAGCAGCGCAGGTAAACGTGGCCGCGGTCCATTACCACTTCGGGTCTTTGCGTGCGCTCTTCCAGGTCGCCGAGGCCGAGGCCGTCGAGCACATCGTCGGCGCCCAGCTCGCCGAGCTACGCGCGCGGCCCGCGCGGGGGGGGCGCCCCCGACGCCACCCTCCACGACATCGCCGCCGCGTACTTCCGGCCCGTCGTCCAGGCGCTCACCGGCCCTGCCGGCCGAGGCGGGCCCTACTTGGGCGTGCTTGTCCGCCTGGCTGTCGGTCCGCCGCCCGAGCTGCGCGAATGGGCCGCTGCCACGATCCAGCGCGCGCATGACGGCCTCTACGAGAGACTGCGGGCTGTCCTGCCGGACGTTCCCGACGCCGAGCTCAGGTTCCGCGTCAAGTGCGTCGGTGGCATCATCGTTGAGCTCGGCGGCTGGGCGCTCGAGCCGGACCTGCAAGGGAAATCTCCCCAGCAGGTCGAGGAGCTGCTCGTGCCGGTAGTCGCCGGTGCACTCGCCGGAGGGTGATCCGCTCGGCCGGCAGGTCGCCGACGCGCCCGTCAGGCGGACGGGTCGAGACAGCAGTTGCCGGGAGAAAAGCAGCGAGCGGAAGAGGGGAGCGCTCGCTGGAGGGCGAGGGGCCCGTCTGGCCGACCGGCGCGGATCCGTGGCTGTGCCGCGGCCACCCCGCCGCCAGCGTCGTCGCGCCCCGGACCTAGGCGAGCCCGATCTGCTGGGCCATGAGCGCGGAATCCCAGAACACCCATTCTTCGACCATCTGCTCTCCCTCCCACCTCGCGGTGGTCGTCAAGTCGACCTCGAAGGACTTGCCCGTGCCGGGAATCACGGTCCCGTCAGGGAGAACCAGATCGCCGCTGAAGGTCCCGGTGACCCTGCCGATCACCGTCGTCCAGTCGCCAGCGCCGAACTGGATCGGGTAGGGATCGTTGTGCACGTGCATATCGGGGAACGCCCGGACCATCGCTTCCAGGGCGGCACCGAGCGCGTCCCGGCCGACGACCGGCTCCAGGCTGCCCATGACGTGCGCGACCATGTCGGGGTGGTGGGCGGCCACGAAGTAGGCCTCGTCACGGCGGTTGAACGCGCTGTCGCCTTCCTTCATCAGCCACAGGTCGTGGGCGACGCGGTCGGAGGATTCGGTTGGGGTAGTCATGGATGGCTCCTTCGTCGGGCGTCCCTCGCCCTTAGCCGGCCCCTAGCTCGCGGTCACCGCCAGAGCAAGGAAATCATTCAATTGAATGACTATCTGAGCAACCTGGAGCGCCTCGGCGGTATTCCCGCCTGTGGGTGCCGAAAATCGTGCCACGCTATGCGATCTGGGGCGTATCCGCGGATCAGGCCGCCGAGCCGGCCCGCGCAGAAGCCGGACGTGGCGCCGGAGAGCGCGTTGATCCGGACGCCCGGCGAGGTTAGCGCTGATGATGAAGCCGCCGACAATCGGCCCGAGCACAGCCGACAGGCCGAGCACCGGCCCGAACGCGGCGAAGGCACGCGGCAACTGCTTCCGGGAGAAGCTTGCCATGATGATGCTGATGCCCTGAGGGATCAGCAGCGCTCCGAACGCCCCTGCATGAGCCGGCCGGCCACGATCATCGCCGGGTCGACGGCCAGGCCGCAGATCAGGGAGGCCGCCACGAACCCGCAGATGCCGATCACGTAGAGTCGGCGCTTGCCGTACCGGTCGCCGAGGCGGCCGCCGGCGACCAGGAACGTCCCGATCGCGATCTGGTAGCTGGCACCCAGCCACTTGATCAGCGATTCGACGCCGCCGATATCGCGGACGATGGACGGCGCCGCGATGTTGGCGATCTGCGAGTCCTTCAGGTCCAGCATGCTGGCGACGATGACGATGCCAGGATGCCGCGCAGCCGCGGCGTCAGCCGGGAAGGATCGCCGGCCTTTACCGGCCCGGCGGCCGTGATCGAGGGGCGGCGGTCTTGCAACGGGCCAGTAGTCATGAGATACCTCCGTCGGTGGATCGCTCGATCTCCGTCTCCAGCCTCCGGACAGCCAAGGCGAGCAGCCAATCGCCTGATAGGGGTGATTCCGCTCCCTGGCAAGAGGGTGCCGCCCACTGTGAGCAGGGAACGCGTTCGTGGTCTCACTGAACACGCGGCGGTCCTAGCCCACCTCACCAGATGTTCGACGCCTGCCGCAGCCGCGCCCGACCGCGCAGGAAGACCTCATCGCGCTGCACAGGGTGGCCGTTCCTCGCCCGGTTCCCCGCCGAGGCGCGCGGAGGATGCCGAGCTCGCGGTGCTGGCGGAGGGTGACGAGCTGGTAGACCAGGCCCGTGCCATCGGCCTGCTGGCGCCAGGCGCACACCGGAGCCAGGCCGCGGTCTCGCCGGCGCCGGGAAAGCCGGCGAGACCGCCGCTGGCCCGCTAGTCCCAGCCCTGGGCGTCGTCGAGGGTGATGAAGCCGTCGTGGTCGGTGTCGTAGCGGTCGAACTGCCTCTTGATCAGGAGCGGGGCCTCCTGCCGCGACAGGCGGCCATCCCCGTCGGCGTCGAAGTCCGCCAGGACCTTCTTGAAGTTCGCGATCATGGCGTCGCGCTCGGCGGTGCCCTGCTGCTTGACATGCGCGAACGGGTCAGGAGCATCGGCAGGCCCAGCGCCGGGGCTGTTGGAGGAGAAGAACGTGACCAGCTTGTTGCGGGAACCGAGCGTCGTGACATTGTGCGGAGTATCGGGCGGCACGCGGACGACCGCAGGACCGGTCATGTCCAGCACCTCGCCGTTAACGGTAAACGCTATCCTGCCTTCCGCCAGCACGAAGATCTCCTCGGTCTCGTGCGTGTGGATGGGCGGCCCAATGCCCGGCCCGGCCTCGGCGACCTGGATCGTGGCGTTGTCCCACCCGTAGAACTCGCCCTCCATCTCGATGAAGTAGTTACCGCTGCGGATGTCCCAGTAATTGAACAGCGACTGGTTGGCCAGCACGAACGGCAGACCGAGCTGGAATGCGTTGCCAGGTGTCACCTCGGTCTGCTTCGGCCGCGGGCTGAACTGCGTCATGGTCTTCTCCCTTTTGAGTTAATCGGTTCGTTGTGCCGTACTGCACCGCAGGCTGATTGCCGGCCCGCCCGGCCGCGGGACCCAATTACCGTCGGGCGGCGTCATGATGATCGTCCTGCTGGTCCAGGCAGCGCACGTCGAGAAGCTCCAGGCCGAGCGCCTCGCACTCGGCGAGCACCCCGTAAAGCGCGGCCTGGTCGGCCAGCACGCCCGCCAGCACCGTGTCCTCGCCCTGGGTCCGGGCCTGCAGCGCGGGAAACGCAGAGCGGATCGTCCCACCCAGGCTGCCGCTGACACGGATCTCGTAGCGGCGCGGCTGCTGACCGCGGTGCCCGCCGGTCATGGGGCGACCGTCCACAAGGCGGCCAAGCCCTCTTCGAGGACTGCCCTCGCGATGACGAGCTTGATAATGTCCCTCCTTTTCCTGCCGGGATCTGACTGCCAGCCTGGACGTGGACGGGGTGAGCAGCCAATCGCCTCATACAGGTGATTCGCGGGAAGTATTCAGGCTGAGCGACGGTGCGCGGAGGGGGCGAGCAGGCCCAGAGAGCGGGCACGGTCGACGGCCTCGGCCCGCCGGTGCGCGCCGAGCTGGGTGTAGAGGCTGCGGATGTGGGTCTTGACGGTGTTGTGCGAGACGTGCAACTCGCGGGCGATCTCCGGCAGGGTCAGGTTGGTCGGCAGGTAGCGCAGCACTCGGATCTCGCTGTCGCGCAGCGGCTTAAGCAGGGGTCGCGGCCCGGCTGACGGCGCGCGAGCCTGGCCGGCCAGCTGGGCGAGGATGTCGCCGATCAGCGCGCCGTGGAAGGTGCGGTGAGCGTGGCGCTCGAGCAGGCCCGGGGCGGGGTGCAGCAGGAACAGCTGGAGCGCGCCGTCGGGCTCGGCCAGGTCCAGCGCGTGCTGCAGGGCGCGCCCGGCGGCGGTCAGGTCGCCGAGTGCGTCCCGGGCAATCGCCTCCAGCAGGAAAGCCTGAGCCCCCCAGGGCGGCCAGTCGAAGGGGACCGAACCGTCTAGGACCGGCCCGAGCACGGCGGTCGCCGCGCGCGGGTCGTGCTGGGCGAGCCGCAGCGCCGCCATGGCAATGCGCGTCTCCGCCCGTTCGCGGTCTTGTTCGCCGAGGCCGCCGAGGGCTTGCTCGGCGGCCTCGGTGTCGCCGAGACGCACTAGGACGTGCATGAGCGAAGCCCGTACCCGCGGGACGAGCACGTGCGGCGCGGCCAGGTGCCCGGCCAGCCGCTCGGCGGCCAGGAGGGCGGCCAGCGCGTCGGCGTCATGGCCGCGCGCCAGTTCGAGCCGGCCGCGGAGGTAGTGGACCGCCATCCCTGCCGCAGGCTCGGTTTCCGGCCTGACGGTGCGTTCGGCGCGCTGGAGCCAGGGTTCGGCCTCTCCGGGCCGGCCCTGCCAGGCCAGCGCGCCTGCGAGTGTCACGTAGGCGACCCCGGCGGCCGGCTCGTCGGTCCAGCCGTGCCGTTCGGCCAGCGCGATGGCCTGCATGCTGCGCTCGGCCGCCCGGGCAAACGACCGGTAGATCTCGATGGCCGCCTGGTGCGCCAGGCCGAAGAACTCAAGATACGGGCGGCCGATCTGGTGCGCGAGCGCCACGCCCTGGTCCAGGTGCCGCTCCCCCTGGTCGAGCCGGGCCGCCCAGAACTCGGTGGTGCCGACGGTGATGAGCGCAAGCGCGCGCAACTCCTCGCCGAGGCCGAGGTGCGCTGCGCCTGGATCCTCGGTCATGGCCCTCAGCCGCTGCGCCTCCTCGGCCGCCGCCGGAACGTTCCCTCGCTGCCGGGCAAGCAACAGCCGGGCAGCCCCGAGCAGAACCTGGAACTGCCTGCGCCGGCTGGCAGGCACCGACGCCGATCCCCGCTCGGCCAGGCCCAGGTACCGCTCCGCCGCCGCAAGCGACCCGTGGGCCAGCTCATCCCCCGCGGCCACCGCCGCGAGTTCCGGATCGGCCACGCGAGGCTGCTCGGGGAACCCGGCCAGGAGCTCATGGACAACAGCTGCCTGCCCGTCCAGGTGCAGGCCAGACCAGTGATCGGCGAGCAGCCGCCCGGCCATCGGCCAGTCCGTCGCGGCCTGGGCGTGCCGAACCGCCTCCGCCGCCAGCCCGTGCTCTGCGAACCACTGCGCGGCCTGCTGGTGCAGCCCGGTCACTTCATCCTGGGCGGTGCGCCGCAGCTCCAGCCGCAGCAGGCCGGCGAACATCTGGTGGTAGCGGAACCAGGACCGCGCCGCGTCCAGCGACACCACGAACGCATTCGCCTGCTCCAGGTCCTGCAGCACCCGCTCCCCGCCGCTGCCCCCGGCCAGCAGATCCGCCAGCTCTCCGTTGACCCGCTCCAGGATCGAGGTCCGCAGCAGCAGCAGCCGCACCTGCTCACTCTGCCGCTCCAGCACTTCGGCCAGCAGGTACTCCGCCACCGTCCGCTCAGTGCCGGAAAACTCGGCCGCGAACCGCCCTGGGTCCGGGTGCCCGGCCACCGACAGCGCCGCCAGCCGCAACCCCGCCGCCCACCCCTCGGTCCGCTCATGCAGCATCACCACCGCCGCGCCGGGAAGCTCGAGGCCGGCCACGGCGAACAGCTCGCGCGCCTCGCCCAGGCTGAACCGCAGGTCGGCCGCGCGGATCTCGGTCAAGCCGCCCTCCAGCCGCAGCCGGTGCAGGCCCAGCCGCACGTCATGCCGGGTCGCCAGCACGAACCGCAGCTCCGGCGGCGCGCGCAGCACCAGAGCTCCAGCTGGCGCAGCGCCTGGTCCGAACCCAGCTCGTGCACGTCATCGATCACCAGCCAAACGGGTTCCTCCAGCGGCGCAAGATCGTTCAGCAGCCGCTCCACCAGCGCCCACCCGTCCAGGCCTGGTGCCGACGAGACCGGCTGCACCAGCACCGACCCGGCCGCCGTCGCGCGCAACGCATCCAGCACCGACAGCCAGAACCGCTGCGGATCACGTTCTTCCCGGCCCGCCGACACCCACGCCGCCCGCTCCGCCAAGCCCGCCTGGCTGATCCAGGACCGCAGCAGCACCGTCTTCCCGCTTCCCGGCGGCGCGGACACCACCGTCACCCGGGCCGCCTCCCGCAGCCGCGCCAGCAACGCGACCCGGGAAACAACCCCTCCCGCATCACGCCCGGCCACCAGGTCCGGCATCCTGGCATCACGCACGCCATGATCATCGCACGGCGCCGGACTGCGACATCACTCCTTGTCCGGCTTATGCGGCTATGTGACTCCGGACTGGTGGCGGGATCACCGTTCGAGCTTTCACGTCGCCAGCTTCGCGACCAGACGTGCCAGCTCGGCTGGTCGGGACAGGAACGGGCTGTGCGAGCCGCCGATCCAGGTCGGCTCGACGCCCAGTCGTTCGGCGACGGCTCGCCCGGCCCACTCAGACGACACCGCCCGGTCGTCGCGGCAGATCACGTACTCCGCCGGAACGGCCGGAAACGCCGTCAGGGGTGTCGGTTCGGTGACAGGGGTGGGGGCCTGCTTCCTCAGCCGCGCGGCGGCGCTGGCGGCCAGCGAATCAGGGCAGTCGTGAAAGAACAGTTGCTGCGCTACCTCGGACGGCCAAGATGTGCGCCCATGCTCGTCACGGCGCTGGGCGGGGAGGGCGTGCTTGGCGAACCACCCGGTCATCGGCTGGGACTCCGCCAGCTGCTGATGCCAGGAGCGCCCCGGCAGCGGCAGCAGCGCGGCCAGATAGATCAGCGCCGCGACCTTGCCGTACATGGGCACCAGCGGGAGCGCGAGACCCGCGAGTGAGTGCCCGACAACGACACTACCGTCCGGCTGGGTCGCGGCCGCGATCACCCGGGAGTAGTCGAGCGCGCCGGCGCCGATTTCGCCGCTCGGCAGCTCGACCGCGGTCGCCGTGTGACCTATCGCCGTCAGTTCCTTGATCGTGGCCGACCAGCACCAGGCACCGTGCCAGCCGCCGTGCACGAGGACGAAATGAGTCACGACGACGCACCCTGGCGGGTTACTTCATCGGCTGTGAGTGACATGCCCTCACTCTCACGCGCGACCAGGCGGCTCTCAACCGCCGGATCCGCCCAGTGGACCGCTGGGCGCTGCGCAGCGGCCGGCCTCGTCGGTGCCGGCCGTCAGGGACAGGCCGGGTGCTCACCACCGTGCGGGCCGGCCCGGCGGCGGCAGCGAGGGGGACGTTCACCTCGGTCGCGCTGTCGTTACCCGGTGGCGGCACGATAATCGTGGACGCGGCCGGCCGGTGTGACTCGACGGAGGCGATCAGTGTGTACGCGCCGGCGTCGAAGAGGCGCTGGTGCAGCAGTTGAACCGCCGCGCCGTCGGCCACGGCGCCCGAGTCCCCGAGCCGGGCATCGATCATCAGGGCGGCCTCGTTGAGCCGCGCCAGCTGACGGTGCAGGTGCAGGGCGTCCCGCTCGGGGTGCCCGGGAGCGTCGAGCAGTTCCAGCGCTAGGGCGGCCACCTTGCGGGCGCGGGCATCACCGGGGCGCTAAGTGCGCCGCAGCGCCCTGGCCCGGCGAGGGTAGAAGAAGGCGAACCGGACCGCGGCCACGACCGCGTCGGCGAGGCAGATCTCAGCCGCGACCCAGCCTAGGCAGCCCAGCGTGAACGCGCCAGGCAGGTAGAGGGCGCCATCGTCACCCGCGAACAGCAGGGCCCCACCCCCAGCGTGACCAGGGCCGGGATCCGGTGGCCGCCGAGAGAGACCCCTAGGGCGGGCGCCAGTCACGGAGGCCCTGCGCTGCGGAGCATGGACGGCGAGTAAGCGGTCTGCTCAGTGGACCGAGGACCGCGGGGAGCGCTGATCAGGGGGAATATGAGAAGTAGCGAGGTGGAGACTTTCCAACAAGCACCGAGGGGTGCCAAATGGCGATAATTCAGAAATTCGGCTACGTGTCGGTCGGGGTAAGTAACCTGGCGGAGGCCGCCGAGTTCTACTCGCGCTTCGCCCGGCTCGACCTGACGGAGACGGTCGGCGATGTGGCGTTCATGACCGGCGGCCTGGAGCATCACTGGCTTCGGCTGGAGGAAGGCAACGGCCAGGGCGTCAAGCGGGTCGGGTACGAGGTCGTTGACGAGGAAAGCTTCGCCGCCGCTCGGGAGGGCCTCAGGGCGTGGGGCATCGAGTTCAGCGAGGGCGGCGATCCAGCCAGGGACCGGGTCTCGCGCTGGCTGCGGTTCACCGACCCGGGCGGTGCGGACATCGAGCTTTACTCGGGTATGTACGAGCGCGGCGACGCCCCGGCGAACACCGGCGTCAGCATGGAGAACCTCCTGCACGGCGGATGGGAGTCGCAGAACTGGGACAAAGCCACTCAGTTTTACCAAGAGGTTCTGGGCTTCAAGGCGTCGGACTGGATCGCTGACAAACTCGGATTCTTCCGCGCCAATAACGGCTTCCATCACTCGCTGGTGCTGATCCGCAGCGGGCGGACGGCGTTCAATCATTTCTGCGTCCAGGTCGAGTCCCTCGACGATGTCATGCGATTCCGCAACAACGCCCTCAAGCACGGCGTCAAGCTGCGCGAGGACCTGCTCCGGCACGCGCCCTCAGGGTCGATCGGCGTCTACATGCACGACGAGGCCCGGAAGTTCGCGGTTGAGTTCTGCATCGGCCATCCCGTGCTGGACGATTCGCATAAAGCCAGGCGGCTGCCGCTGGCGGACCGCACTGCCGATGTATGGCAGGCCCCCCTGCCGGACATCCGCCTGGACCTGGGGCGCCGCGGCGCGAAAGAAGCGCCGGAACCGCACGGGCACACCAGCATGCTCGGCGAGCTGCCGCCCGCGAAAGACGTTGACCTCTCGCAGGCCGAGGCCGAGTCGGGCGTGCGCATCCCGACCCGAGTGCAGGCGTAGTGCGTCGTCTGACCCGAGGCAAGGCGGTTATCGGTCGACGAACGCGGTGCAACTGGGTAAAGAAGTCGCGGGCGGCCTGTCCCTGCTCCGGGGTGCCGTATGAGGACGACTTCATGCCGCCGAAGGGCGTCCAGAAATCGACGCCGGCGGTCGCCGCTGGCGTGTCCGCCGGTCAGCGTGCGGCCGTCGGACTCAAGCAGCGCTCCGAGGGCGTCGTCCAGGGACCGCTGATTGATGACCGGGCCGCTGACGGTGGCGTCCGCGGCGGGATCGCCGACCGCCAGGGGGCGCACGTGATCAACCAGCAGGTCGCGGAAGCGGTCATAGGCCGGCTCCTCGACGATGATCCGGCTGGTAGCGGTGCACTCCTGCCCGGCGTATCCCATCGCGGCCGAGGCAATGGAGGCGACCGCGCGGTCCAGGTCGGCGTCGGCGAGCACGATGGTGGGCTTGCTGCCGCCCATCTCTGCCTGGCAGCCGATCGGCCGGGCGGCTGCCTGCCGGATCAGCTGGAGTCCGCCTCGTCGCGGTCGAGCCGGGCAGCACGTCGCCGGCGGGCATGAGGATGGCGGCGGGGTAGCGCAGGATGTCGGTGCCGCGCTGAGCCTCGCCGCGGGCCTCCGTGATCGGCTTGCCGACCTCGCGGACAATCAGCGCCTCGACGCGGGCCCGCTCGTGGTCCAAGGCGGTCGCCGCGGCGCCGAGCGCGCGCGAACGCTGGGTCGCGGGCTGCGACTGCCAGTCCCTGCGCCCGGCCTCGGCCCGCTTGATCACCTGATCCAGGTCAGCCGGCGCACACGCGGCCCACTCGCCGATCACCTCCCCCGGACGGAAGGGATTGGAGGTGAGTACGCTGGTCACAAGAAACTCCTTTGCGGGATCACGCGGCACGCCGAACCGCTCT
>Ga0335074_10009549_pt1 | contig 13548 bp, 9 predicted proteins | sample Lox_Sample_23_FD_206715 | JGI IMG/M metagenome (GOLD analysis project Ga0335074, IMG submission 206715) | Soil microbial communities from Loxahatchee National Wildlife Refuge, Florida, United States - Lox_Sample_2.3 | ecosystem: Environmental > Terrestrial > Soil > Wetlands | place: USA: Florida...
GTCGATGCAGTGGCTCCAGGTGTAATTTAGTTGCGCCTGAAAACCGTGCGTGAGGCGCTCTTCGGCGGTGAACTGCAGCCCGTTGTAGTGACTATTGGCGCCGGTGTTGAGCTGGGTGACGGCTCCGAACCGCGGATCCACGGGCTGCTCATAGGGGAAAGGCGAAAAACATCCGGCGCACACGGTTTGGTAGCCATTTACTTGCGTGGTGTAGGGCTGATTCACCGCTCGCGTGCCCACATACTGCGCGCGAAACTGGAAGCCGCCCGCGGCCTCCTGCTCCAAGCCAAAACTCCACTGCATGAAGTATGGCGCGTGGAGTTTTCCATCCGGCACTGCGGTGATCGAGACCGGAGGCAGACAGGCGTTGTGATTGGCCAATGGCGAAGCGCAGGACAACTCGCCCTGTGCGAACCCCGTGAGAAAGCTTTGGTCGGCGGCGGCCGTCGCATCCACGGCGCTGCCGGGCTCTCCGGGCGCAATTCCCAGTCCACCCACGGTGCCGAGCAGTCCGCCCTGGAAGGTGTTCACATACGGCGGATTCGCCCCGGCTAAATCCGCGACGCTGCCGGGCAGCAGGTCGCTGAATAATCCGAATCCGCTCCGCAGAACCGTTTTGGGGGCGAATTGCCAGGCGATCGCGGTACGCGGCTGCAGAATGGCGAGCGGCGTCGATTGAAACAAATTGCCGACATTCGTTTCAATCAAATCGCTCAGCGGCTGATTTACATCGTGGGAGATGGAATCGAACGATCCCGGCAATCGCGCCACCGCGTCATGCGGATTCAGAGGGTTGGAGTTGTGCGTGGTCCGCAATCCGTAGGTCCAGGTGAAATGAGAAGTGAGCTTCCAGGAATCCTGCGCGTATAAATCCACATTCAGAAAGTTGAAGGGCTGGGAATCGGCCACGGGAAAAGTTCGCGTGGCGGTGGAGGCGATGCCGTAGATGAATTCGGGCAGGTCCGTGTAGGTTACGGTGGGGACGGTTCCCTCGCCGAAGTCGTAGTCGTTCAACCGGAAAATGCGGGTGTTGGTTCCGAAGCGCAGCTCGTGCGTGCCCACGCTCCAGGCCAGATTGTCGTTAATGAAGAACCGGGTGGCGCGCCGGCCCTGGATCCAGGTGTTGTCCAGACCTCCGATGGGCGTGAACGGAGCGCCGGCTCCCACGCCCTCCAGGACGATCGGAAAGGCGGCCAGCGTTTGGGCAAAATTCGACGGTCCGAAAAGACTCCCGTACCAGGAGAACGCCGGGTTGAAATAGTTCACCAGATGAGACGAAAAAACATGCACGTACCCGGATGCGAAGGAATAGAGCGGTTGCGGCGAGAGGGCGTCGAACAAGGGATTGATGGGATCGGTGTAAGCGGCTTGCAGGCCGCCGTCGTATTGGAAACGGAACCAGAGTGTGTTGCGCTCGTTGACGTTGTAATCCACGCGCGCGGTTTGCACCTGTTCGTGATCGTCGCTCGAATGCGACACGCTTTGGCGATTGGCGCAGCCGTTTCCATCGGGCGGATTACCGGCCGCCAAACCGCCGGCGGCAGTCAAAGGGCAGCCCAAAACCGACACCGGCGTTCCCGCGGTGTTGCCGAAGAGCGCGAACATTTTCTCGTAAAACGGAACCAGCGCCGGCTGGGCGGGATATTGCGCGCCGGTAAGAACGTCCCGTCCGCCGATGGGCAACTGCTCCAGGATGTAGTTTTCAAGCGCGGGCGTGGGCACGGTGGTGGCGGTGACGATAGGCAGCGCGATCCGCACCCATTCGGAATCGAAAAAGAAAAACAGCTTGTCGTGAATTACGGGGCCCCCCAGGCTGCCTCCGAAGTGATTCACGGTGGAGCGGGGCTTGTGATTGCCCGTCGTGGCGTTGGTGAAAAAATCCGCCGCATTGAACCTGGATCCGTTCCACAGTTCGTACAGATTTCCATGGAATTGATTGGTGCCCGATTTGGTGACGTAGTTGACCTGAGATGCCCCGTAGCGGCCTTGATCGACGGCATAGGACAGCGTGTTCACCGTCACCTCCGCGATGGAATTGAGACCCAGCACCAGGTTGGTGGAAAGGCCGCTGTTCAAGTTGGTGAGCGGATCGTTGGATTCGAGGCCATCGACGATATAGCCGTTGGCGAGCGCGGGAAGGCCGTTGAACTCTACATTGCCGTAGCCGTTGGAAGAGCCGACGAAATCGTTGCTACTGCCCGCGGTATTGATAAGTGCGCCGGGCGCGAACTGCAGGGGGTACGTGAGATCGCCGCCGGGATTGGGCAGGTTCTCGAGCGCCGGCGCGTTAAGGGTGCTGGAGGTGTTGGGGTTTTCGGTGTTGATGCCGGACGCCTGTTCGGTCACCGTCACTTCCTGGCGCTGCGCCTGAACCGTGAGTGACAGGTCGGCTGTAGCAGTGCGGCCCAGCGCGGCGGCCACGCCTTGGACGCGCCGCGGTTCGAAACCGGCGGCGGATGCCTCCACCGAGTACGTTCCCGGGATGAGCTGCGGAAAATTGAAGCGGCCGGATTCGTTGGTCTCGACACTGCGCTTCAATCCATTCTCGGAATTCGTAATCGAAACAGCGGCGCCGCGAATGGGCGCGCCGGTTTGATCGGTAACCTGGCCTGAGATCGCGCTGGTAGTTTCGCCCTGCGGCCAGGCGGGCCGCGAAACGAAGCAAAGCATGATCAGAGCGGCAAGCGTTCTCGATTTAGCCATACCTAAAAATGGATAGCATACCGGCCGCTGGGCATGCAATGGGTATGATTGCCAGGTCGCGGTGCGCGCGCTATGCTCTGAATTTAGTGGCTCCTAGACTCAAGTCTCCCATCAACACCGAGTCCGTGGACGATTATTTGAAGGCCATTCTGGAACTGGGGGGCCCCGAAGAGCAGCGCGTCAGCAGCAATTCACTGGCTCACCAGCTGGGCGTGCGCGCCGCTTCGGTAACCGGCATGCTGCAGAAGCTGGCCGCCCAGCGCCCCTCCTTCGTGAAGTACGAGAAGCATCACGGCGTGCGGCTGACGCCCGTGGGGAAAATGCGGGCGCTCGAAGTTCTCAGGCATCACCGGCTGCTGGAACGTTTCCTGCACGATGTCCTGGACTACACCTGGGACGAAGTGCATGAAGAAGCCGAACGTCTGGAACATTTCATCTCCGAAAAGCTGGAGGACCGCATGGCGGCCAAGCTGGGCGATCCGGAAACCGATCCGCACGGCCATCCGATCCCCGAGAAAGACGGCGCCATCCGGCTTCGCAATGAGGTGCCGCTTTCCAACTGGGCCTGCGGCGTCCCGGCGACCGTGAGCAGCGTTTCCGACCGCGACCCCTCCGCGCTGCGCGAGATGGAGCGGCTGGGAATCCGCCCGGGAGCGGCGATGGTGGTGGAAGCGGGTGTGCGCGGCGCTTCGCTCCTGGTGCGGATCGGCGACAGGGCGACTCCGGCGCGATTGAGCCAGAAGCTGGCGGGCTTTGTATCGGTGGTTCCAGCCGCGAGCATGCCACACTAGTTCCGGACGCCATCCTTGCCACCGCAATGAAGATTCGCATCAAGAAGCTGCATCCCGACGCCATTCTGCCCAGTTACGCGCACGGGCCGGATGAAGACGCCGCCATGGACCTGAGGGCGCTGGAGCGCGTGGTGCTCTCGCCGGGCGAGGCCCAGGCGGTGCCCACCGGCATCGCGATCGAACTCCCGCGCGGCCATGAAGCCCAAGTGCGTCCGCGCAGCGGCCTGGCGCTGAAACACTCGATTACGGTGAATTTCGGCACCATCGATCCCGGTTACCGGGGCGAAATTCGCGTCGTGATGTTTAACCTGGGCCGTGCCGATTACGTGGTGGAAAAGGGCGACCGCATCGCGCAGTTGATCGTATCTCCTTATGACGCCGTGGAATGGGATGAAGGCGGGGACTTGGCCGATTCGGCGCGCGGCGCCGGAGGGTTCGGGTCGTCAGGAAGATAGCTCTAAGCCGGTAACTCGCTGGCTCCGGGAAGCGTTACCATAATTAAAGACGCCTATGTTGATACAAAAACCGGTCGGTCTCCGTTATTCCGATGTTACGCCCAAGCAGGTGTATTTCAACCGGCGCAAGTTTCTGACAGGTTCCCTCGCGGTGGGGGCGCTGGCCGGCGCCGCGCGTGCGATGAAGCTGTCGGACTTCAAGAAAACCTCCTACAACGTCGGCGACGAAAAGATCACGCCGCTTGAAGTGATCACCCATTACAACAATTTCTACGAGTTCGGCACCGATAAAGAAGACCCGGCGAAAAACGCCACCAATTTCAAAACCGATCCCTGGACGTTGAAAGTGGAAGGCGAAGTGGCCAAGCCCCTGACCTTCGATTACAACGGCCTGAACAAGATCGCGCAGCTGGAAGAGCGCATTTACCGCCACCGCTGCGTGGAAGCCTGGTCGATTGTGGTGCCTTGGATCGGCTTCCCGCTGGCCACTCTGCTGAAGCAAGCCCAGCCGACGCCCAAAGCCAAGTACGTGGCGTTTGAAAGCTATTACGATCCGCGGCAGATGCCCCAGGCGCGCTGGGCCGGCATCCAGTTTCCCTACGTGGAGGGCCTGCGGCTGGACGAAGCCATGCATCCGTTGACGCTGCTGGCTGTGGGGCTCTACGGGGAATCGCTGCCCAACCAGGACGGCGCGCCCATTCGGCTGGTGGTGCCGTGGAAGTACGGTTTCAAGAGCGCGAAATCGCTGGTCAAGATCCGGCTGGTCACCAAACAACCGCCCACCACGTGGAATCTGTCCGCGCCCAACGAGTACGGGTTTTATTCCAACGTCAACCCCCATGTGGACCATCCGCGCTGGAGCCAGGCCAAGGAACGCCGTCTGGGCGAATTGTTCCGGCGCGATACATTGATGTTCAACGGCTATCCCGAGGTAGCCAGCCTTTATGCGGGCATGGACCTTCGCAAGTACTACTAGTCGCTGCAAACACGCGTGGCAGTATCCAGTCCAACCAGTCTCCGGCGTCGTGAGCCTATCCTAGGCCGGATTCTATCCAGCCCCTGGACCAAAGCGGCCGTTTTCGTGCTGTGCGCGCTTCCATTCCTGCTGTTGTTGTGGCCGTTCTGGAAGCTGGTAACCACCGGCGATGCGCCGCAATTCGGCGCCAACCCGGTGGAATACATCACGCATTACACCGGCAACTGGACCATTCGGTTTTTGCTGATCACGCTCAGCATCACACCCTTGCGCAAAATCTTCAACCAGCCCAAGATCGTGCGCTATCGCCGCATGCTGGGCCTGTTTGCCTTCTTTTACGTCTCGCTGCACTTCATGACGTGGTTTATTCTGGACAAATCGTTCAGCCTTTCCGATATGTGGGCCGATATCCTGAAGCGCCCCTTCATCACCATGGGGATGCTGGGACTCGCGCTATTGTTGCCGCTCACCATCACCTCGACGGCGGGCTGGGTGCGGCGGATGGGGTTCGTGAAATGGCAGCGGCTGCACCGGCTGGTCTATTTTGCCGCTCTGGCCGGCGTGATTCACTACTATTGGCTGGTGAAATCCGACGTGCGCCTACCGCTGATGTATGGCGCGATTCTGGCGGTGCTGATGCTGTGTCGTCTCTTTATCTGGAAGCAAGCGCCGCCGAAACCCGCGCCCGCACTGAAGCGCGCCGTCACCACTCCGAATACGGCGTCCCTTCCAGACTAGTGGCGTCCGACCCGCTGCGCACATCCCAGATTCCCGGCTCGGTCTGATTCACGGTGTTCGAGGCGTCTTCCATGATGAGCTTCCAGCTGTCGGCGCTGCCGGTCATCGGATCGATGGGTACCTGCCGCAAATAACCGTCGCTCACCAGATCCTCCAAAGTTTGCGGCGCCTTCTGCTTGTCGTAGGTGTATTCGTCGATTACGGTGCGCAAAGTGAAGAGATTGTTCTTGAGAACGCTTTCCTTGGAACGCTGGATGGTCCGGCTGTAGATCGGCAAGGCCACCGACATCAACACCGCGATCACGGCCATCACGATCATCAGTTCGATGAGGGTGAAACCGAAGCGGCGGCGGTTGGAGCTGGGCGCCGGCTTCGTCATGGCGTCACCATCAGTTGCTTCACCAGGTGCTATAGAGAGTTCCATCGCGCGCTTTATCCATGCTCTTGCTATAGACGTCGAAGACGTTCTGGCCGCCCCAGGTCTGCGAATCGGGATCGTCGCGGTCGCTCCGCAGGCCCCAGTCGTAGGAGTTCGTCATCGGATCCTTGGGGATGCGCCTGAGGTATTTGATCTTCTTGTCTACCGATCCGGTGGCTTTCACTCCGTCCACCAGTTGCTTCAGACTCTCGGGATAATTATCCGAATCCAGTTTGGCCGGCCCGATTTTCTGGGCGTCCATGTCGTCCTTGAATTTGTCGATGGCGCCGCGGATTTGCGTGAGCGCGCGCTCCAGATCGCGCTCCTTATCGCGCTGCACCTTGTAGCGCGCCAGCGGAACGGCCATGGACGTCAGCACCATCATGATGGTGAACGCCACAATCAGCTCCACCAGCGTCAGGCCGCTTTGTGTTTTGCGACGCATTCGCAGTCCCTATTCCTACTGTACGCCCGTCATCGCGCTTTTTTCATCGCGCGTCTCTCATTGGACGACCACCGAAACCGACGGTGGTTGAACCATAATCGGCTGCTGCTTGGAGTTCTTCAGCCCGGCTTCAGTCACCGTCACCGTGCTGGTTCCTTTGCCTACGGCCGTGAACGTGAACTGCAACAGCGGCCCCGTCCCACTTACGCCACTCACCCCGGCCAGGCGGTTCACTTCGATGCTCGCGTCTCCGGTGTCGTTACGAATATCCAGACTCGGCGCGACGATCTTGCCGTCCTGCATCAACAGGGCGCCGGGCGAGATCATTTCCAATCGAAGCATCTTGGGATCCCAGCGCACCTTCACCGGCGCGCTCGCCAGATCGGTCACGTTTTGCGCCTGCAATACGATCTTTACCTGGCTGCTTAATCGGGCCTGCACATTGCCCGGAGTAAACGCTAATGCCGCCGCGGCGCCGGGAACGGCGGGCGTTACGGCGGGCGAAGTGGCCTGGGGAGCAGCCGTCGCCGGGGTTCCGTTCGCGGGCGCTGCGCTCGAAGACGCCGGCGCGGTGTCCGAAGGCCTGGGTCCAAAATTCACCCTCACCTCCGCATCCGTGCCGCTGGCCACTTCCCGCATATCCAGACCGGTGATGTCGGGCTTCCGCACGATATGCGGAATGAGGGCGATCATCAACTGTTCCTTAGAGTGGTCCTTGGACACGTTGCCGAACAAATATTTGCCCAGGATGGGGATATTCACCAAGCCCGGAATTCCGCCGATGACGCTGGTGTCCTGATCCTGCATCAATCCGCCGATCAGGCTCACTTCGCCGTCCTTCAACCGGATGTCGGCTTCATTCTTCTTCTGGCCGATCACCGGCTGGCTCAGGCCGCCCAGATTTAATGTGTTCGCGATGTCGGAAATATCCACGCTGACGTGCAAGGTCACTTCGTCGTTGCCGTGCACGTGCGGCGTCAGTTCCACATTCACGCCCACGTCGACGAACTGAAACTGCGTGCTCACCAGCGGACTGACGCCCACCGTTCCAACGCCGGGCTGGAAACTGCCCGTGGCGTAGGGATACTTCTCGCCGATCTTGAGCGTCGCCTTTTGCCCGTCGGAGACGCGCAGCTCGGGCGACTCCTGGATTTTCGTTCTCGAATCCGACATCACGGCCTGCAGCATGGCCCCCGGAAGGCTGGTGGAAAACTGGTTCGTGCTGAGATGCAGTTGAGACAGAGCCACGTAGCTGGATGTAGCGGCCGTGCTGCCGGTGGTGGTGGTCGTCGTTGTGGTGGTGGAAGTTGCGCCGGTGCCCCCCGTGCCGCTGGCGCCGGTGGTGGAGGAAACGACCGGATTCGTAGGCGAAAACTGGATCGGGAGCGCCAGCCCATTGGTTCCGTTAGAGACCAGGCCCGCGCCGATTTGATGGCTCACGTCGCTCGACACGTCCATCACGATCACGTCCACCACCACTTCCGGCTTGGGCTTGTCCAGATCGTGCAACAGCTTTTCGACCAGGGCCACCTTGTCCACCGTGTCCCGTACCACTACCGCGTTCTCGGCATTGAATTGGAACATCCGGCGCACGTCCGTCACCGATCGCACGGCAGTCACGATCTCCTGAAATTCCTGCGGGGTAGTGGGATTCTTCAAATAGAACACCTTCACCACCTCATCTTCATAATCGCGGCGCTTGGTGACATTGTCCTCGGTCACAAAAATCGCGTTGCCGCTCACCGGCTTCCAATAGGTCTTGGTCAGCAGGGCGATGTAATCCAGGGCCTCATGCAGGGTGACGTTGTTCAGATCCAGATTGGCGTTCTTGCCCGGTTGCATCTGCGGATCGAACAGCACATTGATTCCAGCCAGCTTACCCACCGTCTCATACAAGACCTTGGGCGGCTGATTGTTCATTTTGAGCAGGCTGATCTGGTTGGTGACCGGCTTCAATTCAGGCACGGGCTGGAGGGACTGGATCATCTCCAGGCTCTCCTTCTGCGCCTTCTCGGCCGAAGTCATCGGTTTTTCCCCGGGTGACTTTTGCTTCTGCTCGATCAACTGCTTGGTCTCGTTGATGTCCTGGAGCGCGACCATAGAACCTGGATCGGCCGCAAAGGCTTTTTGAAACTCCGCCAGCGCTTTTTCAAGATCCCCAGTCTGTAACAGCTTCTTGCCGGCTTGCACGTGCGCCTGGCCGGACTCGAAGCGCACCCGCCGCGCGGCTAGCTCATAGATGGTCTCTTGCGGATCCGTGGCCAGCGCCTTCTCGAAATAGTCCAGCGCTTTGTCGTAGTCCTTCTCGGCTTCGGCCTTCACTCCGAGCTTATAAAACTTGTCCCCCTTGCGAGTCTTCGCCTCAAGGCCGTCAGCGGGCAGGAAGAGTAGCGCCACGCACAACGGGACTATGACGCGTAACTTATTAAAAGAAAGCATCTTATTGTATAGAAACGCCTATGCTACAATGAGCCTGAGCCGCACCGCGAAACTTCCACATAAACGCTTGACGCGGCTGGCTTTCCTGGCGTTGATTAGAAAAACAGCACCCCCGTGGATACTGGGATTAAGATTTTGAGCGACAACCGCCATGCCGGGCATGATTACCATCTGCTCGAACGAATGGAAGCCGGTGTCGCCCTCACTGGCACCGAGGTCAAAGCCGCCAAAGACGGCCGCATCCAGCTCAAAGATAGCTTCGCCGAAGTGCAGGACAATGAGGCCTGGCTGCTGAACGCGCACATCGGCCAGTATTCGCACGGCAATCGCGAAAACCACGAACCCACGCGGCGGCGCAAGCTTTTGCTCCACAGACAAGAGATCGACAAATTGTTGGGAAAAACGCGCGAAAAGGGGCTGACGCTGATTCCCACCAAGATGTATCTGAAAAGCGGACACATCAAAGTGGAGCTGGCCATCGCCAAAGGCAAGAAACTGCACGATAAACGCGAAGCCGAGCGCACGCGCGAAATGGAAGCCGAAGCACGCGCGGCGATCGGGAGGCGGCGATAAAAGGGGACAAATGGAGATCAAGGTAGAACCGAAGAAGCTGGCGGAAGTGGATTCGGACGCGTTAGTCATGCTGGGGTTTGAAGGCGCTCCGCCAGAGGCCGCGGCGGTGGACCAGGTAAAAGAGTTGTACGCGAGCGGCGAATTCTCAGGCAAAGCGCTCGAAACCGCGATCCTGCATCGCCCGGCCGGGCTGAAAGCCAAGCGCCTGGTACTCGCGGGCGGGGGCAAACGCGAAAAATTCGATCCTTCCGAGCTCCGTAAACTCATGGGCGCAACCATCCGGGCGCTCAAATCCAAAGCGATTCACAGTATCGCTTTGGTCCTGGACGGCGGTTTTCAATCCGACGATTTCGCCGCGGCGGCCGTGGAGGGAGCCATCCTGGGCGACGTCGAAAATGACCGCTATAAGACCGATCCGAAGAAGAACGAAAAGCACGTGGATTCGTTCACCGTCCTGGGCGGTTCGCAAGCCGCGGTGGAACGTGGGCGCATTCTGGCGGAGGCCCAGAATTTCAGCCGCGACCTGGCCAACGAACCCGCCAATGTCCTGACCCCGACTTCGCTCGCTAAACGCGCCGAGCAAATGGCGGCCGAATTCGGACTGGAGTGCGAGGTTTTAGATCAAGATCGCATGCGACAGCTCGGCATGGGCGCATTGCTGGGTGTGGCGCAAGGCAGCGCCGAACCCCCCGCGCTCATCGTGATCCGGTATAAACCGGCCGGCGCTCCCGCATCGAAGGATCACCTGGGCCTGGTCGGAAAAGGCGTAACGTTCGATACCGGCGGCATCTCGATCAAGCCGTCCGAAGGCATGGAAAAGATGCGCTACGACATGTCGGGCGGCGCGGCCGTACTTGGCGCCATGCGGGCGATCGCACAATTGAAACCCGCGATTCCGGTCACCGCGCTGGTGCCCACGGTGGAAAACATGCCCGGCGGCAAGGCACAGCGCCCCGGCGACATCGTCACATCGCTATCGGGTAAAACGGTGGAAGTACTGAACACGGATGCCGAAGGCCGCCTCATCCTGATCGACGCTCTCACTTACGCCCAGCGCCTGGGCTGCACGCACCTGGTGGACGCCGCGACATTAACCGGCGCTATTGTCGTTGCACTGGGCAACGTCAACGTTGGCGCGTTCACTAACAACGAAGCGTTCTTGCAAAAGCTTCTGGCCGCGGCCAAGACCGAGGGTGAGAAGACCTGGCCGTTGCCGATGGACGAAGAATACAAAGAGCTGCTGAAGAGTTCCTTCGCCGATCTGCACAACATCGGCGGCCGCTCCGGCGGGTCCATCACCGCAGCCTGGTTCATTCGCGACTTCGTCGGCGACCTGCCTTGGGTTCATCTGGATATCGCCGGCACTGCCTGGCTGGACGAGGCCAAGCCGTACATGGCCAAAGGTCCCACCGGGGTGGGGCTTCGAACCTTCGTGCGTCTGGCCGAAACCTGGTAAAGCTGTTCGTTTGCGGGACATGTATTCCCGCGGCTGAACAAGCCCGCAACGCGCGCTGACCGGCATTTCCTTTAGATCCTTCATGCCGCGCCCTGGCACCCGCCGTGCCAATATGGTCTCGATCATGCCAACCCTGCTGCAGGATATTTGCTATGGCTGGCGAATGCTGCGCAAAGCCCCGATGGCCACATTCATCGTGGCGCTGACGCTGGCGCTCGGAATCGGCGCCAACACCTATGTCTTCAGCATCGTCAACGGCTGGCTCCTGCGCCCGTTGCCGGTGCCCGAGCCTGGACGAATCGCGGTCCTGGCCGCGCAGCAAACCGGCGACTTGCCTTTCGCGTACCAGTTTTCCTACCCGGACTTCGTGGACTTTCGCAAGCAGGCCGCGTCATTCGCCGACTTGTTCGTCTACGGCATCGATTTGGCTGGACTGAGCGCCGATAACAAGGCGGATCAGTTCCTCTTCAGCCAGGTCAGTGGAAACTATTTTTCTGCACTGGGAGTGAAGCCGTTCCTCGGCCGTCTCATCCTGCCGGAGGAAGAGAATCAGCCCGGCAGGCAACCCGTCCTGGTTCTGGGCTATTCGTATTGGCAAAAACGCTTCGGCGGCGATCCGCGTGTCCTTGGAAAACAGGTTCTTGTCGATGGGAAATCGGCTACCATCGTGGGCGTCGCGCCCAGGGGATTTCACGGGACCTACTTCCCGCTGGACATGGACGCCTACCTGCCTCTCGGCGGTGCGGAATTCGCTACCCAGAATGCGCCCCATGCGCTTACCGATCGCAACAGCCGAATCCTTTACACCCTCGCCAGGCTGAAACCCGGCGTGAGTTTCTCTCAGGCGCAAGCTTCTATCGACGTGATCGCCGCGCGGCTCGCCACCGAGTACCCGTCCACCGACAAGAACGTCACTGTCCGGATCTATCGCGAGCAGCTGGCGCGGCCACTGCCACTGGGGAGTAACCTGATCCCTGCCATTGCCGGATTCTTCTTGTTCATAGCGGCTCTGCTCCTGCTGCTGGCATGCATGAACGTGGCCAATATCGTGCTGGCCCGCGCCACCGTGCGCCGGCGCGAGATGGGACTGCGTGCTGCTTTGGGCGCCGGCCGAAGCCGCCTGATTCGCCAAACCCTGACCGAAACGCTTTTGCTCGGCCTGCTTGGCGGCGCATGTGGCGTCCTGCTGGGATTGTGGGTCAATCCCGGGAAAGTCACAGCCCCAGCCGGCATCAATCTGCCCTTGAGCGTCGACTTGAGCTTTGATTGGCATGTCTTCTCCTACGCCTTCGCCGCGGCACTCTTCACCGGTCTATTTGTTGGAGTGTGGCCCGCCATCCGGGCCTCGCGCGCGGATTTAAATGCTGTGTTGCAGGAGGGCGGCCGCGGCGACAGCGGCGCTGGCCGTCACCACATCAGGAATTTCCTGGTGGCCGCTCAGGTGGCCGGATCGCTCACCCTGCTGGTAATCGCTGGACTGTTCGTTCGCGCGGTGCAACATGCCGGAAGAGTCAACCTCGGGTTTGACCCCCATCACGTTCTCAATATCACTCTGGACCCCAATCAAATCGGCTACGATCAGGCCCGTGCGACGGAGTTCTACCGTTTGTTGAAGACGCGAGTTCTGGCAACCCCCGGGGTTCAGTCCGCGAGCCTGGCTTACGGAGTGCCTATGGGAAACGTTAACAACGTGAACCTAAGCACCATCACGGTAGAACGCCACCCTCTTCCCAAGGGGCAGCCGCCTCCGTCCGTTTTCTATAACAATGTCGATTCCAGTTACTTCGAGACTATGCGCCTGCCGCTGTTGCGTGGGCGAGCGTTCACGGATTTCGATAACAGCTCCGCGACGCCGGTCGCGATCGTGAATCAAACCATGGCGCATCGATTTTGGCCCAACGAAGATCCCATCGGCAAGCGTTTTACGGTAAACGATGGCGGCCATCCGGGGCAACGGGTGGAAGTGGTCGGGATCGCCGCGGATGGCAAGTACGCTTTCATTGCCGAAGAGCCGGCGCCGTTGTTCTATGTCCCGCTGGCGCAAAATTACACGTCGATGCGAGCTCTCCAGATCCGTTCCTCGATCCCGCCGGAAAAGCTGATCTCGCAAATGCGAGCCATTGTTCGGTCGCTCGCTCCGGGATTACCCATCACTGAAGCCAGAAGCATGGATGATGTGATCGCGGGAATCAATGGCCTGAGTCTCTTTCGAATAGCGGCGCGCGTGGCCGCGATCCTGGGCGGGCTCGGCTTGGTCCTGGCCTGCGTGGGGGTTTACGGCGTTGTTTCCTTCGCGGCCGTGCAGCGCACGCGGGAAATCGGAATCCGTATGGCACTGGGAGGCACCGAACAGGACGTTTTGCGCCTGGTGCTTGGCCAGGGGGCGCGCATGGTGATTGCCGGTCTGGCGGCGGGTCTTCTCGCCGCTTGGGGTCTGACACGAGTGATGAGCCGATTATTATTCGGAGTGAGCCCCAGCGATCCGCTCACCTACGCGTCGGTTGTTCTAATTCTCTCCGCGATTGCATTCGCGGCCTGCTGGATCCCGGCGCGC
>Ga0335074_10009550_pt1 | contig 13548 bp, 15 predicted proteins | sample Lox_Sample_23_FD_206715 | JGI IMG/M metagenome (GOLD analysis project Ga0335074, IMG submission 206715) | Soil microbial communities from Loxahatchee National Wildlife Refuge, Florida, United States - Lox_Sample_2.3 | ecosystem: Environmental > Terrestrial > Soil > Wetlands | place: USA...
ATGCCGCCGAGAATCTGCACGCAGCGGTCGGCGACTTTGAACAACTCTTCCGACACGTAGGCCTTGACCATCGAGCTTTCGTGCCGGCCGGTGCCGCGATCGCCCATGTCCAGGGTCCAGCAGGCCCACCAGATCGCGAGTCGGCATTGCTGCAGCGCGATTTCGTTGTCGGCGATCATGAAGCTCACACCTTGATGGTCGCCGAGCGGCTTGCCGAACGCGGTGCGCTCGCGGGCATGCTTGATCGCGATCGACTGCGCCCGCGAGGCGGCCCCGAGCCAGCGCATGCAATGCGTCAATCGAGCAGGCGCCAAACGCATTTGGGCGTAGCGCAGCGCCTGGCCCACCTCGCCGAGCACCGCCGACGACGGCAGTCGCAGGTCGGTGAACCGCACGACACCGTGGCCTTCGACGTAGTTGCGGTCCATCGTGTGCATCACGCGCTCGAGTTCGATGCCGGCGGTGTCGCCCTCGCAGAGAAACAGTGTCGGGCCGTCGGCGCCGTGCGGGTTGGGGGAGACCCGGGCCATGATGATCCAGGTCCGGGCGCCGTGCGCCCCGGTGATCAACCACTTGTGGCCGTTGATCAGGTAGTCGGCACCGTCGAACTCGGCGGTCGTGGCCAGCTGGTTGGGATCCGAACCGGCGCCGCCGGGTTCGGTCATCGCGAACACCGATCGCTGCCGGCCGTCGATCATTGGCAGCAGGAACTGCTCGACCTGTGCAGGATTGGCGACCTTGCCGAGCAGGAACATGTTGCCTTCGTCGGGCGCGGCGCAGTTCAGTGCGATCGGGCCCAGCGTCGACCAGCCGGCCGCCTCAAACAACACCGCCTGCTCGCGGTGTGACGGCTCCCGGCCGCCAAATCGCTTGGGCGCCTGGAACGTCAGTAGTCCGGCCCGGCGGGCCAGCTCGACGAGTTCGGTGCGCAGTTCGTCGTCGGGGCCGTGCCGGGTAAGGCGTGGATCGGCCTCATACGGCACGATCTTGTCGTCGACGAAGGCCCGGATCTCGTCGCGCTGTGCAACCAGTTCCGCGGGGATGTCGAAATCGATCATGCGGTTTCCATCAAGGTCTGCGCCTGCTCGAACAGTCTCACCGTGGCGTCGTGCAACAGGTCGCCGACTTCCTTGGGCGCCTTGCCTGCGCTGGCTCTGGCGTTGGTGCCCTCCAACACGATGCCGAGCTTGAAGCAGGCCAGCACGGTGTACCAGGTGATGTGCGACAGGTCGCGGGTCGTGTTGCGCGCGTACTGATTCACCAGGTCGTCGGGGTTGGCCATCCCGCCCAGCTCGAACAGGTTGCCGCCGAATGCCGGCGATGTTCCCCAGGTGGCCAGCAGCCAACCCAGATCCAACAGCGGGTCGCCGATGGTGCACATCTCCCAGTCGACGATCGCGACGACCTGAGGGCCGGTCCAGGAGAACATCACGTTGGCTGCGTGGTAGTCGCCGTGCATGATGCCCGGCGTCCAAGTCGGCGGCCGGCCTTCTTCCAGCCAGTTGGCGACGTCGTCAACACCGGGAATGTCTGGGCCGGAATAGTTTTCGAATTCCCGGTAGCCTTCCAGCTCCGAAAGCCAGCGTGGCACTTGGCGTTCCAGGAAGCCCTCGGGCTTTCCGAAGTCACCGAGGCCGACAGCCTGGTAGTCGACGGCCGCCAGCTTGGCCAGGGCGTCGGCCATCGACAACCCCATCCCGAACCGCACCGACGCGTCGTTGGCGTGCAGCGAGGGCAGCTCCGCGCCGGCGTTGAAACCGTCGATCGGTTCCATGAGATAGAAGACGGCATCGCCGAGCACGGTGGGATCGGGGCAGCTGGCGATCAGGTGCGGGTGTGGGACGTCGGTGCCGGCCAGCGCGGCGAGCATCTCGGTCTCGCGCATGATCACGGTGTTGGTGCGCGGACGCAGGTGTTTCGGCCCGCGGCGCAGCACATACGGCCGGCCCGACCTGGTGAACCGCAGCATGATGTTCTGCGTTCCACCGCTGAGCTTCGACACGTCTTCCACGGGGCCGTCGCCCAGCCCCTGCTGCGACATCCACTCGGCCAGGCCGTCCGGGGCTTTGAGCTCCTCCACGAAGGTGAAGCTACCCCAGCGCCCGATCTGCAAGGATCGTGGCATGACGCCACCCGTGATTGCGCGCTGGATCTCGATCATCGACGGCGGTCGCATCGACGACCTGGACGCTCTGCTCGCCGACGACGCGGTGTTCTACTCGCCGGCGGTCTTCACCCCGCAGGACGGCCGGGACAAGACCTCGATGTACCTCCGGGCGGCGGTAAAAGTATTCGGCGGTAATGATTTTCGTTACGTCGAGCAGTGGTATGGCCAGCAGTCCGCGATCCTGGAGTTCGCCGTGACGATCGACGGCAAATACGTCAACGGCGTCGACATGATCCACTGGAACGACGACGAGCAGATCGTGTCCTTCAAGGTCATGCTGCGACCATTGAAGGCGTTGCAGACGATCATGCCGCTGATGGCAGAGGCGTTGCAGCAGTAGGCATATGGCGGACCGACCGGCCCGAGTCAGCGACGTTCACGAGATCGCCGCGGGCATGCCGCACACCAAGCGCATCGAGGGGCCCTGGTAGATCGCATTGCGCTATCCGAATGACGGCCCAGGTCCCTCTTAGCCGGCGAGCGTACTGTCCTGCGTGTAGACGGGAGAGGCCGATATGCCGCGCACGGACGACGATTCCTGGGACATCACCGAGAGTGTGGGCTCGACGGCGCTCGGGGTGGCCGCTGCCCGTGCCGCGGAAACGGAAAGCGAGAACCCGCTCATCCAGGATCCGTTCGCGCGGGCTTTCCTCGAGGCGGCCGGGGACGGTTTCTGGAGCCTGACCGCGGACGCGAAGTTGTCCGCCGAGCTGGCCGACGCCGCGCCCGAGCTGCGGGCCCGCATGCAGGTGATGGTCGACTTCATGGCGGTGCGGACCGCACATTTCGATGAGTTCTTCCTCAACGCGGTGTCCTCCGGTGTTCGGCAGGTGGTGATTCTGGCGGCCGGTTTGGACGCCCGCGCGTGGCGACTGCCGTGGCCCGACGGGACCACGGTGTATGAGCTGGACCAAGCGAAGGTCCTGGAATTCAAATCGAACACCCTGCGGGCCCGCGGCGCGCAACCGACGTCGCGGCTGGTCAGCGTCGCCGTCGACCTTCGCGACGACTGGCCAATGGCACTGCGGGAGGCGGGCTTTGACACATCCCAGCCGACCGTGTGGTCGGCCGAGGGGCTGCTGCGTTATCTGCCTGCCCGGGCCCAGGATCTGCTGTTCGAGCGGATCGACGCGCTCAGCCCGTCGGGCAGTCGGGTGGCCACCAATGTTCCCGCGAAGAGCGCGACCAACCCCGAGGTGCTGGCGCACCAGCGCGAAGACTCGGAGCGGCTCCGCGTGGCGGCAGCCCAGGTGCTGCACGCCGAGATCCCCGACGTCGACGACCTCTGGTATCCCGAGGAGCGCACCGACGTGGCCGAATGGCTGGGTGAACGCGGCTGGGACGCGACCGCGATCAGCATGGCCGATCTGCTGACCCGCTACGGGCGCGAGGTTCCCCCCGACGACGTGGTGCCGCCTACGGTTTTCGTGACGGCGCAACGCTTCTGAATTTCCTAGCGCCGCAGCGTATTCCGAACAGCCGGACCGCGGGGTTAAAGTGGCCGCCGTCGTGAGGCCGCCGACCGCGCCTCAATGTTCTTGTACTGCAGTACTAGTCAGGCGACGTTGACTTGCCGGGGCGCTCGCACCCCCGGAGTTGTTGTACAGACGTTTAGTCCGGATGTTTGGACGTCCACCGGCCCGGGTACCTCTAGCTCTGCTTTGCGGTTTTGTCCGACATAAATGGAGGTCAGGATGCGTGGCGGAGGTCTACTAAGTGCGATCGTGGTGGTCTGGCTGGTGATCGGCGTGATAGCCGCCTTCCAGCGTGACTACCTGAAAAACACCGACCAGAATTGTGCCTCTCTAGGCACGATCGCAGTCACAGTGCTCGTCGGTCCCCTGAACTACGCGGGCGTCAACCCGAAGGTGACCGATTGTCATTTGCCGCAACCGAGTTCGATGCCTGCCATGGACATCGACTACCTAATTGGAGTGGAGGCATCATGATCGTCCTGGGTCTCGTCCTGTTGGTTTTGGGCTATTTCCTGAAGGTGTATGTGCTCGAAACGATCGGCATCATCTTGCTGGTCATCGGTGCGGTGCTATGGGTTGCCGGCTCGGTCGGCCGCCCCGTCGCCGGCCGCCGGTATTGGTACTAAATCCGCTATCCACTGAAATAGCTGAACGGAGTCGTCATGATCGTGCTCGGAATCATCTTGCTAGTCCTTGGTTATGTGCTGCCAATGCCGCTGCTGGCGACCATCGGGTGGATCCTGGTGGTGATCGGTGCGGTGTTGTGGATTCTCGGCGCCGTTGGCCGGCCCGTCGGCGGTCGAAAAGTCTGGTTCTGATCGTCTACCTGCGGCGGGAGCGGCTCACAGCGCACACATAGGAATGCCACAGCCACGGCTAATCGTGCTGCGCATACTAGGAAGCTGTGAGCCAATCCCAAGCACCCGTCGAACGCGTTGTGATGCGGCGCGCGGACGGGAATCCGATCAATGTCCTGGTGGTCGATGACGAAGCCGTCCTCGCTGAGATGGTGTCGATGGCGCTGCGCTACGAAGGCTGGAACATCGCCACCGCCGGCGATGGAGCGGCGGCGCTGGACTCGGCCCGGTCGCAGCGGCCGGACGTCGTAGTCCTCGACGTGATGCTGCCCGACATGAGCGGCCTCGATGTGTTGCGCAAACTGCGCGAGGAAAACCCCCAGCTGCCGGTGCTGCTGTTGACCGCCAAGGACGCCGTCGAAGACCGCATCGCCGGCCTCACCGCCGGCGGCGACGACTACGTCACCAAGCCGTTCAGCCTGGAAGAGGTGGTGTTGCGGCTGCGCGCACTGTTGCGGCGCACGGGCGTGACGTCGGAGGACAGCGGCGCGCAGCTGATCGTCGGCGACCTGGTGCTCAACGAGGACAGCCACGAGGTGTCCCGCGGCGGCGAGCCAATCACGTTGACGTCCACGGAGTTCGAGCTGCTGCGGTTCATGATGCGCAACTCGAAGCGGGTACTGAGCAAGGTGCAGATCCTGGACAGGGTCTGGAGCTACGATTTCGGCGGCCGGTCCAACATCGTCGAGCTCTATATCTCGTACCTGCGCAAGAAGATTGACAGCGGGCGCGAGCCCATGATCCACACCCTGCGTGGCGCGGGCTACGTCCTCAAACCGGCCCGCTAGCCATGGGGCGGACTTGGTCCCTGCGGTTTCGGCTGCTGGTAGGACAGGTCGTCATACTCGCAATCGTGTGTGTCGGAATCGGCGCGGTGACCGAACTCGCGCTGTACCGATATCTGGTGGGGCAGTTGAACACTGAGGTGCACGACGCCTCGCAACGATCGGTGCGGATCTTCAGCGAACCGCCGTCGGCGCCGTGGCGACACCATCTGCGGCCATTCCCGCGGCCCGGCCCCGGGCCGGTCTTCCTGGACGCGCCCGCACAGCCCGTGGGCATGGTTGCGGCCGTGGTGGTCCCAGGAGGGCCGACCGAGGCCGGCTACCTGACGACAGCGGGTGGCCGCGGCGGCTTGACCGACGAGGCCACGGCTGCGCTGGCCGCGCTGCCTGTCGATCGCCCACCGGTAACCCGAAATCTCGACGGGCTCGGGCGTTATCGCGTGGTTGCCACGCACGCGCGGCACAGCGGCGACATCATCATCACCGGTCTGCCGATGGCGAATGTGGACGCGACGATGATCCGGGTCCTGTTGATCTTCGCCGTGGTCACCGCGATCGCATTGGCGGCCGCCACCACCGCGGGCGTCGTGATCATCCGGCGCGCACTGGCGCCGCTGCGTCGCGTCGCCCAAACGGCCACCGAGGTAGTCGATTTGCCGCTGGACCGCGGCGAGGTCGCACTGCCGATGCGGGTGCTCGAGTCGGATGCCAACCCGCGCACCGAAGTTGGGCAACTCGGGTCGGCGCTGAACCGGATGCTCGACCACATCGCCGCCGCATTGTCGACCCGGCAGGCCAGCGAGACCCGGGTACGCCAGTTCGTCGCCGACGCCAGCCACGAACTGCGCACCCCGCTGGCCGCCATCCGCGGTTATACCGAACTGGCGCAACGGGTTGGCGACGACGCCGATGCCGTCGCGCACGCGATGAGCCGGGTGCACTCCGAAACCGAGCGGATGACCAACCTCGTCGAGGATCTGTTGCTGCTGGCCCGGTTGGACTCAGGGCGGCCGTTGGAACGCGAATCAGTCGATCTGTCGCGGGTGGCCGTCGACGCGGTCAGCGATGCGCACGTCGCGGGTCCGGACCACCAGTGGGAACTCGACCTACCCGAAGAGCCGGTGATGGTTTCGGGTGATGCGGCGCGGCTGCATCAAGTGGTGACTAATCTGCTGGCCAACGCTCGCGTGCACACCGGTCAGGGAACGGTCGTGACGACGCGATTGGACTCTGACACAACGCATGCCGTGTTGAGCGTGTGCGACAACGGACCGGGCATCCCCGAGCAGTTGCAGTCCGAAGTATTCGAGCGGTTCGCCCGCGGCGACACCTCCCGATCCCGCAAGGGCGGCAGCACCGGCCTGGGGCTGGCGATCGTCTCGGCGGTCGTCAAAGCCCATCACGGCACGATCACGCTCGATAGCGCGCCGGGGCACACGGACTTCACTGTCCGATTGCCGCTCAGCGCCGACGCATGACATTCGTCTCACCTGACGACGGCGACGCCGGGTCGTCGCTGTCGTTTCGGTGCGATTACCTCAACGCCGAGGCGCTAGGGGCAGGTGACGTCGACCTCGAATGACTTGCTTACCATTCCCGCGGCTGCGTTGGCCGGGTCCATGCCCATCGCCGTTCCGGTGAACTTGTAGTCGTTACCGTTCTTGGTTGCCTGCACGCTGGCGCCAGGGCTGCCCTGTTGGTAGGCGAGCGGGACGCCGTTGACGGTGCCTAGCGCGATCTGCTGGACGTTGGGCGGATTGCCGTCGGTGCCCTGCACCGCGACTGCGCCCTGTCCTTGACCGATCCCGATCTGGAGCGCACCGCCCGCCTGCTGGCAGGTGACGGGACCCTGGGCGTTCTGGTCCTTGCCGTCGATGACCACCTTGGCGTGGCCGCCAGTACTGACCTTCTGGCCTGGGGTGCTCGAACTCGAACACCCAGACAGGCCGACAACGACGATCGCCGTCGCTGCTGCGGCGACCGCTACTGAACGCTTCACCCGGTTCTCCTTTGTTGTTGTGGCGGCCCATCGTCGTTGATGGACCGTTTCGGAAGTATGCGGCTTTGCTGGAATCGCGGATACGGAATTCGCCAAAATTTAAGCCGCCTGTTGAGGCGCTCGGACGCGCGTTAGCCGACATTTGCCGGACGGCTTTCTTATTGCGTGGATCTGTTCCGGCGCGGCGCAATTGGTGGCAATGTCGGGCCCGTGGATCACAAGCCTCCGACAGCCGTCATCACCGCCGCGCACCAGAATCGCCAGCTACCGCTCGGCGACACAGCAGATTTCGCCGACGCCGACCGGGGATTCATTGGGGCGCTGGCGCCCTGCGTCGTCAAAGCCGCCGACGGGCGGGTGGTTTGGGACAACGACAAATACTCGTTCATCACCGGAGACGCACCGCCATCGGTGCATCCGAGTTTGTGGCGCCAGTGCACCCTAACCGCCAAGCAAGGTCTCTACGAGGTGGTGCCGGGCATCTATCAGGTTCGCGGACTGGACCTGTCCAACATCAGCTTCATCGAGGGCGACACCGGCATCATCGTCATCGACCCGCTGGTTTCGACCGAGGTTGCGGCCGCAGCGCTGCAGTTGTACCGCACACACCGCGGTGACGACCGGCCGGTGGTCGCGGTCATCTACACCCACAGCCACGTCGACCATTTCGGCGGAGTACTGGGCGTCACCTCGCAGGCCGACGTGGACGCGGGGAAGGTGGCGGTGCTGGCGCCCGAGCATTTCACCGAGCATGTGGTGCAGGAGAACGTCTATGCCGGGCCCGCGATGGCGCGCCGCGCCACGTACATGTACGGCACGCTGCTGCCGACCGGCCCACTGGCCCACGTCGGTTGTGGTCTTGGCCAGGCGGCGTCGCAGGGCGAGATCGCGCTGATCGTCCCGACGGTCGACATCGCGACCACCGGTGAAAGCCACACCATCGACGGCGTCGAGATCGAGTTCCAGATGGCACCGGGCACCGAGGCACCCGCCGAGATGCACTTCTATTTCCCGCAATTCCGCGCGTTGTGCATGGCCGAGAACGCCACCCACAACCTGCACAACCTGCTGACGCTGCGCGGTGCGCTGGTCCGCGATCCGCACGCCTGGTCGGGATATCTCACCGAGGCGATCGACAAGTTCGCCGACCGTACCGATGTGGTGTTCGCCTCCCACCACTGGCCGACCTGGGGACGCGAGCGCGTCGTGGAATTCCTTTCCCTGCAACGCGATTTGTACTCCTACCTGCACGACCAGACGCTGCGGCTGCTCAACCAGGGCCACACCGGCGCCGAGATCGCCGAAACGTTCCAGATGCCGCCGGCGCTGGACAAGGCGTGGCACACCCACGGCTACTACGGCTCGGTCAGCCACAACGTCAAGGCCGTCTACCAGCGTTACATGGGCTGGTTCGACGGCAACCCGGCGCGGCTGTGGCCACACCCGCCGGAGGCTCTGGGCGCCCGTTACGTCGACGCGATCGGCGGGATCGACCGTGTTGTCGAACTTGCCCACCAGGCTTTCGATTCCGGCGACTTCCGCTGGGCGGCAACGCTACTCGATCATGCGGTGTTCGCCGACAGCACCCACGCCGGTGCCCGCGCGCTGCTGGCGGACACGTTGGAGCAGTTGGCGTACGGCGCCGAGAATGCGACGTGGCGCAACTTCTTCCTGTCCGGGGCCACGGAACTGCGTGACGGCAATTTCGGCACCGCCGCGCAGACCAACTCGCCGACGTTGTTGTCGCAGCTGACGCCGGAGCAGATTTTCGACGGCCTGGCCATCAACATCAACGGGCCCCGGGCCTGGGACCTGGATCTCGCGATCGACGTCTCGCTGGCCGACCGGGGCAGCAACTATCGGCTCGCGTTGCGCAACGGTGTGCTGGTGCACCGCCGGGTTCCCGCCGATCCCGCGACCGCTGCCGTAACCGTCAAGTTGGGCACCGCGTTTCGTCTGCTGACCGCGGCGATGGGCGATCTCAGCTCGCCGGGGCTGGAGATCTCCGGTGATCAGGCGGCCCTGCAGCAGCTGCTCGGCGTCTTGGAACAACCCGATCCGGCATTCAACATCATCACGCCCTAGCGGCACGACGAGCGCATCGCTGCGAGATCACACTGAGGGCGGTGATTTCGTGAAAACCGCGACCCTGTGTGCAATCTCGGTGGTCAGATAACGTCGATGATGACTTTGCCGATGGCTTTGCGGTCGGCCACATGCCTGAGCGCCGCCGCGGTGTCGGCCAGTGCAAACCGGGCGCCGATGTAGGGCTGGATCACTCCCGATGCGAACATCTGGGTCAACTCCCGCATATCGCGGGCGGAGTCCTCCGGCCGGTCGGTCACAAACGTACGAATCTCCATGCCGCGAACGGTGATTCCCTTGAGCAGCACCAGGTTCAGCGGAATGGACGGGATAGCGCCCGCGGCGTACCCGAGGGTGAGGAACGTCCCGCCGCGGGCCAGCCCCCGCAGGGCCGGCTCCGCATAACGCCCGCCGACCGGGTCGAGGACCCATCGGGCGGCGTCACCGGTGAGTTCGCGAATACGGGTCTTGAGGTCCTCGCTGTCGTAGTTGATCGTCGCCTCCGCGCCGCGCTGCCGGCATAGCTCGAGCTTGTCCGAACTCGACGCGGCGGCCAGTACGCGGGCCTTCATGGCGACCGCCAGATCGACGGCCGCGAGACCCACGCCTCCGGCGGCGCCCAGGACGACCACCCACTCGCCCGGTTCGACGGCGGCAACCGAGCGCAGCGCGTGATAGGCGGTGCGGTAGGTGACACCGAACGCCGCGGCCGACGCGAAGTCGGCGGTGTCCGGTATCTCGGCGACCATCGCCTGGTGCAGCAGCGCCTGCTCGGCGAACCCCCCGACGAACGTCGTCGCCGAAACCCGCTGACCAGGTTGGAAATTCGTGCCCTCGCCGACGGCAACCACCTCGCCGGCCAGCTCGCTGCCGGGGGTGAACGGCGGCGGGGCCTTGACCTGATACTTGCCGTCGATCATCAACACGTCCGGGTAGTTGACCGCCGCCGCATGGACCTTCACCACCAACTGACCGGGCCCAGGAACAGGATCCGCAACCTCGTCGACGACCAGGTCCTCCGGGGGGCCGTAGGCGTGGCACACGACGGCGCGCATCAGCCCACCCCCAGGCCGCGCAGACAGAACCGCACCAGATGGTCGACGTCGTCGGAGCTGGGCCGCTGCGCGGAATCCAGGTAATGGCGCATCGCCGTCACCGTGCAACGAAAGACCGCGTCGACGTCACGGTGAATGTCGTTGCTGCCCAATGCTGTAACCGGGTCGGTCAGCAGGTCCCGCATGGGTCGCATGATCTCGTCGTCGGCGGCGCGCCAGTTGGCGGTGGCGGACAGCTGGCCCGCGGCGGCCCGGCTCATGCTGATCAGGTGAGGGTCGGCGACTTGGGCGAGGGCGCCCTCGATCCAGCACCGGACCTGATCCGCCGCAGTTCGCTCCTTAGCCATCTGATGCTGCATGTAGGACACCACCAGTGCGACGCCGCGTTCCATCACCGCGAGGATGACGTCGTCCTTGCCGGCGAAGTAACGGTAGAACGCTTTGTTCGACGAGCCGGCCTCGGTGACGATGTCGCTGACCCGCGGCGGTTCGGGCGCCACCCGCACCATCACCCGCACGGCGGCGGCGAGGATGCGTTCGACCTCCTCGGTGGCGTCCCGCTGCCGGTCGTCGAGGGCACGTTCGACGGCCGCGGTGACCCGGCTAGTGGCCAACGAGGGCACCGTATTTGGCGCGCGCGGCCTCGCGGCGGACGTCCAGCATCTCTCTGGGCCAGTCCCCGTCCTCGGCCTCGTAGCCCTTGAGCAGCATCCGGGCCAGGTTGACCTTGTGTGCCTCGGTCGGCCCGTCGGCCAGGCCGAGCGCGATACCGCCGAGCAGCACGTTGACCAGCGGCAGCTGATCGGTGAGGCCGAGGGCGCCGTGCACCTGGATTGCCCGCAGCGCAATCGATTTCAGCACCTGCGACGCCAAGATCTTGCAGGTGGCGATTTCGGCCCGCGCGGCATGCTCGTCGCCGTTGTCGATCAGCCAGGCGGCGTGCAGCACGGTCAGGCGAAACGGTGTCAGCTCAGTGTACGAGTCGGCGATGAACTCCTGCACCAACTGTTTGTCGGCGAGCAAAGTCCCTTGAGTGAAACGGCTTTTCGCGCGCTTAGACATCATCTCGACGGCGCGCTGCGCCATGCCGATCGAGCGCATCGCATGATGCAGGCGCCCGCCCGCCAGCCGGGTCTGCAGAATCAGGAAGCCCTGACCGGGCTCGCCGAGCAACGCCTCCGACGGCACCCTCACCCCGTCGTAGTGCACCAACGAGTGCCCTGGTTCGTGCGCATCCGCTCCGACCAGATGGTGGTTGGCTTCGACTTTTAGGCCGGGCGTGCCCGCAGGGATCAGGAACGTCGAAGCGCCGTGGTGCACTGCCACATCGGGGTTGGTGATCGCCACGACGATGAAGAACGATGCGACGGCGGCGTTGGAGGAGAAGTACTTGCGTCCGGTGATCACCCAGTCGTCGCCGTCGCGCACCGCGCGGGTGGTGAACACCCGAGGGTCGGCGCCGCCCTGCGGCTCCGTCATCGAAAAGCAGGAGAAGATCTCGCCGGACAACAGCCCGGCCAGATAGCGGTCCTTCTGGCCCTGGGTACCGAACCGGGCGATGATCTCCGCGTTACCGGTGTCGGGCGCCTGAGTGCCGAATACGATTGGCGCCCAAGGGCTGCGGCCGAGAATCTCGTTGATCAACGTCAGCTTGACCGCACCGAACCCTTGCCCGCCAAGCTCCGGACCGAGGTGCGGCGCCCACAGCCCCTGGTCGCGCACCTGCTGTTTGAGCGGGTCGACGATTCTGCGACGCTCGTCGTTCAACGGCAAAAACTCGCAGCCGGGGAAGAGCACCTCGAGCGGCTCGACCTCTTCGCGGACGAATTCGCGGATCCAGTCCAGCTTCTTCTCGAATTCCGGTTCGGTAGAGAAGTCCCACGCCATATTGCCTCCTTGTTAGGGAATCCCGCCGTCGGCCCGCACAATCGAGCCGGTGGTGAAGCTGGACGCATCCGATGCTAAAAACAATGCGGCACCAACGATTTCGCGCGGATCGCCGGCCCGCTGCAGCGACAGGTTGCCGAACGGGTTGCGCGACTGTTCGATGTTCCACGACTTGCTGACGTCGGTGAGAAAAGGGCCGGCCATCAGCGTGTTGACCCGGACCGTCGGGCCGAGCGCCCGCGCGAAGCCTTCGGTCATCGCGTTGAGCCCGGCCTTCGACGACGCGTACGGGATGATGTCGGGCGCCGGCCGCAACGACCCGGCGGTGCTGACGTTGATGATCGACCCGCGACCGGCGGCGACCATCCGTTCACCGACCAACGCGGACAACCGAAATGGACCCTTGAGGTTGAGGTTCACCACCGCGTCGAACAGCTTCTCGGTGACGTCGGTCAGCTTGTCGTACAGCGGCGACATGCCGGCGTTGTTGATCAACGTGTCGACCTTGCCGAACCGCTCGTACACCGCGTCGACCAGGCCGTCAAGCTGATCCCACCGACCGACGTGCACCTGGTACGGCATCGCCGCGCGGCCGGTCTCTCGCTCGATCTCCTCAGCAACCAGGACGCAGTTCTCCATCTTCCGGCTGGCGATCACCACATCGGCGCCGCAGCGCGCGACGCCGAATGCCATCTCGCGGCCCAGCCCCCGGCTGCCGCCGGTGATCAGGATCGTCTGGCCGGTCAGGTCGAAAAGCGTGTCGGCGTAACTCATGTCAGCGCTTCGATGTCGGTAGAGAGCGGGCCAGGCCGGCCGCGGTGGCGATCAGCTGCGGGACCATCGCCCCGAACGCGCCCTGAATCTTCGGGTCGACCTTGCCGCTGCGCACTCCCGCAGCGTAGGTCTTCTCCAGCACGATGCCGAGCTTCCAGTTGGCCAAAACCAGGTAGTAGTCGATGTTCTCGGTGGAGAGCCCGCTGACCTTCTCGTACCGGTCCAGCAACTCGCTGCGGGTCGGCATACCCTTCATGTCGAGATAAAAGCCGTCCTCACGCGGGTTTTCGCCGTCGTAGCCGAGCAGGCACCAGGCCAGGTCCAACAGCGGGTCGCCGACCGTGGTCATTTCCCAGTCCACGATCGCGGCGAGCCGCGCCGGCGCCCCGTGCGCGAACATCACGTTCGCGAACTGGTAGTCGCCGTGCATGATGCCGGGCTTGTAGTGCGCGGGCCGGTTGCGC
>Ga0335074_10009551_pt1 | contig 13547 bp, 11 predicted proteins | sample Lox_Sample_23_FD_206715 | JGI IMG/M metagenome (GOLD analysis project Ga0335074, IMG submission 206715) | Soil microbial communities from Loxahatchee National Wildlife Refuge, Florida, United States - Lox_Sample_2.3 | ecosystem: Environmental > Terrestrial > Soil > Wetlands | place: USA...
GCCTCGGCCCGCACGTGTACCTCCGCTACATCAGAGAGCGGGCCGCGCTGTTCTTCGGGCTGGCCGACTCCACGATGAGCCGTGACGACGCGTGGCGGTTCCTGGTCCTCGGCCGCAGCCTGGAGCGTGCGGACATGACGGCGCGGCTGCTGCTCGCGCGGATGTCCGCACCTGACGATCTCGGCTGGCCGGTACTGCTGCGGGCATGCGGCGCGCACGAATCGTTCATCAGGACGCACGGCTGGGCGGCCGAGCCGTCCCGCGTGGCCGAGTTCCTGCTGCTCGACCGGCTCTTCCCGCGCAGCGTGGTGCACGCGCTGAGCACCGCGGAAGACTGCCTGGCGGCGCTGAACCCTGGCCCGACAAGAGCCGGGATCGATGACCCGGCCCGGCGGCCGGTCGGCCGGCTGCGCAACCGCCTGGAGTACGCCGACCCGAAACAGCTCACCACGCAACTGCCTGAGCTGCTCACCACTTTGCAGGAGACCTGCGTGCAGGCGAGTGAGGCGATCGCGAAACGGTACTTCCAGTACCAGACGCCGGTCGCCTGGGAACGGGACGGCTGACCGTGGGCTGGCGACTGCGCATCGAGCACACCACCAGCGTCAGGTACGCGGGACCGGTGATTACCTCGTTCAACGAGGCCAGGATGACGCCGCTGACGCTGCCGTCCCAGATCACCCACGAATCCAGGGTGTCGGCGGGCCCCGGCGTCCCGGTGTGGACCTACAACGACTACTGGGGCACCTTCGTCTCCGTCTTCGACCTGCCAGAGCCGCACGATGACCTGGTCATCCGTGCCGTCGCGACGGTGGAGACCGAGCCGTTCGGCGGCATCGGCGGTACTGCCGGCGTCACCGCGGAAAGGCCGTCGTGGGCGCAACTCCGCGAGCAGTCGGCGAAAACCAGGCTCCTTGAGTTCCTGCTGCCCACCCCGGTCACCACGGTCACCGGCGAGATCTCAGGGGCCGCGCTCGCCGGGATCTCCGGCCTGGCGCCGGACGCCGCCGCCGAGGCGATCTGCGCCCAGGTCCACGAGCACGTCACCTACCTGCCTGGCGCCACCGGCGTCCGCACCAGCGCACAGCAGGCCTGGGACAAGGGCCAGGGCGTCTGCCAGGACATGGCCCAGATCGCGGTCTCGCTGCTGCGCGCGGCCGGCCTTCCCGCCCGGTACGTCTCCGGCTACCTGCATCCCGACCCGACGGCCGAGCCTGGCAGCACCTCCGTCGGCCAGTCGCACGCCTGGGTCGAGTACTGGGCGGGCTCGTGGACGCCGCTCGACCCGACGAGCCTGGCCCCCGTGGGCGAGCGCCACGTGGTCGTCGCGCGGGGCCGCGACTACGCCGACGTCCCCCCGCTCAAGGGCCTCTACCACGGCCCGTCCGGCGGTGACATGAAGGTCACCGTCGAGGTGACCCGTCTGGCCTGAAACAGGCATCACTGTCATCACGCACCTCCTCGGTGACCGCCGGCAGGCGGCATGATGAAGCGCATCGTGTCCGTGAACAGGGAGGAGGGCTGGGTGATGACGCGTCACTCGGGCGAGCGCCGGCACCGGTGGCCGCAGGATCTGCCGGTGCTGCGCGCAGTGCTGCCAATCGAGCGCTCCCGGGTCGGGCCCGACGCGCTCGCTGGTGTCACGCTGGCCGCACTCGGCATCCCCGAGGTGCTCGGATATGCCAAGATCGCCGGGATGCCGCTGGTCACCGGCCTGTACACGATGCTGCTCCCGATGGCGGTGTTCGCCGTCCTCGGTTCATCGCGGCACCTCGTCGTGGCCGCCGACTCGGCCACCGCGGCCATCCTCGCCGCGGCACTGGCCGGGCTCGCCGCGCCGGGCTCGGAGCGCTACGTGCGGCTGGCCGGGCTCGCGGCCCTGCTGACCGCTGTGCTGCTGCTGCTCGCCCGGCTGGCCAGGCTGAGTTTCCTCGCGAACTTCCTGTCCCGCACCGTCCTCGCCGGGTTCCTGACCGGCGTCGGCATCCAGGTAGCCGCCAGTCAACTCCCCGACATGCTCGGCGTCACGGTGTCCGGCAGGCAGACGGTGCCTGTGCTCGTGCACACGGTGCGTGCGCTGCCTGACAGCCACGGCGCGGACATCGCGGTGTCGGCTGCGGTCATCGCGATCGTGCTCGGCCTGCGGATGGTGACGCGCCGCATCCCCGGAGCGCTGATCGCTGTCATCCTCGCCATCGTCGCCAGCCGGTTGCTTGACCTGGCGGGTCACGGCGTGGCAACCATAGGGACGGTGCCGCGCGGCCTGCCGGCTCTCGGCCTGCCCGCCTTCGACCGGGCGGACGTCACCGCGCTGTCCGGTGCCTCGGCTGCCTTGTTCGTAGTCATCCTGGCGCAGAGCGCGGCGACCGCGCGGGCGTACGCCGCCAAGTACTCCGAGTCGCTCAGCATCACCGACGACCTGACCGGGCTCGCCGCGGCGAACGCCGCGGCGGCGTTCTCCGGCACGTTCGTGGTCAACGGCAGCCCGACCAAGGCGCAGATCGTGGACAGTGCGGGCGGCCGCAGCCAGCTGGCCCAGCTCATCGCCTCCGCCGTGGTCCTGGTCGCCGCCGCGCTGCTCACGGGCCCGCTCGCCTACCTGCCGCGCGCCGCCCTGGCCGCGGTGGTCTTCCTGATCGCGGTCGACCTGATCGACGTCAAGGAACTGCGTCGCATCCTCGCCGTGCGGCGCGGCGAGTTCGCCGTCGCCCTGCTCACCGCGGCGGCGGTGGTTGTGCTCGGCGTCGAGGACGGCATCGTGCTCGCCGTCATCGCCTCGGTCGTCGATCACCTGCGGCACAGCTACAACCCGCTCAACAACGTCCTCCAAAAGTCACCGACGGGATACTGGACGCCGGTGCCGGTCGAGCCGGGCGGGCGGACCGAGGACGGGCTCGTGATCTACCGGTTCGGCACCAGCCTCTACTACGCCAACGCGGCCCGGCTGACCGCGGATCTTCAGGCCCTCGTCGGCGCGGGCGGTCCGCTGCGCTGGTTCGTGCTTGACTGCGCCGCCATCGAGGACATCGACTACACCGCGTACTCGGTCCTTGCCAGGGCGGTCGATATCGCCAAGCGGCGGCACATCCGGTTCGTGCTGAGCACCGTCCTCCCTCAGGTACGGCGGCAACTGGACAGCTACGGCATCAGCAAGGCCCTGGACGCCGCCGCGTACTACGAGACCCCGAGAGATGCCCTCGACGTCTTCAACGCCGCGAAAGACCAGCCGGACGATGGCGCCGGGCCCCGCTGACGCCGCGCGTCAGAGGCCGTGCGGGACAGCGGCACATGCGCGCGCACCCGGACCGGGGTCGTAACCGTGGCGGGCGCATCGGCGGTCACTGGGGCACGGTAGCCTGCTCGCCACGGCCGGCCCGGCGGCCGCGGCAGCGACTCCACAGCCGGCTGCCAGCCAGCCAGGCGAGGGCGGTGACCGGGCTGAACACGCACAGCAGCACCCACACCCCCTGGGGCATGAACCGTACTTCATCGGCACGTCTCAGCCCGGCAGTCACCAGCGCGACCCAGCCGGCCGCCACGATGAGCGCCGCCACCACGCCAGCCGCTGCGACGAGGTCCGCGAGCATCCGGCCGCCTCCCTTTCCGCTCACATCAGTCCCGCGCCGTTCCCGGCGCGCGGCGCATGCGTTATCTTCCTCTCCTATACTATGATCATAGTAAAACAGTAGGAAGATGGAAGGGGTCATGTTCCGGTTCCGGCTCGACGGGTCGTCAGGGGTTCCCCCGTACCTGCAGCTTGTGCATCAGGTACGGCAGTCCATGCTGCTCGGCTACCTGCGTGCCGGGGACCGGCTGCCGACCGTGAAGGAGGTCTCGGTGGATCTCGCGATCAATCCGAACACGGTTGTCAAGGCCTACCGGCAGCTAGAGCACGAGGGCCTGGCGGCGGGGCGGCCGGGGCAGGGCACCTTCATCACCGGCCCCCCCGTGGAATCGTCACCTCCAGCCGCCGTCAGCGAGGCGCTGCGCCGGTCGCTGCAGCGCTGGCTGACCCGGGCGGCCGGGGCCGGACTGTCAGAAGACGCCATCACGGCGCTGATCGCCGCGGTCCGCCGCGACACCACCATGGAGGATGAGGTCGGATGACGCACGACACCAGTGGCGTCCCCGCGCTGCGCGCGGACCGGCTCGGCAAACGCTACGGGCACACCTGGGGCCTGCGGGACTGCACCTTCGAGGTGCCGCAAGGCTCGATCGTCGGCCTCGTCGGCCCGAACGGTGCGGGCAAGACCACGCTGCTCGCGCTGACCGTGGGCCTGCTCGCCCCGAGCGAGGGGGAGGTGGCTGTGCTCGGCTCGCCGTCGCGTGCGAATACACCGCAAACGCTCGCCCGGGTCAGCTACCTTGCCCAGGACCATCCGCTGTACCGGGGATTCACGGTGGCGGACACGTTCCGCTTCGGGCGTTCGCTCAACCCGAGTTGGGACAGCGGGCTAGCCGAGGCGCGGATGGCGGCGCTCGGCATACCGCTCGGTCGCAAGGTCAGGTCGCTGTCCGGCGGGCAGCAGGCGCAGGTCGCGCTCACCCTGGCGCTGGCCAAGCGCGCCCCGGTGCTCCTCCTCGACGAGCCGGTGGCCAGCCTCGACCCGATCGCCCGGCTCGACTTCATGCGGGACGTGCTCGCCGCCTCCGCTGAGATGGGGCTCACCGTGATCATCGCCTCGCATGTGATCGCCGAACTTGAACGGTTCTGCGACTGGCTGCTGGTGATCAACGGCGGGCGGCTGCAGGTGGCCGGGGCCGTCGATGACCTGCTGGCCGGCCACGCGGTACTCACCGTGCCGCGCGAGGCCGCCGGCGGCTCGCTGCCGGGCCGGGTCATCGAACGGACCGACAGCGACCGGCACTCCACCCTTCTTGTCGCGGCCGCGTCCGATGCCGTCGCCGCCGCGGCTCGTGCGCCGGGATGGGCCGCCGAGTCGGCCGGCTTCGAGCAGATGGTGCTCGCGTACCTGCGACGGCCGCCGGTCGCGGCGGTTCCCGTCGGCACAGCGGGAACGGCGGTGGCGTCATGATCTGGGTGACCTGGCGGCAGCACCGGGTGCAGGCGCTGCTGATGGCCGGCGTCTTCGTGTTCATCGCGGTGTACGCGCTCGCGTTCGGCCTGTGGGCGCGGTCCGTGTTCAACTCCGACGACCTTGGGTCCTGCCTGGCACGCAGCGGCGGCGTGGACTGCGCCGCGACGATCACTTCCTTCCTCCGCGAGTTCAACCGCGGTCCCGCGCTGCCGCTGAACCTCCTGCTGTTCACGATCCCCGGCATCCTCGGTGCCGTGGTGGGCGGCCCGCTGCTCGGCCAGGAACTGGAACGCGGCACCTGGCAGCTGGCCTGGAGCCAGACGGTGCCGCGCACCCGGTGGCTCGTCACCAAGCTCGGGCTGATCACCGCGGCGCTTATCGCGTTCGGCGTGGCGGTCACCGCCGTGATGACCTGGGCGTGGGGGCCGCTTGACCAGGTCAGCATCAGGCTCCAGCCGCCGCCGTTCAACTTCGAGGGCGTGGCGCTTGCCTGCTCGGTGCTGTGCGGCTTCGGGCTCGCGCTGCTCGCCGGGCTGCTGCTGCGCAACACGATCGGCGGCATGGTGGCGGGGTATTTCGCCTGGGAGGTCCCCTTCATCGCCACGACGCTCGTCACCGGACCACTGAACCTCTTCAGCGCGACCACGACGGTTGACTGCGCCGGGGCCGCCTGCGCGGCGGCTTCGACCAACTCGACCCCGCCGGTCACCGGGCACCTCGGCGACCTGGTGACCGGCGTGACGCGGGCCGGCGGTCATCTCGTGGTCAGCTACCTCCCGGCCAGCGCCTTCTGGCCGCTCCAGTTCACCGTCGGCGCCATCTACCTGGCCGTCGGGCTGGCAGCGGCCGGCACCGCGGTCTGGCTGCTGCACCGCAGGACCACGTGACAACGAGATCCCGGGGCCGTCCGACGGTCACGTGACGGGCGATCTCAGCCACCTGCTGCGCCCGGATCCGGACAGGAAGGGCCCGTTCTGTTACCGCCGGGCCGTGCGCCAGCCGGTCAGCGCCGAGGTCCTGACCCTCGTCACCACCTGGGCGGCGGCCTACTTTGATCAGGGCGCGAGGGAGCTTCCGGCGTAACGGCCGTCGAGCCAGGTATCCCTCGCCTGGCGCGGCCCGTCAACTGGCGGCGTCACCCCGCATGATGATCCCTTCCCAGGGGGCCAGCTGGCCAGCAGCCGCCGGAGCCGTACCCGCTTCCCGCGCTGTCGCGGCAAGGCTGCTTGACAGCAGCACCGGCCCAGCCAGCTCACCCAGGCAGGCAGGTTCGCGGGTGAAGTTGGCCGCGACTACCAGGTCACCCGTCCGGTAGGCCCAGACACCCGGCGGGCCGGACAGCTGGGTGTAGGCAGCGGGCTTGCCGCCGAGCTCGGCCCGGCGCAGCGCGAGCAGCCCGCGGCAGAACCGGAGCGTGGAGGCGGGATCGGCGCGCTGGCTGGCGACGTTGCGCGCGGCGTGCTCGCCGAGCGGCAGCCAGGGCCGGACCCCGTCGGCGGTGAAGCCCCCGGTCGGGGAAGCGTCCCACGGCATCGGCGTCCTGGCCCGGTCGCGCAGCGCGCCGGCCGGAGCGCCTAGAGCGTTCTCGTCCTGCAGGAACGACGTCATCTCGTCCCGCCGGAGCGAGGCCGGGACGTCGACATCGGTCATCGCCATCTCGTCCCCGTAGTACAGGACGAACGTGCCTGGCAACGTCGCGAGGATCAGCAGGGCAAGCCGGGACTTGGCCTCGTCGCCGCCGCACCAGCGGGTCGGGAACCGGGACAGGTCGTGGTTGGACCCGGTCCAGACCGCGCATTCCCCCGCGGGCAGGTCGGCGAGCGTCTCGGCGACCAGGCTGGATAGTGCCTTCGCGGTGAAGTCGGCGAAGATGACCGGGAAGTTGAATGTCAGCTGCAGTTCGTCACCGTGACCGTGAAAGCTGGCCATGGCGGCTAGGCCGGCTACCCAGGTCTCGCCGAGCAGCAGCCGGGGCGGGTCGTAGGTCTCGGCGATCGCCCGCCAGTCCCGGAACACCGCGTGCGACTCGGGCCGGTTGGCGCTGTACACCTGGGAAAGGCCGAACCGGCTGGTGAGGCGGTTCCGCGGCCCCGGGGGCGGCGGCGGGTCGTCGCGCAGGGCGGCGTCCTTGTACAGGCCTTGCGCGACGTCGATGCGGAACCCGGCGATCCCCCGGTCGAACCAGAAGCGCAGGATCTTCTCGAACTCTGCGTGGACGGCGGGTTCCCACCAGTTCAGGTCCGGCTGGCTGGGCAGGAAGTTATGCAGGTAGTACTGGCTGGTCGTGTCGTCGTAGGTCCAGGCGGACGCCCCGGTCGAGTCCAGCCAGTTGTTCGGCGGGCCGCCATCGGCTGGCTGGTCGGCCCACACGTAGTAGGCCCGGTGCGCCGCCCTGGTATCTGACCTGGCGTCTACGAACCACGGATGCGCACTGCTCGTGTGATTGGGGACCAAGTCCAGGAGCACCCGCATGCCTCGCCGCCCGGCCTGCGCCACCAGCTCGTCGATGTCCGCCAGGGTACCTAGCTCGGGGTGGACGCCCAGGTAATCCGAGACGTCGTAGCCCCAGTCATGGTCAGGGGACGGCGTTGTCGGCGACAGCCAGATGCCGTCCACTCCCAGCCACGCCAGATAGCCCAGGCCGTCTATCACCCCGCGCAGGTCGCCGTACCCGTCGCCGTCGCTGTCACGCCAGGAGCGGACGTAGATCTGGTACAGGCTCGCGCCGTGCCACCAGTGCGCGTTCATGTCGCCTCCGGGGGGTGTGGATGCGTAACGGCCGGGCGACCGCCGCGAGTAGTTCCGGCTGCAGGGATAGCAGGGGCATCTCGTCCGCGGCCGACGGGGGGATCTCGCCGGAACCGCGCGCGACGAGGTTGACCGGGACCAGTACGGTCTCGGGCTGGTGGTCCGGGTCGGGGATTCGGCGGAGCAGCAGCCGCGCGGCCAGGGTGCCGAGCGCGGGGGGATCCTGGGCGATGACGGTAATGCCGGGATCGAGAAGAGCGGCGAAGGGGAAGTCATCGAACCCGACGTGCGCGATTCGCCGCTGCGCGCCGATGGTGTGCAGCGCCAGCCGGGTCCCGGCGGTCAGCATGTTCTGGGAGCTGAAGAGCGCCGTCGGGCCGGGCGATGTCCTGAGCAAGTCGTATGCGGCCTGCGCGGCCTCCTGCTCGGAGCGTATATCGCGGCGGACGAGCCGTTCGTCGGGCTCAATTCCGTGCAGCCGGAGGGCGTCCAGGTAGCCGTGGTAGCGCTCGGTGGCGGTGTGGACCTCCCGCACGCCGCCGAGGAACCCGACCCGGGTATGCCCGCGGTCCAGCAGGTGAGCCACCGCGAGCCGGGCGCCGAGAGCGTTGTCGCTGATCACCGTGTCCGCGGCCACCATCGGCGCGGGCCGGTCGACGAACACCATCTGGATTCCACGGCGCACCTCCGGCAGCAGGTACCGGTAGTCAGGACCGGCCGGCATGATGATCAGTCCGTCAACCCGCCGCGCGCAGAATGCGCTGAGCAGCGCGCGCTCTCGCGCCGCGTCGTTATCGGAACTCGCGCAAACCACGAGATAGTCCTGCTCGCGGACCACGTCCTCGACCGCGCGCAGCAATTCGCCCGCGAACGGGTTCGCCACATTGTCCACAAGGACTCCGATGGTCGCCGTGGGCTGTCCGGTAAGCCGCAGATGGCGCGCGGTGACATTGTGCCGGTAGTCCAGCTGCTCGATGGCACGCCATACCCGGGCGGCGCGCTGCGGACTCACGCCTTCCCGGCCGTTAACTACCCGGGAAACGGTCATGACACCGACCCCGGCTAGCGCCGCCACATCTCGCATCGTCGGGCGAGCGCCCCGCGAACGATCCAATTTGGGATCGTTACCCATCGGCTCCCCCCTCCGCCGAGTACGCGCTGCTCCTGGATAAAAGCAGGATATCAGGTATCGATTTGGTTTCGAGAACTTGACGACTGTGTGAAATGCGTCGTACTGTCAGCGCAATTGGTAACGTTACCAAAATTGGGGGCAGCTGAGGTGCTGGTCAATGGTGACCCTTTCGGCGGGTCCGGCGGGTATCCCTCTGTCCCACCACTCTCACTCTCAGCAAGATTCCCTGCTGAGCCTTCCCGGGTCAAGGCCCCGGATGGCCGGCCCGTGGCGTCCTTGTTCTGGCCCGGCAGGGCCAGCCGCCGCAGGAAGGCCCGCCCTCACCCGGGCGGGTCAGGCGCCGCGACTCCCGTGATCGCGAGCGCCGCACGAGCCGCCGGCCTGCCTGGGACCGCGATGGCGGAACCAGGCGGGCCACGGGCATCGCACGCCGCCCCGATGTAGGGCGCAACCCTCAGGAGGAGAAATGGCACGAAGATGTGCAGGTATCAGAGCCGTACGGCGCAGCGGGCTAGGCCTCGCGGTGGCCAGCGCCGCGGTGCTCGCCCTGGCCGCCTGCAGCTCTGGTTCAAGCTCAAGCTCGGGCACCGCCCCGGCCTCCCCGGCCGCCGCGGGCTCGTCGTCCGCCCCGGGCAACGCGACCTCGGGCACCATCGTCTGGTCGGCCAGCCCGCTGTCCGGCACGGGCGCGAACGACGCCCGCACCGTACTCATCAACGCATTCGAGAAGCAGTACCCGAACATCAAGGTGACGCTGGTGTCCGCGCCGACCGACACCGACACCAACCGGGCCACGCTGGCCACCGAGATCTCCGGCGGCTCGTCCACGCCCGACGTGTTCATGGGCGACGTGATCTGGCCGGCCCAGTTCGGTGCCCACCAGCTCGCCGTCCCGCTGTCCCAGTACCTGCCCGCAAGCTACTGGAGCAAGTTCGCCCCCGGCCTCGTGCAGGGCGCCACCTACAACGGCCAGGTCTACGGCTCGCCGCTGTTCGAGGACCAGGGCTTCCTGTACTACCGCAAGGACCTGCTCGCCAAGGCGCACATGTCCGTGCCGACGACGTGGGAGCAACTCGAGTCCGACTCCGTGACGCTGGTCAAGGACGGCCTCGTCAAGTACGGGTTCGTCTGGGAAGGTGACTCCTATGAGGGCCTGACCTGCGACTTCATGGAGTACTTCGCCGACGCGGGCGGGTCGCCGACCAACAGCACCTACACCACGGCCACGCTCAACACCCCCGCTGCGACCAAGGCCGTCACGTTCATGCGCAGCCTGATCACGTCCGGCGCCAGCCCGGCCGCGGTGTCAACGTTCCAGGAGCCGCAGGCGATGAACACCTTCGGCGGAGGCAACGCGGCGTTCCTGCGCAACTGGGACTACGCCTACGACGCCGCCATCACCCCGTCCAGCGGCGGCAAGCTCACCGCCAGCCAGGTCGGCGTCGCTCCGCTGCCCACCTTCGCGGGCGAGCCGTATCCCGGTTACTCCAACATCGGCGGCTGGAACATGTACATCAACCCGCACAGCAAGAACATCGCGGCGGACCTGACGTTCATCCAGTGGCTGTCCGGCAACACCGCACAGGACATCCTCTCCGAGCGCTACGGGTTCATCTCCACCGTGGAGTCCGTGCGGACCTCGCCCGCGGTTATCGCCTCCAACCCGGTATTCGCCGTCGTGCCCAAGACCAAGCTGGTCCCGCGGCCGGCCGGAACGCCCGAGTACCCGGCGCTGTCCACGGCGATCTACCAGAACGTGAACGCGGCCCTGGCCGGGTCAACCTCGCCGTCCGGTGCGGTCTCGGCCATGCAGTCGGCCGCGACCACCGCGCTCAGCAGCACATCAAGCGGCGGCTTGTAACCCGTCAGCCCGGGCGGGCCGGGGGCGTTACCCGCCGCCGGCCCGCCCGGGCACTTCCCTTTGCGCAAGCACAGGCCCTTCGTATCCCGGCCGCGGCAGAGTGGAGGACTCATGACCGCTGTCTCCAGTGTCACTGACCAGGTGGCGACCGCCCCGCCAAGGCCTCGCCCCGACGTCAACAAGAAACGGCTGGCCCGCATGGGCTGGGCCTTCTCGGCTCCCGCCCTGATAGTCATCGCCGCGGTCACGATCTTCCCGATTGTGTACTCGGTCATCATGAGCTTCAACAACGTCACGGTGACCGGCAACGGCTTCAGCCTCGACGGCTTTACCTTCAGCAATTACAACCTTCTGATTCACGCCTCGCTCTGGCGCGACGCGCTGTATTTCACGCTCTACTACACGCTGGTGACCGTGGTGATCGAGTTGATCATCGGGACCTGCATCGCGCTCGTGCTTGAGCGCCTGGCGGCGGGCCGCGGCTGGATGATGGCACTGCTGCTCATTCCCTGGTCGATGATCACCGTCATCAACGCGGAGCTGTGGGCGTACATCTACAACGGCACGTACGGCGTCGCCGACTACATACTGAACGGCCTCGGCCTCGGCAGCCCGGTCATCCTCGGCACCCCGACCCCCGCCATCATCGGCGTCATGATCGCCGACATCTGGAAGACCACGCCGTTCGTGGCCATCATCGTGCTGGCAGGCCTGGTCATGCTGCCGCAGGACGTCTACGAGGCGGCCGAGATGGACGGTGCGTCCGGCTGGTACACGTTCTGGCACATCACCCTGCCGCTGCTGCGGCCGACGATCGCGCTCGCGGTCATGTTCCGCGTGCTGCAGGCCTTCGGCCTGTTCGACCTGCCTTACGTGATGACCGGCGGCGGTCCAGGCACCGCGACTCAGTCGCTGGCCATTCTCGCCTACAACGCGCTGTTCAAGAACCTCTCGTTCGGGCCGGGCGCCGCCGTGGCGGTCAGCGCCGCGCTGCTGGTGCTGCTCGGCTGCCTGGCCACGCTCCGGGTGTTCCGGGCCCAGGTCGGACAGGAAGGCACCTGATATGCGCAATCGCAAGCGCACCGGCTGGCGCCGGTATGTCAACGGCGTGTCGATCTCTACGCTGATCACCGCGCTGTTCATCCTCCTTCCGCTGTACTGGCTGGTCGCCACCAGCTTCAAGGATCCGAACTCGATCGGTAACAGCCCGCCCTCGCTGACCCCGACCCCGTTGAGCGGCGGCAACTACAGCAACGCCTTCGTCGGCTACGACTTCGGCATCTACTTCAGGAACTCGCTGATCGTCACCATCGGCGCCACCGCGCTGGTGCTCATCCTGGGCACGCTCGCCGGCTACGCGCTCGGTCGGCTGCCCATGCGGGGCAAGTTCACCACGCTGGTGATCCTGCTGATGATCTCGGTCTTCCCCGAGGTCGCCGTGATCGCCCCGCTGTACCTGCTGATGCGCAACATCGGCTGGCTGAACAGCTACCAGGCCCTCATCCTGCCTTACACCGCGTTCAACCTGCCGTTCGCCATCTGGATCCTGCGGAACTACTTCCTCGGCATCCCGAAGGAGATGGAGGAAACCGGCCGGATCGACGGCGCCAGCCCGCTGCGCACGGTCTGGACAATCGTCTTGCCGCAGGCGCTGCCGGGCCTGTTCACCGCGGGCATCTTCTGCTTCACCGCCTGCTGGACCGAGTTCCTGATGGCGCTGACGTTCAACAGCTCGAACAACTACCGGACCATCCCGGTGGGCATCGCCGAGTTCGGCGGGAACTTCCAGGTCCCCTACGGCACGATCTTCGCCGCCAGTGTGGTGGCGGTGGTGCCCATCGGAGTCCTGGTCTTCGTCTTCCGCAAGTTCGTGATCTCCGGCCTGACCTCTGGCGCGGTGAAGGGATGAGCGGTTCCTGTGACCTCGGGCGCCCGCCCGGTAGGGAGACATCATGGCCACGGTAAGCCTTGAGAAGATCAACAAGGTCTACGAGAACGGCTTCCACGCCGTCAAGGACCTCAGCCTCGACATCGCCGACGGCGAGTTCATGGTGCTTGTCGGCCCGTCGGGCTGCGGCAAGACCACGGCGCTGCGGATGGTCGCCGGACTGGAGGACATCACCACCGGCATCTTGCGCATCGGGGGCAAGGAGGCCAACGACGAGACGCCCAAGCAGCGCGACATCGCCATGGTCTTCCAGAACTACGCCCTGTACCCGCACATGACGGTGGCGGACAACATCGGCTTCGCGCTCAAGCTCCGCAAGCTCTCCAAGGCCCAGGTCAAGGCGAAGGTCGAGGAGGCCGCGGAGATCCTCGGCCTGACTGACTGGCTGGACCGCAAGCCCGGTCAGCTGTCCGGCGGCCAGCGGCAGCGGGTCGCCATGGGCCGGGCCATCGTGCGCGAGCCCGCGGTGTTCCTGATGGACGAGCCGCTGTCCAACCTGGACGCCAAGCTGCGCGTGCAGATGCGGGCCGAGGTGGCTCGCATCCAGCGGCGCATCGGCGTCTCCACCATCTACGTGACGCACGACCAGACCGAGGCCATGACCATGGGCGACCGGGTCACGGTGCTGCGGTCGGGCGAGCTGCAGCAGGTGGACACGCCGCAGAACCTCTACGACAACCCGGACAACATCTTCGTCGCCGCGTTCATCGGCTCGCCGGCCATGAACCTGTACGACGCGGGCCTCGGCGAGGGCGCGCGGACGCTCAAGCTCGGCTCACAGGAGCTGCCGCTGCCGGAAGCGGTCGTGCGCAAGCGCCC
>Ga0335074_10009552_pt1 | contig 13547 bp, 13 predicted proteins | sample Lox_Sample_23_FD_206715 | JGI IMG/M metagenome (GOLD analysis project Ga0335074, IMG submission 206715) | Soil microbial communities from Loxahatchee National Wildlife Refuge, Florida, United States - Lox_Sample_2.3 | ecosystem: Environmental > Terrestrial > Soil > Wetlands | place: USA...
CCCGGGGATTTTCACGCCCCGGCGACCATCCCCCCGGATGTAATGGCTTCCATGATCTTCTGGTGCGCGAGGGGCTGCGGAGGCTGCTGAAACTTGCGGGACGTGGCAGCTTGAACGCGGTGCCGCCGGGTGGCTCCGGTTTCTGGGGTTGATCCGGGCTTCGTGGTTGATCCGGTGCATCCCGGTCCCCCCGGATCCTCCCGCAAGCCCGGATCCTCCCGCAAGATCCCAGGCCTCCCCGTACCTCCGATCGCATAGGGGCGGATGAGGATAGCGGGACGGACGAGGAACCAGCAAAGCGCGGGCGAAACGAGCCAGGCAGCCGCGCGCTTCCGCAGGCTGGAAGACCTCGGCATCCTGGTGCCCGGGACGCGGCTGCCGGACGCTCAGCCCAGCCAAGCACAGATCCGCCCGGAACCCGTTCCCGGCGTCGCGGGGAGCAGCGATCCGCTCACCCAGCCGGACCAGGCAAGTCCTGTCCGGAGGCCTTGAAGCGCGCCTCGGCGAGCAGCTCAGCTCGCCGCAGGGACCACGACGGTTCCGGTGGCGGTGACCACGACGATCGGTTCGCTGAGGACCGAGGCCGCCGAGGCGCCGCGCGACGGGTCGGCGCGGCAGACGACCCGCGCCTCGAAGGCGAGCTGCCTGCTGCGCCGGCCGACCGCGGTCACGGTGGCCGTGGCCTCGATGACGTCGCCGGCCAGGACCGGCGCGCGGAACTGCACGTCGGAGTACGACGCGAACAGCCCTTCGTCGCCGTCCATCTGGATCGACGCCTCGGTGGCCACGTCACCGAACAGGCCGAGCACGTAGGCGCCGTCGACCAGGTTGCCGCCGTAGTGAGCGTCGGCGTACCTCACGTACCTGCGCTGCGTCACGGACAGGCCGGCGGCCGGTGAGTGGTTCGCGCTCATGCGGCCCGCTGTCCTTTCTTCCGGGGGGATGCCATCCCCCCGGACCCCCCTGGCGGAGCCAGGGCGTGCACGAGGTAGCTGGCGACTTCGCTGGGCGTGGTACCGCGGCCGAAGATCTTGTCCACGCCGAGGTCATGCGCGGCGCTCGGATCGAACCGGGGGCCGCCCACCACAAGCAGCGGGCGCTGCGGGCCGAACCCCGCCTGGAACGCCGCGGACATCTCCAGCGTATTGGTCAGGTGGGCGTCGCGTTGCGTGACGACCTGGCTGACCAGGACCGCGTCGGCGTGCTCGGCGGCGGCCCGCGCCACCAGGTCGGCCACGGCGACCTGGGCGCCCATGTTGACCACGCGGATCTCGCGGTAGTACTCCAGGCCCTTCTCCCCCGCGTGACCCTTGACGTTGAGGATCGCGTCGATGCCGACGGTGTGCGCGTCGGTGCCGATGCAGGCGCCCAGCACGACCAGCTTGCGCCCCAGCGCCGAGCGGATCCGCAGGTTCACCTCCGCCGCCGGGAGGACGGGGAACTCCCGCTCGGCCACCGCCACGGCCGACAAGTCGACAAGGTGGCTGACCCGCCCGTACACGATGAAGAACGTGAAGTCGGGCCCCATCCCCTTGGCGTGCACGACCATCGCCGGGTCCATGCCCATCTTGGCCGCGAGCTGTAGCGCGGCCCCCTCGGCGCGCGCTCGCTCCGCTTCGTCGCCGAACGGCACGGGGAGCGTGAACGACAGCTGCACCCGCCCGTCGCCTGTGGTGTCACCGTACGGGCGCACGATCCCGGTCAGGCTCACTGGCTCACCTCCGCGCTTTCCAGCAGCTCGGCCGCCGGGTTGTAATACCCGTCGGCGCGCTCCACGACCCCGTCCAGCCCGCGGCCGCCGTCGGCTGGCCGCCTGGTCACCCCGAACGTTCCCTCGGCGATCGCGGTCAGCAAGCCCTGCGAGCCGATCTTGCGCAGCAGGTCGATGGACTCGCCCAGCACCTGCCGGGCCCGCCTGGCCACGAACCCGTCAGGCTCGGGCCGGAAGGAGGCGCCGAGCTGACCGGCGGCGCGCCGCACGTAGCGGACGTTCTCCAGGGCCAGGTCCCGGTCGGACAGGAACGGGGTGTGGATCCCCTCGGTCATCATCCCGATGAGCAGGATGGACTGGTCGGTCATCACGCCGCACAGGTTGAAGAACGCGTCGAGCAGGTACCCGGCGAACACGTTGCCGGTCATGTGCTTGGTCGGCGGCATGTACTTCAGCGGCGCGTCCGGGAACAGCTCCCTGACCAGCTGGGCGTGGGCGAGCTCGAGCAGGAACGAGTCGGGCACCTCGGGGTTGATCTCGAATGCGTGCCCCAGGCCGAGCTGGGCGTCGGCGAGGCCCGCCTCGCGACCGAAGTACTCGTTCAGCAGCTGGGACACCACGACCGTGTGCGCCGCGTCCACCGCGTCGGCGGTGGTCAGGTAGTTGTCCTCGCCCGTGTTGATGATGATGCCCGCCCGGGCGTGCACCTGCCGGGAGAACCGCTGGTCGATGAACGTCCGCACCGGGTTGATGTCGCGGAAGATGATGCCGTACATGCAATCGTTGAGCATCATGTCCAGCCGCTCCAGCCCGGCCAGCGACGCGATCTCCGGCATGCACAGGCCCGAGGCGTAGTTGGTCAGCCGGACGTAGCGCCCGAGCTCGGCCGAGACGTCGTCCAGGGCGGCGCGCATGAGCCGGAAGTTCTCCCTGGTCGCGTACGTCCCCGCGTACCCTTCCCTGGTCGCGCCCTCGGGCACGTAGTCGAGCAGCGACTGCCCGGTGGACCTGATCACCGCGATGATGTCGGCGCCCTCCCGCGCCGCCGCCTGGGCCTGCGGGATGTCCTCGTAGATGTCACCGGTGGCCACGATCAGGTAGATCCACGGCATCGGCGGGTCCCCGATGGCGGCGAGCATCCGGTCCCGCTCGGCGCGCTGCGCGTCGATCCTGGCGATCCCCTGGGCTACCGAACGGGCGGCGGCGGCGCGGGCCATCTCGGCCTCTTCCCCTGCGGGGAGGCGGAACTTGACCAGGCCCGCCGAGGCGTCGACGGCCAGCGTGCGCAGGTCCGGGTAGCCGCCGGCCAGCATCGCGTCCCAGGCGGGCAGCGCGACCCCGTGCTCGAGCCCGACCGACTCGCGGACCGCGTCGGCGAGCCGGTTGACCCAGGGCATCCCGTCCTCGTCGGCCCCGTCCAGGCCGGCCAGCCGCAGCGCGGCGCGCTCCACCGACACGGTGGTGTGCGTCCGCGCCAGCTCGGTCACCGGCTGCCCGGCCAGCGCGGCCAGCTCGCGGGCCTGGCTCACCAGCGCCGGGTCGAGGTTGAGCTTGTTCGTCACCGGCGTTCTCCTTCCAGGACTCGGCGCTCGAACAACGCGCGCACGCTGGGCGTGCTACGGATCAGGTCCAGCGCGAGATCCGCATGACCGGGCGCGTAGCCGTTGCCGACCAGCATCGTCACGTCGGCGGCCAGGCCCTCCGCGCCGAGCGCGGCGGCGCTGAACGACGTCGCCATGGAGAAGAAGACCACCGTGCCGCCCTGGGCGGTGGACAGGATCGCCCCGCCTTCGCAGCCTGGGACGTCTACGCACACTACGGTCACGTCGGCGGGACCTCCCGCGGTTTGCACCTTGGTCGATAGGTCAACGGGATCGCGGGCGTCGGCGATGACGACCTCGTCGACTAGGGGGGCGGACTCTGGCAGGCGGGAATGCGCCGTCCGGCAAGACCGAACGCCGGTCGTCGCACCCGCCATGCCGGCGTCCGGGTTGCTCGTGTCACAGCCGACCTCTCTGAGGAGGGCGGCCTCGGTCTCGGTGGGGACTACGCCGATGATCCTGGAGGCGCCTGCTTGGCGGGCGGCGGCGGCGGAGAGGGAGCCGCTCTTGCCGGCGGCGCCGATGATCAGGGCGACGGGTCCGTTGGGGGTGCGCTCCTGAGTGGTTCTTGTGGCCGCGACGACTCGCTGGGTTAGGGCGGGGGCGCCGCAGACGTCCATGACGGCCAGCGAGAGCGGGACGGGGAGATCTTCGGGGAGGACGGCGGCTATGGATCTTCCGAAGAGGACGGCGTGGCCTTCGCAGGGGACCTGCTCGGACTGCCCGTCCCAGCCGCGTAGGCCGTCAGAGACGGCAAGCGGGGTCAGGGTCAGGGAGACCAGGGTGGCGACGCGCTGGCCGGGGCGGAGGCCTAGGGGGGATTCCGGGCCTACCTCTTCTACGGTGCCGGTCAGCATGCCGCCGGAGCCGGTGACGGGGTTCTGCATCTTGCCGCGGGTGGCGATGATCTCGGCCACGGCGGCGCGGATCTTGTCGGGGTCGCCGGCGTAGGTTTCGCGGATCTGGCGGTAGGAGGCGGCGTCCAGGTTGAGGCGGTCGACGCGGATCAGGACCTCGTCGGCGGCGATCACCGGGCTGGGGTCAAGACGCCAGGCGGCCTGCGGGAGCACGCCAGGCGGGTCGATCACGCGGTCAAGCCCGAGGCCCGGCAGCGCCGGCGGGATCGGGTTCGAGGTCGTCATGCGCTTATTCCTTCCCGCGGCCCGGGCGGTGCAGTCGGATCCGCGCCCGCCCACCTGTGGGTGCCCGGGTGGTCACGTAACACACCGCTCGTTCAGCAAAATCTTCTGCTAGACTAGCTTATAGCAGTAATTTTTTCGGTAGAAATGCCAGTATAGTGCATATTCTGTTGCTGGCGGGCTGCGGATGATCGAAGCCTGGAATGCCGGCCGTTCAGGAAAATCTACGGTCTACCACGTTTTGTACCGTAGGTCCTTCGGTATCATGCAAGGAATTGGAGGACTTCGCTCATGGTCTCGCAACCGTACCCATACACGCGGCATGAGCTGGCCGAACCCGACTGGCGCCGCTTCCCGGGCTGGGCCGACGTGTCCGAGCAGGACTGGGCCTCCGCGCAGTGGCAGCGGGCGCACTGCGTCAAGAACGCCAGGCAGCTCCGCCAGGTCACCGGGCCGGGGCTGGCCGAGGAGTTCTTCGCCGACCTCGAGCGCGACCAGCGCGAGCGGGCCACGATGTCGATGCTCCTGCCGCCGCAGATGCTCAACACCATGGTGCCGTCACTGTCCCCCGCCGAGGCCGGCTTCACCGAGTCGTTCTACGCGGACCCGGTGCGCAGGTACATGGTCCCGGCGTTCAGCGACCGGCGCGCCGACTGGCCGTCCCATCCGCACGCGCAGCGCGACTCGCTGCACGAGGCCGAGATGTGGGCGGTCGAGGGCCTGACCCACCGCTACCCCACCAAGGTCCTCGCCGAGCTGCTGCCGACCTGCCCGCAGTACTGCGGCCACTGCACCCGGATGGACCTGGTCGGCAACCCGACCCCGGTGACCGACAAGCACAAGTTCGCCCTCGCGCGCGAAGACCGGCTCGGCGCGATGCTGTCCTACCTGCGGAACACCCCCGGCGTGCGCGACGTCGTGGTGTCCGGCGGGGACGTGGCCAACCTGCCGTGGCCGCGGCTGGAGTCGTTCGTAGCCGCGCTGCTCGAGATCGACTCGATCAGGGACATCCGGCTGGCCAGCAAGGCGCTGATGGGCCTGCCGCAGCACTGGCTGTCCGATGAGGTCCGCGCGGGGATGGGCCGGCTGGCCACGACGGCGCGCTCGCGCGGCGTGAGCATCGCCATCCACACCCACGTGAACTCGGCCCAGTCGGTGACGCCGCTGGTCGCGAAGGCCGCGCGGGCCATGCTGGAGGCCGGCGTCCGGGACGTGCGGAACCAGGGCGTGCTGCTGCGCGGGGTGAACGACAGCTCCGTGGCGCTGCTCGACCTGTGTTTCGCGCTGCTCGACGGGGCAGCGATCATGCCCTACTACTTCTACATGTGCGACATGATCCCCGGCAGCGAGCACTGGCGGCTGACCGTGGCCGAGGGACAGGCGCTCCAGGCAGAGATCATGGGCTACCTGCCCGGGTTCGCGACCCCGCGGGTGGTCTGCGACGTGCCGTACGTGGGCAAGCGCTGGGTGCACCAGGTGGCCAGGTACGACACTGAGCGCGGCATCTCGTACTGGACCAAGAACTACCGCACCGCGATCGAGCGGGACGACGACCTGGCGACCAGCCGCGAGTACCCCTACTACGACCCGATCTACATGCTGCCCGAATCAGGGCAGGCGTGGTGGCGCACTCAGCAGGCCCGGCCGCGAGCCGACGCCGCCCTCACCGGCGCCGCGTAGCCGCGTTCGCGGTCAGGATGGCTCGTAGCGGCGGGACAGCTCGTCGAGGTGCTCTCTGACCGCCGGCCATTGTTCTGCGGTGATGGCGAACCGCGCCGAGTCGCGCGGTGTCAGGTCCGCGCCGAGCCGGTGCGCGTGCAGTATCCCCTCGAACTGCGCCCCGATCCTGGCCATCGCGTCCCGTGACCGCTGGTTCCGCGCGTCGGTGTGCAGGCACACCGAGCGCACCCGCCAGGTCTCGAAGGCGTGCGTCAGCATGAGGCGCTTCATCTCGGTGTTCGCGCCGGTCCTGATCGCCTTCGGGCCCAGCCAGGTGTAGCCGATCTCGCAGGTGTCGGGCCCGCTGGGCCGGGTTGCCGCGTCGGGCCACGGCCAGTACTCCAGGTCGAAGAACCGCGTCGAGCCGATCACCACGTCGTCCTGCGCCCGGACTACGGCGAACGGCACTGCGTTGCCGCTGTCCCGGGCGGCGATCGCCGTCTCGACGTACCTGCGAACCCGGGCCTCGTCCTGGGGCACCGGCGACCAGCGGTACAGTTCCGCGCCGCCCTCGGACGCGGCGAGCAGGCCGGGCACGTGCTGGTGCTTGAGCGGTTCGAGCCGGACGACCTTGCCGATCAGCGTCGGCGCGGCCGCGGCGTGGCGGACAGGGGCAGTCCCCTGGTCAGCCCGGAAGCCGCTGGAGGCCCGTTCCATGTACCGGCCGCCGGGCGCGGTGAAGCCGAATTGCCTGTACAGCCCGTGCGCGTCGGACGTGTGCAGCATCCAGCGCAACCCGGAGCCCGGCCCGTCCTCGATCATCGCCTGCACGAGGGCCTTGCCCAGCCCGGCGCCGCGGTGCCCGGACAGCACGTACACGTCGGCCAGGTAGGCGAATCCCCCGTCGCTGCATGCGCGGGCGAAGCCCACCATCGCCCCGGACCGGTCGTAGGCGCCCACCACGCGCCAGGCCGACGCGATCTGCCGGCTGATGTCCTCGCCGCCGCGCCACCGGGCCCAGTACGCCTCGGTGGTCAGGAACGAGATCGCCGCCGCCACGTCGACCCGGGCCGGGTCGTCGTCGATGTCGTAGTCACCCACGGCCACGCGCATCGCGGCACCTCCGCAGTCCCTGTACTCCAGCCTTATCAAAATGTTACAGTACATACTGTGAATATACTGGTACGACATCGCCCGAGCGGCGGGACCGCCAGGGAGATATCGGCGAGCGTGGAGGCCGGCGTCCGCAGCGGGCAGCTCACCCCGGGGGACCAGCTGCCCCCCGTCCGCCAGCTGGCCGTCCAGCTCGGCGTCAGCCCGACCACGGTCGCGGCCGCCTACGGCGACCTGCGCCGCCGCGGCATCACCGCCGGCGCGGGCCGCGCGGGCACCCGGATCCGCTCCGCTCCCCCGGTCAGTGTCCGCGGGTACCTGCGGGCGCCGGCGGGCGCGCGCGACCTGATCAGCGGCGGCCCTGACCCGGATCTGCTGCCCGACCTGCCCGCCAGGCCCGCCGCGCGGCCTTCGCGGATGTACGCGCAGGCGCCGGTCGCGCCGCGGCTGCGCCGCCTGGCCGCCGAGCAGCTAGGGGCTGACGGCATCGACGCCGCGCACCTGATCGTCACCGGCGGCGCCCTGGACGGCATCGAGCGCATCCTCGCGACCTGGCTCACGCCCTCGGACCGCGTCCTCGTCGAGGACCCCGGCCACGCGGTGACCTTTGACCTGGTGGCGGCCATGGGCTTCACCGCGGTCCCGGTCCCGGTCGACGCCCTGGGCATCCGCCCGGCCGAGCTGGCCGGCGCGCTGGCCCGCGGCGCGGGCGCGCTGATCGTGACGCCGCGGGCGCAGGCCGCCACCGGCGCGGCGTGGGACTCCGAACGCGCCGCCGCGATCGCCGAGACGCTGCGGTGCTACCCGTCCCTCGGCGTCATCGAGGACGACCACGCCGGGCCCGTGGCGGGCGCGCCCGCGTTCACCGCGTGCGCCGGCCGCGGACGCTGGGTGACCATCCGTTCGGTGTCCAAGTCGCTCGGGCCTGACCTGCGGCTGGCCGTCCTGGCCGGCGACGAGGCGACCGTGGCGCGGGTCGCGGGCCGGCAGGCGCTCGGTACCGGCTGGGTGAGCTACCAGCTCCAGGATCTGGTCGCGGATCTGTGGGAGGACCCGTCGGTCCCGCCTGCGCTGGCCGCGGCGGCCGGGGTGTACGCCCGCCGGGGCCAGGCGCTGCGGGCGGCGCTGCGCGAGCACGGGATCACCGCGACCGGGCGGTCCGGGTTTACCTGCTGGGTCCCGGTCTGCGACGAGGAGGGCGTCGCGTCCCGCCTGGCCGAGGCGGGCTGGGCGGTGGCCCCCGGCCAGCGGTTCCGCATCGCCGCGCCGCCGGGCGTCAGGATCTCGTTCGCCACCCTGGACGAGGCGGACGCGCCCTCGTTCGCGGCCGACTTCGCCCGCGCGCTACGGCACCGGGCGTCCCGGCTGGACTGAGCGGACCTGCAGTTAGTCCCGCTAGTCCCGCTAGTCCCGCGCGGAGAGCACGCAGAACTCGTTGCCTTCTGGGTCGGCCATGACCACCCACGTCGCCGTCTGGGGATCCTGCCCGACGTCGGCGCGCCTGGCGCCGAGAGCCTCCAGCCGGCGGACTTCGGCCTCCTGGTCCCCGTCCGCGGTCGGGGCCAGGTCGATGTGCAGCCGGTTCTTCACCGCCTTCCCCTCCGGCACGGTCAGGAAGACCAGGCCCGGGCCCTGCTCGAGGACGGGGATGTCGCGGCTTTGGTCAAGCGCGTGCGGCGGCACGACGGCTACCTCGTCGTCGTCCTCGAAGGCGACCTGCCAGCCGAGCGCCTCCGCCCACCAGCGGCTCTGGGCCTTGATGTCGTGGCAGTCGACGACGACCGAATACCAGCGGATGCTCACGGGACGAAGGTAGCCCACGGACCAGCCGGCGCCGCCCGCAGCCTCCTCGCGGAAACGGACGTCCTGCCGATAGCGTTGACCCATGGCACGCCGAAGCGAACAGATCAGCCTGCACCTCAACGCCTACCTCAACGCGCACAGCAGCCCGCCGGACGCGGTCCTGAGGGAGCTGGCGAACGAGACCACTGACCTGTTCCCGAACGAGGCCGGTCTCCAGGTCGCCCCCGAGCAGGGCACCTTGATGACCATGCTCACCCAGCTGACCGGGGTCAGCTCGGCCATCGAGATCGGCACCTTCACCGGTTACTCCTCGATCTGCATCGCCCGGGGCCTGCGGCCCGACGGGCGGCTGCTCTGCTGCGACATCAGCGAGGAATGGACGTCGGTGGCCAGGAAGTACTGGGAGAAGGCGGGCCTGGCCGACCGGATCGAACTCCGGCTCGCGCCCGCGATGGACACGCTGAGCTCGCTGCCCGACGAGGAGCTGTTCGACCTGGCCTTCATCGACGCCGATAAGAGCGGCTACCTCGGCTACTGGCGGCAGGTGGTGCCGCGGATCCGCCCTGGCGGCCTGATCATGGTCGACAACACGTTCTCGCACGGCCGGGTGATCGACGCGGGCAACGACAATCCCGCCGTGATCGCGATCAGGGACTTCAACGACCACGCCGCCGCCGACGAGCGCGTCGACCTGGTCATGGTCCCCATCGGCGACGGCCTGACGCTGGCCCGCAAGAAGTAGCTTCTGACCGTCCAGCGTCACCCCGCTCCCGGCCGCACCATCCGTTACGGCCTGCGCGCGGTAGCTCACTCAATGGGAGTGGCAACCTGCCAGTAAGAACTGCTAGTAAGCGGCAACCATAGGGTTACGGATCGCGCTAGCTGGGCCGGGAGGTCAGCCCTTCTGGCCTTCTTCCAGGGCGCCGCCGAGGTAGAGCGCGCCGATCTCCGGGTTCTCAAGCACGCCGCGGCCGGTGCCCGACAGCCGGACGCGCCCGCTTTCCATGACCACGCCGTGGCTGGAAAGCCGCAGGCCGGCCCGTGCGTTCTGCTCGACGAGCAGGATCGTGGTCCCGGTGAAGTTCATCTGCTTGACCGCGTCGAACACCAGCTTGCTGATCTTGGGCGCCAGGCCCATCGACGGCTCGTCGAGCAGCAGCAGCCGGGGCTCGAGCATGAGCGCCCGGGCGAACTCGACCAGCCGCTGCTGCCCGCCGGACAGGCTGCCGGCCTTCTGCCCGGTCCACCCCGCGATCTGCGGGAAGACGTCGAACACGGTCGCCATCCTTCGCGCCACCAGCGCCCGGTCGGACAGGATGTAGCCGCCGAGCTCGATATTCTCCCTGACGGTCATGTCGCGGAACAGGCTGTGGTTCTGTGGCACCTGGACCACGCCCAGCCGCAGGATCTGGCGCGGCGACCGGCCAACCAGGTTCTGCCCGTCCAGCAGCACGGACCCGAGCCGCGGCTTCAGCAGCCCGCTGATCGCCGCCATCAGCGTTGACTTGCCCGCCCCGTTCGGCCCGACCACGCAGGTGATCCCGCCCTGGACCACCTCGAGCGATACCCCGCGCAGCACATCCCCGCCGCCGTACCCGGCCACCAGGCCTTCAACCGTGAGTACCGAACGGTCGGTGGTGCCCGCCCCGGACCCACCCCGGGGTTCGTCGGTCGGCCTCCTCACGCGTCCTCCCCCACGCCCGGCTCGAGGGCTTCCTCCGCCGCTTCGAGATCCTCGGCGTCCGGATCTTCGCCGAGGTAGGCGTCCAGGACCCGGCGGTCGGTGCGGACGATGGCGGGTGGCCCGGCGGCGACCACGGTACCCGAGTCGAGCACCGTCACCTGGTGACACAGCCCCATGACGAATTCCATGTTGTGCTCGACGATGAGGAACGTCACCCCGGCCGCGTTCAGCTCGCGGATCCGGTTGGCGATGTGGTTGACCAGCGTCAGGTTGACTCCGCCGGCCGGCTCGTCGAGCAGGACGATGGCGGGCTCCGCGACCAGGACGTAGGCCAGCTCGAGCAGCTTGCGCTGCCCGTAGGAGAGCGTGCCGGCCTGCGCGGCGTGGTGTCCCGCGATCCCGACGAACTCGAGCTGCTCCATGGCCCGCTTCCGGGCCGAGGCCCGCCCGTGCTTGGAAGCGACCAGCATGTTCTCCATGACGGTGAGGCTGGCGAAGATCCTGGTCAGCTGGAAGGTGCGGCCGATGCCGAGCGCGAACACCTTGTCCGGCGCGATGTTGGTGATCCGCCGGCCGCCCAGGTACACCTCGCCCGCGTCCGCCTTCGCGTACCCGGTGATCACGTTGAACAGGGTGGTCTTGCCCGACCCGTTCGGCCCGATCAGCCCGGCCACCTCACCCTCGCCGATCTCCACGGTGCAGTCGTCGAGCGCCCGGACGCCGCCGTACGATTTGTGCACCCCCTCGGTCCGCAGGAGCACGCTCATCGCGGCGCCTCCTGGGTCGCCTGAGCCTCCTGGACCGCCGTGGGGCCCGGCGCCTGCGGCATCGACGTGGCGGCGGGACGGCCCCTGGTGCGCAGCTTGGTGATCCACTCGGCGCCGGTCGGGATGACGCCTCGCGGCATGAACAGGACCACCACCAGGAACAGCGCGCCGAGCAGGATCTCGCTGAGGTAAGCGTTGGTGAAGACGGTGGTGAGGTACAGCTGGCCCGGCTCGATGATGAGCGCGCCGAGCACCGGGCCGGACACGGTGCCGAGGCCGCCCAGGAAGGCCATCAGGACCACGAACAAGTCGAACAGGGGGTCAAAGCCGGTAGACGGCTCCACCTGGGCGATGTAGTAGAACCACAGGCCGCCGACCAGCCCGGTGATCGCGGCGGACAGGACGAACGCGGCCAGCTTGACCCGCATCGCGTGCACCCCGAGGCCGCGCGCCCGGTCCTCGTCGTCCCTGATCGCCCGGAGCTGCAGGCCGAACCTGGAGCGGCGGATAAGCCAGGCGACCGCCGTCGCAGCGACGGCACAGGCCAGGGCGGTGTAGTAGAACGGGTTGTTGAAGGTCTGCAGGTTCCAGGACAGGAACGGGGCGTCCAGGCCGCTCGAGCCGCCGGTGAACGAGAAGTTGTACGCCATCAGCTGGAAGATGAAGAACATCGCGATCGTGATCACGATGAAGGTGTGCCGCCTGACGCGCAGCGCCACCAGGCCGAACGGCACCGCGATCAGCGCCCCGACGGCCGCGCCCAGCGGCATCAGACCGAACACGCCGGCCCCGCCGACGTGCCAGTCCCGCGCGGCGACGCCGACCGCGTAGGCCCCGCTGCCGAAGAACACGGCGTGGCCGAGCGAGATGTAGCCAGAGAAGCCGGAGAAGGTGTTCCAGGCCGAGGCCACCGCCACGAAGATCATCGCGAACACGCCGTAGTTCGTGACGGCCGGATTGGTGAAGACCTGCGGGAAGGCCACCGCGGCCGCGAGCGCGGCGACCACGCCCGCCACCTGCAAGGCGCGGGCTCTGGTCATTGTGCTCGCACCGGCGCCCGCCCGAAGAACCCGGTCGGGCGGATCACCAGGACCAGCACGAGGGCGGCGTAGAAGACCGCCGTCGCCCACTGCGGCTGCCAGATATCCACGAGCGACTGGAGCGTCAGCATGAAGACGGACGAGGCGAGGGCGCCGCCGATGCTGCCCAGGCCGCCCAGGATGATGATCGCGAGCAGCCGCGAGATCAGGTCATAGCCGCTGTTGGGGTTGAAGCCGCCGTTCGTCGCGCCGAACATCATCCCACCGACCGCGGTCACCGCGACGCCGATGCCGAACGTGAGGGCGGCGACGCGGTTGGTGTCGATACCGATCAACCGCGCCGCCGTCTCGTCCTGCATCGTCGCCCGCACGCTCCGGCCGAACCCGGTCCGGTACAAGAGCAGGTACAGGGCCAGCACCAGCACGACCGCGAGCGCGAAGCCGAACAGGTAGATGTAGGCCAGGTAGAAGCCGAACAGGTGGACACTCGAGGTCACGTACCAGGCGTTCAGGTTCCTGACGTCGGGGCCGGCGATCTCGTACAGGATCCCCTCGATGATCAGCGCGATCGCGTAGCTGACCAGCAAGGTCATCGATACGCGCTCCCGGCCGCGCAGCGGCCGGATGAACGCCCACTGGATCGCGACGCCGAGCACGAACATGGCGGGCACGGTGACCAGCAACCCGACGAACAGGTCGATGTGCAGCCGTGCCGCCAGTCCGTAGCTGAGGTAGGCACCGAGGACGACCAGGATGCCCTGCGCGATGTTGATGATGTCGAGCACACCGAAGATCAGGGTCAGGCCGACCGCCATGAGGGCGTAGACGCCCCCGATCAGGATGCCGTCGACGATGGCCTCGTAGATCTCCCGCGCCACGCAGCCTGCCTCCTCGGTTACCCGCCCGCCGGTGTGCTTCTAGCTGGTCCAGGCCGGCTTGGTCGCGATGATCGGCTTCGAGCCCGCCGCGCCGGCCGGCAGGACCTGGTTGAAGACGTCGCCCGTCTGCCACTGGAAGACGAACGCCGCCG
>Ga0335074_10009553_pt1 | contig 13546 bp, 8 predicted proteins | sample Lox_Sample_23_FD_206715 | JGI IMG/M metagenome (GOLD analysis project Ga0335074, IMG submission 206715) | Soil microbial communities from Loxahatchee National Wildlife Refuge, Florida, United States - Lox_Sample_2.3 | ecosystem: Environmental > Terrestrial > Soil > Wetlands | place: USA: Florida...
GGGACGTACACGTTCGCGATGGGCACCTACCCCGCGATGTACCAGGCCGAGACCAACTCCGCGAGCTGCGGGCACGATGAGCTCAACAACTACACCGACCTGATCTACTGGGCGAACTACCCGGACAACGCGATTCCCACGTCGTGTGAGGGAGTCGCTTACCAGGTCATGAACGCCTGGATCAACGCCGACGCCCACGAGGCCATCCAGGCCGAACGGACGTTGACGTTCAACCTCGTCGAGCACATCGGCAACGAGCTCGCGCTGATGGTCTACGTGTACTGTAACCTCGCGAACTACGTCTACGGCCCCTGGCTCTCCCCGACCGGGATCAACGTGAACCCGGCGGTCGGAGCGGCCGAGACCCAGACGTGGTACACGTGGACGTACGCGTCGAACGTGTTCAGCGCGACGTTCACCGAGAGCGGACTCCCGTCGGGAACCAGCTGGTCTGTGACGCTGGCAGGTGTGGCGAAGAGCAGCACCTCGACCACGATCCAGTTCACTGGAGAGACGAACGGGACCTACCCGTACACGGTGACGTACTCGGCCGGTTACGCGGCGAGCCCGGCCAGCGGCTCGGTGGTCATCAATGGGGCCAACGCCGGAGTCTCGGTCGCCTTCACGGCGATCCCGACCCCGACCTACCCCCTGACGATCTCGGAGTCGGGCTTGGTCGCCGGCACGCCGTGGGGTGTGACCCTCGCGGACGTGGGCGCCCAGACCACGACCGGCACCTCGGTGACGTTCCAGCTTGCGGCGGGCACGTACAACTACACGCTCGCACCGGTGATCGGGTATTCGACCCCGAGCCCGGGCGAGACGACGCTCGCGTCCCCGGGCCAGACGGTCCAGGTGACCTACGTCGCCCAGTCGACCGCCACGTATGCGGTGAACTTCCAGGAAGTGGGCCTCCCGGTCAACATGTCGACCGGTGAGAACGCTCCGTGGGGCGTCACCATGAGCGGCGTGACGTACGACTCGATCACGAACTGGAACAACTTCACCGTGCTGAACGGGACGTACACGTTCGCCCTGCTGGTGCCCTCGGGCTTCACCCCGGCGGCGTCCACGGGGTTCGTGGTCGTCAACGGCGCGGACATCAACGTGCTCGTGCCGCTATCGCCGGCGGGCGCGTCGTTCGCCACCACGTTCACCGAGACGGGGCTCCCGGCGGGGGCCTCGTGGACCGTGACCCTCAACGGGTTCGGTCAGTCGGGCACCGGCACGACCATCGTGTTCGCGATGCCGAACGGGACGTACAACTGGTCGACGACCACGATCGGCGGGTACACGACCAGCCCCTGGTCGGGCACCGTATCGGTGTCCGGTGCCGTGGCGGGCGTGACCGTTGCCTTCGTGCAGTTCACCTACCCGGTGACCTTCTTCGAGGACGGTCTTCCGAGCGGGTCGAGTTGGTCGGTGACGGCGGGTGGAGCGACGTACACGTCGACCACCTACTACCTGACCGTCAACCTGCCGAACGGCACCAACGCGTTCACGGCGGCCGGACCGAGCGGCTACGTCGCGACTCCCACGCAGGGAGGCGTGCTCGTCAGCGCGGCCCCGGCGAGCCAGGTCATCCTGTTCGCGGAGGAGTTCGCGGTGACGTTCACCGAGACGGGACTCCCGAGCGGGTCGTCCTGGTCCGTCTACTTCAGTGACCAGCCGCCCCTGACGGGCACGGGCTCGACGTTGTCGGCCCTCAGCCCCAACGGGACGTTCGGTTACGGAGTCGCGGGTCCGAGCGGCTACTACGCGTCGGGCGGAACGGTCACGGTGAGCGGAGCCGCGACGGGCGTCACCGTCAGCTTCTCGAAGACGTCCAGCAGCTCGGGGATCGACTCGACGACGGGGCTGAGCACCCTGGCGTACGCGCTGATCGGTCTCTTCGTCCTGCTGACGGTCGTCTTCCTGGTGCTGGCGATTACGGCGCGGCGCAAGCAGCCGCCCGCGTCCCCGCCCCAGAGCTGGTCGGCCGACAACGAGAGCACGAACCAGGGCGAAGGCTCCCAGAGCCCGCCCCCGTCGTCCTAAGCCGGGACGAGCCGATAAGGCACCAACCCTTTCCCCGGGCCCCGGCCGCGGACCATCGCGGTCGGGGTCCCCGTGTTCTCGTATCGCTCGCCCAGAGTGCCCCAGGGCCTTCCACGGGGCGGCGCTCAGAGAAGCGGAAGGTCCCCCGTGATCGGATCCAGCTCCGAGGAGAGCGCGGGCCCCAGCCCGAGGCAGGTGCGCGTGCCGGGCGCGACCTCGGTCAGCCCGGCGTCCTCGACCCAGACCGTGGGGATGCCTCGCCCTCGAGCGGCACGCTCGAGCGCTTCCAGCTCGGTCAGGGTCGGCACGGTCAGCGCGATCTTCTTCTGCCCCTGGCCAAGCCATGCCGCGAGCACGGGGCCCGGGCGTGTAGATGCCCGCTGGAAGAGTATCACGGCCGCGTGCGCGGCCTGCACCGCCGCCTTGCCGGCCGTGAGGCGGATCTCTCCGCGGATCACCAGGACCATCTTGCACTCGCCCGCCGTGGGGGACCGCCGGCCCCTACTCGGCATACTGCGCCTCCCGGCGGCGGGTGAGCGCCTCGCGTCGGGCCCGCAGGGCGCGGAGCTCGTCCTGGAGACGGGGGGTGTCCGTGTCGGGGGAGACCCGGAGCGCGTGCTCGAGGCGGCGCTCGTCGCGCTGGATCCGATCGAGCTCGCGCGTAAGCTCCCAGGCGCCCTCCGCTCCACCCAACGGCTCAGGAGCGGGTGGAGCGGGCGGAATCCGCGCGAACGCCCCTCGTGCGAACGCGACCCCGAAGCCGACCAGCGCGAGCCCGGCGAGCGCTGCTTCGAGCACCGGGTCCGTCCAGTAGGCCTGGAAGCCCCCCGGGGCGGCCACAAGGAGCAGGTAGCCCACGAGGACGGTGAGGACGACGCTCAGGACGAAGGAGAGCGTGACCATCTCGAGGAGCCGCCGGGCCCCGGTAGGACCCGCCACCCGCCACTCGGGGAACGTGGCCCGCGTCACCGCGTAGCCTGGCACGAAGAACACGAGCAGGAGGCCCGCCGCGGCCTCCGCCGCCGAGCCGACCGTCATAGCGCGGTGCCGGGGCCCGTCATTCGGCCGGCGCCTCGGTCCCGAGCTGCTTCTCGAGCTGGCGTCGCAGGCGTCGGTTGGACGCGAGCCCGTGCGCCGCCTTCCGGGTCGACTCGAAGTGCTTCAGCAGGGCCCGGACCTCCTGGGGACGCTGGCCGCTCCCCCGAGCGATCCGGTGGATCCGATCCGCCTTCAGCAGGGACGCGTCGTCGAGCTCCTGGGGGGTCATCGAGTCGAGGATGGTGCGGAAGCGGCGCAGGCGCTTCTGGGTGTCGTCGAGCTTCGCCTCGTCGATCTTCGCGGCGCCGAGCCCGGGCATCATCGACATCAGCTTCGAGAACGGGCCCATCTGGCCGAGGGACTCGAGCTGCGTCCGCATGTCGCGCAGCGTGAACCGACCACCCATCAGGTTCTTTGCGGCCTTCTCGGCGGCTTCCTTGTTGGAAAGCTCCTCGAAGTGTTCGAGCAGCGACTGGATGTCGCCCATCCCGAGGAGGCGCGAGACGAACCGGGTCGGCTCGAACCGCTCCAAGTCGTCGAGGTGCTCGCCGGTGCCGATGAACAGGATCGGCGCCCCGCTCACCGCCACGGCCGAGAGGGCGCCGCCGCCCTTCGCCGAGCCGTCGAGCTTGGTCAGGATCACCCCGCTGAGGCCGACGGCCTGGTGGAACGCCTGGGCGCTGCGCCCGGCGGCCTGGCCCATCGCCGCGTCGAGGACGAGGATCGTCTCGTCGGGCTGGAGGACGGCCCGCACCCGCTTCAGTTCCTCGATGAGGTCGGCGTCGATCCCGCTGCGGCCCGCCGTGTCGACCAGGATCGCGAGGTGGGGAGGGAACCGGGCGAGCGCGTCCGCGACGATCTTCTCGGCGCGGCGCTCGGCGCGGTCCGCGTAGAACTCGCAACCGACCTTCTTCGCGAGCTGCTCGAGCTGATCGATCGCCGCAGGACGGTGGATGTCGGCGGCCACGAGGCCGACCCGGACCCCGCGCTTCTGGAAGTAGCGGGCGAGCTTCCCGGCCGTGGTCGTCTTGCCCTGCCCGAACAGCCCGGCGAGCAGGATCTTCCTCGGCTTGAGCTCGAACGGCCGGTCCTTCCCCAGGATCCCCCGGATCTCCTCGTAGATGATCCGGACGAGGAAGTCGCGGAGGCTCGCACCGGCCGGGGGCTTCTCCTCGGTCGCGCGCTTGCGGACCCGCTGGGTCAGCTCGAGCGTCAGCTGAACGTTGACATCGGCCTGCAGGAGGGCCCGCTGGATGTCCCGGACGACCTCGGCGAGGAGGGCCTCATCGACCACGGAGCCGCGCGCGATCTTCTGCAGCACGCCCCGGAGCGACTTTCCCAGCGCGTCGAGCACCATGGTCTGCGAGCGGCCGGTCGCCGCCGGTCCCAAGACACGTCGCGACCCCTATAAGGGGAGGCGCCCCGTTCGGCGCTCGTCCCGGCGGACCGGCGCGTCGTCGCCCCAGCAAGCCTCTTACCCTTGTCCGGGGTCGATACGGGCGGGTCATGAGCGCGCCGGCCGCCGCCGCCCCGAAGCCGATCCCCCCGAAGCTCAACCCGGTACGGGTCCCCGTGCCCGAAGAGCCCGTCGCCGCCCGCACGGAGGATTTCCGGGAGGTGCTGCACGCCTATTCGAAGGAGGACGCGGTCCTCGAGGCGAAGCGGTGCATCCAGTGCCGTCGGCCCTGGTGCGTCGAGGCGTGCCCGATCGACCAGGACGCCCGCGAGTACATCCGGCTCATCGCGGCGGAGGACTTCGATGGGGCCGCCCGCGTCACCCTGCGCGAGGACCCGCTCGCGACCTGCCTCTGCAAGGTCTGCTACCACTACTGCGAGGACGCCTGCGTCGTGAAGAAGAAGGGCGTTCCGATCGCCATCCGTCACCTCAAGCGGGCCGCGCTCGATTTTGGGAACGACGAGCTCGTCTACGTGCCCTCGACACCGAAGCACCAGCGGGTGGCGGTGGTGGGCGGCGGTCCGGCGGGGCTCATGGCGGCCTGGGAGCTCGGCGTCCGGGGCTACTCCGTGACGGTCTTCGAACAGGAGCCGCGGTGGGGCGGTCTCATGCAGACGATCCCGGCCTACCGCATGACGGACGCGGACGTCGAGACCGACAAGGCGCGGTTCCGGAACCTCGACGTCACCTTCGTGGACGGCACGAAGGTCGGCCGGGACTTCCCGGTCGACCGGCTGCTGCGCGAGGACGGCTACCGGGCGGTCTTCCTCGCGATCGGCACCTCGACGCACCGATCGCTGAACGTGCCGGGCGAGCAGCTGCCCGGCGTCCTTCCCGCCCTCGGGTTCCTTCACGCGCTCAACGCCGGTCACCCGCCGGCCTTGGGGCAAGAGATCGTCGTGGTCGGCGGGGGGGACGTCGCGATGGACTCGGTGCGCAGCGCGCTGCGCTTGAGCCAGGGCGGTCGGGTGACGCTCGTCTATCGTCGCGGCCGCGAAGAGATGCCGGCCGACCCCGAAGAGGTCCATGGGGCGGAGGCGGAGGGGATCCGCTTCCTGTTCCAGCGCGCGCCGCTCGCGATCGAGGGCCGGACGCACGCCGAGGGGCTCCGGGTCCAGACGATGGAGCTGGGAGCGCCGGATTCCGGCGGCCGTCGCACCCCGATCCCGGTCCCCGGTTCCGAGGAGACGATCCGGTGCGACACGGTGATCGTCGCGGTCGGCCAGAAGGCGGACCTCACGGGCCTCGAGGACCCCGCGCTCCACCTGCGCCTCACGAACCAGGGGTGGCCGGAAGGTCAGGGACCCGGATTCGAGACCGGCGTCCCGGGGATCTTCGCCGCCGGCGGGCGATCCGTGGTCTACGCGATGGGCACGGCGACGGAGGCGGCGAACGCCATCGATGCCTACCTCGCGAAGCAGCGCGGAGAATCCACCGGGCCCCGCCCGGACCCGTTCGGCGGGACCGAACCGTTCCACCGCCCGGTCGGCTACACCCAGCCGATCCGCAGTTGAGGCTCGGGCGCGCCACGGGAGGTCCCACGAAGGTATTTTTGCGGGTGCCGGATGGGCCGGGGTAGCTTTCGATCCATGCGGTATCGCGCTTCGTGGTGCGCCCTCGCCCTGGGGGCGGCGGTCCTTCTCCTCGTCGTGCTCCCGGTGGCCCAGGCGGCCGTCGGGCCGAGCGGCACGCTCGCGAGCGCGGAACCGTCCTCGACCCCGGCCGTCTCGGCCCCCGCAGAGGCGCTCGCACTCGACGCGGCTCCGTTCGGGGCGCGCGCGGGGTTCGACGCGGGCTACGCGAGCGAGGTATCGGACGCTCGGTCGGCGTCGGGCTCCTCCGAGGTCGTCGTCACGTTCCAGGCCTCGAATCCTGGGCTGTTCGACCCGACCGCGAGCGGTGCCCCGGTGCTCACGATGGCCGAGATCGCCAACGACTACGGGCTGTCGGCGACCACGTACGCCGCGGTCGAGCAGTACTTCGAGGGGGAAGGCCTGACGGTCGCGCACACCTGGCCGGACCGGCTCGCCCTGACGCTCGAGGGTCCCGACTCGGCCCTGGGGACCGCCTTCGGCACCTCGCTGTTCGCCGGAACGCACGCCGGGGGGCCGGCGCTGTATCCGGCGACCGCCCCCACGCTCCCTTCCTCGATCGAACCGCTGGTCGCGGGAGTCACGGGGCTCTCGAGCGGGTTCACGACGTTCTCGATCCCGCTCGCCGCCTCCACCGGGCCATCGGACGGGTCGGCTCCGGAGCAATCGTCGAATCCCGTCACGCCGGCGATCGCGCGGAACAATCTCTACGACGTCTCGCCGCTATACAACCTCACGAGCTCGCCCACGTTCGCGACGGACGCGTCGATCGCCGTGCTGCTCTGGGGGGACGGCTACGCCCCCAGCGACCTCACGACCTTCTTCTCCCAGGACTATCCGTCGCAGTTCCCGCAGCCGACGATCACGCCCTACCCGGTCGACGGCGCCCCGCAGCCCTCGGCCAACGCGGTCAGCGACCCCGACACCAAGGCGCCCCAGGAGCTCACGCTCGACATCGAGTGGTCCGGCTCGATGGCGCCCGGGGCGACGATCGATGCGGTCTACGCCCCCGACGGACCCGAGCCGAGCTACTCGCCCACCACGGCGTCGATGGTCGACGCGCTCAACCAGGCGATCGCGCTCGACCCCGACGTGATCTCGATGTCGTTCGGTACGGCCGAGAGCAGCGATCAGTCGCTGCAGGCGGCTTGGGACACGGCCCTCGCCTCGGCCGAGAAAGCGGGCATCACTCTGCTCGCCGCGACCGGCGACACGGGGGGCGACCTCAACTCCGGCTGCACCGGGGGTCCGGCCCCGGAGTACCCCTCCACCAACCCGAACGTGCTGGCGGTCGGAGGCACCGACGTCTCGCTGACGACGAACTTCCTCGGGCAGGTGACCGGCTTCTCCGAGTCCGCCTGGAACGACGGGGGCGGCGGCTACTCGACCCAGTACTCGGAACCGGCCTGGCAGCAGGGGGTGATCCCGGCCGCGTCGGGGGGATACCGGGGCGTTCCGGACGTGAGCGCGACCGCGGACGACAACTTCGTGTACTACAACTCGGAGCCCCAGATCGCCGGCGGCACGAGCTTCGCCACGCCGCTCTGGGCCGGGCTGCTCACCGAGATGGACGCGCTGCACGGCAGCCGGCTCGGGTTCGTGACCCCGCGCCTCTACTCGGTCGGCCTCGCCGAACCCAGCGGCAAGATCGGCCAGGGCCTCGCGGACATCACCACCGGCGGCAACTGCGTCGCGAACGCCGGTCCGGGCTGGGACGCGGCCACCGGCTGGGGCTCCCCCCGCGGGTTCACGCTCTACGAGGAGCTCACCGCGACCTTCGTCAACCTCTCGATCGCGGTCTCGGTCTCCGCGATCGCCCCCGGCGGGTCCGTGACGGTCTCCGCCCACCTCGCGAACGAAACGACCGGGGCTCCGATCGCGAACGTGCCGGTCCTGGTTTCCCTCGCTTCGGACACGGACTTGGGACCCTGCACGGGATCCTTCGGTCTCACGACGCCGAGCACGGACGCGGACGGGAACGTGAGTGCTGTGCTGTCGGTGCCGTACTGTTACCTCGGCTCCCACGCGATCGCCCAGGTGCTGGTCACCTCGGACGCGCTCTACGGGGTGAACTCCACCTCGATCGGCGTCGACCTGCTGGCCTTCGTGCCGTTCCTCGCCGGCATCACGTCCTATCCGGAGAACGTCGCGGCGTATGCGGTCCTCATGGGGATCGCGATCGCGATCGGCTTGGTGCTCGGGTACCGGCGCCCGCGGCGGCCGTCCGTCCACGGGTCCGTGAGCGCGCCCCCGGCCTCACCGACGCCCGCGCCCTCGACCCCGGCTCCTCCGGCGTCCTCTCCGGCGTCCCCGTCGGCCCCGCCCTCGGCCGCGCCGCCCCCCAACCCACCGGAGGTCGTCCCTCCGCCGAACGCCCCCGCGATGCCGCCGCCCCTTCCCGGCCCGGTGGGAACGACCGAGGAGCCCGCCGGCGGCCCGGCCGCCCAAAGGCCTTAATCCCGCGCCCTCCTCGGACCCGCGTGCCCGGCGCGTCGGGGGATGCTCCGGACGGATCGGCGCCGCTCACCCTGTCGGGGCCCGAACGTTCGGTGCTCGCGGTACTGCGCGCGTCGACCGACCTTCCCCTCGAGGAGGAAGAGCTCGCGCGCTCGCTCGGGCTGGGCCTCGACGTGGTCCGGGGCAGTCTCCAGCGCTTGCGCTCCAAGCACCTCGTCCTGCTCGACGAGGAGCACGAGACCCTCCGCCTCCTGACGCCCCGGGGCGAGCAGGCGCTCGCGAACGGCCTCCCCGAGCGGCGGCTCCTCGACGCGTTGCGCCGGCGCGGCGGCACCCTGACGCCCGAGACGGCGGAGGCCGAGGGGCTCTCCACGGAGGAACAGAGCGCCGCGATCGGGATCCTCCGCCGGCGAGGGCTCCTCGAGGACGGGGCGCCGTTCCGACTCCGCGCCGGCGGATCCGCGCCCGACGAGCTCCTGCCCGAGGAGCTGGTCCTCAAGCAGATCGCGAACGCCGAAGAGGACCTCGATCCCCCGATCGTGGCCATGCTGGAACGCCGCGGCCTCGTCCGCACGGAGCGGCGCTCGATCAAGCGCTGGGCGCCCTCGGAGGACGGTCGTCGCCTCGTGCTCCCCGCCGAGGGCTCCGCCGCGCTGGGCTCCCTCACGCCCGAGCTGCTCCTGTCCGGCGGCTGGGAGGGGAAGGAGTTCCGGGCGTATGACGTGCGCGCGCCCGTGCCGTGGGTGACGGCCGCACGGCCGAACCCCTACGTCGCGTGGCTCGAGGAGTTCGAGGAGATCCTGGTCGGGCTCGGGTTCGTGGAAGCGGAGGGCCCGCTGCTCGAGACCGAGTTCTGGAACAACGATGTCCTGTTCATGCCGCAGGACCACCCGGCGCGCTCGATCCACGACGCGCTGTCGGTCCGCGGGGTCACCGGACACCCTCCGCCGGAGGACCTTCTCGCGCGCGTTGCCGCCGTGCACGAGGGTCGCCCGCTGCCGGGGAGCCCCGCCCCGATCGGGCCCGGCTGGGGCGACCGCTACGACCCCGCGGTGGCGGCCCGTCCGGTGCTCCGATCGCAGACGACGGCCGTCTCCGCGCGGTGCCTCGCCCAACGACCCGACCCCCCGTTCCGGTTCTTCACGATCGACCGCAACTTCCGTCGGGAGTCGCTCGACGCCTCGCATCACATCGAGTTCCACCAGTGCGAGGGCATCCTCGGGGCCGAAGGGACGACCCTCCGCCACCTGGTCGGGATGTTCCGCTCGCTCGCCGAGGCGATCGGGATCCGCGAGCTCAAGATCCGGCCGAGCTACTTCCCGTTCACCGAGCCGTCGATCGAGGGCTACGTGCGCCATCCGCGCCTCGGCTGGATCGAGGTGTTCCCCGGAGGACTGTTCCGGCCCGAGGTGCTCGCGCCGCTCGGCGCCAACGTCCCCGTCGCGGCGTGGGGGATCGGGATCATGCGGCTCGCGATGGTGAGCCTCGGCTGCAACGACATCCGCGACCTGTTCCTCGACGACCTCGGCCGGCTCGAGGGCGGGGAGGGCTGAGCGTGCCGCAGTCGATCCTCGACCGGGCCCGCCTCCTGGCCCTCGTGCCGGTGCCGATCTCCGACGCCCAGCTCGACGATCTGCTGTTCGTTTCCAAGGCGGAGCTGGAGGGCCGGGAGGGCGACGGCCTCCTCGTCTCCGTGACCCCGGACCGCCTCGACCTGCTCTCCGAGGGCGGGCTCGCGCTCCACCTGCAGGGCGCCCTCGATGCGGTGCACGGCCTGCCTCCGATCGCGACGCCGTCCCGCGAGGAGGCGCCGGCCGCGTTCGCGGTCGACGCGTCGGTCGCTCCGATCCGTCCGTACGTGGCGGGAGTGCTCGTCCGGGCGCCCTCGGGGACCGAGCTCGATGCCGGCACCCTCGCGGAAGCGATCCGCGTCCAGGAGCTCCTGCACGCTTCGATCGGACGAGACCGTCGGGTCGCGAGCCTCGGCGTTTACCCGTTCGACGACGCGCGCTCCCCCATCCGCTACGCCCTCGAGCCCCTGCGGGACGTTCGCTTCGTGCCCCTGGACGGCAGCGAGGAGACGGACGGCGACCGGTTCTTCCGGGAGCACCCGATGGCGGCTCGCTACGGAGCGTACGGCCGCGTCGGCGACCGCTGCCTCTCGCTCCGGGACGCGGACGGGACCGTCCTCAGCCTTCCGCCGATCCTCAACAGCCGCGCGGGCGGAGAGGCCCGACCGGGCGACCGGACCCTGCTGCTCGAGTCGACGGGGACGCGTCTGCGCAGCGTCCGGGAGGCGCTCGGGCTGCTGCTCGTCGTCTTCGCCGCCCGGGGCTGGTCCGTCTCCCCGGTGGCCGTCGCCGGTCCGGACGGCACCGCGGTGCCGGGCACCGACGTCCTCGAGCCCCGGGCGATCGACCTGCCGTCCGGCTTTCTCCACGCGATCACGGGGGAACCGCTCTCCTCGCCGGAGGTCGAGCGACGGCTGGGCCGCGCCCGCCTCTCGGCGCGCCCGCACCCCGGAGGATGGAAGGTCGCGGTCCCGCCGTGGCGACCCGACCTGCTCACGCCGGTCGACCTCGCCGAGGACGTCGTGCTGGCGGTGCCGGTCCGGGCGCAGGATGGGATCGTCCCTCCGAGCCCGACCCGCGGCCGCCGCCGGCCCGAGACCATCTTCCGTCGCCGGTTCGCCACGGCCCTGCTTGGCCTGGGGCTTGCCGCGCCCCACACATCGCTGCTGGTCTCGGAGGCGAGCGTCGCCCGGCTTGCCGGCGCGTCCCCGGTGCGGCTCACGAACCCGGTCTCGGCCGAGTTCGCCGTCCTGCGGGACCGTCTCCTGCTCTCGTTCGTCGACGTGCTGCAACACAACACCCGCCACCGGTACCCCCAGGCCTTTGGCGAAGTGGGTCCGGTGGTCGTGGCGTCGCCCACGGCCGAGTCCGGGGCCGAGACTCGGTATCGGGCGGGCCTGGTGCTGGCGCGCGAGACCGCGGGCTTCGCCGACGTCGCCGGCATGGTCGAGTACCTGCTCCGCGGCGTGGACGCGATCGCCGTCCGCGAGCCCGCCGAACTGCCCGGCACCATCCCCGGTCGCGCCGCCCGCGCCCGGATCGCGGGCGAGTCCGTGGCCGAGCTGGGCGAGCTCCACCCCCGTCTCCTTTCCTCGCTCGGTGTGCCGGTGCCGGTCGCGTGGGCCGAGCTCGACCTCTCGGCGCTCTGGACGATCTCGGGCGGTCGCGACACGCATTAATAGAATCCCCCCGTCCGGCGCCGATGGCGCGCCCCCGCCGGACCGGGACCCGTCGGAAGCGCCCGACCTCCCCCGACCCCACGTCGCCGGACGAGCCGGAGATCCACCGTCTCCCGCTCCTCGTCGGAGCCCCGGACGACCCGGACGGCGCGTTCCTCGAACGGATCGGGTTCCCCGGCGAGTCCCCGTACACGCGCGGCATCCAGCCGACGATGTATCGGGGACGCCTCTGGACCTTCCGCCAGTACTCGGGGTTCGGCAGCGCCGAGGCGACGAACCGTCGGTTCCAGTTCCTTCTGAAGGGCGGCCAGACGGGCCTCTCGGTCGCGTTCGACCTGCCGACGCAGAACGGCTACGACTCCGACCACGTCCGGTCGAAGGGGGAGGTCGGACGGTGCGGCGTGCCGATCGCGACGCTCGACAACATGCGCACGCTCTTCGACCGCATCCCGCTCGACCGGGCGACCGTCTCGATGACGATCAACGCGACGGCGCCGATCCTGCTCGCGTTCTTGGTCACCGTCGCCGAGGCGCGCGGCGTCCCGCGCGCCCGGCTCGGCGGGACCGTCCAGAACGACATCCTGAAGGAGTACGTCGCCCGGGGCACGTACATCTACCCGCCGTCGGCTTCGATGCGTCTCGCGGTCGACCTCATCGAGTTCGCCACGCGGTCGATGCCGCAGTGGAACTACATCTCGGTCTCCGGCTACCACATGCGCGAGGCCGGAGCGACCGCCGTCCAGGAGGTCGCCTTCACGCTCGCGAACGCGATGGCGTACGTGCGGGCCGTGAAGGCCCGCGGCCTGGATCTCGACGAGTTCCTGCCTCGCCTCTCGTTCTTCTTCTCCTCCGACCGCAACTTCCTCGAGGAGATCGCGAAGTTCCGGGCCGCGCGTCGGCTCTGGGCCTCGATCGTCCGGGAGACGTTCGGCGCGAAGACCGCCCGAGCCGCCCAGCTGCGGTTCCACACGCAGACCGCCGGCTCGAGCCTCACCGCCCAGCAACCGGAGCTCAACGTGGTCCGCACGACGCTCGAGGGGCTGGCCGCGGTCCTGGGCGGCACCCAGTCGCTGCACACCAATGCGCTCGACGAGGCGCTGGGCCTGCCCACCGAGGACTCCGCCCGCCTCGCCCTCCGCACCCAGCAGATCCTCGCCGAGGAGTCCGGGGTCGCGAACACCATCGATCCGCTGGGCGGCTCGTACGAGATCGAGGCGCTGACCGACGGCATCGAGTCGGACGCCCGCAGCTACCTCGACCGGATCGAGGCGATGGGCGGCGCGGTCTCGGCGATCGAGCGCGGGTTCCTGGCCGGGGAGATCGCCCGGGAGGCGTATCGCGAGGCCCTCGCGCGGGAACGGCATGCCGCGCTCGTGGTCGGCGTGAACGCTTTCACCGAGGCCAACCCCCAGTTCTCCCTGTTCGCGGGCTCCTCGGGCCGCGCCGGGCAACGGATCGCGCCGGCGGACGAGCGCGGGCAGGTCGCGGGCGTCGTCGCATGGCGCCGCGCCCGCGACGCCCGGGAGACCGAGTCCGCGCTCGGCCAGCTCCGGGCGACCACGGGCCGGGGCGAGAACGTGATGCCGGCGGTGCTCGACGCCGTCCGAGCCGGGGCGACGCTGGGCGAGATCGCGGACGTGTGGCGCGACCTGTTCGGGGAGCAGGCGCCCTCGCAGACATACTAGGGAGAACCATGCAGCTTGACCATGTCGGGAT
>Ga0335074_10009554_pt1 | contig 13546 bp, 17 predicted proteins | sample Lox_Sample_23_FD_206715 | JGI IMG/M metagenome (GOLD analysis project Ga0335074, IMG submission 206715) | Soil microbial communities from Loxahatchee National Wildlife Refuge, Florida, United States - Lox_Sample_2.3 | ecosystem: Environmental > Terrestrial > Soil > Wetlands | place: USA...
TTGGCTTGTAGGTAGAGCGCGTCGTCGGCGCGCGGCACGGTCAAAGCACCGTGCCGTGTAAAGGTTGAGAGCGCGTACATAGCGCCTCTCCATCCCGCGCGCTCGCCTCGGTGTCAACCCCTTGACGACGGATGGTACGTTAGTAGGGCTCGACTGCGCTTAGCGCGCACCATGCTATAGGTGCCGAACCGACTTGGATACCTAGGGAGCATCAGCTCCGGATACGACGAGAGGGCTTGGGCCTCGTGCCTGCCCGCAAAGCGCCCGGGCCGCACCCACCTGCGAGACCGCAGGTTCAGTTGCCTCGCATGGAAGACGCTACGTGCGGTTGAGTTTTTTCTATGACCGCGAAGCCGTGAAAGTTGTGCCATATCGCATCGAGCGGCGCTTCGCGCGCGGCGACCCAAAGCAGCACGGTCTTCTCACGCAGGGATGCGACGTCGCTCGCAGCATCAAACGCCGTAGGCTCGAGCCCGTAACGTAGCCACGCGGAGTCGGTTTCCTTTGACACCCGCTTGCAGTCATGTTCGGTCGCAGCGAACGTGCCGGGCGCGTTGCGTACCGCGAGCGTCACGTTTGCCGACTTTGCGAGCGAACTCGCCGCGCTGAGTTTATGCAGTTGCTCGCTCCAGGAGAGCGCCGTCTCGGCACCAAGCCGTCCTGCGAGCAGCGGCGCCCCAAGCGCAAGTGCACGATCGATCGCTGCACGCATTGCGTCCTCTTCGGCGACGAAAAAGGCATCGCTCGCAAGTGCCGCGACCGTCAGCCCAAGGTCGGCGCACATCTTCTTGATCTGGGCGAGGTAGTCGCTGTCGGTGCGCGGAAAATGCCGGTCGTCCAAGACAACGCCGTCGAAGAGCGTCTCGCGCGCAACGGCGTCGATAAACTCGAGTTGGGTCAGGTCACCGCGCCGCAGCGCCTGATCGAAAGCTCCGCTCGAATACGCGAACTGCATGAACGCGAGGATTTCAAGCTCTATGCGCATTGCCCTCGGCGCCGATCACGCCGGCTATGAATTCAAGGACCGCATCGCGCAGATGCTGCGTGAAGAGGGTCACACGATTTTGGATTTCGGCACGCACGACGCGACGCCGGTCGACTATCCGCAATATGGCTTTGCCGTCGGCGAAGCGGTGGCCAGTGGGCAGGCCGAGCGCGGGATCGTCGTCTGCGGGTCGAGCTTGGGCATTTCGATCGCCGCAAACAAAGTGCCGGGTGTGCGCTGCGCGGTCGTGGCCGAGCCGCTTTCAGCTGAGCTTGCGCGTCGCCACAACGATGCCAACGTGCTCGCGCTCTCCGAGCGTCTCACCGGGTGGGAGATGATCGAGCGGCTGGTCGATGTTTTTATGCACGCACCGTTCGACGGTGATGTCCCCTCGGGCGCGCGCCACAAACATCGCGTAGCGCAACTGTTTGAATTCGACGACGCGCAGCAGGCGCGCACGCTGATCGCGATCGAGAAGGGCGAAGTCACCGGCGCGGTGACACCAAAAGATCTCTTGTAGTAGGTAGGAACGTCATGGATATTCTAACCCCCTCGCACATCGAAGCCCAAGATCCCGAACTCTTTGACGCGATTCGCGGCGAAGAGCGCCGGCAAAAAGAGAACCTCGAGCTGATCGCTTCCGAGAACTACGCGAGCAAAGCCGTGCGCGAAGCGATGGGCAGCGTGCTGACCAACAAGTACGCCGAGGGCTATCCGGGCAAACGCTACTACGGTGGCTGCGAGTGGGTCGACATCGCGGAGAACCTCGCGCTCGACCGGCTCAAGCAGCTCTTCGGCGCCGATCACGGCAACGTACAACCGCATGCCGGTGCGCAAGCGAACATGGCGGTCTTTATGGCGCAGTTACAGCCCGGCGAAACCGTGCTCGGCATGTCGCTCGCGCACGGCGGTCACCTTACGCACGGTACGAAAGTCAGCTTCAGCGGAAAGCTCTATAACGCGGTCGCCTACGGCGTGCGCAAGGATACCGAGCTGATCGACTTCGACGAGGTGCGCGCAATGGCGCGCGAACACAAGCCCAAGCTGATTATTGCCGGTGCCAGTGCCTATCCGCGAACGATGGACTACGCACCGTTCCGCGAGATCGCCGACGAAGTCGGCGCGACGCTGCTGGTCGACATGGCGCATATCGCCGGTCTCGTGGCGGTCGGGCTACATCCATCGCCGATCCCGTTTGCCGAGTTCGTTACATCGACCACGCACAAGACGCTACGCGGCCCGCGCGGCGGTTTCGTACTTTGTAAGGAAGCCTACGCGCAGGCGATCGATAAGAGTGTGTTCCCGGGCATTCAGGGCGGACCGTTGATGCATACGATCGCCGCGAAAGCGGTTGCCTTCGGCGAAGCTCTGCGGCCGGCGTTTGCGACGTATCAGCAACAGGTGGTCGACAACGCGCAAGCGATGGCGGAAGAGTTTGTCCGCGGAGGCTTGCGCCTCGTGGCGGGTGGTACCGATACCCATTTGATGCTGGTCGATGTCTCGGTCAAAGGCCTCACCGGGAAAGCAGTCGAGGCCTACCTTGACGCAATAGGTATCACGGTCAACAAAAACGCGATTCCGTACGATCAGCAAAAACCGATGATCGCCAGCGGCATTCGGATCGGAACGCCGGCCATTACCTCACGAGGGTTGGGAATTGCTGACTGTCGCGAGGTTGCGCGCATCATGATCGATGCGCTAGGTGACATTAGTTCTCAGGCACATGTCGAGAAACTGCGCGCGCGCGTCCACGAACTGACGTCGCGCTTCGACGTGCCGTAGCCTCACCTAACGCAATTCACAGTATTCCGTCAGCAATCTCGTCCCAAAATGGACGGGATGGATCAGGAACGCTTGCTCGTCCTTTGCGACGTCGTCGGGGCAGAGGGCGGTTCCGAGTCGGCGATGGAGCGGTATCTTCCAGCCTTGCAGCGAGCTGGTCTGAACGTTCGGGTGCTGGCACGACGGGTCACCGATCCGCGGCGCTTCGGCGTCCCGGCACGTGCGCTCGCGTGGGCCGACGAATATACCGAGCCTTCTACCGGTGCCGCAAGCGCAATCGCCGCTGAAATCGCGAGCGAACACATCGGCGTAGTATTGTGTTCAAACGTGTTCGACCCGGCTGTTCTGGATGCGGCGCGCAGCGCGCGACGGTGCGTCGTACACGTGCGCGACCACCGTGCGTTTTGTCCGAACGGCGATCGTCTCTTTCCTAGCTTTTCGCGGCCGTGTAATTCGCCGATGGGCAACGGCTGTTTGGTGAATGCGGTGTTGCGCGGCTGCATCTGTGGCCCGCGTTCGCGCACAGTGCAACGTTTACGCGCACGCGAACGTACGGCTGCGGCAACGCGCCGGTGCGATGCCTTCGTCGTGTCCTCGCACTTCATGGCGCGCCTGTGCGAACGCAACGGGATTCCAGCAGAAAAGATTCACGTGCTCGAGCCACCGATCGCCGACGGCAGTGCCGCGGAGCGGATCGCGGCGCCACCCGCGCTCCCGCGCGTACTCTTCGCAGGAAGACTCGTGCCGGGAAAGGGTTTACATTCGCTCGTTCGTGCGATTGCGCGCCTTCCGGACCCGACACGCCCGGAACTTCGCGTCGCCGGACATCCGACGCGCGAGCTCGACGCGTCTATCGAGGCCGGGCGCAATCTGGGCGTGCGCGTCAAGGCGCTCGGCTGGTGCGATGGAGCTGCGCTCTCGCACGCAATCGACAGCGTCCACGCGGTTGTCATTCCCTCGCTTTGGCCGGAACCATATGGTTTGCTCGGAATCGAGGCTCAAGCTCGCGGCCGGCCGGCGGTTGCTTACGCGGTCGGTGGGATTCCCGAGTGGATCGGCGACGCCGGCGAGTGCGTGCCGCGTGCCGACGAGGCAGCACTCGCGCGTGCAATCGCCCGCGTCACCGATCCTACGCGCTGGCCCGTCTATAGCGCGGCCGCGCGCGCGCAAGCCAACGCGCATGATCTGACAACGTTCGGGGAAAGGCTGAAAGCAGTACTATGCGCGTCTTGATCATTGGTGGCGACGGGTATTGTGGCTGGGCGAGTGCTCTCCACCTCGCGGCGCGCGACCATGACGTCACCATTTTGGATAATTTGGTACGCCGGCGCTGGGATCGCGAACTCGGCGTTTCGACGCTCACGCCGATCCGCTCGATGCCGGAACGCCTACGCGCGTGGGAGCGTCAAGGAGAACGACCCATCCGGTTCATCCGTACCGATGCGACCGACTATCCGGCACTGTGCGAGGCGATCGCGACCGCGCAGCCCGACGCGATCGTAAATTTTGGCCAGCAGCGCAGCGCGCCCTATTCGATGATAGACCGCGATCACGCGGCGCAGACGATGATCAACAACACGCTGTGCAATCTCAATGTGCTATGGGCAATACGCGAGCTTGTGCCACAAGCCCATTTGGTCAAGCTCGGAACGATGGGCGAATACGGCACGCCGAACATCGAAATCGAAGAGGGGTTTATTACGATCGAACACAAGGGGCGGCGCGATACGCTGCCGTTTCCCAAGCAGCCGGGCTCGTTCTATCACCTCACCAAGGTGGCCGATAGCGACCAGATTTACTTTGCCTGCCGGGTTTGGGGTTTGCGTGCCACTGACCTGAACCAAGGCGTCGTCTACGGCTTGCATACGGAAGAGACTTCGCGTGCTGCAGAGCTCGTTAACCGGTTCGACTACGATGGAATCTTCGGCACGGCGCTCAATCGCTTTCTCGTCCAAGCCGTTCTCGGTCATCCGCTCACGGTGTATGGCCAGGGTGGGCAAACGCGTGCGTTCCTGAATATTGCCGACACGACCCGTTGCGTCGAACTGGCGGTTGAGTCGCCCGCGCCCGAAGGTACGTTTCGCGTTTTCAATCAATTCACACAAACGTTTAGCGTCTTGAGCCTCGCGCATCAGGTGCAGCGCGTTGGTAAGACCCTCGGCCTGGCAGTGCGGATCCACCACGTTGAGAATCCGCGCGTCGAACGCGAAGCTCACTTCTACAGCTCGCTGAATACGAATTTGCTCTCGCTCGGACTCGATCCGGTGCTGCTCACCGACGAGATCGTTGCTTCGATGCTCGAAAGTGTGCGCATGTATCGCACGCGCATCGACCGCGCGCAGATCATGCCGAAGGTCCAATGGAAAGGCCTCGCGCTACGTTCTGAGCTTGGCTTCCTCGATTCCGAACGCGTCGGCTAACGCAGCCAGCGCTGCCAGTAGGGCGCAGCCGGTGGCGACGCCCCGATAGCCGTTCTCGAACGCACGTATCGACGCGCGTTGCAACGCGGGATTTGCGAAGTGCGCGCCGCCTAGGCGGTCCGCTTGCGCAGCTGCGGCAGCACGCTCGGTCGGCGTCGCCTGCATCGCATCGAGGGAGCGGGCTAGCGACGTACCGTAGATCGAGGCGAGGACAACGGTTAGCGCAGCAATTGCAAGCAGCCCGGCGATGCGCGAAACCGCGTTGTTGATGCCGGAAGCGATGCCGATATGACGTGGGTCGGCGGCGTTAATCACGCTCATCGTCAGAGGCGCAACCGTAATGCCCATGCCGAGCCCGATGCCGACGATGCCCGGAAAGAACGACGCCCAGTACGATTGCTTCGGCTCCAAGAGGGCGAGCAGCAGATATCCTACGCCGACGATCGCCGGGCCGATCGTGAGTACCGCGCGCACGCCGATGCGTCGGGCGAGCATCGGTGCCAAGCGCGCGAGCACGATCGTACAGATTCCGAACGGCAGCGTTGCGAGCGCGGTTTGCAGCGCGGTATAGCCGTGCGCCTGAATCATGACGAAGGGCATCTCATAGAACATCGCGCCGAGCGATCCATATAAGAAGAGCGTTGCGAGATTGATGACGGCAAACGTGCGCGAACGAAAGATGTCCGGTGGAACGAGCGGCGACGCGACGCGACCCTCATGCAGAACGAAGTACGCCAGCAGCGCGAAACCGGCGAGCATCGCACCCTGGACAGCGACGTTCCAGCCGGACGAACTTGATTGGATCAACCCATACGTGATCGCACCGAAACCGAGCGTCGAGAGCGCCGCGCCGAGCCAATCGAGCCGGTGCGGTGCGTTCTCGTCACGGCTCTCACGGACGTGCCACAACGCAGCCGCGATAACAAACGCCGCGAGCGGCACGTTGATCCAAAAAACGGAGCGCCAGCCGAACGCATCGATCAATGCCCCGCCCAATGCCGGCCCGAGTGTCGAGGTCAACGCGCTAAACGCCGACCAAATGCCGATTGCGCGCCCGCGTGCATTCCCGGAAAAATGATCTCCCAGTATTGCCAGACTCGCCGGTACGAAAAGCATTCCGCCCAATGCCTGGGCAACGCGCGCGACGAGCATCGATGGAATCGACCACGCGAATGCGCAGCCGATCGAACCCAGTGTGAAAAAGGCGACGCCGTAGACGAATGCGCGCTTACGGCCATAGCGATCCGCAAGCGCGCCGCCGAGCAGCATCAGCGAGCCGAGCACGAGCGTATACAGCTCGACGATCCATGCAACGTCACCCGCGCTTGCGTGAAACTCGCGTTGAATCGCCGGTAGCGCGAGCGTCACGACCTGTCCGTCGATAAACGCCATGCTCGATCCGACGATGGTCGCGAGTAGCACCCAGGTATCGCGTGCGCGCATACGAAACCGACTTGCATGCCCGGGAGTCAAAGCCTCTACATCGTCGACCATCCTGCCGTTGCCGATCGGCTCGCGCGGTTGCGCGATCGGTCGACGCCCACGCCGGTGTTTCGCGCGCTGATCGAAGAGCTTGGCACGTTTCTCGCGTACGAAGCGACACGTTCGCTGCCGTTGCGCAACGAGCGCATCACGACACCGTTAATCGAAACGAATGTGCAACGCATCGCAACGCGTCCGGTCGTTGCGCCGGTATTGCGCGCGGGGCTTGGTCTCTTGCCGGGGTTTCTTGGCGTGATCGATGATGCCGTGGTCGCGCATCTGGGTTTTTACCGCGATCCCGCGTCATTGCGACCGGTCCCGTACTACGCGAACGTTCCACCCGATTTGGAGGATCGTCACGTTTTCGTGCTCGACCCCATGCTCGCGACGGGAAACTCCGGCGTCGCCGCGCTCGATGCGCTGGTCGAGCGTGGAGCGCGCACGCTCACGTTCGTGTGCGTGATCGCCGCTCCCGAGGGCGTGCAACGGCTGCACGAGGCGCACGCGAATGTTCCCATCGTCGCGGCAGCACTCGATGCCGGGCTCAACGACCACGGATACATCGTGCCCGGACTCGGCGACGCCGGCGACCGCATGTTCGGAAGTCTCACCTCGGTCCCGGCCGAGGTCCGCGCGCGATAGTGTCCTGTTCCACCACTCACGGTGCATTCGCCGGAGGTCGGCCGTCCGCGTGCCTCGTTTCTCTTCGCTCGCAAAGCCCGGCTCTTGTTGCTCATCGCGCCTTGCCCGCGGACGCCGATGCGTGCAACGAATGCACCGGTATTGGCGGAACAGGACACTCAGCATGAGCCGGCCGGGCTGGGACGAGTACTTCATGGAGATTGCGCACACCGTCGCGACACGTGCGACGTGTCCGCGTGCGTCGGTCGGTGCGGTGCTGGTGCGCGACCATCGCATCCTGACGACCGGCTATAATGGGGCGCCGCGCAGCGTCGCCCACTGCACGGAAGCAGGATGCATCGTCGTCAACGATCATTGCCAACGAGCTACGCATGCCGAGGCAAACGCGATCGTGCAGGGTGCGTTGCATGGCGTGAGCCTGCACGGCGCAACTGCCTACTGCACGCATCAGCCCTGCGTCAATTGCTCGAAGTTGCTCATCAGTGCCGGCGTCGCGAAGATCGTCTACGATGAATCCTATCCCGACGCGGTCGCAAGCGAGTTGCTCGGCGAAGCCGGCGTTGCGCTTATTGCTTTTGCGTCGCTCGAGGGCGCGCGCCCGTGACTGCCGCGCTGATCTACTTTCTCACGTTTGCGATCGCCGCGGTGGTGACTGCGCTTGGAACCCCGCTGGTCATTCGTCTGGCAACGCATCTTCAGATCATCGACGCCACGCACGAGGAGCGGCGCATACACGAGACGCCGACGCCGCGCATCGGCGGCATTGCGGTCTTCTTCGGTTTTGCGGTTGCGCTCTTCGCCGTACTCGGCTTCGCGCTCAGCTCGCCGTACGCGCTCTATCCGTCGATCGTACATCTAACCGCGCACCAGAAGGTAGCGGCGATCACCGATCAATTCGACGAGGTGCATCGTCTCGTTGGCCTCCTCTTCGGCGGCATGTTGATCCTCGGTGTGGGCTTGTGGGACGACATCATGCAAATGCGTGCGCGCAACAAGTTCATGGCGCAAATCGTCGTGGCGCTGATCTCGATGCTCTACGGCTTCATCATTCCGGGGATCAACAATCCCTTCGATCACAACCCGCATACCAATTGGATCGACTTTCCGTTTTGGCTTTCGATTCCGCTGACGCTCGTATGGTACGTTGGGATGATGAACGCGATCAATTTCATCGACGGCCTCGATGGCTTGCTCTCGGGCTTTACCGTCATCTCGTGTATCTTCTTGTTCGCGATCTCCGTCGTGCACGCAAATCCGGTCGTCGCGCTCGTGGTCATCGCGCTGGCCGGCGCGTCGCTTGGATTTCTACCCTACAACTTCAACCCGGCAAAGATTTTTCTCGGCGACGCCGGCTCGCTCTTCATCGGGTACGTCTTCGCGACCGTGTCGATCATCGGCGCCAGCAAGACGGCGATCGCGATCTCGATTGTCGTGCCGCTCGTGGTATTGGCCCTCCCGGTGCTCGATACCGCAGCGGTGATCGTCCGGCGCGCCAGCTCCGGCAAACGCATTACTGAAGCCGACCGCGGCCACTTCCACCACCAATTGATCTTTCGCTTCGGGCTCAACGTGCGCCAGGCCGTATTGCTGATCTATGCCGTCTGTTTCATGCTCGGCTTGGTGGCGCTCGCGTTATCGGGCGACTTCACGCACGTCTTTCGTCGTACGTTCTAGATGCAGCAACGTAAGCTTCGCGTGATGACCGTGTTCGGCACGCGCCCCGACACGATCAAGATGGCCCCCGTCGTGCACGCGCTGCGCGCGGAAGAGGCCATCGACGACATCGTGTGTGTTACGGCGCAGCATCGGCAGATGCTCGATGATCTGCTCGACCTCTTCGAAATCGAACCGCAGTACGACCTCGATATCATGACTGAGAATCAGACACTCACGCAGATCACGACGCGCGTGCTCGAAGGGATGGAGCCGGTGCTCGAACAGGCGGCTCCCGACGTCGTGCTCGTCCACGGCGATACGACGACGAGCACATCGGCAGCCTTAGCCGCATTTTATCGGCAGATTCCGGTCGGGCACGTCGAGGCGGGACTGCGCACCAACGATCGTTGGCTTCCGTTTCCCGAAGAAATGAACCGCCGCATCACCGGCACGATCGCATCGTATCACTTCGCGCCGACAGATCTCGCGCGCGGGCACTTACTGCGCGAGTTCGTAAACGCTAGCGATATCATCGTGACCGGCAATACGGTCATCGACGCGTTTCTCGAGACAGCGCGGCGCACCGATCTTCCACAACCGCCGCGCTTACAAGAACTCGACCCGAAGCGGCCGATCATCATCGTGACCGCACACCGCCGCGAGAATCATCCGTTCATGCGGGAGATGTGCGAGGCATTTCGCGACGTCGTGCAATTGCCGTCGCGCCCGCAGATCTATTGGCCGGTGCATCCCTCGCCGCACGTGCGGCCGATTGCGCACCAAATTCTCGGCGGGATCGAGGGCGTAACGCTGGTCGATCCAATCGACTACGCGCAGATGGTCGTTGCGGTCAAGGCCTCGACGTTCGTTCTCACCGATTCCGGCGGCTTACAAGAGGAGGCGCCGACACTCGGGAAGCCGGTCCTGGTAATGCGTGAGGAGACGGAACGGCCCGAGGGACTGGATGCCGGAACGCTCGAGCTGGTAGGTCACGATCGGATCGCTATCGTGACCGCGGCGAATCGTCTGCTGAGCGACGCCGACGCCTACGCGCGCATGGCGCGAGCCGTCAATCCGTACGGCGACGGCCACGCCGCACCGCGGATCGTCGCCTGGCTCCTTGCACGGCTGCGCGATGGAACCTACCCTGTGCCGTTCGAGGCTCAACCCGCGTGAGCCGACGGACGCATCGTCAATACCGGAACGGTGGAGCGGCGTAAGACGCCTTCGGCAACGCTGCCGATGAACAATCGCGCGAGCCCTTGGCGCCCATGCGTGCCGATGCAAATCAATCCGGCGTTGTTTTCATTTGACACGCGCAGAATCTCGTCGACTGCATCGCCTTCACCGACCGCGGTCGAAGCCTTTACGCCGTTCTTTTCGCACGCGGCTTTGCGATCATCGAGCAATTGTTGTCCCGCCGTGCGCATGATATCGAGGGTCTGTTCGGGATACGGCGCGTCGTAGCCGGATGCAGCTATCAGTTTCGAGACGTCGACGACGTTGAGCAGCACGAGCGCCGCGCGATCCTCGAGCGCGAGCTTGCATGCAAGTTCGAACGCCTCACGCGCCGCTTCGGACTCGTCGACGGCGACGAGAATCGTGTTGAACATGGCCCTCCTTAGTGGTGCATGTCGCGAATGTCGCGCGCATGCCGTTCTTCGCGCTCGCGCTCGTCACCCGTGATGTCATCGGCGATGCGCGCTAAGAATGCCTGCAGGCTGCGATGCGCAGCATTGCGCAGCAGCGTGCGGTCGAGCAACGCGCCGACAATTCCTAATGGCGGCTGATACGTTCCTTGCAGCCAGAGCTCGCTGTGCGTGGCCACCGGGCTAATGCTTAGCGTACCTTCGAACGTCGGAAAGTAGCCTTTGTCCGAAGCGGCGCGGATCGATATCGCCGACTCGAAGCGCGTGGCATGTTCGGCAATCTCCACGGCAATGGGCACGCGGATCTCGCCACGCACGCCGACGTGCAGGTCGCGCAAATACACGGCGAGCGTGTGCCGTTCGGGCGATCCGTTCGCCTCGCCGAGTTCACGCACGACGCGCGTAAAGGATTCACGGGCCGCACTGAAAGCCAGCGGCAGTTGCACCTGCAGTTCGACCGGCCGCGCGCGCATGGTTAGGCGTCCGTTGCGCCCGCCGTCGTGGCTCGCGAGCCGACCGCGGTGCCGTCGAACGATCGATAGCGGCCGATTGGATCCCAGTGCACCAGCCGCGGCTCGTCGAAATGCGTGGGACAAAGGGTGCGCCCGGTGCCCAGGAAGCGGTGTTCACGAATCTCCGACATGACTCCATTATGACGAATCTGTGCTCGACCGGCGAGAAGAAGCGGTGAAAGAGCTCACCCCCGTCCTCGCAGCGGGCGGCACGTTCGCCGGGGCGACGGTCGCAGGACTCCTCCTCGGCATTCTCGTCGCGCAGCGTACCGCGCAGCCGCTTTGGGCATTCGGAGGCCTCATGTTCGGCTTCGCCATCGGCGCGTACGGCGCCGTACGCTTGCTTATGCGATCAGTATGAGCGGCTGGGACGAGGAGGAGGATACGCGCGCTCCTGCGCGTAGCTACAGCGACGCCGAAATGGCGGCCGATCTGGCCCGGTATCAGTCCCTCAAACGATCGGTCACCCTCCGGTCTCTCGTTCTCGTAGCGCTCGTCGGTCTGTTATGCCTACATTGGTTCGCACTTCCGTCGCTGGCCCTGGTCACGGGCGGTGTCTGCGGTGTGCTCAATATTCTTCTGACGATGTGGTCCGGGGAACGGGTCGTCCAAACCCGCAAAGTTGGGGCCTTCGTCTTAAGTAGTTTCCTGCGAATTGCGGTCTTCGGTATAGTCCCGGTGGCGTTTGCCGCGGCCGGCCCGTGGTGGTCGATGGCGTGGTATTTCGCCGGATTCTTTCTCCCGCTAGCGCTCTACGCCGCAACCGTAGGGCGCACGTTTAGACGAGAGTAGCTTCGTGCACGAGCAGATCGGCGAGCACTACATCTGGCATTGGCCGGTGATTGGTGACGTCCACGCAGACACAATCATGACGACGTGGCTCGTCATGCTTGTTTCGCTGGCATTTTTTGCGTGGATAGGTGCGAGCTATCGTTCAGGATACGTGAGCAAACGGCAGACCGTGTTCGAGGGCGTCATCAACTATATCGCGGACCTGAACGCCGGCGTTCTCGGTCCTGCCGGCGAACCGTTTACACCCTTTTTTATCGCGCTTTTTTTCTTTATTTTCCTACTGAATCAGTTTGGAACGTTTCCGTTCAAGGCGTTCGGATTGCCCTTCGGTGGCTCACCCACTGCGGATTTGAATACCGTCGTGCCGCTGGCAGCCATCGTTTTTTTCATGATTCAAGCGGTGGCATTCCGCAAAAAGGGCCTCTCGTACGCGGGACACGTCTTCAAACCTTTTTGGCAGCTCTTCCTCTTAAATATTCTCGACGAGATACTTCGTCCGATAACGCTCGCTGCACGGCTCTTCTTCAATATTTTCGTGGGGGAATTGCTGTTCATTATCGTCGCGTCGATTATCGTCGCGCGCATCCACATCGGGTCTTTCGACCTTTCCATTGCCGTAACGGTCGTGCCCTTCTTGATTCAGTTTTTCAACTTCTTCGTCGGGACGATCCAAGCGTTTGTTTTCACCCTTCTGGCAATTGTCTATCTCTCGCTGGCACTTGCCGATGATCACTAGCTACTGTAGGAAGGTACGTTCTTGAATCCTGAAGCGTTAATCGCCGCCGCGGCAATCGTTGCCTTCGGCGTCATCATTTCCGGCGTGGCCTTCGGTTCGGCAGTCGGCGACGGTAATGTCGCTTCCAAGGCAGTCGAGGCAATCGCACGTCAGCCCGAAGCTCGCCCGAATATTTTTCTGTTCATGTTCTTAGGCGTCGGCGTCCTGGAAGCCGTGCCGTTCATCGCCATTGCGCTCTCGTTCTACATCCTCTTGGTAGTGGCGAAAGTACCGCAAATCATCACTGCTTTGGTCAAGTAGTCGTTCGAAACGAATGTTTCTTTCGGTTGATGGAACGGCGCTGGTTCAACTCGTAAACTTCGCGATCTTTTTCGCGGTGTTGAGTGTGGTGTTTCTGCGACCGGTCGGCCGAGCAATTAGCGAACGTCGCGCCTACATTAATAGTCTCGCGGCGGATTACGAGCGCTATCGGAGCGAAGCAGCCGAATTTCGTGCGCAGGCCGAGTCTATTCGCGACGATGCACGTCGCGAAGCAGACCGCATTCTCTCTACGGCCCGCAACGAAGCCGGAAACGAAGCGGCGAATATGTCGACCGAGTACGCTACGCGCGTGAAAGCGATCGTCGAAGGCGCGCACGCAACCGTCGCGCAGGAAGTCGAGGCTATTCGCCCGCGCGAAGATGCCATCGCGAGCGAGCTCGCGGCGCAGATTGTCGGGCGCGTGCTCCCGGAGATCCACACATGAACTACGAGCTGATCGCGGTGCTGAGTCAGCTCGTTTCGGCGTTACTGTTCTACGCCGCAATGGTCTGGATTTGGCTGAAGTTCCTGGCCCCCGCGCTCAAGGCTGCGAATGAGAATACAAACCGTCAGATCGCCGAGGCGGAACG
>Ga0335074_10009555_pt1 | contig 13546 bp, 18 predicted proteins | sample Lox_Sample_23_FD_206715 | JGI IMG/M metagenome (GOLD analysis project Ga0335074, IMG submission 206715) | Soil microbial communities from Loxahatchee National Wildlife Refuge, Florida, United States - Lox_Sample_2.3 | ecosystem: Environmental > Terrestrial > Soil > Wetlands | place: USA...
ACGCGCACGTGCATGTCGACGGCGATTGGGGCATCCGGCTCGGGAAGGGGAACATCACGATCGAGATCTGGGACAAGAAGGACCGAAGGGTCGGTTCCGTGACCATCGGTCAGGTCGGGGTCAGCGTGGGCGGTCCCCAAGGGCGCCGCCGATCAGTCGCACTATGGGATGAGTTTCACCGCTGAGCACCGACAGCCTCACGCGATACCTAGAATAATGGAACAGCCGATCGGGAAGCAAGGACAGACGACGAACCAGACCCACTGGTCCAACAGGGGCTAGGCCGCTTTCTTTCCGAACTACTTCGCGTGAATGATCTGAATCAATGCCAGAAAGGGTCGAGGGCACGACTCCTGCGGAGGGCGCGGGAGATGGCGCCCTTCGAACCCTTCGGTCGTATCCCATCTCGCAGCGTGCAGCCCTGGTAGTCCGCCACGGGGCCCGAGAAGAGGAACCACCGGAGGGCCCTTCAGGCTCGGACTCTTGGTTGCTTACCGCTCAGGGGCGGCTCGATGCCCGTCGATTTGGATCTCGTCTGCCCGCCTACGAACATCTGTTCCTGATTCACGGTCGAATTGCGAGAACTCGCGAAACCGCGCTGGAGATCGAAGCGGGGTTCCGGGCGTCCCACCCGGACGCGAACGTCGAACTGCAGGGTCTAGAACCCGCGATAAACCTCTGGAACTTCTATGCTCGGGACACGGCCCAGCTCGATCACTGGAAAGAGAAGCTCGGCGACGACTTTCGCCGAGAGTGGGTCTTGGGTCGTGTTCCGACGAGCGCGGTCGCGCCCGCCGACGAGGCCGTACGAAATTTCGTCGGACGGCTGCGCTCGAGGGTCGAGCAGAGCCCCCCTTCTTCGCTGCTGATCGCCGTCAGCCACGATGCCCACATTTCGACCATGCGGGAGGTGCTATTCGGTGGAGATTCCGGCGAATGCGCTCGAGTCCGGTACTTGGAGGGAATCCTGTTGACATGGAATGTCTCCGGCCAGCTCGTCGTCCACTGGCGTGACGAGGTCGCGCAGGTTACTCTGCGTTAAACCGGGACGTCCGGGCGGAGAGGACCCGCGAGCGGGGCGGGGGGAGAACCGCGAGAGTCTTCGCGGGGCTTTCTTTGTGGTGGGGGGTCACGGCCCGGAGGGCGTCGAATCAACTGTCCGACTCGGCGAATCATCCGGTCGTGTAGTTGTAGGTAAACGTGATGACCCCGTTTACCGAGACGGCGAAGCTTGACTGGGCGGCGATCGTCCACTGGTAACCACAAGGGTTGGGATAGAAGGAGATGATGCTCGTCCCGCCATTGGACTCATTGAATCCCTCATAGAGGATCTCGGGCAATCCTAGAGGGTGCCCGGTAGTGGGGGGGAGAATCAGAAAGATCACCATGCTCTGTATCGCGGCTCCCGAGGATGACGACCAAACCATCGAGAACAAACCGACGGTCGTCGCCCCCGAGGGTGCACAGAACGTCAGCTCGGGATAGTTTGTGAAGTTCGAGTCATTCGCGCTTGGACCGGGACCAGCCGGTATCGTGAAGCGCGACCAATCCACCTTCGTCAAGGTTTCCTGGCTCGCGGGCCGTGTGCTGAGATATCCTTCGTAGGACGCGATCACCACCAGGACGACGGTCAACGCGACCGCCAAAGTTCGCCACTGGGCTGACGGTCCGCGACGAGCAGTGTAATCCGCTTCCGTCGCGTCGGGACCTGCCGGAACGACGGTCTCGGTCATCTTCTGACCGCGAGTGAACACGCAGGCGGTATTCAAACCGGGGAGGACCCGCGAGCGAAGCGAGCGGGGGGGACCCGCGGGAATCCTGCCGAGGCTTCCTTCCTAGGTCAGGGGCCACTCTCGGAAACGGGTCGGATCTCAAACGCGACAACGTCCGCGGGGACGGCGACCTCCGCGACACGACTCATGCCGTGAGCGTACACCGCGCCTCCCGTTGTCCTTCACTACGTGCCCGACGGTCGGACGAGCCACGCCGATGTCGCCGTGACCTGGTCGGGGCGCAACGGAAGGCGGAGCAGTCCGCCGCGTCGCCGGGCAACGATCTTGGGAACGCCCGGTGTCTGCCAGTCAAACCCGACAATGTCGGCTCGCCGAATGCGAATCTTCCACGGGATGGTGTCGAGCAAAATGAACTCCGGATGCGCGCTGACTGTGTAGATCGGGTCGGCAAACAAGGTGCGCCGCACGAGCACGGCTCCCGTGACTGCTCCGACCAAGAAGGCGGCGGGTTCCACGCTGGACATGGCGCTCAGGAGCCCCAACAGTTGGACCAGCAACAATGCGGCGCCGGTGAGGATCATCCCGCAAATCGCCAAGTAGGCAGACCACAGTACCAATCGTCGGCGCCGTGGGGCCTCGTCACCGGCGCCGCTCGTCATTGTGTCTCCCTCAATGTCACTCGAGCAGCGTCCCGTAGATTAACACCTCCGGACGTTGACGGAACTCCGACGCTGGAGAGACGCGCGAGCGAAGCGAGCGGGGGAGACCCGCGAGCGGAGTGCGAGGGAATCGGCATGGGCGGAGAGGAGATGAGCCTAGGGGCAGGGAGAGTAGGAAAATGCCCACCCTCCCCCGGGCCCGCCGGGTGCCGACAGGCTGTCCACCTGCCACACACCGGTATCCGGGGGGAACCAGTAATGGAATGCGATGCCGACGACGGGTAACTCGAATGCTACCGTCACATTCTCCGCACTCGATCCCAGGTGAATCCAAAGGTCGAGGTAGGACGAAGCGGCGACAAGTGACTGAGCGCCTCCGTTACATGTGGATACGCTCGGAGAGTTTTCATGAGTGAATCCGTTCGAGAAGGTGATCTGATCGAACGACGCACCAGCCGATGGGAAGAGTTCCGTCGGCTCGTTCGCATCAGAAACATTCCCGGGGCCCATGATTGGAATACCTAGGGATGGATTGCCGATCGGAGTTAGTTGAACCTCACGTGCAGAGCCACAGTCTGTGTTGGTTCCCGGCCCCCAGTGCGTCTCATTCCCTACCGAGAACACAGTCACGTTGGACTCGAAACCCGCCCAGGCCGCCCCCCCGTCCGAGTCTTGCGTGCCCTCGCCCACTAAGTTGTCGGGTATGAACCCGGATGCATAGGTCACGTTCCCCCAGGCCTTTCCTTCGAATGGGGAGTTAAGCAGCAAACCCGGAATCTGGACGGTGCCTGCACCTACTTCGCCAAGCACCTCGCAGTTCCAATGAAGGACCGGAGCCCAGCCACCGATTACCGAGGGCAACAGCAAACCCAGGCCAATTGCGCACGCCACGACTGACGCGCCGACTATCTTGAGCCGACGGCTGACCATCGAGAATTCTCCGCGAGATTAGGCAGCCGACTAGGGACGCCTCGGACTGACTGACGCGCCACTACGTATCAGGCTTACCGCGCGCGACACGATTCAATTGCAGGTGGAGTTGTTCGGAACGCAGTAATCGTCGAACCAGACGTGCATGTTAACGGCCTCCTGACTGCCCGAATTTGTGCCATCAACGTAGTAGTAGTACTGAGCGTTCATGCCCTGGGACGCCTCATTGTCCGTGAGCGAGCAACTGATTTCCGCACCTGAGCTCGCGGCATCGGTCGTTTCATAAGCAAGCGGAATATCCACACCCCCGGAGACCCCGACGGGCACGCCCTGCCAACCTCCGGTCAATCCTATCTGGATCGACAGGGCGATGCCCGTCGTCACTTGGAATGAGCCCCCGTCCTTGTAGCTGATTGATCCCCCCGTTTCTCCAACGGTGTATACCTGATATCCGGGATAGTTGGGAATAGGGTAGGTTTCGCCCGAAGGCGGTGCAGAGAGCCAGTCCGTCGGCGAGATCGCATCCGCTGAGGGGTCGAAGGTTTCTCCAACCGCGTAGCTCGCCCGTACCACCGGGGAACCTGTCTCGTTCATCGCTCCGGACGTGTATTGATGAAGATCGATCGCCGAGTCGCCGTCGGATACCGGATTTGCGGTTACGGCGGTAGTCCACGTCGTCGAGTCGGTGTAACCGCTGCCGGCGAGATAGGCGCTCACCGATTGAGTGATCGTCTGGGTAATGGCCACTCCACAGTCGGCATACGTCGAGTGCGAAAAGGCCACTCCCGGAACGGTGTAAGATTCATAGTTCTGCTCAAGGCCCATCTGGCGGAAATCATTCCACGCCGACAGTGGTGAGACGGTGTACACCGTTGCATTCCAGAATCCATCCTTCCACGCGTAGACTCCGTAATCCGAGTCCGTGTAGGTCGGAGTGGAATATCCGGAGCCGATGTTGGAGGAGCACACCGAACTCGCCGTGAGCGTGATATTCTGAAGCCACCCCCCGCTGTTTGGGATTGGAATGAGATCGGACACCGGGAAATGAATGTAGTACGACCCGTTGGACGTTGTCAGAGTAGGTTGACAGGTTCGGGGTTGGAAACGAAAATCCCGCCAATCTCCGAATAGTACGGACAGATGGCATTCAGCCCCACAGTGGCCCCCGGAATGCCGGCCCCCACCTGATTGAGTTCGTACGGGTTGGATACCAGGTACGAGACCCACCCGACGAACCCGTTCGTGGGGGCGTTCGGTGTTGTGAATGACCCCGTTATGGAGGTCGCGCACGCTCCATCGTAATCGGTGATTTTGTAATCGTACGTATTCTCCGCGACCATGTCATTGATGTTCACATCGGCGCCCTTCAGTTCGGGCGTTGCCCAGCCGTAGTTGGTGGTCGATCCCCACGTGAAAGACCGGGACGTTACGGCCCCCGTATCGCTCCAGTTTACCCAGACTTGACGATAACCTTGAGCCAAATTCACCCCGTGCCAAGTTATCACCGGGTAGGAGCATGCCAAGGGACACTCTCCGCCCGACGTGTAATTGGGGGTAGCCTGTGCACCCGTGGGGAGCGGGCAGCCAGCGAACTTGAATGAAGATTCCCCGGAGGGAGAAACGGAGGGGTCCCATCCCTTCAGGGTCGAAGGACCTGCACACGACGCGATGACGGCAAGTACTGCGATCGCCACCAATCGCCAGACGGCCCCGGGGGGCGACGGTTCAGAGCGGTGCAGGCGTCGTTCGCTTCTGTGTAGACACCGCCGTTTCGAAGACTCGGCTGATCCCGGTTCCGCCTTTCTCGTTTGCACAACCATATCCTCAAGGTACACTGTGTTCGCCCCCCACAATCCGAACTCGAGCGGCAGGGTGAGGGAGCCGAGCAACGGTGATCCGGACCGCTAGCACGGCCGAACCCTGACGCCGCCAATCGAGAGCTCCCTTCCGTCCCTAATGCCCACGTCCGTCGTGCCCCTAAGTCGACTTTCATCGCTCATGTTCTAAGAACTCCGCACCCAAGATCTGCGGTGATTTGGTAGCCAGTGAAGGACCGTCCCACATAGGGTGGCGAGTGCCACGCGGGTCCTCGGCCGCACCCGGATCAGTCGAGACCACGCGCTCGTTGCGCGCAGTCATGCGAACTCGGACTTGCGGGGGAATCGACTTCCCGTAGTTAAAACCCCAAGAATGTTAAGCGATTTGTGCCGGTTACGAAGTCTCCGGAGCTAGGTTCGAGTGATCTCGAACCCGACAAGGTCCGTGGAGACCGCGACTTCTACGTCGCGAGGACGAGTGGCGCTTTAGGTTACGCCAGATCCAAACGTCAGGACTGTGCCTGGTCCCGATGACCACCAGCTCTGATTTCGCACTTCTCGAATCGAAACGCGATGCGTCTGGGCCTCCGTCAGGATTGCGTGGAACGCTTCGGTAGTGAGCACCGATAGAATCCTTTCCACCTCGAGGACGTACGGGCTCGAGACTGCTAGCATCTTGGGGTTAACTCTGCTATAGTCAATCATCCGAAAGTTCAGTGCCGGGTCGGCCCAGCGAATATGCTGGGCCGGACGGTTGGAGTACTCGACACCCAGTTCCTCTGGGTTCAGCACGATTAGGGTCGCACCTGCGCGCTTTGACGGGTAGTTCGAGACTATGATGTAGGAGTTAGCCGCGAGGAAGATGGCCACAATTGCAATGCAGACATCCCGTAGCTGTCGAATCTGAGCAGAGCCGGTGTTCCCGATGAACCCATAGACAAGACCACCTGCGATTCCGGCCAACAACGCGAGGAGTGCCAGAGACCCGACTAGGTTACGCCGCTTGAGTCGGTCCATCTGCGCGTCAAGGGACTTCACGTCAAAGACGGCCATTTCAGATGGACAAGACGACTCCCCGCAACCTCATGATTCGTTCGGAGTCGCGGCCCGCGCGGTAGCCCTCGCCCGGGACGCGGCTTCGGCCTGTGACGTGTATGTGCACGGGCACCGCGTGTCTAGGTCCGGGTCGCCATGGGAGGTCAGTGACCCGTGCCATCTACTGACCGAATCTTAAACGCCCGAACGGAAATCTCTATGGATTGAGAGAAGCTTGAGTTCACTCTCAGTCCCCGTCGCTCTGCTTCAGCCAGTATCGCGAAGTAGACCTCCGAGGTGAGATAGTTGTGAGACGCCATTCCGCCCGTCAGGTCGTATTCGGTCCGTCCCTTGTAGATGACCTCGGCGAGCTCAATTCGAAGGCCCGGGTCGTTCCAGCGGATTCTTCGCTCCTTCCCCCCTCGAAACACGAGCGAGAATCCCTCCGGGTTCCAGATGAGTTTGGACGCGCCCGCGCTGTTGGTCAGCACGATCAACGCCAGCAATCCTACGCTCGCGATCGCGATGCCGATGAGAATTGCGCCGCCTTCAGAGATTGAGTCGAGCGTCCCGCGAAATGCGGCCAAGACGAGCTGTGCCACGACGAGTCCGGCGAGGACCAAGATTCCGGCTCCGCACAGTAGCTGAATCACCAGCCCCCTCCGCGGCGAGATTTGCGGGGCAGTACTCAGGTCATAGACCGTCGCTTGCTGGCTCGCAGTTTCCGGTCCAGGATGCGCGACCGAGGCCGCCATCACGTGCTTCCTCGCCCCCGCAACCTCATGATCCGTTCGGAGTCACGGCGCCCGCGATAGCCCGCGCCTTCAACCCGGCCGCGCGCGACGCAGTGGCGGTGGACGATTGCGTCCATCACTAACTCTCCGTTGTTTCGGTATTCACGATACGCCAGATATATCGCCCCGGACTCGTTACGGACTTCAAGGGAGGTGCTAAACCGTGAACATCGATCACAAGGACGGCGACCCGGACAAGTCGAAGGAAGAGTACGACCGCGACAACAATTCAGATCAGAACAACCCCAACAACGACGAATACGATAAGTAACTAAACCCGGCCCGGGCGCGAAGCCTCACCCGAGGGTGGATCTCCGCGCCCGGGCCCAAAAAAACTGGTGACAATCTCTCCCTCCTTGTGCAGGAGTGGGCTGTTGAAAGCCGACTGAATGATTGCGCAGGCCACGCCCACAACCTCATGATTCGTTCGGAGTGACCCCGGGCACGGCTACGCGATACGCGCACGAGCATGTCGACGGGGATTGGGGCATCCGACCCGGGAAGGGGAACATCACGATCGAGATCTGGGACAAGAAGGACCGAAGGGTCGGTTCCGTCACGGTCGGGCAGGTCGGGGTCAGCGTGGCGGGGGGGAGTCGTCGCGCTGTTACGACTTTGAGTAAGCCCCACAGGTAGAGTTATCGGGGCTCAAGCCGGGAGGCTTTGCGTTCTCCAGACCTCGTCGGCTAAGAGTTCTAGGGGTCCAGTGAGAAGGTTCCGAGCGAAGGGGCCTCAATATAGCCCGGTCGGAAGGTGACGCCTTTTGGTCTTCGGGCCTGTCCCTCGAAATCCACCTTAATCTCAGGCACGGGAGACCCTCTGGGAAACTGGAAGATGGTCACAGCGGTCGCGACCACGGCGTGGCCCTGACTTCCGCCGACCGCTTGAACAGCCTTATCCGCAGTCATCTCCCAAATCAGCTCGATCAGTCCGGCTGTGAACATGCCCATGAAACCCTTCAACGTGTCGACCGAGGTGGTGTAATTCCCCTGCCACGTTTTTTGACTAGTGAAAATGGGTCCCACGGTCACGCTAGTTCCGCCGGTCGGGGCGACTGTGAATGACGGCGAGACGGACACTGACCCGCCTTGCTGAGCCTTGAGGGAGATCCCGTCTACTTGAGGCATGTAGCTCGCAACCGAAGTGGGCGGGCTGGGGGTGCTGAAGCGAAATCGCGCCCAATCGAGGGCCCACTCGCTCGGATTCGCTAGCAGAACCGACATCGCGAACGCGCAGGTTCGAATCTCATGATTCGAACCCAACGGGTCAACGTCAGTCGAGGGAGGATTCTTCGCCAGGTAGTCCCTTGCGTCTGCTTCTGTAAGCGACACGACTCGTTTCACAACGGACGCGCTCCCAGCAAGTGGGTGTAGAATGGAGGGCGAGGTCGACGACGAAATCCGATGTGATCCCCACGCCCGTCGTGTGACCAGCAAATCACTGAAAGCTGGGTCAGGAGAGGTAACCGGTGATCGCTCAGTCACAAACCGGAGTTGTGGCTCACTCTCAAAATCCGACCCACCGCCCGACGCGCGGCCCGGGCGGCGACCTGGAGTATGCTCGGTGATTGAGAAGTCGGCTGAGAGAACTTCTGACAAGCAATCGCTTCCTGGTCGGCAATCAGTTTCCGGTAGTTAGTCCTTCCTCAGTGCTCCCTTCGTTGACGGTCGCCGCTCCGTGACGAAACTGCTGTTCGGTGACCCCGAACCGCGCGTAGAACCTCGCCGCCTTCCGCCAGTCGCGCTGGAGAGTCTCAGCGAGCCCGGGAGTGGCCGCTACGAGCGCACGCGCCGCCTTCACCCGGGTGCGCAGTTCGCGGAGCCTCCGCTCCGCGGCGCGCTCGTCCGCCTCCCGCGAGTCGTCCGGGAGGCCGCTCGTGATCTCGCCGGCACTGAACCGCCGGGTCGGGGTCGCGATCTCGTCCGCGTCCTCTTCCGGGCCCGGGAACCCGATCCGCGACTCGAAGTGCGTCCGCGACCCGTCCCGGACCCGCTGAACCGGCTTGGATCCCGCCGCCGTCGTGTGGAGGGTGACGGCGACGGGCGGTCGCGGCGGCATCGGGCCCCGCGGGGGCTCCAGCGTTCCAAAGACCCGGACCTCGAGACCGAACCACTCGCGCAGCTCGCGGACTCGATCCGTGGTCGTGGTGCCGTGCCACCGGTGCCCCTCGGGGTCCCACCGAAGGCCCATCGCGCGCAGGGCGGCGCGGTTTGCGTACGTGGCGGGGCTCGCCGGGACCTGCACGGTCCGCAGCGACGCGACCACATCGCGGGGCGAGGTCGCGATCGAAGGGGTTTCCGAAGCGCGGGGCGCGCTCATCGCGGTCATCGGCGCGGAGCGAGCGCGCAGGCCGCCCGAGGAGCGGTGCGAGCGACGAGGGCGGCCGGGCCGTCATAATGCCCGCGCGGGCGGCCGCGGCCGCGCGGGCTTTATGAACGGCGCGCGCGGTCGAGGGGCGACCGCGATGAGCGCGAGGGCGGACTCACGGCCTGAGGAACGACGAGTCCGTCACTTGGCGCGGATGTACAGGATTCGGGGGCGCTCGCCGGGGGCGTACGACCAGCGACTTCCCTGAGTCGATTGAATTCGCAACCCGAGTGCCTGCGCCCGCTGGATCAGGGCAGCGTACGCCTCGCGAGCTAGCAGCGAGCTTCGATTTCCGAAGTCGATCACGTATGGGGAAACACCGGTGTCAACTACCGCGCGTACGGAGCTAAAGTCGGCCACCCTCAACGATAGCCTCGGGTCATCGAGCCGGATCAGGGCCGAGGTCCGGTCGGGGAACGTGAATTCGACTTCGCGAGAACCGACGCGGACTACGTCCGCCCCGGGGCGTGTTCGGAGAATTGCGAAGATGGCCATGTAGGTCACCGCAATCACAGTGGTGAAGATGATGACGAGAATCGCAAGTTGGTCGGGAGAGATCGTCCCGGCAACAATCCTGGGCACCCCCAGCGCCAGGAAGATGACGCCGATGATCACAACAATTGTAATCAGCTGAAACTGGACTCGACGCTTCCTGCGCTTGGGCGGCTCTTGAGCCATGTTCAATGCATGTTGCTCGAAAACCGCCTCGGTGCTTGCGCTCAGCGCGCTGGCGGAGTCACCGTCCATCCGTTGTCTGTGCCGAAACTACACTGCGGGACGTTGACACTTTCGGGGCACAGAGCGAGTCCCCGAGGCTTGATGTGGGACGCGCGCGTCCGAGGACCGACCGCGAGGAGCGCGCGGCTCAGATCGGGGACCCGCCTCACCTGCGGCCGGCATTACGCGAGGCAATCTCTACCGACCAATGAGCCGACGGAGCCGACTTACCACGGACTTCGACTTGTCGCGGTTGCCGCCACGAAGCCGGTAGGTGGGTCCGCCGGGGAGAGTGACACTCGCTGACCCGTCGCGGTACACGTTGATCACTTGCAGAGCCTTCATCGCCGGATCCGCGAGATTGTTCTCCCGCTTAGTAAATTTCCAATTCACTTTAATGGTCGGCCCGAAGCCACCAATGACCTCGGCCCGGAGGTCTCTGGCGAACTCGATGTCTCCCGCCCGAAGCGTAAGCGCGCGAAGATCCCCGGTTAAGAATCGGATGACCGCTTCGCCGTCCCCGAAAACGTTGACCTCTCCGGAGAAACCGCTGCCAGAGAGGTTCACTCCTAGAGCACGCGCTGCAACAAGGTCGTAGAACTGCAATCCTTTGGCCGCTTTCGAATCGGCAAACTTCGCTCGCTCTTCCGGCCCTAGCCGCGGGTGATTCAATCCCCAAAGGCCCGCGGGTGCGTCGCCGGGAAGGCACGTTAGTCGGCCTACATTCAGCGGCTTCTGCCAGTCGGTCGCTCCTGGGAGGAAGATCGCAAATCCCAACTGGACCACCGCATCAGGATCCCCGGCCGAGGGCACGAGACCGGAATCAAAGTATGCGTCAAGCAGCGGGAGATTCCAAGCACTGCTTCCGGCCCCGGTCATAGTAGCGATGCTTGACAGACCCGCACGGACGCGATAAGCGAAACGAGGGACCGTTTGTGCGAAACGAGAACGGGAGCGTCACTTGGGCGCGCGCGGTCGATGACACGACAGCGATGAGCGCGCGTGATGGCGGGGCCACTCGCGAGTCTCGGAGTCATGAAAGTCTCAAGGGCGTGGCGCGCCTTAACCACCCATGCAATCCCAGTTCCGGTCTCTCCACCCGTGGGGGATACTGTGGTTCCTTCTCCCTTCCGTCGTTGTGGTGGTTGGTCTGGCACTCGCCGTCTATGCCTTGACCTACGTGCCACCACCCTGCGGCTGTACTGCTGGGTTCGGATCGAGCGGGTGCACCCCGTGCCCCCCCGCCGTCCGACGCCGGCCCATTCCTGATTCTGGGCGGAGCCCTCCTCGCGTCGGGGCTCGCGTGGCTGTGGATCGTTCGAGCGAAACGCCGTGCGGCCGCGCGGGCTTTATGAACGGCGTGCGCGGTCGATGACCGACCGCGAGTAGTGCGAGAACCACCGCCCTGGCGGCCGCGGAGAGCGAGCGTTGCGGACTGTTACACGAAGGAGATAATGGGCCTCGATTTTCGGTCTCGCCAGATGCGTGACGGGACATTCCTTGCAATCGCGGCCGCCACTGTGGGCACGGCCTTCATCGCCTTGGCCTCACTCGAGATGGCGAATCCACCCATCCCCGCGATCAGGTCGTGCACGCAGCCGTGCCCTTGGCCACCACCGGTTCCCGCGAGCTACTTCGTTCTTCCGGTAGCTCTCTTGGCGCTTGGGTTGACCCTCGCGAGCCTTGGGGTATTCAATTTGGTTCGCTTCCGGACAGCTCGAACCGTTTGAGTCGACACGGGTGTCCCCGTTTCGGACGGAACGCGCGCCTCCGAAAATGGGACCGCGAGGAGCGCGCGAAGGTCGATGAAGCCGCCGCGACGTGGTGTCTTATGCCGGCTTCACCGCTTGGATTGTGAGTGATCGGGTACTCCACCGGCCCAAGGCCACTTCGTGCTCCGTAACTTGGAGCCCGTGCTCCCGCGCAGAAGCCACCAATAGGTTCGCAGACTCCATTGTGACCCCGGTTCCGGGGGCGATTTGGCGACGCCACAGGATCACCGGCTCGGGTCGTTCGGTCCGCGACCTGTGGATCGTCACGAAGAGCAAGAGGCGAGGGTCATCCCATCGAATCAAGAGCGATTTTCCTCGGAGCGTTGTTGCCGCAATCCCTGTACTGGTGAGCGAGAGGACGGTTTTCTCTCGAGTATGGAGTAGGAAGACCAGGAAGAGTCCCACAGCCGCCACGACGGGGATGTTGACGACGGCGGCCACGGCATAGGGGTTGTCCGGCCACCAGTTCGCCATTCCCCGGAGGAGGTATAGCATGCCGAGTAAACCGAAGACGCCGTAGAACAGCAACATCCCGACCACGAGCGGAATCAGGTAGCGCTCGCCCCAAACTCTCCGAATCTGAAGAGGAGTCGAGCCCTGAGGCGCTGGTGTCGCCGACATTGGGTGTCGAGAGCGTTACCGGTCGTTCACCCTTTCGGAACGTGGAGCGAGTCCCCGAGGCTTGATGTGCGACGCGCGGGTCCGAGGACACTACCGCGATGAGCGCGCGGGCTCGTCTCGAAAACGGCCCGACCGAAAGTGCCGGCGAGAAACTCGGTATAAGACGTCGAGCCATTCCCGGATGACAATGCCTCCACGAGAACGCCGAACTCGAAGGATCTGGGTCGATTCCGGACCCGCAGGCGGCGCTGATCCGGGTGGCCGCATCAGTGCGTTCGTTGCGGAGGACTGGGAGTATCAGTTGGGACCTCCGAGATTCCCCCCGCCGGGGACTCGGACGAGTCTTTCGATGACAGACATAATGGAGATGACCCTCCCGCCGCCTCCGCTGGCCATGAAGAGCTACATGGACGGTTTCGAGGGGTCAGATTTGGTCGGAGTCTATGCCGCCCTCGATGAGGCGGGAGAGGTAGCACAGGGGGACGAAGTCGAGGTCCTGGGCGACGGGCAAGTCTTCGGCGCGCTCGGAGGTCGCGGGAAAGTGTCAGCGCGGTATGCCGGAAAGAACTGGGCACCGGAGATGATGTTGAGGATTCGGGAGCTCGAGAAGCGATTCCCGCGCGTGGTCTACCGAACCGTCGCGTCGGCGCAGAATCGAGCCGGGCACTTGGTCAAGGCGATGAAAAGGGAATACACTGAGAAAAACGGCCGGCTCTGGTGGGGGGGGAGCGCCTTGAAGTGACTAGCCCGTGCGAGCGAGTCTCCATCGGCTGGATGTGGGACGCGCGCGTCCGATGACAGGACCGCGATGAGCGCGAACAGGACGTAACGGGCTTCGGCGCGAGGCTACGTCTGCGGGTAGATGACGTAGTGAACGGTGCCGTCGGGACAGACCGAACTGAATCCCGCCACTCTCCGGGGCTCGACCGGTTCTCTGGTGACAGTCAGGCCCCGAGAGTGGGCCGCTCGAAGGATTCCCTGAAGGGCCTCGGAACTCAGCCCGGTTGACGGGGCAGTACGAGTTCTCAACGGGTAGGGCGGACAGAGTGCGATTGTAGCAAAGTGGTTCTCCGGCGGAGCTGAAAGGGCAGGGGGCGGGCG
>Ga0335074_10009556_pt1 | contig 13545 bp, 13 predicted proteins | sample Lox_Sample_23_FD_206715 | JGI IMG/M metagenome (GOLD analysis project Ga0335074, IMG submission 206715) | Soil microbial communities from Loxahatchee National Wildlife Refuge, Florida, United States - Lox_Sample_2.3 | ecosystem: Environmental > Terrestrial > Soil > Wetlands | place: USA...
CCCCGGGCACGTGGATTTTGCGCGTCTGCAGATCGGCGCCCGCGCCAGCCAGCAGCTGTTCACGGCCCATCATCAGCGGCTGGTGCTGCGGCTCGAGGGTGTCTCCATCACCCCCGAGCTGCCGGGCTCCACTGCCGCGCCGCGCGACTCGCGCTCCGTGCAGGCGTTGCCGTCCGCGGGCATCGGCCGATACGCGGCCCTCGGCTTCGGCAACGTACTGGGCAGCCTGGATCGGCTGTGCTTCCTGGTCGGTGCGGTGCTGCTGCTGCAGGAGGGCGCGCGTCAGCGCGGCCCGCGAGCCTCACGCGCGTGGCTCACGGAGGCGGCGTACCTGCCCGCCGGCCTCGCGGTGGGCTACGGCCTCTCGATGATCCTCGCGCTGGCCGGCGGTCTCGCGCCGCGCGAGCGGCTGCTCGATGCCGCCGTCGGCTGGCTGGTCGCATTGCAGGCCGCGCAGCTGCTCGCGCGCTCGCGGGTGCGGGTGCGGCCGCTGGCCGTGGGGGCCGCGGCAGCGCTGCTGTGTCTGGCGGCAGTGGTGCTGCTTGCGCACGCTCGCTGGCCGGTGCTGCTGCTGGCCGGCGCCGGCATCTTCACGGGCAGCTATCTGACCGCTGCGGAGCCGCTGCAGAGCCGAGCGCTCGGCGGGCTGCTGCTGCCCGCGCTGTTCGGTCTGCTGGACGGCTTCGTGCTACCGGCCGAGGTCGTGCCGATGCAGCTGCCCCGCGGCGCGGTATTCAGGATGGCGGCCGGATTCGATCTCGGTGCCCTGCTGGCGGAGCTTCTGGCCCTGATTGCGCTCGCTGTCGCCGTGCGGGTGCTGCTGGCGTGGCCGCGCCGGCGGGCGGTTGCGGGCTCCCCGGCCTCATCGGGTCTCGCGACCGACCTGATGACCGCGGCGCTGAGCGCTGCGGGCCTGTTCTGGATGGTCAGCCGCCTGCACGGCTGAGGTGTGCCGCAACCGCGGGACGCCGTGGCTCAGCCACCCGTGGTGGCGTGCGGGGACAGCAGCGGCTGGGCGCTGGGACCCCAGTGGCCGTTCTGCGGTTCCTCCGCCCGGCAGGCGTCTCCGGCCGATTGAAACTGGCGGATGATTCCGCCGCTGTCGGTGATGAAGCGCGTGGTGCAGGTATGGGTCACCTGCTGCGCGGGAAGCGACTGCTGGGCGAGGCTGCGGAACTCTTCCGCGCCGGCGTTCGACCCGCCGACGGAATGCAGGTCCTGTGTTCCGGAAGTCTGCTCCGCGAAGTTCTGATGCGCCGGTTGCAGATTGGTGGTGCTGGCGCTGCTGCGCGTGTACTGCAGGATGAGCCCGCCGTTGGGGCCGAGGTAGCGGTTGTCCGGCTGGCCCCAGCGGCTCGTCAGATCCGAGGTCGGCTCCCCCACCCAGGTCTGCAGTGCTTCATCGTATCCCTTCTGCGTCGGTGCGCCGAGCGCCGCGCACCCGCACACCATCCCCGCGACGGCCAGCACCAAGCCTCGAAACGCAGCCGCTCGACAGCGTGACGTGCCCATGATGTCCCCCCTGCCCGGATGGCGATGCGCCTGATGCCGGGATTGTGCGCACAGTATAGTGCCGCGAAAGTCGCACGGTAACCGTCGGCCCGGACTGATCGAGTCCAGCGCACTGATCGAGTCCAGCGCACGCGGCGACACCGGCGCGGCGCAGCATCCGGCTCATGGAGCCCTTTGGACCGGCAGCAGCACCGCGCCGCGCGGGCCGAGGATGCGTCCGAGCGGTGCCGGTGGCGGCGGGGGCTTGCGCTGCAGCTCCCCGGCTGTCCTGCGCCCGCTCGTCCCGGAGTTGCTCGGCGGCTTATCCATGGCAACGCCATGGTGCCCAGCGCGGCAGTGGGTGGCAGCTGGCGCCGTCCGCACTTGCTGTCAGTCGTCGTCTCATTAGGTCGCGCTCCGATCGGCCGTTCGATTGGCCGGACCGGCCGATCGGATAGAATGCGCTAGTGACTGTTTTATCAGACAAAACCGCGGCGCGTGCGTTTCATGCCGGATCACCGGGCGCTCAGACGCTGCGCCTCGACGCTGCCCTGCCGCCCGCCTCGCGGCCATTGAGCGCTCAGGGAGCCGCGGGGCTGCATGCGCTGCTCGAGCAGGCGCTGGCGCGTGGGGAGGGTGTGCTCGGCGCGCACTGCATCCACGAGCTGTGGATGCGCGGCGAGATGGGCCTGGCGGTGGATGCGGCCCTCGCGCGGCTGTGGAAGCGGGCCGCCGCCAGCATTCCCGATTGGTTGCCGATGCGGCACTTCGAGACGCTGCCGCTGCTGTACGAAGTGACGGCGCGGTTTCGGCCCGGCACGCGCGGCGCGAGCAACGTCTACCTGGTGCTGCTCGACTATCGTGACAGCCGCCCCGAGCCGTACGGCTACTATGTGGGCGTCAGCCGCTACGCTCCGGAGCAGCGCTTCGATCAACACAAGGCCGGCATCCGCGCCGCCGGCAGCGTGCTGCGCCGGGGACTGGAAGTGCTCACCGGTCCGACGCAGCACCTGCAGCGCATCGGGCGCGCCGAGGCGCTGGACATCGAAGGCGCGCTGGCCGAGGCGCTGCGCGGCGCGGGGCTGTTCGTACAGGGGGGGCACTGAGATGAGCGCGCAGCTGCCGCCGCCGGCGATCGGCGGGCCGCCGCCGCCCGAAATCGGCGGGCGCCGCTGCGCCAACTGCGGCGCCGGACTGCTCGGCCGCTACTGCCACGAGTGCGGCCAGCCGGGTCACCTGCATCGCTCGCTGCTGCGCTTCGCGGAGGAGGCGCTGCATGGTCTGCTGCACTTCGACGCCAAGGGGCTGCGCACCCTGCCGTTGCTGGCGCTGCGGCCCGGTCTGCTCACCCGCCGCTACCTCGACGGGCAGCGCACGCGCTACGTCAGTCCGTTGCTGCTGTTCCTGTTCTGTATCTTTCTGGTGTTCTTCGTGGTCGAGTTCACCGCCGGCTCGGCGCCGAGCGCGCGCGTCAGTGCCGCGCAGCGCACGAGCGCCATGCAGGAACTCGACCGCAGCCTCGCGGCCGACGATGCCGCGGTCAGCCGCGCGACGAGCGCGCTCGCGCAGGCGCAGCGCAGCGGCGCCGGCCTCGACGATGCGCGCGCCAGCCTGGCGGCGGCGCGCAGCGAGCAGCGCATCGACCGGGCCGTACTGCAGACCGTACGCCTCGCCCTGCCCGCAGCGGACACCGGACAGGACGCAGCGGCTCGCTGGCTCGGCGCCCTGTCGAGCCTCAAGGTCGACACGGGTCACGCCTGGCTCGATGCGACGCTGCGACGCATTCTCGCCAATCCCTATCTGTTTCTCTTCCGGCTGCGCGAGGCGGCGGCGCGCCTCGCCTTCCTGCTGGTGCCGATCTCACTGCCGTTCTTGTCTCTGCTGTTTGCGCGCCGACGCGACGTGGTGGCCTATGACCACGTGGTGTTCTCGCTGTATTCGCTGTCCTTCATGTCGCTGCTGGTGATCCTGGTCACGCTGCTCGGCCGGGCCGGATTCGCGGGCCTTGCGACGCTGACCCTGCTCGCGGTCCCGCCCGCGCACATGTTCGCGCAGCTGCGCGGCACCTACTCGCTGTCGGCGCTCGCGGCGCTGTGGCGCACGCTGGCGCTGGTGGCGGTCGCCGGCACGACCTTTCTGCTGTTCCTGTGCGTCATCGCGGCCGTCGCGCTCTACTGAGGCGCCGCGTGAGGCGCCGCGGCGCTCAGCCGACGTGCGCGTGGTGCGAGCGCTTTGGGGGCGCGGCGGGTGGTGCGGCGCCGGGCAGCGCCGCGAGCTCGCGCGCGACCAGCCACCGGGTCACCGCGAGCAGCTGCGGGTAGCCTCCGGACGAGCTGACGCTGACGCGGTACTTGCCATCGATGATCATGGTCGGCGTGGAGTCGACCTGACAGGCGGCCACGAATTGATCGGCCTGGCGGATCTTGACGTCCACGCTGAAGGAGTTGGCGGTGGCGATGAAGGTCGCGGGCTTCACGCCGGTGGCCGCCGCGTAGAAGGCGGCGGCGTCGGCGATGGCGGGCGCGGGCAGCTTGATGCGATCGGTCCCATAGTCGACCACCGCGAGCTGGCCGGTCTTCCAGACCGCATCGAACATCGCATCGTGCAGGCGTGGCGTGATCAGGCCGAGCGCCTGCGCGGTCAGGAAGGCGCGCTGGAACATCGGCCAGTCCTCGGCGGGGCTGAAGGAGGCCGGCACGTAATCGAGCACCACATGGCGCGGCAGGTTCGCCGCGTACTGATCGAGCAGGGTGTGGAACTGATTGCAGGCCGGGCAGGCATAGGAGAATACCTCGGTCACTTCCACCATGCCCGGCGCAACCGTGAGCGGCTGCTGCGGCTGCACGGGGAAGTAATCCACGCCCTCGACCGGATCGGCGGCCAGGGCCATCGAGGCCGACAGCAGCAGCACCGCCCCCGTCACCAGCGCGGCCGTGCTCCTCTTCAATGCCATCACTCCGGCCATCACTCCGTCCGTCGCGCGCTGCCGCGCGTGTAGTGGGTCACCGCCCGGCACTTTACAATACCGCATGGACTTTCGCAGCGATAACACCGCCGGCTTCGCCCCCGAGATGCTCGCCGCGCTCGCGGCCGCCAACGATGGCGCGCGCACCTCCTACGGCGAGGATGCGCACACCCGCCGGGTGCAGACGCATCTGCGGGATCTGTTCGAGACCGACCTGACGGCGTACTTCGTGGCCACCGGGACCGCCGCCAACGCTCTCGGCCTGTCACTGCTCGCGCCACCGTGGGGCGTGATCTACTGTCACGAGGAGGCGCACATCGCGCTGGACGAATGCGGCGCGCCCGAGTTCTTCACCGGCGGCGCGCAGCTGCACGTCCTGCCCGGTGCGCACGGCCGGCTGTCGGCGCCGCAGCTCGCGGCACTGCTGCCCGACGGGCTCGGCGTGGTGCATCACGCGCAGCCCGCGGCGATCAGTCTCAGCCAGGCCACCGAGGCCGGTACCTGCTATCGCCCCTCCGACATCGCCGCCATCGCCGAGGTCGCGCATGAGCACGGGCTGCGCGTGCACGTGGACGGCGCGCGCTTCGCCAACGCCCTCGCCTTCCTCGAGGCGAGTCCCGCGGAACTCTCCTGGCGCGCCGGCGTGGATGTGCTGAGCTTCGGAGCGAGCAAGAACGGCGCGCTCGCCGCCGAGGCGGTGATCGTGTTCGACGCGGCGCTGGCCGCGACGCTCGGCTTCCGTCGCAAGCGCGGCGGACACCTGTTCTCGAAGATGCGTGTGCTGTCCGCGCAGCTGGATGCCTACCTCACCGACGGCCTGTGGTTGCGCCTCGCGCGCCACGCCAACGCGCTGGCCCAGCGGCTGGCCGCGGGTCTGGCCGCCATCGCCGGCGTACGGCTCGTGCATCCGGTGGAGGCGAATGAGCTCTTCGTCGAGCTGCCCGAGCGCGTGATCGGCGCGCTGCTCGCACAGGGCTTCCAGTTCTATCGCTGGCTGGACGAGCACAGCACGACGATTCGTCTGGTCACCGCGTTCAACACCCGTGAGGCCGATGTCGCCGCGCTGATCGAGGCCGTGCGACATCAGGTCGCGGCGGGCGCCCGCGGCTGACACGCGCGTACACGGCGGCAGTGAGCGCAGCCGCGCAAGCCTTCGACCGGTCGATGTCGCAGCCGATCACGCGCTTTGCGCCCAGTCCCACGGGGCTGCTGCACCTCGGACATGCGTTCGCGGCCCTGACGGCGTTCGCCGCCGCCTGTCCCGGCGGCTTCGTGCTGCGCATCGAGGATCTGGACCGGGGACGATGCCGGCCCGAATTCGCAACGGCGATCCGCGAGGATCTGGCCTGGCTCGGTGTGAGCTGGCGCGAGCCGGTGCTGCATCAGTCGACGCGCGGCGACGCCTATCGGGCCGCGCTCGCCCTCCTCGAGCAGCGAGGGGTGATCTATCCCTGCTTCTGCACGCGCGCACAGATCGCCGCAGAAATCGCCCACGCCGCCGAAGCGCCGCATGCCGCCGAGGCGCTGCCCGCCGCCGAGGCGCCGCCCGCTGCCGGCAACCCCCCGACGGGCAGCCTCTACCCCGGCACCTGCCGCGCCATGAGCGCGGCCGAGCGGCGGCTACGCCTCTCGCGGGGAGAGGCCTTTGCCCTGCGGCTGGATGCCGCCCGGGCGGCTGCCCAGATCCCGCCCTCCGAGCTGCAGTTCACCGAGTGTGGCACGGATCATCACGGACCGACCGGTCGACTCGCCGTGGACCCACGGCTGCTGGGCGATATCGTCATCGCGCGCAAGGATCTGCCGGCGGCGTATCACCTCGCGGTCGTGGTCGACGACGCCTTTCAGGGCATCACGCTGGTCACGCGCGCAGAGGATTTGTTCGCCGCGACGCACGTGCAGCGGCTGCTGCAGGCGCTGCTCGGGTTGCCCGCGCCGCGCTATGCACATCATCGGCTGATCCTGGACGCCGACGGGCGCAAGCTCTCCAAGCGCGATCAGGCCCCGACGCTGCGCAGCCTGCGGGCGCAGGGGCTCACGCCGGCGCAGCTGCAGCGCCAGCTCGGATTTACCGGCGCGCGCGCCGCGTCTAGGTCCTGAAGGTCCTGAAGGTCCTGAAGGTCCTGAAGGTCCTGAAGGTCCGCACGTCGCGCCCTCAGGTCCAGTCGCCACCGCCGCCCAGGTCGCCGCCGCCGAGATCACCCCCACCGAGATCGCCCCCGCCCGGATCCCCCCCGCCGCCGCTGCCGTCGTCCCACGAGCCGTTGCCGGTGAGCCCGAAGTCCGGGCCGCCCATATCGGCGTTCGGAGCCCCGACTGCGGCGTCGGATAGTGGAGCCGCGCCCGCCCCGGGCAGCAGCGAACCGCCGCCGCCGCCGAGCGCGTGCTGCACCAGCTCCTCGCCCGCAGCCACGCCGGCCCCCACGGCCAGTCCGGTCGCAAGGTTGCCCATGAGCCCGGAGCCGCCACCCATCATCGTGGGCATGCCCGAGGCTCCGTACGGTCCGACGTTGGGATATGGGCCGTAGGGGTTGTTAGGGCCGGGGTAAACCCCCGGCTGGCCATAGGGGGCGCCGTAGCGCGCGAGCGCGGCGCTGCGCCGGCGCACCAGCGCGTAGATCAGCGCCGCAACACCGACCAGCAGGACCACGCCGCCCCAGGAGATTCCGCGATGCGCAGGTACCCCGTACGCGCGTCCGGACGCCAGCTGTTGCTGCAGCGAGGCCACCGAGGCGGCGGTGGCAAATGGCAGGCCGGGGCTGAGGCTCTGGGCGGTGCTCAGCTCCGCGCGGGCGCGGGCAAAGTCGCCCGAGCGCGCGTACACCTCGGCCGCGACCCAATGCGCCTTGCCGTTGGCGGGGTAATCACGCAGCACCTGCTCGATCATCGCGCGCGCCTCGGCGAGGTTGCCGGCGCGCGCGACCGCGTAGATCTGCTGGGAGCTCGGGTCGGCGTGGGCCACGGCAGCCGCACCCGGCAGCGCCTGCGCGTGCGCGGCGCCGCTGTGCGCCAATGCGCCGGCGGCCACCAGCAGTGCGCAACCCAGGAGCACGGGCAACAGGGATCTTTTGAGCATCGAAATCTCCACAGGAGGGCCCTGTCCCCAAGCTGGGGACCGAGGCATGCGAATCAACCCTTACGACTGCAATTAGGCAGCGCCCGACCCGGTGAGTTCCGCAACGCCGCAACGCCGCAACGCGGCCGCCACGTAGGCCTGTGCGGCGCCGCACGCCTGCACCAGGGAGTCCCCGGCGGCCAGATGTGCGGCAATGGCGCTCGAGGCGCTGCAGCCGGTGCCGCGCCGCTGCGCCGGCACGCGCGCGACCTGCAGCCCGATCGGCTGCGCACTCGCGGTGCTGCCCGCGACGGCGGCATCCGTGGCCATGAGCAGTCGATCGACGACCACGCCGTCGGCCGCCGAAGTCGCGTGGCCGCCCTTGAGCAGCACCGCCGCGGGCCCCAGGGCCAGCAGCGCCCGCAGCTGCGCCAGCTGCCCCGCCTGCGTCGTCGCGACCGGCTCGCCCAGCAGTACCGCGGCCTCGGGCAGGTTCGGCGTGAGCAGCGTCACCCGCGGCGCGAGCAGGGTGCGCAGCAGCGCCACCCCGGCGGGCTCGAGCAACGCGCCGCCGGAGCTTGCGGCGAGCACCGGATCCAGCACACTGGGGATCGCGCTGCGGGGCGGTAGCGCCTCGGCGACCGCCTCCACCGTCGCAGCGCTCGCCAGCATACCGATCTTGATGGCTCCGATACCGCCGCCCTCGAGCGCAGCGGCGATCTGCGCGCGCACCAGCGCCGCTGGTACGACATGGATGGCGTGCAGCCGCACATCGGTCTGCACCGTCACGGCCGTCACCGCGCAGCGCGCGGGCGTGCCCAGCTCGGTGAGCGTCTCGACGTCGCGGGTCACGCCCGCTCCGCCGCTGCAGTCGGTGGCGGCGATCACCAGCACGGCCTGTCGCATGCGAGGCCCCGCTATCAACCGCTCGGGCCCGGGCCGTGGGCCGCCGCGCCGAGCCAGGCGTGCATGCGCTGCTCGGGCTCGGGGTGGCGCACGATGTCGGTCACCACGGCCGCGCAATCGGCGCCGGCGGCCAGAACGCCGGGCAAGCGCTCGAGGGTCAGCCCACCGATGGCGACCAGCGGGAGGGTGCCCACATGACGCTTCCACTCGCCGATGCGCGCCAGCCCCTGAGGTGCCCACGGCATCTGCTTCAGCAGCGTCGGATAGATCGGTCCCAGGGCGATGTAGTCGGGATGCGTGCCCAGGGCACGATCCAGCTCGGCGTGATCGTGCGTGCTGACGCCCAGGCGCACGCCGGCGCGCCGCAGCGCCGGCAGGTCGGCGCCGTCGAGGTCCCCCTGGCCCAGGTGCACGAAGTCGCCGCCCTCCTCGAGCGCCAGGCGCCAGTGGTCGTTGACCACCAGCTGTGCCCCGGCGGCGCGGCACACGGCCTGCGCCGTGCGCATCTCGCCGCGCAGCCGCTCGGGCGGCTGATCCTTGATGCGCAGCTGTATCAATCGCACGCCGAGCGGCACGAGCCGCGCGACCCAGGCGGCGCTGTCGACGATCGGATAGACGCGCGCCAGCGGCATCGAAGCTCAGGCGAGGAACGCCTGGCCGACCACGGGCGTCGAGGGCGCGGCCATGTCGCGCGCCGGAATCGGCCCGGCGAGGTACGCCGCGCGTCCGGCCGAGACGGCCTGAGCGAAGGCGCGCGCCATCGCTACCGGATCGCGCGCCTGAGCGACGGCGGTGTTGATCAGCACCGCATCGTAGCCGAGCTCCAGCGCCGCGGCGGCGTGCGAGGGCGTGCCGAGGCCGGCATCGATGATCAGCGGCACCTCGGGAAAATGCGCGCGCAGCGCGCGCAGCCCGAAGACGTTGTTCAGGCCGCGTCCGGAGCCGATGGGCGCGGCCCAGGGCATGAGCACGCGGCAGCCCGCCTGCAGCAGCCGCTCGGCGACCACCAGATCCTCCGTACAATACGGCAGCACCTGGAAGTCCTCGCGCACCAGCAGGCGCGCGGCCTCGACCAGCCCGAACACGTCCGGCTGCAGCGTGTCCTCTTCGCCGATCACCTCGAGCTTGATCCAGCGCGTCTCGAACAGCTCGCGCGCCATGTGCGCCGTGGTCAGCGCCTCCTTCACCGAGTGGCAGCCGGCCGTGTTGGGCAGCACCGGGATCCCGAAGCCACGCACCAGCGACCAGAATCCCTGACCGGCGCGCTCGGCGCTCGCCTCGCGTCGCAGGGCGACGGTCACGACCGCGGCCTGCGCGGCACGCACCGATTGCTCGAGGATCGCCGGGGAGGGATAGCGTGCCGTTCCCAGCAGCAACCGTGAGGGCAGCTCCAGGTCGTACACACGCAGCGTGTCCGATGGCGTCGGCGTCGGAGCCGGCGCCGGCGTTGACGTTGACGTCGGCGTTGACGTTGACGTTGACGTCGGCGTTGACGTTGACGTCGGCGGCGCTGGCGCTGACATCGTCGGCTAGCCGCCCTGCATCGGTGCGAGCACCTCGATACGGTCCCCTTCGCGCACCCACACGGCGGCGCGCGAGCACGCGGGCACGAACTCGCCGTTCACTGCGGTGGCGACCTGCAGGTGCCCGTAGCCGAGCTGTTCGAGCACCGCGGCGAGGCTCGGGCTGAGGCCGTGGGCCGACGCCGGGGCGGCCTCATGCAGCTCACGCCAGGCGCCGTTCAGCCTGATCCTCATGCATGAGCTCCGGGTGGAGGCGGCCGTGCAGCAGCGCGTCGGCCGCGTAGCGCGCCAGCGCCGGTGCGAGCAGGAAGCCGTGACGGTACAGTCCGTTGACGTGCAGCACGCCGCCGGCGCGGCGAAGCTGCGGCAGATTGTCGGGAAACGCCGGTCGCACCTGTGCGCCGAGCTCGAGGATGCGCGCCGCGCCGAAGGCCGGATGCAGCGCGTAGGCGGCGCTGAGCAGCTCGAGCGCCGAGCGTGCGGTCACGGCGCCGGCGTCGTCGCTCTCGATCGAGGTGGCGCCCACCATGTAGATGCCCTGCCCGCGCGGCACGATGTACACCGGCAGGCGCGGATGCAGCAGCCGCACCGGGCGGCGCAGCTGCAGCTCGCTGGATTGCAGCAGCAGCATCTCGCCGCGCACGCCGCGCAGCTGTGGCAACGCCGTGCGCGCCGCGAGGCCACGGCAGTCGAGCACCGCCCGGCCGGGCCGCACGCCGGGCTCGCACCCGTCGGCATCGACACCGCAGCGCAGCTCCCCGCCCAATGCCGCGAGCCGCTCCGACAGAAACGCCAGCGCGCGCCGCGGATCCAGGTGCGCCTCCTCGGGCAGGTACAGCGCGCGCTCGAAGCGTTCCGCGAGCTGCGGTTCGAGCGCGCCGATCTCGGCGCGCTCGAGTCGGCGATAGTGCCGCGTGGCGTGCGCGAAGCGCTCGAGCTCGGCGTGATCGCGCGCGGCCGCCACCACCAGCGTGCCCTCGCTGCGCAGCTGCGGATAGTGGGTGCGCCACCACGCCAGGCCTTCCAGTCCGAGTTGCGCAATCAGCGGCTCGCCGGCGTCGGCGAGCTCGCACCACGGCGCCAGCATCCCGCCCGCGCACCATGAGCAGCCCTGCGAGCCGCTGGGCGCTGCGCCGCGCTCGAGCAGCCGCACGGGCACACCGCGGCCGGCGAGCTCGACGCCGCAGCACAGCCCGGCGATGCCGCCGCCGAGGATGGTTACCTGCACGGGTGTGCGCTCATCGTGCGCGCCGCGCCTCAATCGGCGTCGCTCCCCGTGGCCGGCACGTACAGCTCGCCGCCCGCGCGGAAGCGCTGCGCCATCTCGCGCATGCCCGCATCGCGTTCCTGCTCACGCTGCGCGCGCGCCGTGGCGGCCAGCTCGTGCGAGATCTTCATCGAGCAGAATTTCGGCCCGCACAGCGAGCAGAAGTGCGCGAGCTTGTGCGCTTCCCGCGGCATGGTCTGGTCGTGGAACGAGCGCGCCGTATCCGGATCGAGCGACAGGTTGAACTGGTCCGCCCAGCGAAAATCGAAGCGCGCGCGGGACAGGGCGTCGTCGCGCGCGCGCGCCGTCGGATGCCCCTTGGCCAGATCGGCCGCGTGCGCGGCGATCTTGTAGGCGATGACCCCGGCCTTGACGTCGTCGCGGTCGGGCAGCCCCAGATGCTCCTTGGGGGTGACATAGCACAGCATCGCAGTTCCGAACCAGCCGATCATGGCCGCGCCGATCGCCGAGGTGATGTGATCGTAGCCGGGAGCGATGTCGGTGGTGAGCGGCCCGAGCGTGTAGAACGGCGCCTCGTGGCAGGCGCTGAGCTGGCGGTCCATGTTCTCCTTGATCTTGTGCATCGGCACGTGACCGGGACCCTCGATCATCACCTGGCAGTCGTGCCGCCAGGCGATGCGCGTGAGCTCCCCGAGCGTCTCGAGCTCGGCGAACTGCGCCGCATCGTTGGCGTCGGCGATCGAGCCGGGCCGCAGCCCGTCGCCGAGCGAGAAGCTCACGTCGTAGGCGCGACAGATTTCGCAGATCTGCTCGAAGCGCTCGTACAGAAAGCTCTCGCGATGGTGCGCCAGGCACCACTTCGCCATGATCGAGCCGCCGCGCGAGACGATGCCGGTGACACGGCCGGCGGTCAGCGGCACGTAGGCGAGCCGTACGCCCGCATGAATGGTGAAGTAGTCGACGCCCTGCTCGGCCTGCTCGATCAGCGTGTCGCGGAACACCTCCCAGCTGAGCTCCTCGGCGATGCCGCCGACCTTCTCGAGCGCCTGATAGATCGGCACGGTACCGATCGGCACCGGCGCGTTGCGCACGATCCACTCGCGGATGTCGTGGATATCGTGTCCGGTGGACAGATCCATCACCGTGTCGGCTCCCCAGCGGATCGCCCACACCAGCTTGTCGACCTCCTGCGCCATCGAGGAGCTGACCGCGGAGTTGCCGATGTTGGCGTTGATCTTCACGAGGAAGTTGCGCCCGATGATCATCGGCTCGCTCTCGGGGTGATTGATGTTCGCCGGGATGATGGCGCGGCCCGCCGCCACCTCATCGCGCACGAATTCGGGAGTGACGAGCTCTGGCAGATGCGCTCCCCAGCTCTGCCCGTCGCGCGCGCCGGCCGCGCGCTGCAGCTCGCGTCCGCAGTTCTCGCGGATGGCGATGAATTCCATCTCCGGGGTGATGATCCCCGCACGGGCGTAGGCCAGCTGTGTGACCGCGCCGCCGGCGCGCGCGCGGCGCACGGCCCGGCCCGGGTAACGCTCGGTGTCGCCGCGCGCCTCGATCCACGGCTCGCGCACGCGCGGCAGGCCGCGCTCGATGTCGATGCGCGCCTCGGGATCGGTGTACGGACCGGAAGAGTCGTAGACACTCAGCGGCGGCTCGTGCGCCGTGGGATGCAGCTCGATCTGCCGCATCGGCACGCGCACCTCCGGGTACAGGGTGCCCGACTGATGGATCTTGCGCGACGCGGGGAGCGGCTCGGTCGCAACGGCCAGGGCAACGGCGTTCATGGGTCCCTCCTGCGGGCGGTGCACGTGCTGTTCGCTGCCGCTGTCGAAGGAAGTCCCCGGGAGTGAACTTTCCTACGCCAGCATCAACTGGATCAGGTTCGAAGGGTCGTCATGCTGCGCAGTGCGCCCAATGACCTCTCAGTCCCTCGGCGGGACTCCCCTAGTCTGCGCGCAACTTAGCTCACTGATCCTGCGACGTCAATCATGCGCCGGGGCGCATGCGTGGCGCGGCTCGCGCAGCGCATCGGCGCGCAGCGGCGCGCGCATTCCTACACGCACCCTACTGCCGAACAAACCACCGGCCCGGATCCTGCCCCATCATGCTATCGCCTAACAAACAATGACAAACTATCAAACAATGCTATGATGGGAAGTGTCTTCCCCATAACAACACGTTGCACGTTCACCAATAAGCCTGCATAAAGGAAATGCCGATGGCGCGAGCCCGAAAGAAGAAAGCACGCAAGAGAATCCTGTGGAGTGCCGCCGACGTCCGGTACCTGCGCAAGTCAGCCGGTCGCCAGGCGGTGGCTCAGATCGCGCGACAGCTGCATCGCTCCGAAGCCGCGGTCCGCTACAAGGCCACGATG
>Ga0335074_10009557_pt1 | contig 13545 bp, 12 predicted proteins | sample Lox_Sample_23_FD_206715 | JGI IMG/M metagenome (GOLD analysis project Ga0335074, IMG submission 206715) | Soil microbial communities from Loxahatchee National Wildlife Refuge, Florida, United States - Lox_Sample_2.3 | ecosystem: Environmental > Terrestrial > Soil > Wetlands | place: USA...
CCGTGAGGTACATAAATGTTTTTGTAGAGAACAACCCCGAATACGTCGCTTACTACGAACGAAGCATCTGTCCGGATGAATCGGTCACAGCAACTATCATCTGCAACGCGCCTGGCATTCACGTCGAGCGGACGGCCTCGCACTTTGTGCGATGGACGCGACCGCGATCAGGGCATCCCGACATTCTGGGCATTGGCGACTTGCCCGAGCTCTTGGCGACCACTGCATTCTTTGCAAGGAAGTTCGACCCGGCCATCGACTCGGACATCCTGGACCGGCTGGACGAACTCAGCCAGTGATTCGCCTTGCGGCGAGGGTACGGGGAGCCTTACCCAATCGCACGCCGGATGGCACTCGCAACTCTGACCTGCTGCTCCTCGGTAATCTGCGGGTACAACGGCAGCGACAACAGCTGCTCCGCCGCTGCCTCGGCAACCGGGAAGTCGCCCTTCCCGTAACCGAAGTCCCGGAATGCCGGCTGCAGGTGAACGGGCACCGGGTAGTGGATCCCGGCCTCGATTTTCTCCTCCCGTAGACGGTCCAACACCGCATCCCGGTCCGGCACCCTGATCGCGTACAAGTGCCACACGTGATCATTGCCCGGAGCCGCCGACGGAAGGATGACACCGGGCAGGTCGGCCAGTAGGTCCGCGTACCGCGCCGCCGCCAGCCGTCGCGCTTGATTGCCAGCAGCGAGCCTGCGAAGCTTGGCACGTAGTACGACTGCTTGGAATGCGTCCAGCCGGGAGTTGAATCCGATTGCGATGTGCTCGTACCGGCGTTCCGCGCCGTGATCCCCGAGCAGCCGCACCCGGCGGGCGAGCTCGGCCGATTCGGTGAGCACAGCGCCGGCGTCGCCGTAGGCGCCCAAGTTCTTGCCCGGATAGAAGCTAACTCCGGCCAGCAGGCCGAACGAGCCAGGCGGCTTACCGTCTTGGGTCGCGCCATGGGCCTGGGCTGCATCCTCGAGCACGACTGCCCCGTGCCGCGCCGCCACGGCCGCGACGGCAGTCATCGGCGCAAGCTGGCCGAACAGGTGGACGGGAAGTATGACATCCGTCTCGTCGCTGACGACCGATTCCAGGGCTCGGGGGTCGAGCAGGAGGTGCTCGGGATCTACGTCGGCGAAGGCCGGCCGAGCGCCGGCCCGCACGACGGCCTCCGCGGTGGCAACAAACGTATTGGCCGGCATGACGACCTCGGCTCCGGCTGGAACCCCGGACGCGCGCAGGGCCAATTCAACAGCGTCGGTACCGTTTGCCACGCCGACGCAGTGCGCCACGCCGACAAACGCGGCGTACTCACGCTCGAAAGCCTGCGTCACCTCACCCTTGATGAAGGCAGCGCTAGCCATGAGGCCATCAAGTCCGGCCTTGATCTCAGCCGCCACCTCCGCATGCGCAGCTCGCAAGTCGACCAGCGGTATTGCGGTGGTGGTGCTGGCGCGGTTACTCACGTCCGCCCTGTTGCTTGGTATCGGTTGCCGCGATGGCTCGAGCAAAACGATACTAATGCAGCCGACCGGCCCCGCAGACGCGGGGAATGTCAGCCAGGCTCACTACCGCCTAGAGTGCATTTCTTAGCGGATGGTCCGGCCAAAGGAGGGTGGGCAGTGCAGGACGCCAGGGCCGAGGCCTCGGCAGACGTGGACGAGCGGGCGAGCCTCGGACCGGGTACGCGCGTATGGCACCTCGCTCAGATCCGCGAGCACGCCCAGCTGGGTAGGGGCTGCGTCGTCGGCAGGGGCGCCTACGTCGGGCCTGGCGTCGTGATCGGCGACAACGTCAAACTGCAGAACTATGCGCTGGTGTACGAGCCCGCACGACTGGAGGACGCCGTCTTCATCGGCCCGGCGGCCGTGCTTACGAACGACAGGTACCCGCGCTCAACTGACGTGGCCGGGCGGCTGAAGCAGCCGGCGGACTGGGACGCCTATGGCGTAGTGGTGCGTACGGGGGCGTCGGTCGGTGCGCGAGCGGTCATTGTGGCAGGCGTGGAGATCGGCCGCTGGGCTATGGTGGCGGCTGGTGCTGTGGTGACGCGCGACGTGCCTGAGTTCGCACTCGTCGCCGGGGTACCGGCGAGACCGATCGGGTGGGTTGGACGCGCCGGTGTATCGCTGTCACCAGACGGTGACTCCCGGTGGCGATGCCCGGAGACCGGCGAACTGTACACCGAGGTTGACGGTCTCCTGCAGATGACCGGCCGAAATGACCAAGATTTAGCTCCGCTAGCGTCTCGCGCCGGAGATTTCCTTCCGGTTGATCTTCGGCGGTAACTCACCGGCGGACCTGGCCCACGTTGCTGCCTCCTGCTCGCTGCCCACGCTCGCAAACAGGCCTAGCTCACGCACCGGCGGCACATACGGAACTTCGCGTATAGAATCCACCAATGCGGATGTAAACCTACGGGCCCGGCGGCACGTCTACGTCCAAGGGCCGGGGCGGTGCTTTCGTGCCGCAGCCGATGAGTTTAAGCAGGCAGCGACGCGAGACCACGCGGCGTGCGGCAGGGACCGCTGCCAGAGCAACCGGCGCTGGGCTCGGTGGTGGCTCGCAGTTCGTCCGCGTCAGTTCGGCGGCATGCAACCCGCGGCAGGAGGGAAATGAATCTTCAGTCCGATGCCGGTCGCCTGAGCCGACCGATCGGAATCGCCGTGGTCGGCGCGGGCTACTGGGGACCGAACCTGGTGCGGAACTTCGGTGCCTCGCCTCATTACCGCCTCTGCTGGCTCTGCGACCTTGACAAATCCCGCGCAGCCAAAGTCCTCGGCCCCTACTCGACTGTCGGCGCGACCGATGATCTCAACTTCGTGCTGGCCGACGACCGCGTTGATGCGGTCGCAATCGCGACTCCGGCTGCTACTCATTTCGAGCTGGCGCTCGCCGCCATGCAGGCCGGTAAGCACGTGCTCGTCGAGAAGCCGCTTGCGGCCACGTACTCGGACGGCCTCCGCCTGGTCGAGGAGGCGGACACGGCCGGACTGGTCCTGATGTGCGACCACACCTTCTGCTACACACCGGCAGTTCTCAAGATCCAAGAACTGGTGCACTCAGGTGAGATCGGAGACCTCCATTTTTTCGACTCCGTTCGGATCAACCTGGGTCTGGTGCAGCCAGATATTGACGTGCTGTGGGACCTGGCCCCGCACGACATCTCGATCCTGGAGTCGATCCTCCCGCCCGAGGTCGAGCCCATTTCGGTCGCAGTCCAGGCGGCCGACCCAATCGGCACCGGACGATCGTGCGTGGCGTTCGTGACCTTGCGGCTGACCGGAGGCGCGATCGCTCATTTTCACGTGAACTGGCTGTCGCCCACCAAGGTCCGCACAACCATGATCGGCGGATCCAAGCGCACGCTGCTGTGGGACGACCTCAACCCGCTGCAGCGGGTGACGGTGTTCGATCGGGGTGTCGAACTGGCGCCCGCACAGGAGGCCGGGACGCAGGAGCGGCAGAAGGCATTCGTCTCGTACCGGTCGGGTGACCTGGTGTCCCCCGCGCTCTCCGAGCGTGAGGCGCTAGCCAGCGTGGTCGAGGAGTTCGCCGACTGCATATTCACTGGACGACCGTCGCTCACCGACGGCCGCTCTGGCCTGCGTGTCCTTGACATCCTCGAGGCCGCATCACGCAGCGTCGCCCTGAACGGCGTTCCGGTACCGCTGCGAGGCACACAGCCGACCAGCGCCGTTGAAGCGGGCGGCGAGCTAGTTGGCCAGGGAACGTTGTGAGCAGGGTTGATGTCGTCATCCCCTGCTACAACTACGGCCGGTTCCTCACCGAGTGCGTGACTAGCACCCTGCAGGACCAGCGTGGCACAGATGTCCGCGTGCTCATAATCGACGATGCGTCTCAGGACGACAGCGCTGAGATCGCTCAAAAGCTCGCGGCCGCTGACAGCAGGGTGGAGGTCGTCGTTCATCCGACCAACCGTGGCCACATCGCGACCTTCAACGAGGGTCTGTTCGAGTGGGCCGACGGGGATTACTGCGTGCTGTTGTCCGCCGACGACAAGCTGACGGCGGGTGCACTGGGCCGCGCGGCGGCCTTGATGGACGAGCATCCCAATGTCGGTTTCGTCTACGGGCACGCAGTCCCGATCCGTCCAGGAAGGCTGCATCCCTCAGCCCGTACGAAGGCGTGGGGATCGACGATCTGGCCTGGCCACTCGTGGGCTACACGAAGGTTCCAGGTAGCGGACGGTTGCATGTCATCTCCCGAAGTCGTCGTCCGGACTTCGGTTCAGCATCAGGTTGGCAGGTATGACAGTCGCTTGCCGCACACTTCGGACATCGAGATGTGGATGCGTCTGGCGCTCTCTGCCGACGTCGGGTATATCCGTGCGGACCAGGCCTACTACCGGCTGCATGACAGCAACATGTCGAACGCCTACGCGGCCGCCCTACCCAGCCTGCAGGAGCGGCGCAGAGCCTTTGAGGTGCTCCTGGAACATGCGGGAGACCGGCTGGCGAACGCCGCGCAGCTGTCCGACACTGTGCACAGGCAGCTGGCCCGGCAGGCGTTGTCGGCCGTAGCCCGTGCATATGACTCCGGTCGCACCAGTCAGGTGCCGGTTGAAGAGCTAATCGAATTTGCGTTCGACTGCTGGCCAGCCGCCGGCAGACTCAACTCCTACCGCGGTCTGCAACTGCGCCGCCGGATCGGGCCCACCCTCACGCCGTATCTCCGGCTGCTGAACCTATATGCTCCGGTTCGCCGGGTGAAGGAATGCATGGCGTTGGTGCACTGGAGACTGCTCGGGGTCTGAACGCCATGTCCATTGAGGAGCAGTATTTGACAGCGGGAACGCGTTGCCTGGTGACCGGCGGCGCTGGAACGATCGGGTCGACGATCGTCGACCAGCTGGTCGGCGCAGGGGCCGACGAGATAATCGTGCTGGACAATCTCGTCCGTGGCCGCCGGGAGAACCTCGCCCAGGCGCTGGCCTCGGGCCGAGCCCGCCTGGAAGTGGGAGACATCCGCGACCGCGAGCTGGTCCGGCAGCTGATGACGGGGATCGACCTGGTGTTCCACCAGGCGGCGATCCGGATCACCCAGTGCGCGTCTGAGCCGCGCCTCGCGCTGGAAGTCCTCGTCGATGGTACGTACGAAGTCGTTGAGGCGGCCGCCGACGCTGGCGTCCGCAAAGTTGTGGCCGCGTCATCGGCATCCGTGTACGGTCTCGCAGACCACTTCCCGACGCCAGAGCGGCAGCACCCGTACAACAACGACACGCTTTACGGTGCCGCGAAGACCTTCAACGAGGGGCTGCTGCGCAGCTTCCACAGCATGCGCGGGCTTGATTACGTGGCACTCCGCTACTTCAACGTATACGGCCCCCGGATGGACATTACCGGTCTCTATACCGAGGTCCTCATCCGGTGGATGGAACGGATCGAGGCCGGCCGGCCGCCGCTGATTCTTGGCGACGGCGAGCAGACGATGGACTTTGTCTACACGGAGGACATCGCCAGGGCTAACCTGCTCGCCGCGTCGAGCGACGCCACCGACGAGGTCTTCAACATTGCCAGTGGCACGGAGACTAGCCTGATAGACCTCGCCGCTGCGCTGCAGCGGGCCATGGGCAGCAACCTCCCGCTGGAGTTCGGGCCGCCGCGGGGCGTTAACGGCGTCTCCAGGCGTCTGGCCGACACCTCGTCTGCGACGCGCCGACTCGGCTGGAAGGCCGACATCGGCTTGGAGGAAGGACTCGCCCGCCTCGTCGCGTGGTGGCGATGCCAGAAATGATCCCGGTGGCCCGCCCACTCCTCGGACCGGAGGAAGCGGAGGCAGCGGCAGCGGTTATCAGTTCCGGCTGGGTGGCCCAGGGCCCGCGGGTTGCAGAGTTCGAGACTGCTTTTGCGGCTGCAACTTCCACCGGGCATGCGGTCGCCCTTTCTTCGTGCACCGCTGCCCTGCACCTGGCGATGATTGCAGCAGGCGTGCAGGCCGGCGACGAGGTTATCGTTCCGTCGATGTCGTTCATCGCTACTGCGAACGCAGCTCGATATGTGGGTGCGCGGCCTGTATTTGGCGATGTGGACCCGGATACTTTGAACCTCACGCCCGGTACCGTTCAGCCGCTGCTCAGCGAGCGTACCCGCGCGGTGATCCTGGTGGACCAAGCCGGCGTCCCGGCAGACGTCGACGCTATGCGGGCACTCTGCGATCCGCGCGGCATCACTGTCGTGGAGGACGCTGCGTGCGCGTTGGGGTCGACCTATCGCGGCTGCCCGGCGGGCGCCAGGGCCGCTATCGCGACGTTTTCTTTCCACCCTCGTAAGCTGCTCACCACGGGCGAGGGCGGCATGATTACCACGCCCGACCCGGAGCTGGCGGCAAGGCTGCGCCGGCTGCGCGAGCATGGGATGGACGTGAGCGCCGCGGCCAGGCACCTGGAACGCCAGCCAGTTCTCGAGCAGTACACCGAGCTCGGCTACAACTACCGGATGACAGACATCCAGGCCGCCATCGGACTGGTTCAGCTAGGACGGATTGGCGGCGTCGTCAACCGGCGACGGCGGCTAGCGCAGCGCTACCAGCGACTGCTCGGCCAGATTCCGGGACTGCGGGCTATTGCGGACCCTGGTTACGGCACCACGAACTTCCAGTCGTTCTGGGTCGCTCTGCCGCCGGAGTTCCCGGTGACGAGAAACGAGCTGCTGCGTCTGCTGGCGGATGCCGGGATCTCGGCGCGGCGCGGGATTATGGCCGCCCACATGGAGCCGGCCTATGCCGACCTGGCGGGCGGCGCGAAATTGCCGGTGACCGAACGGATGACCGCCGCAAGCCTTATCTTGCCGCTTTTCCATGAGTTCACCGAGGACGAGCAGGACCGGGTGATCGGTGTGATCGCGAGCGCCTGCGCGTCGCGCCGTTGACGGCCGGGACGGAAGTGGAGGATCGGGCTCCGCTATGAGGACGGAATCGCTTCGTCACGCTGTGAGTCAGTCCCTGCCGGCTCGCCTCGCTTACCAGGGCGCAATCAGGGGACGGCTGCGCGTCGATCGTTCGGTCCTGGCCGCTCGCCACACTGCCGCGTCGCGAAACGGCGAAGCTCGGCGTGGCCGTATTCTGGCCTATCACTCGATCGGCACGCCTCAGTGGGGTGTCAACGACGTGCGCCCTGCCGATTTCCAACGGCACCTGGAGATTGCCGCAGACGACGGCTGGACCTTCGCCACCCCGGCGGAAGTGATCGCCGAACCCGATAAGCCGCAGCTTGCGTTGACCTTCGATGACGGGCTGACCAGCGTGCTAACCAATGCGCTGCCTGTGCTGCGCCATCACGGCATTCCCGCGACCGCGTTCGTAGTGAGCGGCTGGGCCGACGGCCAGTCCCCGGCCTGGGCCAGGTCGCTGTTGCTTGACTGGCAGGGGCTCAGCGCGCTCCAGCTCGGTGGGGTTCGCCTCGCCAGCCACTCCGTCACTCATCGCGACTTCAGCGGGCTTTCCGCCGACGATACGCGGCGGGAACTCGAGATTTCACGTGACCGGCTGGTGGCGGTGCTAGGAATCGAGACAGATGAGTTCGCCATCCCGTACGGCCAGTCAGGCAACTGGACGGCCGCCGCGAGCCGAGCCGCGGCCGAGGTTGGCTACAAGACGGTCTATGCGCAGTGTGTAGACCGCCGACCCGCCGGGACTATCCCGCGTACTTTCATAACCAGGATCGACCGTCCGCTGCTGTTCCGAGCTGCGCTGGCAGGCGCATATGACGGCTGGGAAGAGTGGTACTAGCCAAGATGGCGGCGGCTAGTGCTTGACAATCAGGCCTAGCTTGTCGTGCAAGATGAGGCTGTCAATGCCTCTGGCTTTGGTGAACTCATTGTAAGCGTCGTAGGCCCCACCCCAGGGTCCGCCTGGCGCGCAATCATCGGTGACGATGATACCGCCGGGCGACATGAGATCGTAGATCGAGTTCAGGACCGCAAGCACCGGTCGATAGAGGTCAACGTCCACGAGCACGAGGCGATAAGGCGCAAGTTTGCTGTAGTCAAAGGCGCTGGCGTCCGCGCGGAACGATGTGACTCGCTGGACGCCGTTACGGCGCATAGTGTGATCGAAGGTAGCCTTGCTGTTCTCGCGAAACTCGTTATAGCGGTAATCGCGGCCCGCTTTACGCTCGTAAGATATGTCTGGCATTGTGAAGCCACTGAAGGTGTCGATCGCGTAATAGTTCACATCCAAGCCGAGGCTATCGATGTGACGGTTGAGAAAGACCGTCGTAGCGCCGAATGCGCAGCCCACTTCGAGAATCGAGCCGGGAACTGGGACAGCCTTCGTGACTTGATCACAAAGGAATCCGAGCTGCGTTGGGCTGAACATGTAGAGGTACTGGTGGATGAACAGCTCGCGAATTGGCGTCCGCAATAGCATGTGCCTTGCCCGGTAAGCAAGGGAGGGTCCCTTAGATTTTGCCGCAGTCACGCGGTCCCCATTCATCGATTCTCCCACGGCTAACGGTTAGCGCTGTCTGCTGCACCAGGGGAGGTACCGATACTCTGCCGGTGCAGCCAGGTCGGAGCGAACTCGTATCTTATCGTATCGATTGTTACTATAGCTTCACGAGACATACCGAGTCATCTATAACCGACTATGCTACCGGGCATACCGCCCATTAGTCCCGGCTGAATGCCTGGCTATCTTGTACTAGCGGGGCCGCAACCTGCGCCGGGACAGCCATCGACATCAGGACTGCCAACGCCGCCCGTTGGCGCGCCGCCTTGCTGACGTCGCTCTCAATGCCGCGAGCGTTAGACGCCGAGCTAAGCTCAGGCTCGCGATAATGCGCTACTGCGGGCGCCATGACAGGTTCACCCACCCGCCTATGACGTCCACGGACCAGTGCGGCACGCGTTACCGCGGGAAGCGTGACTAGCGCCTCGACGATACCTACCACTAGCAAGCCGAAAGCAAGGCCTGCCGCGCCATACCTGATACAGCCCGCCACGGCCGCCACTATTTCAAGGACTGCGAAAGAGGTCAGGACAGCGGCAGCACGCGATATCTTTCCCACTGCCCTGCAGACGGCTATGTAATAACATTTCGGGATACTCGGCAAGTAACCGAGGACGAGCAACTCCATCGGCACGGTAGCTACCCGTGCGTATCCGGCTCCGAAGATCGAGAGAATAAAGTGCGCTCCCAATCCGAGTACAGCCATCGCAGGTAGCCCGACAAGCACAGACGTGGTCAAAGTAAAGCGGAGCTTAGGAGCGAGCGCCTGCGGGTCGCCGGAGGCGACGGCGAAAAGCACTGTCGAGAGATGGCCCGGCACTATGTACAGAAGGTTCGTGATCGTCCAGGCGAAGAAAAAGCCAGCGTTAACGTCGGGCGCCAGTATCGACGCGACTAGTACAGGCATTAGCAGGGGCGTAGCCTGAATCGCGAGGTTTAGCCAGTTGTGGGCAATGACACTCTTGCCCAGGCTCCTCAAGAGATCCCAGTCGGGCCTTGGCAGCACAAACTTGCCAGTCCACCACAGGTAGATACTCACGGGGATGAGCGATACCGGAATCGCAGCTACCCAGGAAAGAAAGATTCCGATGCTGAACGTGGAATGCAGCACGATAGCTGCCGCGACAAGCGTCAGCATCTTCACTACTACGAATGTGAGATTGCGCGTGAACTGCAGCCCGCCGCGGAGCAGGCCGATAGTACCAGAGTCAAGCACTAGGGTCATGGCCGTCAGGGCGACCGCGGCGCAGAGCAATGCTGCTCTCCCCACCGAGTCTGTGACGTCGTCGAAACTAGGGGTGAAGTGCGGCACGACAAGAATGAAGGCCAGCGTTAGCACCAGTGACCCCAGGCCGGACGCAAGCACCGCGGCCGAAATAAGACCAGCCCGATTGGTGCGCCTGGGGAGTTCGCCGATGAGCAGAGTGCCAAGGCCGAACATCCCGATCCAGGACAGGAGCGTCATCACTGAGATCGCCCCGTCGCTGTACCCGACGGCTCGCTGCGTGAAAAGCCGCGCCGCTACTTCCCAGTAGGCAAACCCGAGCCCTGATGTCAAGCCGGTAGTAGCAAGCAGACTAAGCGAATTCTTCAGAATGTCTCGGTGGCGGCTCCACATTGCTTTTGCGCTTGCCAATGGCGAACGCTTTACGGGGGGATTCAGAGTGCCTTTCTCGTCATGGGGCGTAATCGGCGCTTGCATAGTCATTGCCGCAAACGCGATCCGAAACCGCAGCCAGCACCGTGATGGTCGGCTGCCAGAGGGATGTTCTGCCCCGGCTGCAGGAAAGGTCCGCCAACCCGTGCCTCGTCGGCTCGTACGGGGCCCGATTGGCGTGCCGACCGCGTGCCACCGAGTGCCTGCACTGTCATCGTCCCCCCTTCCACTCCCCCGAACGACGCCCCGATAGTGGTCTCCCAGCGGCAGGCGACCCCCACGGCCCGAATTCCCGTGCAACACGTACAGTACTTCGTCCGTGGCAAAGCTGCACTTAGAGTACCTCAGCCCTGGAACTATGCCGTCGGCCGACAAAACTACTCAGACAGTGCCTCATGGGAAAACTGGCATGACAGATGGACATAATTGGATCTTCGCAGCTAGATCAGATATGACCCTTGCCCGGATCCGAGCGGCGCCAGCTGCTTGTCCGGACACCGTGCTGATCTTCCACACTGGACTCCGCCAGCCGATACTCAGACCTCCGAAGCTTGTGCCTGGCCTTCAGGTACAACCAGGGTCCGCGCGTCATTCCGCGGAGTTCCTTTCCAACCAGACCGGAGGGCAACGTCGGCTGATCCTTCGTCCGTTTGCCGATCGCGAGGATCCGGACAGCACCGATGATCAGCTTAGACAACAACTCATATCTAGCCCGGCGGTTCCGCAGCACGAGAGCAGTCAGCGCGGCCGTAGCGCCCGAGCCATACGTCCCCATCTGTTTTTCGAGGTCGCTCAGCTCCGCGCGATGAACATGCGAGACGATCGCCGACGGTTCGTAGACGAGACGGTGACCGGCAAGTACGGTCCGCACGAAGACGTCGAGATCTTCACCACCGCCGCATAGCGTCCCGGCGCCCAGCGCCTCATCAAAGCCGCCCAGCTGTTCCAGCGCGGTCCGCTTCATTGCGAAGTTAGCCCCGGCCCCGAAGACGTTTGAGTACGGATAGAGCGGCGAGTCGTGTCGGTGTTCAACCAGATCGAAGATGCGGCGCTCACAAGACGAACCCCAGTCCTGCCGCACGTCGAAGTAGAGCTGGGCCACGGTGTCGAGCACGGCCGTCCGGACGAGGCCGGTCACGCAAGCCACATCGTCGGCCTGCTCGAAACCACGCACTATGCCGTCTAGCCACCATTGATCGACCCGCACGTCATCATCAGTAAACGCGACAATATCCGCCGTCGATTCGGCGATACCGCGATTCTTTGCGCACGAGGATCCCGGCCGCGGCTCACATACGTAACGGAACCTAGGGTCGTTACCAAACTCTGCTTCAAAGGCAGCACGTGTCATGTCGGTGCTGGGCGCGTTATCCACCACCACAATCTCGAATGGTGTGTAGCGCAACGTTGCGATGCCCCGCAAGGTGACGATGAGACTCTCAGGGCGATCGCGCGTGCACAGGACGATGCTGATGGCCGGACGCCCGTTGACTTCCTCTGCCAGTTCTGTTTCGGCCGGCATGCCCGCCAGCGGCAGCTTGGTGATGGGCGGCAAACCATGTTGCGAGCGCCGCTGGTTGATGCTCGATGACAGCTGCTGCCAAGCAGCTCGTGCCACCGACGTGGCATCGACTTCATCCGGGAGGATAGACACATACCCCACAGGCATGCCTTGCATGCGCACGAGGAGCCGGACCCCTCCATACTGCATGCCATCGTCTCGCGGGGGCAGTTCCACGTCGCTAATGGGCTGAGTCAGTTCCAGATCGCCCACCAGGATGGGTGTCGTCACCGGTCTGTTTCCACAGTCAACCTCGCCCAACCCCGCCGCGTTACTTATTTCGTCGCCTCAACGATCAGGGACTCCAGCGCGTTAAACTCGACGCCAATTTCGCTGGCGTGACGGTCGACGCTGGTCAGTGCCGGATGCGCCGATTCGCCTGGTGCTTGCCTAGTAACATCGGCAAATCCGCTCTGAGTGAGAGCGTTGCTCAGAGTCTCCTCGTCGTACAGAAACTTATGACCCCACTCATGCTGAAGTCGATTCACAGCATGAACTGCAGACTGTGGGTCGACGGCGCCATCAAAGGTACGATTAGACCACCAAACGTAACGTTCCAACGTATCTGTCAGAGGACGGTTCATCAGCCGATGAGTGAGCAAGATATCCGGCGTTGATAGCCTGAGTACGCCCTTTTCCTTGAGAATTCGATGACATTCTCTGAGCATTAGCATCGCATCTTTATATTCAAGATGCTCGATAATGTGCTCGGCAACGATGTAATCAAATGTGTCATCGTCGAACGGGAGGGGCTTCGTTGCGTCTGCATAAACTGTCCGCAGATCCCACGGCAAGATGTCCGAGGCTAGCCAGCCATCTAGGTGATGTGGCCCCGAGCCTATTTGCAATCCGGCGAAATCTCTCGCGCTTGCGAGGTACCTGCGGACCTGAGACTGACGGCAGGCAATGCCCGCCAGCTGCCGACCGGACACGGCAACGCTGAAGGCAGGAGGAAATTTCTGCAGAACTGCTGCGACACGCTCAAGCCGCGTGGTCATGGCCTCCCCTTGGAAGAAGTCCTCGGCGCGTAGACTGCTCGACCTTGCGCGAGCGCCCGGATGCTTTCGCTTCCAGGTACCTCTCCCGTTCCATGCGCTGAGCGCGGCGAACTACTCTCGTGTGAGTTGTAGGTTATCGCCGCTTAGGTCACGATAGTCTAAGTATCTTGGCATCGTGTCAAATCGCGGAAGTTAGTGAACTAGGCTGCGCCCTGAGTTTTCTAAGCCGGCGCAGCACTTCTACCGCCCGGTGGCTGAGCCCGGTTGGGCTGCCTCGGCGCCGGTTAATTAGCTTGAGGCTCGCCTGTCCGCCAGAACCTAGCCGATCGCCCCGGCGGCGGCCTCTGCCGCAGCGGGCAGCGCGTCGGCGATGTGGTTGATGGCGGCGTCATCGTGAGCGGCGGACAGGAACCAGGCCTCATATGGCGACGGTGGCAAGTACACGCCAGCGTCAAGCATCGCGTGGAAGAACGCCGCGTACGCCGCGGCCGACTGGCTTCGGGCCGCCCCGAAGTCACGGACCGGTTCGCTGACGCCCAGGAAGAACGAGAACAGGCTGCCCGCCTCTTGGAGCTGGAACGCAACGCCGGCGCCGGTCAGTGCCTCGGCGGTCAGCTTGGCTACCGCGGCAGCGGCCTGGTCGACGCGGGCGTAGACCTCGGCCGTGCACTCCCGCAGGGTGGCCAAGCCAGCGGCCGTAGCCAGCGGATTCCCCGACAGCGTGCCTGCCTGGTAGACCGGCCCGGACGGCGCCAGCAGGTCCATGATCTCTTTTCTGCCGCCGAACGCCGCGGCCGGCAGGCCACCGCCCATGACCTTGCCGAATGTCATCAAGTCGCCCGCTACGCCTTCCCGGCCGTACCAGCCTGA
>Ga0335074_10009558_pt1 | contig 13544 bp, 12 predicted proteins | sample Lox_Sample_23_FD_206715 | JGI IMG/M metagenome (GOLD analysis project Ga0335074, IMG submission 206715) | Soil microbial communities from Loxahatchee National Wildlife Refuge, Florida, United States - Lox_Sample_2.3 | ecosystem: Environmental > Terrestrial > Soil > Wetlands | place: USA...
CCGACGTGGCGCGGATCTCGTCGCTCGTGGCCGCCGGGTCCCTGAACGACCGGCTCGCCCGCCAGGTCATCGAGGGCGTGCTCGACGGCGAGGGGACGCCGGACGAGGTGGTGGCCGCCCGTGGCCTGGCCGTGGTCAGCGACGACTCGGCGCTGCTGGCCGCGATCGACGAGGCGATCGCGGCCAACCCGGACGTGGTGGCCCGCATCCGCGACGGCCGGGTGCAGGCGGCCGGCGTCCTGGTCGGCGCGGTCATGAAGGCCACCCGCGGCAAGGCCGACGCCGCCCGCGTCCGCGAGCTGATCATGGAGCGCCTCAGCTAAGGCCCGGCGCGTCGCGTCCGGCGGCGCTGCCGCGGGGTCGCCTGCCGCAATTCCATGATCGCGAAGAGCTTTGGCTGCTCTGGCAGCCAAACGTTTACGTGATCATGCAGTACCGGGTGACCGGCCGGGACAGTGGACGAACACCCCGTGCAGGAGGTGCCCGTGCTACGGGCGTGGCGCGGCGGCCCGTGCCCCATTGCTCCGGCCAGGCAACCCGGGCCCGCGACGGTGCACAGCACCAGAAGGCGCAATGGCAGGTCGCCACGCAAGTCCCGCAGTCCCCAGGGCTACCAGGACCCAGTGAGCAGTTCATGATCACGGAAGTTCCGCGTGCCCGGGACACGCTTTTCCTCCGTGATCATGAAAATACGAGTGGTGACGGGGCGCGGCGCACGAACGCCGGTAACTGCCGCCGCGCCAGCCACTCCGGACGGCGCGGTCTGCCGCGTCGGGTCTTTCCCGGCAATGGCGATTGCGCAATCGGCAGGCAGCCGAGCAGGTCCTAGCTGATCTTGCTGGGACGCAGGAAGGCCTCGTGGCGGAGGTGGTCGTCCTGGCCGGTGAAGGCCTTGAACTCGGCTAGCTTGTAGGCGTCGCCGGTCTTGCGGGTGTCGACCTCGATGCGGAAGTCGCGCTTCAGGTGGGCGAGGTGCCGTTCGAAGGCCGGGATCTCCATCGGTGCCGCGAGGCGGCGCAAGATCTGCTCCATGGTCAGGAAGCCGCCGTCGTGGCGCAGCACCGTGTAGACCGGGTCGTGGATGACGCTCGACAGCTCCACCAGTGGGCGGGGTGTGCCTTCGCGGTCGAGCGCCCGCCGGATCGACGCGCCGAGCGCGTGCGCAACCGGTGGCGGGAAGGCATTGCCGATTTGCCGGTAGTTCGAGGTCTTGCGGCCGGTGAACGCCCATCGATACTCGGCGTCGTTCCAGCCCTGGAGCCTCGCGACCATCTCGCAGGTCAGCTTGGGCAGCATGGTCACGGGGTCGTCGGCGGCAGGCGCGGCGTCGGCTACGCCGAGCGCGTCCACGCCCATCGCGCGCCATGCCCGCTTGGCCCGGGTGGGGCCAAGGTCGGCGCCGCCGTGCTTCTTGGACCCCCCGACGATGGTCGGCGCGATGTCGTTCGCGCGTTCCGCCCAGGCAGCGGCGCCAGCCCAGCCATTGGCCGCCATCAGGCTCCGGAGCGTCTCGCCGACGGTCGGCGGCGGGCCAGCCGGATCCGGCCAGGAGAAATACGCGAAATCTTCGGGCCGCATGGCGACAAGCACAAATCGGGGCCGCAGCTGCGGCACCCCGTAATCCGATGCGTGCAGGAGTCGCCAGTCAGCGGCGTAGCCGAGCCGCGCCAGGCGGTCAAGGACGTGCTGCCGGTAGGCGGCGAATCGCGGCAGGGACAGCCCGCGCACGTTCTCGAGCAGCAGCGCCCGCGGCTCGATGACCCCGCACAGTTCGACCGCCCAAGCGAACAGGTCCCGCTCGTCGGTCGCCCCTAGCTGCTTGCCAGCGATGGTGAACGGCGGGCACGGCACGCCACCGGCCAGCAGGTCGATACCGGCGTAGTCGGCGGACGACCAGACCACGGGGCTGGCGACATCCCCCTGGGCCACCTTCCAGTGCGGCCGGTTGTGCCGCAGCGTGGCGCACGCGCTCTGATCGAGCTCTACGGCCAGTTCGTGCTCGAACCCGGCCCGCTCAAGGCCGAGCGACTGCCCGCCCGCCCCGGCGCAGATCTCCACGACCCGGTACTCCGGCATCTCACCTCCAGTGCCGACCTCGCCCAACATCTTCCTGCACAGCGCGCCGGTTGCGGCGGAGCGCACCAATGTGAATTGACGCCTAGGAGTAGTTGTCGTCCTCGTCCGCTTCGAAGGCTCCCGCGTGCAGGCGCTGATTGATGTCATCAGCCCATGCCTGAGCCCACCCGCGCAGATCGGCGATGGCCGTCGCGGATAGGCCGTAGGCCGTGAACTCGTCATCCGCGCGCCATTCGACAGCGTTCAGCCGCACCATCAGGTTTTCGAGGCTGAATTCGTCCCATGCATGGCGGCGGCCCAGCGACTCCAGGTCGGCGTTCGAATGGAGGCGGGAGGCAGCGTGCACATCAATCAGGTCACGCGCATATCCGCGATCGGCGAGTGCCCGGACCTTGGTGCCGATCACGTCGTCCAAGGCGAGCACCGGTCCCCACGGAGTGTCTTGCGGCGGCCGGTTGAACGCTTCTTTGAGAATGTCGACTTCGCAGTCCTGGCCAAGTTCGGGATCGGTGACCATGAATCGTGCGGATACAGGCACGACTCCAATTACCCGCACGCGCCAGCCACGCTCTGTCAACCCCGTCACTAGATGGGCCGCGAGGGATTCCATCGAGAGGGAGCTATCGGTAGCGACGTCGATGTCTCGGCTGAACCGGTCAACGAGGCCGTGGGCCTGAATCGCGTACCCGCCGGTGATGACGAATGGAAACTCGTTGCCAATTGCCAGAACGTCCTGCAGCAGTCGCCTGTGCAGGTCGTTGAGGTTCACGAGTCGGCCGATCGCCCTTCGCTCTGCAGTTCCGGGAATCCCGCTTCCCATGCTCTGCGTATTGGAGGGCTGAGGATCGTGCGCAGTACTGGCCACTGGGTGACGAGGTATTGACCGTCGAGGTAGGCGGCGAAGTCGTCGCGCAAGCCCTCGGTCAGGACGATCTGGTACATGCTCATGCGCAGCGGCGGGCGATCGACGTCGAACGCCGTCAGGCCAGACCAGGCAATGTGCAGAGGGAGCTGAACGATGCCGTGCCTTGGGCCGGCCAGGGCGTGCAGAGAGTCTGGCAGCCTAGCCCGATAGGTCGCCTCCCGGGCCGCGGACACTGACAGGACATCCATACTCCGATTATCGCCCACCGAGCCGGAAGTGAGCCCGAAATCGCGGCCAGGCAAGCTATTGCGTGTCGGCGCGGCGGCGGAGGACCTCGGTGCTCAGGGCGGCGACCGCCGCGGCGCGGCGGGTGGGGCGGCTGCCCGCGGCGGTGACCAGCACGACTTTCAGCGGAGTGCCGCCGCCTTCCAGGGCGAGGGACACGACGGGATGGCCGTTCAGGGAGGTCGCCACGGCCGGCTGCAGGTTGAGCAGCGTGTAGGCCAGTCCGTGGCCGACCAGAGCGCGCACGGTCTCCACGCTGCTGCTCCGGTAGCGGATGTTCGGTTCCACCCCGGCGGCGGCGAACATGCTGCGGAAATAGTCGCGGCTTTGCGGCAGGTCAAGCAGCGCCAGCGGCTCGGCGGCCAGCTCGGTCAGCCGGATCTTGGTGCGGCCGGCGAACCGGTGCCCGGCCGGGAGCAGCGCGTACGGCGGGAGGCTGAACACGCGGTCTACGACCAGCCGTGGGTCGGGTGCGAGCTCGTAGCCCAGGCCAAACTCGAAGCGGCCACTGAGCACCCCCTCCGCGAGCGCGTCGAGGTCGACTTCGTGCGTGTCGAGCCGCAGCTGCGGGTAGCGCTCGGCGCAGGTGGCGATCAGGTCGGGCAGCACGTACGGGGCGAGCACCCCGAAACAGCCGATCGACAGCGTGCCCGCAAGCCGGTAGCCGAGCCCGTGAGCCTCGCTTTTCAGCTCTTCGGCCTGGGCGAGCAGCTGCCGGCTGGCGGTTAGCAGCTGCTCGCCGGCCGCCGTGAGGGTGACCCCGCGGGCGTGATGGCGCAGCAGCAGCTGCACGTCCAGAGCGCGCTCGAGGTCGGCGAGCGCGGTCGACATCGCCGACTGGGACAAGTGCACCCGCGCGGCCGCGCCGGTGATGCTGCCGGACTCGGCGACCTCGACGAAATACTCCAGCTGGCGGAGCGTGTACTCGGCCACCTCGCCTCCCTGCAGCCTGTTGCAGAGATAGTACCGAAGTACAACCGCAGAAAGATCACCCAGGCAGATCTACTGTCCCGTAGGCGAGGTAGCCGCGCTGGGTGGTGATGTGGCCGGCCACGTACTTGGCGTCGTGCCAGACCCCCCAGATGAAGCTCGATCCGCGGCAGGACAGCCAGGGCAGACCCAGGAAGTAGACGCCGGGCTCGGACGACACGCCGCGCCGGTGCTTCGGTTTGCCGTTCTCGTCGAACGCGTCGACCTGCAGCCAGCGGTAGTCGACGGTGAAGCCGGTCGCCCAGATGATCGAGGTGACTCCGGCGGTCGCGAGGCCGAGTTCGCGGACCGGGTCGGTCACGCAATCGGGGTCGGGCTCCAGCACCCTTGCCTCCGGCTCGTCCGGAAGGTCAAGGCCGTTCCGCGCGATGTAGGCGTCGGCCTGGTCGAGCATCGCCAGGTGGCTGGCGTCACCGTTGGCGATGTTCTCGCCGAGGTCCGGCGCGAAGCGCAGGGTGCCGTCGGCGAACGACGTAGCCCGGCCCGTGAGGGTGATGCCGCGGGCGGCGAGGTCGCGGAAGTCGATGGTGCCGCCGCCGCGCGCGCCGCTGACCGCGATCGTGACATGCTCCGCGCCCAGCGGAGGGGTCTCGGCGTTCCACAGGCCGAGGACGCCGAGCCACCAGACGAAGTCGCGCCCGCGGTACCGTCGCGGGGGCCGGTCATGCGGGCCGACGGACAGGAAGACCTGCCGTCCCGACCGCTGGAGCTCGTCGGCGATCTGCACTCCTGACGATCCGGCGCCGATCACGAGGACGTTGCCGTCGGGCAGCTGCTGCGGGTTGCGGTACGCGCTGGAGTGGATCTGCGGTACTCCCGCGCCGGCGGGGACGATCGGCGGGATGACGGGTTGCTGGAACGGCCCGGTCGCGGCGACGACGTAGCGGGCGGCGATGGTTCCGTCCGACGTCTCCACGCGGAAGCCGGCCCTGCCCGCGTTCCTGCGCACGGATGTCACCTCGACACCGCACCGGACCGGGGCGGCGATCTTCTCCGCGTAGGCGACGAAGTAGTCCGCGACCCGCTCCTTCGAAGCGAACGCATCGGGATCGAGGTCGGGGAACTCCAAGTCGGGGAAGCGGTCGTGCCAGGCGGGCCCGTTCGCCACCAGGGAGTCCCACCGCTCTGAGCGCCAGCGCTCGGCGATGCGGTGCCGCTCCAGAACGAGGTGCGGCACGCCGCAGTCGCTCAGATGCTCGCTCATCGCGAGTCCGGCCTGCCCAGCACCGACAACCAGGACCTCGACCTCTTCGCCCGACATCCCAACCCCTCCGCTTCTGAAGGCAAGCGCCTCTGCCTCAAATCCTCCCTAGGCGGCAATGCAGCTGTCCAACAGATCTTTCTGGCCTTCTAGTTCTGATCTGTCGATGCAGGCGATGACTGCAGGAGGCGGTCACGGACGCGGGCATCAGTCGCGGCGTCGACGACAGTGGCCGCCAGGGCGATCGCGCCGTCAAGGACGGCCCGGTCGGCGGCCGGCCCGGCGCAATGCGCGGCGAACTCGGGCTGGTGGTTGACCGCTGGGAGCGAGTCGATGCCGAGGTAGGGGTGGATCGCGGGCAGGCGCAGCGAGACGTTGCCCATGTCGGTAGAGGCGCGGTTCATCCGGGTGCCAACGCCAACGCCGGCGCCGGGGTCGGTGAAGGGGCGCCCCAGCTCACGGGCGTTGGCCACGAACAGGCCGAGCAGCTGTTCGTCGTTGCGGAACTCCGTGTAACGCGGGCTTTCCGTCTCGATCGTCACCTCACAGCCGGTGGCCAGCGCGCCCGCTTCGAAGCACGCGCGGACGCGCGGACCGAGCTGGTCGAGTTCGGCCACTGAGCCAGCCCGAACGTACCAGCGGCCCTCGGCATGGTCGGGGATGGCGTTGGGTGCGAGTCCGGCCTGGGTGACGACGCCGTGCAACCGCACCGATGCGGGCAACTGCTGGCGGAGCAGCCCGATCGCGACCTGCGCGACGGTGAACGCGTCGGCGGCATTCACGCCCAGTTCGGGGTAGGCGGCCGCGTGCGCGGTCTTGCCGCGGTAGGTGATGTGCTGATGGTCCACGGCGAAGGGCTCGGCCCGGGCGGCATCGGCGGGACCTGGGTGGATCATCATCGCGGCGTGCAGCCCGTCGAAGGCGCCGCCCTCCAGCATGAGGACCTTGCCGCCGCCGCCCTCCTCGGCGGGGGTGCCGAGCACGGTGACGGTGAGCCCGAGCTCATCGGCGACGGCGGCCAGGCCGGCGGCGGCGCCAACGGCCGCGGCGGCGATGATGTTGTGGCCGCAGGCGTGACCAAGCCCGGGGAGTGCGTCGTATTCGGCGCAGATCCCGATGTGCAGCTCCCCGCTACCGATGCTGGCGGTGAACGCCGTGGGCAGCTCGCAGGCGTCGCGGGTGACCGCGTAGCCGAGCCCGTCAAGCGCGCCGGAAACCCAGCCGACCGCACGGTGTTCCTGCCAGGCGGTCTCGGGGTGGGCGTGGAGGCGATGGCTGAGCTCGAGCAGCTCGCCGGCGGCGGCCGAGACCCGGGAACGGGCCTCATCTTTGGCGGTCACTGGTCGCCCGCCACGCCGTACGCAGGTGCGCTGGCCGGGTCCAGGCCGCGGGTGATGTAATCCTCGCGCTGCGGCTGCCATAGCGCCCAGAGCCGTCCCAGTTCCCCGATCGGGTCGTCGTGCCAGTCGACGCGCAGGTCGGTGTCCGCCCAGCCCGCGGTGGGGTGGGTGACGGCCAGGCCGGCCGAGTGCACAGGACCCGCCTCGCCGCCGGCGGCCAGCGCCGCGGTCAGGGCACGCAGCAGCCGGGCGGCGAGCGTGCCGGCAGCGTCATGTTCGAACGTGGCCAGCATGGCCGAGATAACGTCGCTGGACGCGAGCAGGTTGCCTGCCGCGACGGCGCCCGCGCCGAACGCGAGGTGGTGCACACCCAGAGTGTGCCCGCCGGAGTGGCCGGCGACCCGCCCGGCGGTGTCGACGACGGTCAGCTGCCGGTAGCCGGCGGTCGGGTCGGCGGCGACGACCGCGGCCATCGCGCCGGCGGCGCTGTCGCCGGCGGCGAGCCGGTCGAGCAGCCGCTCGCCGAGGCGGGGGTCGGTGATGTTCTGTGACGCGGACGCGCCGACGCCTGCCCGCAGATGGACGCAGCGGGCGGCCACGGCGGGGCTCGAAGAGCTGATCGCGATGCCGAACGCGCCGGAGTCCGGGCAGCGGGCGGTGAGCGAGAACGTCATGATGCCGCCGGGCGGACGGCGATGGCGTCGATCTCGACCAGCCACTCCGGCCGGGCCAGCGCCGAGACGACCAGTCCGGTGGAGACCGGGTACACGCCTTTGAGCCAGCGTCCCATGACCCGGTACACCGGCTCGCGGTACCGCGGGTCGACCAGGTAGACGGTGACCTTGACGATGTCCTCCAGCGAGGAGCCGGCCTCGCGGAGCAGCAGGTCGATGTTGCTCATGGCCTGCTCGGCCTGCGCGGCGACGTCGCCGACGCCAACGTTTTCCGATGTGTCGAGGTCCTGCCCGATCTGCCCGCGCAGATAGATGGTGTCACCGGCGACGACGGCCTGGCACAGGTCGTTGTCCAGGTTCTGCTCAGGGTAGGTATCGCGGGTGTTGAACTGGCGGATGCGGGTGTGCGTGCTCACTGGTCCAGTGTGCAACCTGCGGAACCATCAGCACAGTCGATGTTTTCGCTGTCAAAGTTCGGTTCCATCGCTGCAAGCAAGGCTGGTTCGGTTTTACCGATGCTGAAGCGCGATTATTAGCGCTTTACAGATCTCAGGCCCCCCGGGAAAGTGAGGACATTGAGTTCCCTTCGAAGGGAGTCCGCATGAGCGGCGAACTTGACCAGTCCCCTGAGGTGCGGGACACCGGCCAGCGCCCGGCGGAGCGCCCGGCGGATGGCGGTGGGCACGGTGATGTCGCCCGGCGGCTGCAGCGTAACCTCGGCCGGCTGGACATCATATTCCTGACGATCGCGGCGGTCATCTCGATCGACACGATCGGGCAGATCGCCTCCTCCGGCGGGGCGCAGGCGTTCACCTGGACCGCGGTGATCGTGGTGACCTTCCTTATCCCCTACGGGCTGGTGATGGCCGAACTGGGCAGCGCCTTCCCGCAGGAGGGCGGCCCGTACGTCTGGGTGCGGCTGGCGTTCGGCCGGTTCTGGGCGTCGCTGTCGACGATGTTCTACTGGATCACCAACCCGGTGTGGCTGGGCGGGTCGCTGGCCTTCCTGGCGGCGACCACGTGGAGCACCTATCTGGTGCACACCGGCGAGGGCTCGGCCGGCGACTACGTGTTCAAGCTGGCTTTCATCTGGCTGGCGATCCTGTCCGCGGTCGTGAGCCTGCGTTACGGCAAGTGGCTGCTCAACGTCGGCGCGGTGCTGAAGGTGGCCCTGGTCGTCGTGTTCGTGGCCACCGTCGCCGTCTACGCGGCCAAACACGGGATCCACGGGTACGCGGCCGGAAGCTTCTCCCCGACCACCGCCGGCTTCCTCGCGGTCACCCCGATCATCCTGTTCGCGGTGGTCGGCTTCGAGGCGCAGAACGGCGCCGCGGAGGAGATGCGCAACCCGAGCCGCGACGTCCCGGTCTCGGTCGCGGTCACCGGCACCATCTCCGCCCTGTGCTACCTGGTGCCGATCTTCGGCATCACCGCCGTGCTGCCGTCGTCGCAGATCTCCGGCGCGACCGGGTTCCTTGACGCGATAGCCACCGTGTTCGGCGTGTACGGGTCGGCCGCGCACGCCCTGCTGCGCATCACCGCGGCGCTGTTCATCTTCGTGCTGCTCAACCAGGGCAGCGCCTGGATGATCGCCTCGGACCGGGTCCAGGCCATCGCCGGCGCGGACGGCACTTTCCCGCGGTCCTTCGGCGTGTTCCATCCCACGCTGGGCACGCCGGTCCGGGTGAACTTGCTTTCCGGGGTGGTGGCGACCATCTTCTGCGTCGCGGCCACGCTCTTCGTGAACGGCAGCACCGCGGCCGTGTTCACCGTGGTGCTGTCGATCGCCGTGAGCACCCTGCTGCTGAGCTACCTGGTGATCTTCCCGACCGTGGTGCGGCTGCGCCGCCGCTACCCGGGTCTGTACCGGCCGTACCGCATTCCCGGCGGCCGGGCCGGGCTGTGGGCGTGCGCGGCGCTGATCTACGCCTGGGTGGTGCTGGGCTCGTGGGTCTCCGTGTTCCCCGGCACGATCGAGTCGGTGCTCGGCATCCACTACGACTTCGCGTCCAACTGGGGCGTCAGCCGGCTGACCTTCGAGGTCTTCACCGTCGGCACTCTCCTGGTGATCGTGGCGTTCTGCACGATCGGCTACTGGTGGGCCCAGCGCCGCGACGACCCGGGCGCGGACTTCACCGCCGACCTGCAGCGCGAACTGCTGGCCCAGCAGGAGGATTTGGTATGAGCCGCTACGACGTGCTGTTCGAACCGGTCCGGATCGGCCCGCTGACCACCAAGAACCGGTTCTTCCAGGTGCCGCACTGCAACGGCATGGGTTACCGCGACCCCAGCGCGCAGGCCGCGATGCGCCGGGTGAAGGCCGAGGGCGGCTGGGCGGTGGTCTGCACCGAGCAGGTCGAGATCCACCCCACCTCGGACATCGCGCCGTTCATCGAGCTGCGGATCTGGGACGATCAGGACGTGCCCGCGCTGGCCCGCATCGCCGAGGCGATCCACGAGGGCGGCGCGCTGGCCGGCATCGAACTCGCCCACAACGGCCTCAACGCCCCGAACCTGTACAGCCGCGAGACCCCGCTCGCCCCTGTCCACCTGCCGGTCGCGACGTTCAGCTACGACCCGGTCCAGGCGCGGGCCATGACGAAGGCGGACATCGCCGACCTGCGCCGCTGGCACCGTAACGCGGTGCGCAGATCGCTGCAGGCCGGCTACGACCTGGTGTACGTCTACGCCGGGCACGCGCTCGGCGGCATCCACCACTTCCTGTCGCCGCGCTACAACCAGCGCAGCGACGAGTACGGCGGCAGCCCGCTCAACCGGATGCGGCTGCTGCGGGAGATCCTCGAGGAAACCCAGGAAGAGGTCGGCGGCCGGGCGGCGGTCGCGTGCCGGATCACCGTCGACGAGCGCATCGGAGACGCCGGCCTCGGACGCCCGCAGATGGAGGAGATCCTCGGCGAACTGGGCGAGCACCCGGACCTGTGGGACTTCGTGATGGGCAGCTGGGAGGACGATTCGAACACCTCCCGCTTCGGCCCGGAAGGCGAGCAGGAAGATTACGTCACCGGGCTCAAGCAGCTCACAAGCAAGCCGGTGGTCGGCGTCGGCCGGTTCACCTCGCCGGACCTCATGGTCCGCCAGGTCAGGGCCGGCATCCTCGACCTCATCGGCGCGGCCAGGCCGTCGATCGCCGACCCGTTCCTGCCGAACAAGATCCGCCAGGGACGGCTGGAAACCATCCGCGAGTGCATCGGCTGCAACATCTGCGTCTCCGGGGACTTCACCATGTCCCCCATCCGGTGCACGCAGAACCCCAGCATGGGCGAGGAGTCCCGGCGGGGCTGGCACCCGGAGTTCGTCCGCGCCCGGGAGTCGGACGCCCGGGTGCTGATCGTCGGCGCCGGGCCCGCCGGGCTCGAGGCGGCCGGCGCCCTCGGGCTGCGGGGCTACGAGGTGGTGCTCACCGAGGCGGACCGCGAGATCGGCGGCCGGGTCAGGAAGGAGGCGCGGCTGCCCGGACTGGCCGCGTGGATCCGGGTGCTCGACTACCGCGAGCAGGCGCTGTCGGAGCTGAAGAACGTGGAGATCTTCCGGCAGAGCCCGATGAGCGCGCAGGAGATCGCCGAGTTCGGCTTCGAGCACGTGGCGGTGGCCACCGGCGCCGTCTGGCGGCGCGACGGCGTGGCCCGCTGGCACACCCAGCCGATCGGGGTCGACCCCGCAGCCGAGATCCTCACCCCCGACGACCTGATGGCCGGCGCCCGGCCGCGCGGCCGCAAGGTGGTGCTGTTCGACGACGACCATTACTACCTCGGCGGCGTGCTCGCCGAGTTGCTCGCCGGTGAGGGCTTCGACGTGCACGTCGTCACCCCCGCGGCCGAAGTCTCCGCCTGGACGGTGAACACCATGGAGGTCGTCAAGATCCAGCGGCGGCTGCTCGAGGCCGGCGTCACCCTGCACACCAGCCACGCTGTCACCGCCGTCGAAGCGAACGGCGTCGAGACCGTCAGCGCCTACACCGGCCAGCCAGCCAAACTCGAGGCGGACAGCGTCGTGCTGGTGACCGCCAGGCTGCCGCAGGACGCGCTCTATAACGAGCTGCTAGCAATGGCCGGCACCGGCCCGGTGAAGACCGTCCGCGGGATCGGTGACGCGTGGGCGCCCGGCACGATCGCCGCCGCGGTCTGGTCGGGCCGCCGCTACGCCGAGGAGTTCGACGCCGCCGCGGCCCCGAACGACCACGTGCCGTTCCGCCGCGAGGTAACCGCACTCGCCGCGCGGCCCTGAACTCAGCAAACCGGCTGCCTTTTACGGCGCGGGCCAGTCGGAGGTGACCGTCTCCTCGGGCACGCCCAGCGGCGGGGTCCCGTACACCCGGAACGTGGACGGCAGCCGCGCACCCCAGCCGGGCTTGGCGGCGTATTCGGACGGCGTCCAGATCACCGGGTTGTCGTCCGGGTCGAAGCCCAGGTAGCCGCCCGAGCAGATCTCGATCCGGTTCCCGCCCGGCTCACGGGTGTAGAGGTAGAAGCCCTGGATGGGGATGTGCCGTGACGGCCCCGCCTCGATCGGCACACCCGCGTCGTTCATGAGGTCCGCGGCGCGCAGCACGTCCTCCCGCGAGTCCACCCAGAACGCCAGGTGGTGCAGCCGCCCCCGGCCGCCCTGGCCGGAAAGGTAGTCGCGCACGTAGATGACCTCGTGCCCTTGCACGGTGGACGACAGCCACGCCCCGTCCTCGGACTCGGATCCGTCGTCGCGGCGGATGATCTCGAAGGTCCGCAGCCCGAACCCGGACTCCCAGAACACCCGGCACGCCCGGACGTCGGCCGCCATCAGGTTGACGTGCTCGAGCCGCCGCACGTTGGCGCCGCGCCCGGAATACCGCTGGTGATTGGACTTCATCGCGGGCCGGGCGACCGCGGGCGGCGCGTATTTCGACGTCTCGTAATAGATCCGCACCGGGTGCCCGTCCGGGTCCTCGAACGCGTAGGACGGTCCCTTCCCGCCTTCCGGTTCCACCCACGCGCCGGGCACCCCGGCCGCCTGAAGCCAGGAAACCCGCCGCGTCAGCGCCTCCGGGCTCCACGCCCGCAGCGCCATGTGCCCGAGCCCGGCCCGGTCGGCGGCGGTGAGCTTGAGGCAGTACGGCTCGTAGTCGCCGTACCCGCGCAGGTACCACGCCCCGGGTTCCTCGGCGACGACCGTGAGCCCGAGCAGCTCGGTGAAGTACCGCAGGCTGTCGCCGGGCGCGGGGGTCAGCAGCTCCGCGTGCCCGATGTGCGCGACGTCCCGCCAGCGTTCGGTCATCCGGGTTACCCGCCGGCCCGCAACTCAGGCGCCGTCAGGCGCCTTCTGGCGCCTCGTCGATCGCGTAGTAGTCGTCGCGCCGCGGGTTGAAGACGCTCAGGTCCACCATCGGCTCGTCCCCGGCCGCGACCGCGTAGTGCAGCACCCCGGACGGCACGACGAGCATGTCACCCTGCGCGACGTCCACCGTCTCGTCGCCGACGGTGAACTGGCCGTGCCCGGACACGATGTACACGATCTGCTCGTGCGGGTGGGTGTGCGGCCGCGGCTCGTGCCCGGGGCTCAGCGTGCCCCAGGACAGCGTGGCGCCCACTCCGGAGAACGACCGCCGGGTGACCCCGGGCCGCACGTCGCTCACCTTGAGCCTGTCGATGTTCGCCTTCTTCACCACACCACCCCGGCTTCCAGTGACCGAAGCGAAAATATATGATCAGCCGGTTTTAGGGAAGAGCGGAACGGCGCCAGCCGCCCGCCGCTGGGCAGACCGGTGACCGCATCAGCCGGGCTTTGGCGTTCCATTCATTCCGAACGGGCCCTTGCTCCGCCCCCACCGCTCCCGCCGCTGCCTGGCCCCGGGCGGCCGCGACGGCCGCGAGCGCACCGACAAGCGCCGCGATCTCCTCGGGGGAAGCGTCGCCCTTGACGACCTTCAGGAACGGCGTGTCCTCAGCCACGCGACTTGCCCACCCCGATGCCGAATTCCCTGTGAACCCGCGCCCAGAACGCGTCCCTGAGCCATTCGCGGGCCTCTTGATAAGGGCGCAGCGACTGGCCGAGTTCCTTTTCCGCCTCGACGAGCAGTTCCTTGTCGATGACGGGCGGCAGGATCGGGCCGGGGAGCAGGT
>Ga0335074_10009559_pt1 | contig 13544 bp, 11 predicted proteins | sample Lox_Sample_23_FD_206715 | JGI IMG/M metagenome (GOLD analysis project Ga0335074, IMG submission 206715) | Soil microbial communities from Loxahatchee National Wildlife Refuge, Florida, United States - Lox_Sample_2.3 | ecosystem: Environmental > Terrestrial > Soil > Wetlands | place: USA...
GCGCGACCCCGCCGTTGCCGTTGATGGACACGGCCAGCGCCGGGGTAGTCGGGCTGATGTCGCCGGTGATGCTGATCGTCGCCGTTGACGTCATCCCGATCGCACTCTCCACGTCGCCGGGCAGCGTGATGTCCGACGCGGTGAACGCCAGCGAGGGGAGGCCGTCGGCTATGCCGAGCGAGGCGCCCAGGTCCGAAACGCTCAGACCAGGAATGCCGAACGCGGTGTTCCACGTCCCCGTGGCCGAGATGGCCACGTTCCCGGAGATGCCAGCGGTGCTGGCCGAGACGCTCGCGTCCAGGCTGACCTGGAGACTGGACCCGCTGTCGCCCGGTGCCAGCGACGGCAGCACCAGGTAGGCGTCGCCGTTGACGGTCACCGATACCCCGGACGAGACGCCGGCGGCGAAGCTGACGCCAACGTCGTTCAGGTACAGCCCGAACCCGCCGTTGTTGACCAGCTGAACACCGCTGGTGCCCGCGCCGAGGGTCAGGCTGAAGTTGATGCTGAACCCGCCGGTGCCCGCGGTCGCGACCACCTGCTGGCTCTGGCCGCCCAGCTGACCGTCACCGATCGCGTTGGCCACGCTCTGCGGCACTGTGTAGCCGAGCGTGACCGCGATCCCCTGCGGGAGGTTGAACGTGCCGCCCGGCAGGTTGAGCGTGGACGGGTCGAACTGCGTGACCGCACTGGTGGACACGTACAGCGTGCCGTTGCCGCCTGACAGCGCCGGGAAGTACTGTCCGAGGTCCATGACTGAGGCGCCGACGACCACCCCGCTCGGGCTGAGCGACAGCGCCGCCTGGAAGGTGGGCTGGCCGCTGACACCCGGCGTGCCCTGGTTGATCTGCAGGGTGGCGCTGCCAGTGACGGCGAAGCCGCCCTTGACGTTGCCGGCCGTCAGCGTGAGCTGGCTGACCTGGACGGGCAGGCTGCCCATCGGCAGGCTGGGCGCGCCGGTGCTGACCTGGAAGGTTCCAGCCGTGAGGTCGGCGCACGTCTGAGCGGTCAGGTCGTTCAGGCTGGCCGGGCTGTAGCTGAACGTGCCCGCAGCGCCGAACCAGACGTCGCCAGCCGCGACCGACGACGGACAGCCAGCGCTGGACGGCGGCGCCATGTTCGACACTTGCAGGCTGGTCAGCGTCACCGTGGCGCCGGTGCCCGGCGTCCAGTTCACCGCCGGGTTCGCCGTCGTCGTCAGGTCGAACGCGACGGAGCCGGCTGTGTCGGTGACGGTGCCGCTGAAGTTCGGTGTCACCTGCAGCGATGGCACCGGGCTCCAGGTTGTAGCGGTGTCGCTGACGCTGATCGACCAATTGCTCAGGTCAGTCAGCGAGCCGTTGGCCATGACAGCGAACGAGTCAGCGCCCGGCCCGATCTGCGCCGCGGCGCTGGTCAGCGTCAGCCCGGTGCCCGTGGCCAGGGTGACCGAGCTGCCCTGCTCCAGGGTGACCGCGCCGTTGCCGATCACGACGTTGGAGCCGAGGGTGCCGGTCAGCGACGCGGTCAGGCTGGTGCCGTTCCAGCCGAGGCTGCCGGCCAGCGAGATCGTCGAGCCGCCGAGGAACGGCACGCTGCTGAACGTCACGGACGAGCTCAGGTTGGTGCCATCGGCCATGGACGCGCTGTTGGCGCTGGTGATCGTCACCTGGAGAGCGGCGGTCACCCCCGAGGTGGCGCTGGCGTTCAGCGTGACCGTGTTGGTCGCCTCGTCCGCGGTGATCGTGGTGTCACCGAGGACCGGGGCGGTGATCCCGGCGGGCAGGGTCACCGGCAGCGGGCCGGGCGAGTCGACGGTAAGCGTCAGCGTCTGCCCGGACAGCGAGCCGGTGATCGTCTGCGACCCGACCGGGATGCCCAGCGTGTTGTTGATGAAGTTATAGACCCCGGTGGACAGCGTGTACGAGCCGGTGGTCGCGTCGGCCGGCCCTGCGTTCGCTATCGCCGCGTGACTGGCCGCGGGGGCCGCGGCTGGCACGGTCAGGGGCCTGTCAGCGGCCGAGCCGCCGCGAGTGACGGCCGACAGCCCAGTGGGCAGGCTGATCGCGGCACCGGACGGACCGCGGACAGTGGTGGCTGTGTTCGTCCAGTACGCGGTGTCCAGCGAGCCGGCCGCTCCCAGCCCAAGGGCGGACCGGTCCATCGGGAAGCTCGCCGTCAGGGCGCCCCCATCGAGGGTGAGGCTGGCGTCGGCAAGAGCAGGCTCGTGCCGGTCATCGGTGACGGTTACCAGCCCGGTGCCGTGGAGCGGCCCGGTGATCCTTTCTGGGCCAACGGTGAGCAGCCCGCCGAAATCGGCCCGGGACAGGATGGTCGTGGCGGGACCGCCGCCGGTCAGGGTGACCGGGGCGGCGTTGCCGGCCGTGAGGATCGCCCCGCCGCTGGCCAGGTTGGCCGCGAGCGTGCCGGGCCCGCTGACCGTGCTGGCCAGGGTGACCGTGCCGGTCACGTCGACCCACGGGGTGCGGGCGGCGATGCCAGGGGCAGCCAGGACCCGTCCGGCGGGCAGCGCGTCGGAGTACTCGACGGTCCCGCCGGCCAGGGTCGCCCCTGAGATCGGTGCCCAGGTCCCGGCGGCGCGGGCCTGAACGTCGAAGAGCACCGTGCCGTCGGTGTCGGTGACTGTCCCGGTTGCTCCCGGAGCCAGGGCGAGACCCGGCAGCAGGTCAGGCTGGCCCTGACGGCCAGTCACGTTCAGCGCCAGGTCGTCCGGGCCGCGGACCGCACCCGACACCGTGACGTCGACCGTGTGCCCGGTCGGGCCGAGGATTGCCGGCCCCGAAACGCGCGTCCCGCCAGCGGTAGTCACGGTGACATGAGCCCCCGGGCCAAGCTCGGCGCGGCCGGGATCCAGGCTGACCGCGCCCGGCAGTGACCCGGACAGGGCCACGGTCGCGGCGCTGCCCGGGGTGTAGCCCAGCGTCCCGTTCAGCATGACGGTGTCATGAGCCGGTACCAGACCGGGCAGCGGGACCCGCAGCGTCAGGTCGCTGGTCAGGTCAGCGTCACCGGTCAGCGTGGTCGTCGACGCGTGGGCGATCGTGACCGAGAATGTGTCGCCAGGGGCGGCTGCGGTAACCGTTACGGTGTCTGCGGCCAGGTCGACAGTGAGCACAGCGTGTGAGAAGGACGGCGCTGCGACGCCGCGCGGCAAGCCGAGGTTCAGCGACGGGCCCGCTCCCGTAGGGACCGTCAGCGTGCTGCCCGAGCGCAGCCCGGTCAGGATCGGCGAGCCATTCACCGGAAGCCCGAGGCCCTGATGCAGGAACGCCATCACGGCGCCCGACACCTGGAAGCTGCCGATCTTGCGCGCTGGTACCGGCAGGGCTTCGGAGTGGGCACGAGGCCGGGGTGCCTGCGGCGGGATCACCGGGACCCCGTTCTTCTCCTTCAGATTTGAAGGCAGCTTCGGCAGATAGGGCGTGGCCGGGTTCGGGCGCAGGCTGCCCGCGCCGCCGGGGGGCGGCGGGGTAGCTGCCTGGGCCGCGCTGGCGTAGCTCGTGGGCACGAGGGCCAGCGTGCTCAGCATGCCGGTCACGGCGACCAGCGCGATGAGCGGTCTGCGTGGCTTTAGCCGCCCGAGTCGGCCGAGCGGTGTCAGCCGCTCATGCCTGGGCGGTATCCCAGGCACAGACGATCGGTGCATGACAGTGTCTCCTTTGCAGGGGGGGAATGGCGGAATGCTTCCGCCGGGCCGGGAGTAACGATGCGCTCCGCGCCTGGACCGGCACATCTGGCAGATGGCCACACTTGGCGGCTAGGTCTTTAGGTGGATATGCGTCGCCTATAGAGGCCTATTTAGATGCCGTCTGCGGAATTGTTGACGGGGGCCATAACGATCAGGTACGCACTGAGGTGAGACAAGCCTGACCCTGAGGTACGCGGGCGGGGGCGACGGCGGGTGGAGCAGCAAGAGGACGGCGCGTCCCGTGACTACTCCGGCGCACTCATGGCCGGAAATCTGCCGTCCGCGCTCAGCCGCCTGGTGGGCCGGGCCCAGGAACTCGCTGAGCTCCAGTCGCTGCTGGCCGGAACCCGCCTGCTCACCCTGGCCGGTACTGGTGGCTGCGGTAAGACCCGGTTAGCGCTGGCGACGGCACATGCGTGCGGTCACGAGTTCAGCGGTGGCCGGTGGTGGGTGGACCTGTCCAGCGTGGCCGAGCCGGAGCAGGTTACCGTTGCAGCGGCCGCGGCCCTCGGCGTGGCCCAGTCGCCTGGCGAGCAGACCACCGTGAGCGTGTCCCGTCACCTGGGTCGCAGGACGGCCCTTCTCGTGCTCGACAATTGCGAGCAGGTGGTCGACAGCTGCGCCGCGTTCATCGACTCTCTGCTCCGGTCCTGCTCGGGCCTGCGGGTGCTCGCGACATCCCGCGAGGTCATCGGCCTGCCCGGGGAGACGGTGTTCCGCCTGCGCGGGCTGCGGCTGCCGTCGGCAGGAGTCGGCCAGGGCAGCGAGGCTGTCGAGCTCTTTACCGAACGTGCGCGGGCCGCGAGCCCGGGCTTTCGGGCTGGGCCGGCCGAGGTAGCTGCCATCGGCAGGCTGTGCGGGCAGCTCGACGGGCTGCCGCTGGCGATCGAACTCGCAGCGGCGCGCGTGAGCATCCTGTCCGTCAGCCAGATCGCCGAGCGGCTTGACCAGGACCCGCGCCTGCTCCGCCACCCGAGCCGCGCCGCCCCACCGCGCCACCAGACACTGCAGGCCGCTCTCGACTGGAGCCATCTACTGCTGACATCGGGGGAGCAGGTCCTGTTCCGGCGGCTGTCAGTCTTCCGCGGCAGCTTTTCGCTGCCCGCTGCGGAGGCAGTGGCGGCCGGCAGTCCGGTCGAACCGCAGGACCTCATCGACCTTATGGCCGGGCTCGTGGGGAAGTCCCTGGTCATTGTGACCGAACGAGGTGACGGCTACCGGTATCAGATGCTCGAGACCATTCGGCAGTACGGGGAGGGAAAACTAGCGCAAAGTGGCGAACAGCCGCAGATCGAAGCGGCCCACGCTGAGTTCTACCTCAGTTTTGCCGCTGAGGGCCGCGCCGGGCTTCTGGGCAGCGACGAGGCTCGATGGCTGCAGCGGCTGGAAGCCGAGCACGACAACGTGGTCGCGGTGCTCGCCAGAACCGTGGCCGGGGAGCCTGGGGTGGCGGCTTCGATGGCCGGGCTGCTGTGGCCGTTCTGGTACCGCCGTGGGTACTACGACGAAGCCCGGTCGTGGCTGGAGCAAGTGGTGTCGGTGGCTGCCGCCCGGCCTGTTGGCGGGGAAGTTCTTGCTGGGGCACTGTCCGGCGCAGGCGTGCTCGCGTTCCTGCAGTGCGACTACCCGGTAGCCATCGAGCGGCTGACCAAGGCTCGCGGCATCTACGAGGAAATCGGCGACGGGCCCGGGCTCGCGACCACCCTGGGGCGGCTGGGCTCCATCGCCCGCGAGCAGGGGCGGTACGGGGACGCCCGGCGGCTGCACGAGGAGAGCAAGGCGCTATGGGCCGAGCTCGGCGACGAGATGGGCGTGGTCTCATCGGTCGGCTCGCTCGGCTTCACCGCCTGGCTGGCTGGTGACGCGGTGCGGGCAGTCCGGCTGTGCCGCCAGGCGGTTGCCGCGTTCGAGGCTGCGGGCAGGCGGCAGGACATGGCGTCGCTGCTGGGCCAGCTCGGCGTGGCGGAACGCATGACCGGTGCGCCCGAGGAGGCCGGGCGCCACCTGCGGGCCAGCCTGGAGATCTGCAGGCAGCTCAGCTATCAGGAGGGGATCGCCTGGGCCCTGCACGAGCTGGCGGTAATCGTCGCCGGCGATGACCTGGCCGGCGCGGCCGGCATGCTCAGCGAGAGCCTGGAGATCCACCTGCGGCTGGGCGACCGCTGGCGTGCCGCCAGCGTTGTCGAGAGCATCGCGGAGCTGATGACCGGCGGCCTCGATGCCGCGACGGCGGCCGCGATGCTCGGCGGCAGCGATGCGCTGCGGCGGTCGATGGGGGCGCCGGTTCCGCTGGCCGAGCGCCCGGCCCTGGACGCCTGCCTGCGCCGGCTGCGCGAATCACTGGGCGGGCCGGCTTTCGGGCAGGCATGGCAGGCCGGGCAGGCTTGGTCGCTGGCCGGCCTGGCCGAGACCGCCGCCCGGGCGGCGACGGACCTGACCGCTGCGCACCAGGCTCCGGCAGCGGGCCAGCTGGCGGCACTTGGCCTGACGAGCCGTGAGGTCGCGGTTCTGCGCCTGGTCAGCAGGGGCCTTACCAACCGCGAGATAGGCCAGGAGCTTGCGATCAGCTCCGGCACCGCCGGCGTCCACGTATCGAATCTGCTGCGCAAGCTCGGCGTCACCAGCCGCGTCCAGGCCGCTACCGCCGCCCAGCGCCTCGGACTCTGAACCGCCGTGCAGCGGCTCGCCGGAAGGTCGGTCGCGCTGTGAACCGCCGTGCAGCGGCTCGTCGGAAGGTCGGTCCCGCTCTGAACCGCTTCCTGCGGCTCGTCGCAGGATCAGTCCCTAGCCGGAGGGGGTAAGTTCGGATGAGACGCATCGTCTGTCCGGCCTGGCCGGGGTGAGAGGAGGCGGCCGCCGATGCGCTGGGTCAAGGTACTCGCGATCGCCGTTGGTGTTGTGATCGTCTTCTTCGTGTTCTCGTGGCTGTGGCACATCCTGTACTTGATCATCGTCGGCCTCATCATCGCGGCTGCACTCTTCGCCGCGTACAAGGGCTGGGAGCAGTACAAGCTGGCCCGCGAGCGCCACGAGGAACGCCGCCAGCAGCGCCTGCAGGAGCGTGAGGCGCGCCAGCAGCAGCGTGAGCAGCGTCGCGCCCGTCCTAACATCGAGGCGCCGCGGCAGCAGCCCACCGGGCTCCCGCCGGGCACGACCACCGCTGGCTTCGACGTAGACGACGAACTGGCCCGGCTCAAGCGCGAGATGCCTGGCCCGTAGCGCAGTCCGCCCGGTCGGTCAGGCGATCAGGCGCTCAGCGAGCAGCACGGCTCCCACGACGGCCATGGCCATGCCGGACAGCCGGATGATCATATGGGCTGCGGCAGGCCTTGCGAACAGCACATTCCGGGCGAAAGAGCCGAGGCACAGGTAGAACGTCCCGCAGCTCAGCATGAAGACCAGGCCCAGGGCTGCTAGCTGTGCCGGTACGGGCCAGCTTGCGTTCGGGCTAGTGAACTGGGGGAGCAGCGCCAGGAAAAGCAGCAGGCCCTTGGGGTTCAGCGCGCTGACACCCATGCCCCGGGCCAGGGTGCCGTGCTCTGTGCTGACTCGGCTTGGGCTGACTGAGCTTGCTGGGCCGGCCGGGCCCGCGCGTCCCGGGAGTGCCGCGGGCCGGGCGAACGTCCGGATGCCGTGCCACATCAGGTACAGGCCGCCCGTGATGATCAGCCCGGTGAGCAGTCCGGGCGACCGGGCCACGATCGCGCCGACCCCGGCCGCGACGACGACGGTGATCGCGGAGTAGCCCAGAACGAGACCGCCGACGGCTGGCAGCACACTCCGGCTGGTTAGGCCCGAACTGAGAACAAACGCCCAGTCGGGTCCCGGAACGATGATCAAAAGAAGGGCAATGCCCCAGAACGCGGCGATGGTGCTGGCGGCCATGGAAAGTTCTCCCTCAGGCGGCGGCCTTAGAAAGAAACCTATCGCCGGAGTCAGCGAAGGTGTTTCCATGTTTTGCGCTGAAATGGGGATGCTGTGGAAGGATCAGCTACATGGACGTGCTCGACCGCAAGATTCTTGCTGCGCTCCAGCAGGACGGGCGCCTGACCATCACCGAACTGGCCGCGCAGGTGGGCCTGACCGTCTCGCCATGCCACCGCCGGCTGCGGGAACTGGAACGCAGCGGCGCGATCCGCAGTTATCGCGCGGTCGTGGATCCCGAGGCCCTGGGCCTGCCGTTCGAGGTTCTGGTATTCGTCACGATGCGCCGGGAAGACAGGGAGACGCTCGTGGGATTCGAGGAAGGACTGGCCGCGATCCCGAACGTCGTGCGGGCGGAGCGGCTGTTCGGCGACCCTGACTACCTGCTCCGCATCGTCACCACCGACCTGGCCGCCTACCAGCGTCTCCAGGACGACAGGCTCACCACGCTCCCCGGCGTTCAGCGCATGACCTCAACCCTGGTCATGAAGCGTGTCGTCGAGGACCGCCCCCTGCCCGCTTAGTGGGCAGGGGGCAGAGCGGTCAGCCATGGGCCACCCAAAGACCGGCGTCGACCGCCCAAAACCGTCGCCGAATGCCCGCCACCGGTCGTCTCACTTAATGCGGAGTATTTTGTGCGTGTATGGTACAAAGCACTCCGGCTTAGGCCGGGCAGCGCGCGATGAGACACTGGGTCGATCAGCAATCGCGCTACGGGCTGGCGGGTTGTGCTTCGCCAATGGGCACGACGTCGACTCGGTATACTTCGTTCGCCTCACGTTTCATGCCCGACTCGATGCCTCGCACCAATGCTTCGACCTGACCACTGCGCAGGCCGTCGTCGATGTTAATCCCGTGCGACAATCCATATCCGGCCTGGGCCGATGAAGGTGAAGAGAAGTTCGCGAATGGCGGTCACACCTGGGTACCCAAGAAGAAAGGCTCGTACCCTCTCCTCGTCAATTGGCCGCAGTGGCTGGGTGAAGCCAGCAACATCGTGGCGCTGTGGGCCTCCGGCACTCCCCGACCAGGAGCCGACGAGGAAGTCGTGACTGCGGTGGATCAGCCGAAGACTGACGCGGATCAGTACCACTGCTATGAGCACCGCAGCCACGCCTTGAGGCACGGACGACCCGGTGATCTGATTCACGGCCAAAGCCGCAAACGCGATCACATCCCCGGAGACCGACACCGCGTCCTCGGTGAATACGGCGCGCAGCGAAGGGTCGGACGTGACCCTTGATTCTTCGAGGAACTCCCGGTGGTAATGGCGGGCGCGGCGGACCATCTGTCCCGCCGACTGGCGGAACGACATCAGATCAAGAACGGTGGAGATCGCCAGTACGACGTAAGCCACCGCGAACGATGAGGTGGCACTAGGGTGGATCAGCTCATCGATGCCCTCACGCAGGGAGAACGCCGCAGCGGTGACGAAAACTCCGATGGCCGCGATCAGTGCCCAGAAGTACGCTTCCCGCCGTAACCCAGGGGATGCTGATCGTCGGGAGGGCGGCTGCTGCGACGCTGAGCCACGAACAAGGACAGGTCGTTGCCGCTATCGGCAAGTGAATGAGCGGCTTCGGCGGCCAGAGCGGCCGACCCAGTGAAAGCGGCCGCAGCGACCTTGGCCAGTGCGACCCCAAGGCCCGCCCCGAGAGCTACCAGCACGGTCCGCGTGCTGTCGTTCGCCATGGCCTGACTCCCCCTCTCGCGGGCGACCGCTATTGGTATACCCCGAGTAATACCGCTTCCCAGGCGAGAGGGTGGGCCACCGCTGGCGGTGGCCAGGGCGAACGACGGTCAGGCGCGGCCCGATCGGTAGGTGAGCACCGTCAGGCGGCCCGGCAGGCTTAGCCGCCGGGATCTCACGGAACGGCTGGTCCGCTTTCCCTCAGGGTGGCACGCAGGACGGTCTCGGCGGCGTCCGCGGCCGCGCGGGCAGTCAGGGTGTGGGTGTGGGCCGCGTCGAGGTCGCCCAGGCCCATGCAGTCGTAGGCCACCTGAGCATCATGAACGGCTAGCTGCAGCTGGCGTGCCGCCTCGGTCAGGTCGATCTCTCGCCGTCCGGATCCCTGAGTGCTGGTCATATCCACGTCCTCACGCATCAGCCGGAAAGTTCATCCCAGCTACCCGGGTGATCCGCGATCATTCCGGCCGGTCGGCCAGTCGGCGGCTGTGGTACCCGCTAGCGGGAGGGTCATGGCTACCACGTCTTGGCCGCGTCTACCTTGCTATCCGCACGCGACCGTCAGTCACCCCCGTTCAGGCAACGTCACCTGGCTGATGCCAGGTACTGCGCCTTGGTGATCGCGTGGACCCGGACCGGGCGGCTGCACGTGGGATCGACTGTCTCCCGCTCCAGCCGCATGCTCAATTTGAGAATGATGCGCTCCGAGGCGTTGTTGCCGACCTGTGCGATGCTTACTATCCGCTCTAAGCCACCCTCGGTCAGACCGAAGTGCAGAGCGGCCCGTGCTGCCTCAGTGGCGAGTCCGCGCCCCCAGAACGGGCGACCGAGCCTCCAGCCGATCTCTACCGCGGGCATCACCTCAGGGAGGAACTCCGGTACCGCTAGCCCGGCGAAGCCGATCAACTCGCCACCGGAACGCGTCTCCAACGCGAACAGCCCGAATCCGTGCCGGTCCCACTCGCACTGCGCTGCCTCGATGCCCGCCTTGGTCTGCCGCTCATCGCGAACCGACCCGTCGCCTATCCAGCGCATTACCTCCGGGTCAGCGTTGATGGCGCTCATCGGCGCCACGTCATCCTCACGCCACTGGCGCAGCACAAGCCGGGGAGTGGTGATGGTGATCACGCAGGGATCCTTTCACTGTGACTCACGATTCGTGCGCAGATCGCCTCGGCTGCCCAGTACCTCCAAGCTGCTGGCGGGATGGGTCCGTGCCAACGGTGAACTCGAAGTCCTGATGTGCCTTCGTCTCCAGTCCCAGCGGCAGGTGGATGTGCCCGTCCGCGACCATGCGCCGCACCTCGGCGCGGCCCAGACCGAGTCCGAGCATGAGCAGCCGTTCGACGCGGACCGGGGCCGGCAGCTCGAAGCTGGTCAGGACCGTGAAGGGTGAGGGGTCGTCGGGCGAGTAGAAGGGTGTGTCCGTCTGGAGCTCCCAAGTGCCGGTCCAGTCGAGGCGGTACCGGTTCTTCTCGGCGAGCGCCGCGCTCATGGTCAGGTCGCGCACCATGGCCGGGTCGTTGGTCTCGTAGGCAACCCGGCGTGCCTGCTCCAGCGAGTTCACGTGGACGCGTTCGTGGACGGGCACCTTCGAGGTCCGGCCGCATGCTGCGCAGCGCAGCAGCAGCCAGACGTCCAGGAGTTTGCCGTTGGCGTTGACGCGGAACCTGCCCGAGGGGCGATGACGGGTGCCAGGGCAGTCCGGGCACGGTTTCACGATGGTGGGCAGGCCGGACTCGCGCACGGCCCACAGAGCCTTGCGGCCGCTGTTCATGGATGTGGCTGACTTCAGGGTTCAGCGGGAGCGCTCGCGGGCTAGGCCGCGGCTCCTGGGATCTGGCGGATGCACACGCGGGTGCGATCACCGCCCCGGGCCGGGTCGTCAGGCTCCAGAGCCGATCGCGCGACGGGTCGGCTGCGGGTACGTGGCGGCGCTTACAGATCCATGCGGGCCATCGTGTTCGATGCGGAGTGCCACAGGCAATTGGTTTTCCGCCTGTGCGCCAGCGGGCCGCGGCCTTCGGCGCTTCGGCAAGATAGCCGCCGATGCCCGATAGGGTGGCGTCGTTGTGGGCCACTATGAGAACTTCTTCATCGCAAGCTCGGGCGCGTCCGCTGCCATCTTGGGGCTGCTGGTCGTCGCCGTAACGGTCGTCAACGCGGATGACGAGAACCCGGCAACCCGGGAGCTGCGAACTGTGCTGGCCGGCAGCGCGTTTATGGCCCTGGTAGATATCTTTCTCGTCTCGATCGTGGCCTTGACCGGGGGCTCAGTCGTCTTCGGGCTATCAAGCCTCGCAATGGGAGCCTTCGGCCTGCTGGCCACCAGGCAGCTGATACCGAGGGCAAGGCGAGCCGGAAATTTCTCCCGCGACTCTCGAACCAGAACGCTGAATATCGCCTTCGCGTCGATTTCGACTGCCGCCTACTCGGTGCAGCTCGGCGTCGCCATAGCGCTCCTGGCGAACACCCGGAGTGCTGCGCTGCAACATGCTTTGGTCCTCGTCATTGTCGCTTTGTATTGCAGCGCCCTTGGCCGCGCATGGGTGGTCACCGGCATAACCCGGCGGGCATAAGGAGCCGCATCGGCGATGGTCATAGCCGACGCGGCTCGATGGAGCAAGTGAGGGGGTTTGATGTCGGCGGCTTTCTTTGCTCTTGGCGGCGCCATTATCGGAGTTCTCGGAACGGTTCTGACTGAATTAGTTCGTGATCGAAGGGACGATCAGAAGCTCTGGCGAGAACAGTTCAGATCCATTTGTGCTGAATTCGTTGGCGAGATCACCCGCCTGCAAGACCTTAGCCATCAGTTGCGCAGAACTCCAGGAGATGCAGAGCTTCAAGCTGCGGCACAAGAGACGCTGTCAAGAGTTCGGTCACAGGAAGAGAGACTACGGCTCACGTCTAAGTCTGTGCCGACACAAGAAGCTGCTCGCTGGCTTGAGCACTGCATCTATTATCAATGGCGATCAACCCAGGGCGCCGAAGCTGACTTCTGGCAGGCACGTAAAGAGGCCCGCACATGGCTGGCGAAGTTCAATACCGAAGCTAGAAAAGAGTTGGGCCTGGCGGGCTCAGCCCTCTATCAGGATCCTCCAGACGGCTTTCCTGTTCCCGGCGGCGAAAGCCACAGACCGCAACACCCGGACCGGCCAGCGGAGGCCGGAGCGACGTGATCGGGCGGGCCACCGACAGCACCGGCAGGTGGACTACACGATTCTGGCCAACGCCCACTGTCAGTGGTCTGGACCTTCGAACGTCGTGACTCCGCCACCTGACAGGTGAAGGCAACTCCAGGATCTCTATCCGGGCACCCCGCCGCGGTCTCTTCTTCGGGCGAGTTGCTGTAGTTGCCGTTCATGCACGCCGGGCAGGAAATCCTTGCCGAACGTGGCCGATGGGCTGATCCGCGGGTCACTGGAAACACCGGCGTCCCGCAGAGCATGCACGTACGCGCGGTCCTGTTCGATCCGTGCGTGTGCCTGATCAGATCCGCCGACGGACCCGTGGCCGGGGATGAGGACATCGACGTCGCCCGCCACCCCCTCAAGCAGCCGCAGTGCGGCGAGATAGTCCTCAATCGGGTCAGTCGCGTTCATCAAGTCGAGCACCGGGATCAAGACATCGGAAAGCATGTCGCCGGCGACGAGAACGCCGCGCTCCTCGATCAACAGTGCCGCATGGCCCGGGGCGTGAGCTTGATGCTCGATAATCCGGACTTGAGGGCCATCCCAAGGTATTCGCGCAGTTTCGGCGGGCAGGCCCGAAATAAGGCCGAACAGATCCAGTGGTATCTGCCCGGCGATGTCCGGTGGTGTCACCCTGGCGACGCGGTCGTTCCAATGCGGGTCTGACAGCAGGGCTTGGATAGTGGCCGCGCAGCTGGCCGTGCCGTAACGAGGCGCCGCACCGAACTGGGCGTGCCAGAGCACGTGATCCCAATGAGGATGCGTAGAAAACCCGGCCACAACGGGCTGGCCCAGCTCGCGAAGGTCGTTCGCGAGGGCGGCCATTTCGTAGCCGAGCACCCCCGGATCGATGAGCAGCACGCCGGCGCGGCCGTGCACGACAACGGCGTTGCTCTGGCAGAACTCGCTCTCGTGAACCAGCACACCCTCCGCGACCTGTCTCAGCACGGGACTCCTTCCGCTTGTGGCTGACATACAGACGTCCGCATCGGACACGAATCATCGGTGGCCGGACCGATGCCGATGCTGGCCACGCTGAGGCCCACTCTGTATT
>Ga0335074_10009560_pt1 | contig 13543 bp, 6 predicted proteins | sample Lox_Sample_23_FD_206715 | JGI IMG/M metagenome (GOLD analysis project Ga0335074, IMG submission 206715) | Soil microbial communities from Loxahatchee National Wildlife Refuge, Florida, United States - Lox_Sample_2.3 | ecosystem: Environmental > Terrestrial > Soil > Wetlands | place: USA: Florida...
GAATATCGGCGTGGGCCGCATCGCCAGCGCCGCCGACGACGAAGCGCTCTGGATCGCCGCCGAAAAAAGCCGCGCCGATCGTCTGCTCACGCGTTTCTCGGCGGGTCTCGATCAGATGCTCGGCCGGCGTTTCGAAGGCGGCGTGGACCTCTCGGGCGGCGAATGGCAGAAATTCGCGCTGGCCCGCGCTTACCTCCGCGACGCGCAGGTGCTCATCCTGGACGAACCCACCGCCGCGCTCGACGCCGTCGCCGAGGCCGAGGTCTTCGCTCGCTTCGATGACCTCGCGCGCGGTAAAATGGCTCTGCTCATCTCCCACCGCTTTTCCACGGTTCGCAAATCGGACCGCATCGTCGTTCTCGAAGGCGGCCAGATATACGAAGAAGGCACGCACGACGAACTGGTGGCCCACGGCGGCCGCTACGCCAGTCTTTTTGAATTGCAGGCAGCGAGCTACCGATGACCCCGCAGATTGAAATCGCAGAAAAAGCCCCCACCGTTCCCCCGCCCGAATCCGGCGGCGGATTCGAGGTCTCCGAGCGCCTGCGCGAGTGCGCCGCCAAGTTGCGCGAGCATCTGCACGGCCCCGTGGTCTCGCACTGGCTGCGGGAGAATCGCTCGCTCATCGAATCCCACATCGCCGATCTGCGCCAGACTCTGCGCCCCTCGCTGCTCCACAAGCTCCAGCCGAACGGCCACGGCGAACCTCGAATTTACCGCATCGTAACGGGCTGGCTGGCGACCGTGCCGGGTGTTATCGATAACGACGTCCTCCTGCCCTTCGCCGAAACCCTGCGCGAAACCGAACCGCTCAATATCACCGAGCTGTGGGCCTTCGCGCCCATGCTCAAATTCGCCATCGTGGAGCGCTTGTGCGCCAACCTGGATAGCGAGCCGCTGGTGATCGGATGCGTCCGTACGTTGTGGGCGCTCGAAGCCATCTCGTGGAAAACGTTCGTCGAGACCGCATCGCGCACCGAAGCCACCCTCAAGCGCGACCCCGCCGCCGTTTATTCGCGCATGGACCTCGCCACGCGCGATCGCTATCGCCTGGAGCTGAGCCGCATCGCCGCCCAGGCCAATCTCACCGAAGAAGACGCGGCCAACGCGGTGCTGGCCCGCGCCGAAAAAGCTGCGGCCGGCGAGAACGCCGATCCCCGCGCCTCGCACGTCGGCTATTATCTGGTCGGTCCCGGCGCGAAAGATTTTCGCCGCGGCCTGGGTTCGAAGCGCACCCTCGCTGAATCTCTCGCCGATCTCACCGAGCTTCATCCCAACCTCTGCTACGCCGCCGGCGCCATTCTGACCATGGCCCTGCTCATGGCCGGCTTCGCCTGGCTCGCGGGACCCATTCGCTGGTGGATGCTCGCCTTTCTCGCGGTTCCAGCCAGCCAGGCCGCGCTCGAGATCACCAACGCCGGTTTCAGCCGCCTGCTCAATCCGCGCTTCATTCCCAGCATGGATTTTGTCGGCGCCATTCCCGACGATTGCAAAACCGCCGTCGTGGTCCCGACGCTGCTTTTCTCGGAAGCCAATTGCGCCAAGCTCCTTCGCGATCTTGAAATCCGCTACCTCGCCAATCGCGACCGCAACCTGTATTTCGCCCTGCTCACGGATTTCGCCGATGCCGACCGTGCCGAAACCGATGGCGACGCCGTCCTCCGCTCCTGTGCCGCCGGTATCCGCCAGTTGAACGAGCGCTATGCGTCGACGCTTCCAGGCTCCGCCGATCGCGGCCCGTTCTTCCTCCTGCATCGTGCCCGCCGCTGGAATCCGCAGGAGCGCAAATGGATGGGCTACGAGCGCAAGCGCGGCAAGCTGAACGACCTGAACAAGCTCCTGCTCGGCCAAGGCAACTGGTTCCACACCATTGTCGGCGACATGGCCGGCCTGCTCCAGGTCCGCTACGTCATCACGCTCGATACCGACACCCAGCTCCCGCGCGACACCGCCGCCAAAATGATCGCCGCGATGGCCCATCCCTTGAACGCCCCCGTCGTCGACCCGGAAACGAAAACCGTCCGCGAAGGCCACGCGCTGCTGCGCCCGCAAGTCGCCATCAGCGTCGAATCCGCCCAGCGCTCCCGCATCGCGAGAATTTTCAGCGGCCAGCCGGGCTTCGATCCTTATTCCGCTTCAGTCTCCGATCTGTATCACGACCTCCACGGCGTCGCCAGCTTCACTGGCAAAGGCATCTATGACGTGCGCGCCTTCGAGGCCGCGGTCGGCCAGCGCTTCCCCGAAAACTCCATCCTGAGCCACGATCTCATTGAGGGCGAACACGCCCGCACCGGACTCATCCCGGTCGAGCTGGTCGAGGATTACCCCGCCACTTACGAAGCGTTCTCCAAGCGCAAGCATCGCTGGGTGCGCGGCGATTGGCAGCTGCTCCCCTGGCTGTTCCCGCATCCGCCGCTCGCCTCCGGCCGGGCGAAAAGGAATCCGCTCTCCGCGCTCTCGCGCTGGAAGATCGTCGATAATCTACGCCGCAGCCTGCTCGAAATCTCCGTGCTCGGCCTGCTGGTGGCGGGCTGGCTCGCCAGCCGGCACCAGATCCGCTGGACCATAGCCGTCCTCCTGCTGCTCCAGATACCCGCCTACATGGACATGCTGCTGAGCATCATTCGCGCGCCGGAGCGCCGCTATTGGAAAGCCTTCAGTAAACTTCTGGGCGAGCGCTTTTGGCAAAGCCATCGCGACTCGCTGCTCAATCTCGTCTTTATTCCGCACCAGGCCTGCCTGATGGCCGACGCGATCGTTCGCACGCTATGGCGCCGATTTATCAGCCAGGCCAATCTGCTGGAGTGGGAGACCATGGCGCAGTCCGAGCTCTCGGGCCTGGCGCGCTTCACGCTGTTCGACAAATATCTCTACATTTCCTCCCTGATCTGGCTTCCGTTCCTGCTTCTTGCCGGCCCCTTCCCGGTTCTCGTAGCTCTCATCTGCGCCTTCTGGGTCACCACGCCGTTGATCGCCGCCTGGCTCAACGAGCCGCTGCCCAAACCCGAACCCCTCACGCCTCAGGAGCGCGAGTTTTTGCGTGACACCGCGCTGCGCACCTGGCGCTACTTCGCCGACCACTCCTGGGCCGAGCATCACTGGCTGGTGCCCGACAACGTCCAGGAAAATCCGTCGCTGGTGACGCATCATATCTCGCCCACCAATCTCGGCCTTTCACTCACCGCGCAACTTGCGGCGCACGATTTCGGCTTCCTTAATCTCGAAGAGCTCTCCACCGGTCTCGAGCGTATCCTCCATTCGCTCGACGACATGCCGCGCTATCGCGGCCATTTCTTCAACTGGTACCACACGGCGACGCGCCGCCCTCTCTCGCCCCAATATGTATCGAGCGTGGATAGCGGCAACCTGGCCGCCTCGCTCGCCGCGTTGCGCCAGGGCGTGCTCCTGCTCCTCAAGCAGCCCATCGTCCAGCCCGGCGTCCTCGAAGGCCTGCGCGATCACGTGTTGCGCCTGCGCGACGAGATTCCCTATGAATCTCGGACCTTCTCCACCATGAAGCTCTTCGGGAGTCTGCTGCGCCTGCTCGAATCCAAGCCCCAGGAGCTCTTCTACTGGGAAGCCGTGCTCACCGAAACGCGCGAACTGGTCGAACGGATCCGCGCCGCCCTGACGCGCGTTCACGCCCGAACTAACTCCCCGGGCCTGTGTTATTGGGAAGACCTGCTCGCCGCGCGCGTGGACGCTGCGCTATCCGAGCTGTATCGCCTGGCGCCCTGGCTCGCGCACCCCTTGGAGCCCGAGCTGCGCGTCAACATGAACGATGCCACGCTCACGCCCCTGATCGCCGAATTGAGCAAAGTTCCCTCGCTCGGCGAGCTCCCCCGCGCCTACGATCGCCTGCGCGGTCTGCTGCGGGAGCGCCTGGCCAGCACCCGCCCCCTCTATCCCATGCTGCGCGACGCGCTGGAGCGTCTGCTGCGCGAGCTTCCCGATGCAGCCTCCGCGGCCATCGATCTTGCCAGGCGCTTTCAAGGCGTCGCGAGCCTCTCGCAGCGCTACTTCGACGACATGGAGTTCGGTTTTCTGTTCGACGAAAACCGCCAGCTGCTGCGCATCGGCTTCAATGTGGACGCCGACCAAGGCGACCAGTCGCATTACGACCTGCTCGCCTCCGAAGCCCGCACGGCCGTTTTTCTTGCCATCGCCAAAGGCGACATCCCGCGCGAAACCTGGCTGCGCCTGGGCCGCAAGCTCACCGCTTATCGCGATCAGGTCACCCTGCTCGCCTGGAGCGGCACCATGTTCGAGTATCTGATGCCGAAGCTTCATTTGCGCTCCTACCCGGGAACGCTGCTCGAGCGTGCGTTGCGGGCGGCGGTTCGCATCCAGGCCATGTACGGCGCCGAGCGCGGCGTACCCTGGGGCATTTCCGAAGCCGCCTACGCCGATCGCGACGCCCAGGGCCGCTATCAGTACGGTGCCTTCGGCGTGCCTCCGCTCGCAGCCAGCGGCGAAGAAGCCCGGCGCCTGGTGATCGCGCCCTACGCCAGCATGCTGGCTTTGATGATCGACCCGGCTCGCGCCACCGCCAACCTTCGCGTCATGGCCGCCAAAGGCTGGTCCGCGCGCCACGGCTTCTTCGAGTCCATCGATTTCACGAATAACCACGCCGCTCCCGAAGTGGTCCACTGTTTCATGGCGCATCATCAGGGCATGGCGCTGCTGGCCATCGATAATGTGCTGCTGGGAAACCGGATGCAGGAGCGCTTCCATCACGATCCGCTGGTGCAATCCACGGAATTCCTGCTGGAAGAGCGAATGCCCGCCCTGGTGGACGTCAGACCTGTGAAGGAGGCTGCGTAGGCTTCCGTTTGGTCTTCGACGCCGCCCGTGACCGCCTCTTCACTACCGGCTTCTTCACTTCTTTCACCGGCGCCTCTTTGCCCGGCGGCTCGCTGAACCCGATCAGGTCCAGCGCGTGCACCGGCGCGTCGTTCGCCATGAACCAGTGCCACACGTTGCCCGTGAGCAGGTTTTCCGCGCTGAGCAACGTGATGCCCACGTCGATGCCGACCACGTCGGTATCAAACCAACCCAGCGTCGGATTGTAGCCGTCCACGAAACCGTAGCGCCCAAATACGCGATCGCCGAAATGTTCTTCGATCGCCTTCAGCGCCGGAATCGAAATGTCGGGCGTGAACATGAGCGATCCGCCCGCCGCAGCCGGCGCCACCGTTCCATCCACCGGATCGAAGGCTTTGATCTCGCCGTAAATGCGATAACCCTTCGGCCCGTCCGACGCCGTGATTCCCCAGATGCCTTTGCCGAACGTATTCGGCAGGTCCAGGTTCAGACAATATTGCTCATTCGATCGAGTGGCGTTCACTGAATTCAGGAAAAAATCCACGAAGCCCCGGTCCCGCCGGTTGCGGAAATCGATCCAGGCCTGCGAATACTGATGCGTGAAGAGCGGCCCGCCGCTTACAAAATCGTAATTCGCGTACTGATAAAACGGCCGCTGCCACGCGTACCAAGATTCCGACGGAATCGGATGGCTGGGCGATCCAATGCCCAGCACATACAGCAGCCCGAGCTCGGAATAGGTGTCCCACTTGTTCTTGATGAAGCCCTTGCCGCGCCGCCACCCGTGCGACAGCAGCAGCGGATCGCCGTTGAGCATCCACTGGAAATCCACGCGGTCGTAAATTTCATCCGCCAGCCTCGCGATTTCCGCATCGTCGGCGAAATATTCCTTGGCCGTCAGGACCCCGGCCAGCAGCAGCGCCGTGTCGATCGACGACGTCTCGCTGTCCCACTTGCGATCCCCCGTCGACACGTCCATCCAGTGATAAAACCAGCCGTGCTCCTCGGTGGCTTTGTCGGCGAAGAATTCGAGCGTCGTCTTCACCCGCTCCGCGGCTTCCTGCTTGGTGATCCAGCCGTGTTCGGCGCCGATGCAAATTGCAGTAAGCCCAAACCCGGTGGCCGCGATGCTCGCGATGTCGCGGCTCGGCCCTTTCGCCCGCCCGCCGTCTACGCGCGCGCGGTCCAGCACTAAGCCCGTCCCACGATCCGCCTGCTCCCAGAAATATTCGAAGCTGCGATGCTCCAGGTCTTCCAGGTAGGCCCGATCCGTTTTCGAAACCGCCGCCACATGATCCGAACTCGGAGTCTGCCCCGCCACCGGCTGCTCGGCCGTCGCCGCCAGCACCAGGCCCGAACCAGTCAGAAGCAGACCACTCAGAAGCACAGCAGGAGGGAGTGCCGCGGCACGAAAGAGCATAGATTTCAGCGGGAACGCACTTCTATTAGAGCCAATCCTTGCGAGGGAAGCAAGAAACTGGACGTACTATTCAGTTCCTGAGTTGCCGTTCCGGCCTGTTGTAACCGTTGGGTCTGCTCGCGCGTAGGACTAGGCGGCCTAGCCATCGCCTGCCAGGCCTCCAGCGCCGACCCGTGATCCTGGTCGACAATCTCGACGTGATACTGCGGCGTCCCCGAAAATCCCTTCACCGAAATGTGAAATTGCCGCGCTCGTCCTGTGGTACCGGGCGCCGAATAGTTCCAGACCGCGATCGCAAGCGTGCCATCCGGTCGTTTCGTTACGAGAGCATTCTGAAGCTCCGGCTGCATCCGCTGATCGCCCAGTTCGTGCAGCATCCGGAATGCATTGAACGCAGCCTTCGGAACGCCGCCCTCCGCGATCAGCCCGAACCCTCCGTAGAACGGCGTCCGGATCACACCCTGCTCCTCAAACACATCCGAAAATGTCCAGTACGACATCATGGCCGTCATCCCGTCGCACAGCCGGATATTATTCGCCAGCCACGGCCCCATGAACGCCGAATCCGTCACATCCACTTCGTTCTTATAGCTCGCGTTGTACTCGCTCCAGATGATCGGAAGATCCGGCCGCGCCGCTGACCTAAAAGCCGAGGACCTAACCTGGTTATAAACTTTCTTCACCGCCCGGCTCACCATCACCTCCCGATCAATGCTTTCATCGGTCCCGAAAACGTCTTTCGATAGGTCGTTTCCGTAAACATGTGTGGAAACGAAATCGAGCGGAACGTGCGCCTGGTTCGCGTGCTCGATCATCTCCGGAATCCACGCCGCCTGCGCCGTCGCCGGCCCTCCCACGCGCAGCCTTGCATCGGCCCGCTTAACGGCCCGCGCCGCATGATCGTACAGCTCGAAATACGTCGCTTGCTTGGGCTCACCCGCCCAAAAGTCGATATTCGGCTCGTTCCAGACCTCGAAGTACCACTGCGCGACCTCATCCGCCCCATACCGCTCCACCAGGTGCCGTGCGAAGTTATAAACCAGTTCCTCCCACTTCGCGTAATCCTTGGGAGCCGACGGCAGCGGCCGATACCAAAATGGGTGCGGCTTGTCCGACGCCGCCAGCGCCTTCGGCATGAAGCTCAGTTCCACGAACGGCCGCACGCCCCGCTCCAGCAACCCGTCATAAATCTGGTCCACGTAGGACCAGTTGTAGACCGGCCGCCCTTGCGCATCCTCCGAGTACACGCCCACTTCGTCATCGAAAATCGCGTGGAAGCGAACGTACCGGATCCCGGTGGCCGATTTCATCCGCGTAAGATCGCGCCGGTAGCTCTCGCGCAGCGAAAGAATCGCCCGTCCCGATCCGAACATCTGCTCCCAAAAGTGCGGAAAAGGACGCGCCGGTGCATTGGCGTCAATCGCGATTTCCTCGATCGCGGGAGCTTGTTGGCTCGAAACAGCAGCAGCAGTTGCGATCAGGCAGCCCGTGATCAGAATCCATCTGCGTTGCATATCCGTGGGACTCAGCCACTTGTTACGTGTTACTTCACATATCTGGGATTGCCGTGCGCCCAGGGATCGTAGCTCTCGGCAAACGCCAGCCGATCCGCAGTCGAAGGATGAGAAAACAGCCAGAATTCGATGAAATGGTTGGGATTCGGTTCATCCAGCCCAATCTCACCCATCACTTGAAATGATTGCGCCGCAGCCTCCTTCGGCACAATCCCGTGCGTGATCTCCAGGCCGTAAACATCCGCCTGATGCTCCTGCCAGCGGCTGTAACTATTGGTAACCGGCTCAGCCAGGAAGCTGAAGATCGCGAAAATTACGAGGAGTAGCGGCAGCGACGCCCAGTCGCCGAGACCCTGAATCTTACACCGTGCCCCGTATCGCGCGATGAGCCGCTCCGCAATCCGTGCGCCCGCAAAAAGCGCCACCAGCAATGCCAGCGCCAGCGCGATCAGCGAATTCCGGATGTGCCCGAGCACATAGTGCCCCATCTCGTGCCCAAAAACAAAAAGCACCTGGGGTGTCGTCAGCTTCTCGATCGTTGTGTCCCACACCACCACCCGTTTCGATCCTCCGAACCCGCTGACGTACGCATTCAGCGAGTTCAGCTTCTCGCTGGCCTTCATCTCAAACATCCGGTCGCGCGGAATCGCGAGCCCCGCTCGCGCCGTGAGCTGTTCCAGTTGATTCACCAGCGCCGGCTGCGTCGCGGCCAAAGGTTCAAACTTGAAAAACAGCGGCTCGATCACCATCGGCTCCAGGTACATCACGCCCGCGATGATGGGCAGGCTCGCGAGCCAAAAATACAGCCACCAGCGCCGGGCACTCTTCCTGATTACCGCGAAAAGGAGCCACGCCAACGGAATCGCGCAAATCACTTCGATCATCTCGCCCTTGGTCCAATCCCAAAACCACGACGGCCAGCTTTGGATCGATTGATCGAACTTCAGCTCCAGGTGCTGCCCATAGAGATTCGCGGGCAGATAGAGGATGTCATTGGTCAGAAGCAGCAGCGGCACGAAGATCGCCGCCTGCACGAAGCGCCGCGCCGACGCGCCCACGGCCCAATCGCGATATTTCGCCGCCAGCCCGAAGCCCAGGATCGCCGCCAGAATTGCAATCGCCCAGATCTCGCTCGAAAAATGCAGCCAGTATCCGGCATGCGCATATTCGATCGCGCGCTGGAGCTTATCCGGGGGCAGGGAATAGGTGGTGGGCGCCGCCACACCTCAATCTTCGCGAGCCAGTCACGAAAAAAGCAACGTCGGGCACCTTGACCTCGCCTTACTCGCTGACACTGGGCGGCACCGCCATCCCCTCTTCCGATATTCTGTACGCAGGAATCTCGCCTTGCTGCGCCGGTTTCTACCAAGTCGATTTCAAAGTTCCGCCGGGAACTCCCAGCGGTGCTCTGCCGCTCGTCATCACCATCGCCGGCTTCTCATCCCCGCCCAACGCCTACATCGAGGTGGGACAATAAGCCGTCGGCCGGCTCCGAAAATGACCTGCGGCGCCGTCCTGTTGCTGTGCTCCGCACTCGCCCCCGCGCAATCCGGACCCACCTGGACCCAGGTCTTTCCAGCCTCCAATCCCTTCGCGCGCAGCAATTTCAGCATGGCCTATGATTCCGCTCACGGCGAGATCGTTTTCTTCGGCGGAGTCGATTACACCCTAACCAAGAGTGGGAGCATAAGCACTCTTGCAAGAACCTTTCTCGGCGACACCTGGGTCTGGAACGGATCCAACTTCGTTCATCAAACTCCCCCGAGCAGCCCCTCAGCGAGGTATGGCGCTGCAATGGCCTACGATTCTTTGCGCGGCCAGGTGCTTTTGTTCGGCGGATACGATATCAACGGCAATCACCTGAACGATACCTGGACCTGGGACGGCGTGAACTGGACCCAGCAATCCCCGCAGTCGAGTCCCCCCGGCCGATTGAGCGCCGGCATGGCGTACTTTCAAGCGAGCCAGCAGATTGTCCTGTTCGGCGGAGCCGGCGCCAACGGCTACCTCGCCGACACCTGGATTTGGGATGGGAAAAACTGGCAGCAGGTCACGCCGCCCGCCACTCCTCCCGCGCGAGAAGACGCGGGCATGGTCTACGATGCCTCCGAGGGCGTCATCGTCCTGTTCGGCGGCACCAATACGAAGACCGCCTTCAGCGACACCTGGGTCTGGGACGGCGCCAATTGGTCGCAGCTCTCCCCCGCCGCGAACCCGCCCCCGCGTTCCTCTTTCGGCATGACCTATGTTGCCGCCCACAGCCAGGTAATTCTTTTCGGAGGGTTCGCGGCTAATACCGACATACTTGACGATACCTGGACCTTCAACGGAATCAACTGGACCCAGCTCGCGCCCCAGAATTCGCCGCCCCCGCTCACCGGTTTCGGAATGGCTTACGACACCGCCCAGGATCAAACCCTGGTCTTCGGCGGAAGCGGGACTCCCACGGACTTGAGCGGCGATAGTCTCAACGCCACTTACACCCTCACACCCGCTGGCGCGCCCGAGCCCGTGATCAATGCCGTCGTCACGGCTTCCGATTTCGGCGCTTTCACCACCGTCGCGCCCGGCGCCTGGATCGAAATCTATGGTGCCAACTTCGCTCCCACGGCCGCCTCCTGGAGCGGAGCGGATTTCAGCGGCAACAATGCCCCCACCTCCCTCGACGGCATCCAGGTAAGCATTGGAAAGCAGGTGGCGCGCCAGAACGCATTCGTCGAATATGTTTCGCCCAGCCAGGTCAACGTCCAGTTGCCCTCCGGTTTCGCCACCGGCACTCAAGGAATCGAGCTGACCTCGGGCAACTTGCCCCCGGGTAACTTGACAAGTGACCCCTTTTTCGTCGACGCGCAAAACACCTCCGCGGGTCTGCTCGCTCCGCCCTCTTTCCACATCGGCGGTAATCAATATGTCGTCGCCATCCTGCCCGACGGCAGTTATGCTCTGCCCGCCGGCGCCATCTCGGGTGTCGCCTCGCGCCCCGCCAAGCCGGGCGAAACCGTGGTCCTTTACGGCGTCAACTTCGGCGCCGTCACCCCCACCCTCGATGCGGGCATGATCGAAACGCAAACCAACCAGCTCGCATCGCCGTTTCAAGTCTCCTTCGGCACAACGCCCGCCCAGTTGGCCTACGACGGCCTCGCGCCCAACTACGTCGGCCTCTACCAGTTCAATATCGTGGTTCCGAGCGTCCCCGCCGCCGATCTGGTGCCCTTCAGCTTCACCCTCAATAACGTCCCCTCCGCGCAAACCCTCTCCATCGCCGTCGGCCAGTAAGCCCCAACCAATCTGAGCTCCTCAAAGGTTCTTGATACATAACGTCCTCCCGTTTCACTTGATGGCGCTGGCAGGCCGGCGAGGACTTGGTAATGTGCATACGACCGAAGGCGTGGATCTGGCTCGTAATATTCGCGGCGCAGCTCGGCGCCCAGAACTGGACCCAGCAAGAACCAACAACAGCTCCTACCCCGCGAGGGACACCGCGCCTGGCTTCGGATCCCAACGGCCACGTGGTATTGTTCGGCGGCGGAGATAACCAGACATGGATTTGGGACGGTGCCGAATGGACGCTCCAGAATCCGGCCCAATCGCCTCCCGCCCGATCCAATTCCAACATTGCTTACGATTCCGGCCATCGCCAGGTGGTGGTGTTCGGGGGACAGGGCCTGGGTCCCGCATACACCAAGTTCAGCGATACGTGGCTGTGGGATGGATCCAACTGGACCGAATCCCCGCAAATCGGGCCATCCGCGCGTACCGACGCCGCCATGGCGTACGATTCCCAGCATGGCCAGGTTGTGCTGTTCGGCGGCCAGTATGCGAATGGAACCTCAGTGAACGATACGTGGCTGTGGGATGGTTCCACCTGGAGCTTGGCGCACCCCGCGGTTAGTCCGGCGGCCAGGCATGGTCACGCCATGGCCTACGACTCCACGGGCCAAGTGGTCCTGTTCGGTGGAAACAATGGCTCATCCAATTTCGGCGACACCTGGAGATGGGACGGCACGAATTGGACACAACTTATGCCGCAGAATAGCCCGCCAGCCAGGTGTTATCACCAGATGGTGTACGATTCAGCGCATGATCAAATAGTTCTTTTCGGCGGTGGCACTTCCACCGTTTACACTGCGAATAGCGGGCTCTTCAATGACACCTGGCTGTGGGACGGTTCCAACTGGACCCAGGCAATGCCCGCAACCAGTCCCTCGTCTCGCAACCGATTTGGCATGGCTTTCGACGCCGGAAACGCGCAAGCCGTGTTGTTCGGCGGCAGGAATTCGGAAAGTACCGTTCTGGGCGAGACCTGGACCTGGAACGGTGGCACGGTGGAGACACCTCCGCCCGCAACCACCATCACTGCGGTCGTGAGCGCCTCGGCCTTCGGTGGGTTTTCGAGTGTAGCCCCCGGATCGTGGGTCGAAATCTACGGCTCGAATCTCGCGCCGGACGCGCGCCCCTGGTCCGGATCGGACTTCAACGGCAATAACGCGCCCACTTCGCTCGACGGTGTTGAAGTGCTCATCGGAGGCGACAAAGCGTTCGTCGACTATATTTCGTCCGGTCAAGTCAACGCGCAGCTGCCCTCCACCATTCCGGCCGGCGGTCCCTTGCCGCTTACCGTCATGAACGGAACCACCGTCAGCAACGCCGTGAACCTCACCGTCAATGCTGCCGAACCGGGGTTGCTCGCGCCGGCATCCTTCCAGATCGGCGGCCAGCAGTACGTTGTAGCTCTGCTTCCCGACGGGACCTACGTTCTTCCATCGGGCGCCATTTCGGGCCTCGTCTCGCGGCCCGCACAGCCCGGCGACACCATCACGTTATACGGAATAGGGTTTGGCTCAGTCACGCCCGCCAGTCCGGCGGGTCAGATCGTTTCGGGCGAGACTCAGCTCACCCAGCCCCTACAGATTTTGTTCGGCCAGACGCCGGGGCAAGTCACTTACGATGGCCTGGCGCCCGGCTTCGTGGGCCTGTATCAATTCGATGTAGTGGTGCCCAACGTCGCCTCCGGCGACCTGGTGCCCTTCAGCTTCACCCTCACCGGCGTCCCCTCCGCGCAAACGCTCTTCATTGCAATCGGACAGTAAGACCGGCGCTTACGGAACAGGCAGCGCCGGCGCTTCGATGGTCGTCGCTCGCGCCCTCTGGTCCCCGCGCAGCCAAATGGAGAGCTTCTCAGCCGGTCCCGCCGGGTCCGGAAGATTCACTTCCAGCGACTGCTTCAGCCCCGGACCGGGAAGCGGCTCAGGCAGCGCGGAAACGGTTACCGCATTCGCTTCGTCCCATCCCACTCTCGCCAACAATTCCAGATTCGTACCCGTGAGCCGATAGCGCCGCAGGCCGTTTTGCGCCGGATCTGTCGAAACGGTGAACGAATCCACCTGCGGCACCGGCAGGATGCGCGCCAGCGGAAACGGTTGCGACTTCCCCCCGCGCCCGTTGTCCAACACGGCCTGGAGCGAGCACCCGGCCGCGAGACCGCTGGTATCGAAAGCCAGGAACAATTGGTCCGGCGAAAGCTGCTCCAGCCGCCAGTGCTCGGTCTGATGTCCCAGCGCGAGCGTCGCGGCATCGCCCGTTCCTTCGGCGCAAGCCAGGCGCAGCGCGCTCGTTCGCTCGATGTTCTTCACGTCCAGCAGCGCATTCAGCGTATATCCGGCGGGAAACTCGTTCTCGCGCACCGCCACCGCCATTCCCGAAGGCAGCGACAGTTTGGCGCTCGCGATCAGCGGAAGCGGCCCCGTTACCTCCAGCGCGTCCGGCAACGTCACTGGCTCGCTGC
>Ga0335074_10009561_pt1 | contig 13543 bp, 10 predicted proteins | sample Lox_Sample_23_FD_206715 | JGI IMG/M metagenome (GOLD analysis project Ga0335074, IMG submission 206715) | Soil microbial communities from Loxahatchee National Wildlife Refuge, Florida, United States - Lox_Sample_2.3 | ecosystem: Environmental > Terrestrial > Soil > Wetlands | place: USA...
TCCCGGAGGTCAGGCCCTGATTCCGGAGCGCGACGAGCCCGCCGATGGCCACCACGACCAGCGCCGTCTCGATGACGATCCGACGGGCCGCGCGCTTACGGCCGCCTGCCCGGCGCGTTGTGCGGCCAGTGACAGGAGCTGCCACGCGCTGCGGGAGCACGCTGATCAGGACGGGACCGACGAGCGTGACGGCGATCGTGGCGCCAGCCAGCCACCAGGCCACCGCGTCGGCGTCGCCGGGAGTGAGGGCGGTGGCGAGGACCGCGGCCGCCGCCCCGGCGATCGCCGCGATGACCACGTTGACCCGGAGCACCAGCCAGGCGAGCTGATGCAGCGCTGCGCCCCGGGCGCGCATGAGCGTGAACTCCTCGGCGCGGCGCTGCGCCACCAGCCTCGCGCCGAGCAGCACTATCACCGCGCCCATGACGGCCAAACTCACATACAGCAGTTGGAGCACGGGGCCGGCGGCGTTTTCCCCGGTGATGAACGGCGACAGGATCGAGGGAATCTGGGAGGTGATCGTCGCCGTCACGGGGGTCCCGGCGATGCTCAGCGTCAGCTGGGAGGAGAGCAGGCTGCCCAGGCCCCCCGCCAGCCTGCCTACCTGACCCGCGGTGAGCCGGCCGAGCGCGACCGGATACCACCAGGTCGCGCTCATCTGGGGATTGAGACTGGATTCGATCAACGGGAGTGCGCCTGGGCTGATGAACAGCACCCCGGTCCAGCGTGCCGGCTGTGACGACGTGGCAGGCGTCAGCGCGGGCGCGGCTGCTGCGAGATCCGCGCTCCAGAACGCCGAAGCCGGGAGCACCGGCCGGATGATCCCCGCGACTACCATCACCGCCGGCCCCGCTTTCAGCCGGGTGCCGACCCGCAGGCCGAACCTGGCCGCGGTGGCGGTGGTCACCGCGACCTGCACCACCCCGTTCGAGCCGCCGGCCGGGAGCCGTCCGGCCACCACATGGCTGTAGCGGGCCAGGGCCGTGCGGTAGGTCATCTGGAACTGCGGCGGCCCGTATCCGGCGGCCCGGGCCCCCCCGGTGAACTGCACGTAGCCGGTGGTCACGCTCGACCACGCGGGCGGGCTGCTGGCCAGTGGCACCCCGCCCGGGACCAGTTGGGACCGCAAGAAGGCCCCGGTCGCCGCGATATCGGTGGCCACAGGCTCGACGGGTTCCTCGGTCACCGGGTTGACCAGGTCCGGCGTCACGGTGACGGACCGGTCAACGGGCCCCGCGGCGGCGATCACGCGCTGCAGCGCCTGGTTGCGCAGCCCCACGCTCTCCCGTGGGATGGCCAGGCTAGCCAGTATGGAGACGAACACCAGCAAGCCGAAGGCGACGCTGGCCGCGGCCCCGGTACCGGTCAGCGCCACCCAGGCCGCGCGCACCCGCCACCACCGAATTCTCATCCGGCCTCCGCCCGCAACTGCGCCGCTGGGTCGGGTCTGCGCAAGACCGACAGGGCGGCGGCGGCGCCCGGCACGGCCGCGGTGACGAGGGCCAGGGCCACGGCCGGGCCGAGCGGCAACATCACCAGGGCCGACGGGACGGGTGCGGCCGCATCCGTGGTCAGCGTGATCGCGGGCACCAGCAACTGGGCCAGCCCGATCCCGGCCAGCAGGCCCGCGGCCGCGGCCGGAACGCTGAGCGCGCACTGCTCCAGGCACAACTGCCCGGCCTGGGCGTTTTTCCCCACCCCCAGCGCGGCGAACACCGCGCTCTGCGTCCGCCGGGAGCGGAGACTGACCGAGAACCCAGCCGCGCCGAGCAGCACCGCCGCCAGCCCAATGGCCAGCATCGCTTGCCGGGGGCCCTTCAGCAGCGGGTTGCTGAGCAGGGCCGCCTCCTGGCTGGCGCGGTCGGTGACCGACAGGCCGAGGCCGGCCGGCAGGTGCGGCAGGCGGCCGCCAGCGGTGCGCAGCCACCAGCGGGTCACCGGCAAGGTCGGCGACTGGCTGGCGATGAGCTGATCGTTGATGTCCGCGAGGTTGACGATCAGCGCGCGGCTGCGCCCGAAGACGGTCGGGAAACGGGCCACCGACGCCACGATCCGGACCGTGATCGCGAAGCTCTGGCCGGCGAGGTTGAGCGAAACCGAGGTGGTCGAGCCGATGCGGAGCCGGTTGGCGGCCAGATAACCGGTGGTGGCCATGGCCGGGACGGCCTGGGTGGACGACGCCGCCGTGAGCGCGACCGCGGCCGGGGATCCGGGACTGAGGCCGGCGGTGGCCATGACCGCCAATGACGGATCGTGTCCGGTGCTGAACTCCAGGCGCTGTGCGCCTCCGGCGGCGCCAGACCACTGCTTGATCGACGGCGGTGACCCGTCCGATGCCGGAATCGCCTGAAACTGGCCCGGGGGCCCGGTGGGCACGTGCACCGCGGATCCCGAGTAATCCCACGCCGCCAGCGCGTCACCGTGGCGCAGCGGCCTGCCGAACGGGCCGCGGGCCGTCTTGGCCACCGCGAGGGACTCGATGGTCAAGCTGGCGGTCGGGGCCGATGTTGGGCTCGCGGGGTCGTACGGCGGCAGGGCATAGTTCAGCGTGAGCCCGACCAGCCGCAATGGGTAGCTGGCGGCCCGCGGACCTGGCAGCACGAAAACCAGGGCGTGCGGCCGGCCGTCGGCGGGCAGGCTCCCGGCCGCCAGTCTCCCGGCCGCGGGTATCGGGTAGGTGGTGCCGGTGGAATCCTGGACCCAGGCCGTGACGACGGTTGAGCCAAGATCCATCTGTGCCGCCTCCGCGCTGCTGTGCGGGACTACCCCGAGGGCCGCGAGAACCTCCAGCCGGCCGTCCGCCTGGCCGGGCAGTGCCAGCCCCGGCAGCTGCGGGGTAATGCGCCGCCACGCCGCGCTCAGCGGAAGCGGCGACAGGTCGGGGCGGAGCAGGATCGTCTTACCCGCCGTGCTCGTATCGAGCGCGATCAGCTGGCCCCCGTTGCCGAGGCCGATGACGCTGGCCGCCGTCGAAGCGGTGACCCCCGGTGCCCCGGTGATCTTCTCGGCTGCGCCCGGCGGCACCCCGCCCGCGGAGTCCACCTGCACGTCCGAGCCAACCGCGAAGGCGGCCTGATCCGCAGCCGACTGCCGCCAGCTCGCGTATCCGGCCAGCGCCAGTGTGGTGGTTGCCGTCGCGAGGACGACGAGCAGGGCCGGCCCCGCCTGGCGGATCGGCCGTCTGGCGATCTGCCAGCTCACCATCGCCACGGCCAGCCGCCGTTCGTGGTCGGTCGCCTTGTCAGCGACCCGGGCGAGCAGCGGCAGCCCGCGCAGCGGGATGAGCGCCAGACCGGCCAGCGCGAGTGCGGGAGCGATGGCGACCACGGGATCGATCCCGAGCGGTCCCGTTCCCGTATGCGCGACCGCCGAATAGCCGCGCAGTTGCCATATCGAGACCGCGGCGAGCGCGACCAGGGCCAGATCTCCGCCCGCCCAGGCGACCCCCGCCAGCCGGGACTGCCGGCTCCGGCGGAGCCGGGCCGCCCCGGGGGTCAAGGCGTGCAGCGCCGGCCAGGCCATCACCGCGGCGCACAGCACCAGCACGACGAGGGCCCACAGCCAGGCCAGCGGGCTGATGCCGCGGCCCTGGTAGCCGTCCAGGCGCAGGTTGGCCAGACCGGCCAGCACGCCGGCCAGGCGGGTGCCGGCCAGCACGCCCACTAGGCCCGCCACGGCGCCGAGCACCACCGCCTCGGCCAGCACGGGCCGGACCAGCTGCCGCCTGGTCGCGCCGCGTGCCCGCAGTAGCGCGGACTCGTCCTCGCGCAGGCTGGCCAGCAGCCGCGCGGCGAGCACCAGTAGCGCCCCGGCCACCAGCAGCAGCTCCAGTGCGGCGATCGTGAACAGCGACCGGGTCAGCACGATGGTGCTGGCTATGCCGTCGAGGAGCTGTGGCAGGCCCGAGGTCACCTGCAGCCCTTCCGGGAGGACCACGGCCAGCTGCGAGACCGCCTCGCTGGTGCCCGCGGCGAGCGCCTCGATGTTCCCGCGGGCCATAGGCTGCGCCTGCGGCAGCACCAGCCACGAGCCCTGGCCCGCGGCGAGCGGCCCGCCGAACGCAGCCGGGTTCACCACCGCCGGGCCGTAGCTGACGGAGATAACCGGCTCGCTCTGCCCCGCGGTGCTGACGGAGTAATGCTGGACACCGATCCCTGAAGTGGGCAGCCGGTCCAGCTTCCAGTACAGCGAAGCCGGGTTCCTGGGCCGGAACAGCCCGGTGACCTGCAGCGAGACCCGCGCCTGGCTAGGCTGCGAGGCGCCCGTCAGCACCGAGCCGAGCGTCACGTGCAGCCGGCTGGCCACGGCGGCCGGCAGGGCCACCGGCACCGGACCGCCGTGGTGCGGCGGACCTGGCCACTTCCCTGCGGTCAGCGTCGCCTGGGCGCTGATCCCTGGCAGCGACGCGGCCTGGATTTGCGTGGTGAGGACTCCGGCGGCGGACGACGGGAGCTGGATCGGGTCCGACCACAGCGCGCTGTCCAGCTGGAATCCGATCCCCGGCCAAGCCGTGCGCAGCTTGGTCCGGATCAGCTGCGAGTCGGCGGCGGCTTCCGCGGAGTCGACCACCCCAGACAGGCTCATCACCCGGCCCTGCGGGTTGGCCAGGCTGCTCAGCGCTCCGCCCGGTACCACCGTGGCCGAGAAGGTCCAACCCGCGGCCGCGAGTCCCGTGGTGAGCAGGACCGTGACCGCGATGCAGGCCAGGAGCAACCACGAGGCCCGGGCCCGGCGGATGAGAAAGGACGCCCCCAGCCCGCCCATGGATGGCACCTATCCGCCCTCGATGCCGTCGACGCCGCCTTCGGTTCCGCCCAGGGACCCCTCCTCGATGCCGGCGACGGATCCGTCCTGCAGCGAAATGATCTTGTCGGCCAGGCCGACGAGCGCCTCGTCGTGGGTGGCGACCAGGGCGGTGATCCCCTCCGACCGCACGACGCTGAGCAGCAGCTGCATGATCTGCCGGCCGGTCTCCAGGTCGAGCTGGCTGGTTGGCTCGTCCGCGATCAGCAGGCCCGGCCGGCCGGCCAGCGCGCGGGCGATGGCCACCCGCTGCTGCTGGCCGCCGGATAGCTCATCCGGGCGGTGCGCGGCATGGCTGGACAGCCCGGTCAGCGCGAGCATGGCCGCGACCCGCTCCCGGCGCTCGCTGGGCCGCAGGCCCGCGATGCGCAGCGGAATCCCGACGTTCTCCGCCGCGGACAGCATCGGCACCAGCCCGAAAGACTGGAAGATGAAGGCGACCCGGTCCCGCCGCAGCGCCAGCCGCTCCCGCTCGCTCATCCGGTTCACCTCGCGGCCGTCCACCCACACCCGGCCCGCCGTCGGGGCGTCCAGGCCACCGATGACGTTCAGCAGCGTGGTCTTGCCCGAACCCGACCGCCCGCGCAAGGCAACGAGCTGGCCACGGTCCACCGTGAACGAGACGCCGCGCAGAGCATGGACGGCGGTGCGCCCGCCGCCGAAGGTCCGGCAGATGCCGTCCGCCGCCACCATGACCTGGGGCGGCTGGCCGGCGTCAGTTGTGCCGAGCGCCAAGTGGGCCGGGCCAGAGTTCATTCCTATCCTTTGTGGAGGGTGGCTACCCGTTCAGGCTGAAACTGGATGGGGCTGGCCCCTATGTTCACGCCTTACATAGTTACAAGGCAACATGAAACATAGGATCGTTACCCAGTGGAACGATCGGCTCAGGCGGGTGCTCAGCACGTTGCCGGAATGGCGCGGCGCGCGTCCGTAGGATGCCTCTTATGCCAGACGCCGCGCCTCCCGAGCCGTTCAGCCCGGGCACCGATCCCGGGGCACTCGATGACCTCCGCGCGCGGCTGCGCGCGACCCGCTGGCCGGATGCGCCCGAGGGCGCCGGGTGGTCGCTGGGGACCGACCTGGCCTACCTCCGCGAGCTCGTCGCCTACTGGGCGGACGGGTTCGACTGGCCGGCGCAGGAGGCGGCGCTGGCCCGGCTGCCCCGCTTCCGCGTCCGGCTCGGCGGCCTGCCGATCCACTTCGTGCACGCCCGGGCGGCCGCGCCGGCCGGGCCGGTGCTGCCGCTGGTCCTCTGCCACGGCTGGCCGGACTCGTTCTGGCGCTACGTCAAGCTCATCCCATTGCTCACCGACCCCGGCGCGCACGGCGCCGACCCGGCCGACGCGTTCGACGTGGTCGTGCCGGACATGCCGGGCTACGGGTACTCCGGCCACCCGGCCGGCCCGCCCCTCGACTCGATCGCCGTGGCCGGCCGGTGGGCTGAGCTGATGAGCGTCCTCGGCTATGCCCGGTTCGGCGCGGTGGGCGGCGACATCGGCAGCGGGGTGAGTCGCTATCTCGCGCTCGACCACCCCGCCCGGATCGTGGCCGTGCACCGCATGGACGCGGGCCTGCCCGTGTTCACCGGCGACCCGGCGGAGCTGTCGCCCGACGAGCGCGCCTGGCTCCAGAGCGCCGCCGCCTGGGGCGCGGCCGAGGGTGCCTACGGCGCCATGCACCGCACCAAGCCGCAGACCGCCGCGTTCGGGCTCACCGATTCGCCGGCCGGGCTGGCCGCGTGGATCGTCGAGAAGCTCCGGGCCTGGAGCGACTGCGACGGCGACGTCGAGCGGCGCTTCACCAAGGACGAGATACTCACCAACGTCACGATCTACTGGCTGACGGAGACCATCGGCCCGTCGATGCGCATGTACCACGCCAACGCCGCGATCCCGCCCGCGCAGCACGCCCGCCGGGTCGAGGTGCCGTCCGGCTTCTCGCTCTTCCCCGCCGACATCGGCCGCCCGCCGCGGGCCTGGCTCGAGCGCACCGCGAACGTCGTGCGCCTGACCGAGCTTCCGCGTGGCGGGCACTTCGCGCCGCTCGAGGAACCCGGGCTCTACGCCGAGGAGCTGCGCGCGTTCTTCCGCCCCTACCGGCCAGATGCGTGACGCGTTACGGCTGCGAGTGCTTGCGTATGGCGTAGGCCACGTTGATGCCCCCGACGATGATCCAGATCAGGGCCATGAGCATGATGGCGGCAAAGCCAGGGGAGCCCTTGAGCACGATCGCCGTCACCAGCAGGGCCACCAGCATGGACCCGAGGGCCAGCATGATGGACTGCCGGCCGGCGCGGTCGGCCCGTTCGGCCCGGATCACGCGCCGCTCGTCCCGGATGATGCGTTTGGCCCGGCGGCGCTGGTGCCTGCATCCCGCGTACCGGTCCAGCTGCGTCTGGATGCGGCTGTCCACCTCCGCCGTGACCCGGTTATCGATCTCGGCCGCGATCCGCTTGTCGATCTCCGCGCCGATGCGTTCAACAAGGCCCTCGGCCAGCGCCTGGTCATAGCCGGGGCCGAGGTCTTTCAGGGCACCCACCGAGGCGGCGATCTCAGCCTGGCGGTCTGCGGCCATCACACCCTCCGAATGTTCCGTCAGCTCTTGCAGTGACGGTACGTACCCCGGGCCGTCCGGCGGAATGCGGTTGGCCTCCTTCGCGTCAGGGGGTTAGCCCCCCCATTCGCCTCGGCCGGGGTGATGATTTCTGCGGTTCGGGCTGGCCTGACCCGCCACTCAACGATTTTTCCTGAACGGGTAGCGGTGCCACTGGTCCCGCATGGCCACGCCGGTCAGGGCCAGCGCGGCTGACGCGACGGCGTACCAGACGACGGTCACGCCGTGCGCGGTCGCGGGCGGTTCGGCTACGAATCTGCCGGTGATGGGCGCGTACCAGGCAAGCGCGATGGCGGCGAAGCTGACGGGTGCGGCGATGGCCCCGCTGACGTCGGCGTAGCGGGACCGGCCGGCGCAGGCCGCGGCGGCCACGGTGACCGCGCACCACCCGGTGAGCTGGGCTATCAGCGGATAGATGGCGGGCGGGTGGCCGAGAGCGTGCTGCGGGAAGGTGTCAGCCATGATGCGCAGCTGCGCCCAGCAGGTCGCCGCCAGGACGGGCGCGGCCAGCAGGAGGTGCGCGGCTGGGGCGACCCAGGCCGGGACGGGGGTGGCCTGGGTCAGCGGCCGGAGCTGGGCGCGGGCGACGAAGGCCAGCGCCGCGACGGCGGGAAGGAAGGCGAACCGCACGGCACCCGGGCCGAGCGGCGAGCGGGGAACCCCGGCGAGATGGGCGAGGACGGCCAGGCAGACGGTGCCGGCCAGGCAGCCGGTGATCAGCATGGCCCAGGGCATCGTCCGGATGATGGGCCGGGCTAGCGGCGGCAGCGCGCCGAGCCAGGACACGCGGGACCGCCGCGCGGGCCGGACCGGCCGGCCTGGCCCGGGGGGCGCCGCGGTCAGCCGGTGCATACCGGGCTCTGGGGTTCCGGGCCCGGCCCGGGCGCGACTGCCCTCCGCGACGGATGGGGCGGGATGGCCGGGACGCTGGGCATCGGTATGGCGAGCGCGGCGGCGAGCTGGGCGTCGGTGGTGCGCCAGTTCAGCCAGCTGCCCCACGCGTCCGTCAGGACGTGAGCGACCCGCTGCTGCGGCAGGCTCGTCATCGCGCGGGCCAGCAGATAGCCGGCGGCGGTGAGTTGCGGGCCGCCCCCGGGCGGCGTGACGTAGCCGTTGCCCACGCCGGGGTAGTTCCAGGTCGGGACGATGGCGTTGCCGACCTGCGTGCCGAACATGTGCTGGCTGGTCGGCAGGCCGGCCTGGAGCTCGCTGGCGGAGGGGTGGGTGGCCAGGATGGCCAGCCAGATCGCGACCGCCTCCCGCGCCTGGTCGACCGGCACGCACTGGAACCCCCCGCTGCTGACGATGCCCGCGCTTCCCGGGAGGTGGACCGCCCATTCGGCGGCGGCCAGGGCCAGGTCGAATCGTGCGACGGCCAGCAGGCCGCCGGTGTCGGGCCAGGACCCGACCGGCAGGTAGATCCCCGATGCCGGCGGGATGTCGCTGGTACCCGGCTGCGCGTGCTGCAGTTGCGCGGCCCAGTGGGCCAGCTGCTGGGCGGGGTGGCCATGGGTGAGGACCGGATCGCTCAGGAAGAGCGTCAGGACCTGCCGGACGGTCAGCGGCTGGCCGGGCCGGGTGGGCAGGTGTGCGAGCACCTCGTCGACCGGCGCCTCCAGCGACGGCAGGTCGCGCCCGAAGCCCGCATAGAGGCAGTACCGCACCTGGCTGACGCTGGTGCAGCGCTGCACCGAGGCCGGCCTGGCGGCCTCGGCCACCAGGCGGTTCAGGTCGGCGGTGGGGATGGGCCGCAGTTGCCCGGCCCCGGCCAGGCAGGTCACGGCCACGGCCACGGCGCCGGCCGCCGCGAGCCCGGCCCGGACACGCGCCCGGCCCCGGCGGATCGTGACCGCGAGCGCCACGATTCCGGCGAGAAGCGCGAGGCCGGCCAGTTCCGCGGCGTGCGCGGCGGCGGGCGGGTACCCGGCCAGCGGGCCGGGCAGGTGATCCAGCTGACCCGCCCCGTTCGACTCAAGCGGCCATGGGAGCAGCCACGGGATTGCTCCGGGGAACCGCTGATACTGGAAGGAAGCGAGGGCCGGCACCAGGGCGCCGAGCATCCCGGCCAGCGGATGCGAGAACCGTGCGCCGATCGCGATCCCGGCCGCCCCGGCCGCGATGACCAGCAGCAGCCCGCCCACCAGCACCGTAATGCTTGGCGTGCCGATGGGGCCGAGCATTTGCACGACCACGGCGGCGACGCCCATCAGCAGCAGGCTGGCTGGCGCCACCCCGGCCAGGCCGGCCAGGTGGCCGGCCGTGCGGGTGCTCGCCGGGGCCGGGAAGCTGGCGTACAGCTTGGTCATGGCGTCCCGCCGGGGCCGTCCGGCCGCCAGCTGCGCGGCGACCAGGACGGCCATCGCGAGGACGAGCTGCCCCTCGCCAATCGCCCAGTCGGCGTCCCACCACAACGGTTGCGCCGCCCGGATGAAACTCCAGACCACAATGCCGCCGGCCAGCACCCCGGCCAGCACCAGCCAGCTGCGGACCAGCAGCATCGCCTCCACCCTGGCCAGCGCCAGCACCGTCCGCCGCCGGGAAGCCCGGGACCGTGCCGTCGGGCCTGCCGGGGTGTGATGGCCGGGCGGGCGGGCGGCGTCCGCACCAGGGGGCGCGGACCCGCCGTCAGTGGTGGTCATCGCGCACCTGCCGCGTGGGACAGCAGCAGGTAGCCGTCCTCGACCGTGGGCGGGACCAGTTCAGCATCGTCCGGCGGACGGTCGCCGACGTGCCGCCATCGGTTGTCGGCGCCACGCCAGGACAGGTGGGCACGTGCATCGCGCTCGTTCGCCGCCCAGACCCGGCCGGCGGCGGTGGCGGCCAGCCCGGCCGGGGTGCCGGCGAAGTGAACCCGGCCCTGCAGCAGCACGATGACCTGGGGGCAGATCGCGGCGATGTCGTCGGCCTGGTGGGTAGACAGCACGATCACCGGGTTGCCGGGCAGGTCCGACAGCAGCTCCCGGAACCGCAGCCGCTGCTCCGGGTCCAGCCCGGCCGTCGGCTCGTCCAAGATCAGCAAGTCGGGGCGGCCCAGCAGAGCCTGGGCGATTCCCAGCCGCTGCCGCATGCCACCGGACAGGGCGCGGATCCGGGTGCGGGCGCGGTCCTCCAGGCCGATGGCGGCCAGCACCCGGGCCACCTCTTCCGCGCGGTCGCGCCGGCCGGTGATCTCCTTCAAGATCGCCACGTAGTCCAGGAACGCGGCGACGGTGAAGTGCCGGTGATAGCCCAGGTCCTGGGGGAGGTAGCCGAGCCGGCGGCGGATCTCCACCCGCTCCGCACCATCCCGCGGATCCAGGCCGAACACCGACACCCGCCCCGCGTCTGGTTCGCTGACCGTGGCCAGGATCGACAGCAGCGTCGTCTTGCCCGCGCCGTTCGGGCCGAGCAGGCCGGTGATCCCCCGCTCCAGGTTCAGGCCGACCTCGTCCAGCGCCCGGGTGGCGCCGTACCGACGGGACAGGCCATCGGCGCGGACAGCCACGGCCGTTACGTTCAAGGTCATCTCATCCATCCCCACTCGAAGCGGTCACGGCGCGCCAGCAGCACCACGGCCGAGGCGCAGAGCACGGCGGCGCACGCGAACTGCGCGTTCCGCTGCACGATCGGCAACGGGCCGTGAGTGGTCGCCAGCAGCAGCACCGGCACCGCCCACAACACCCCGGCCGTGACGGCAGCGGCCCGGGGCCCCATGACGGTCGCGGCGGCCAGCGCGAACGCGCACAGCGCCAGCGAGGGCAGCAGCAGCGCGACCGGCAGCCATCCGGGCCCGGGCAGCAGGAACGCGGCGGCGATCACCGGGACCAGCGCGGCGGTCAGCGCGGAGAGCGTGCGGACCAGCAGCAAGGTGAAGCCGGAGAACGGCGCCGCGACCGCCAGCCGATAGGCGGGATCGAACATCGGCAAGAACGCCGCCGCCACCCCGGCCAGCACCAGCAAGGGGGCCAGCAGCAAGAACGGCGCCACGACCGCTGGGTCCCGGTACCCGGCCAGCCGTCCGGGGCCACCGCCCGGGATCCAGCCGTATTTGACCGCCGCGGCTTCCCCGGCGACCACGGCCAGCACCCCTAGCACGGACAGCAGCCAGGACCTGCGCAACGACGGGGTCGCCCCGAGCAGGCGAAGCAGATGTTCGGGCAGGCCGCAACGGCCCAGCAGGCGGCGCGCCCGGCCGCCGTCACCGAGCGCGGCGCGCGCCAGCAGCACGGAGCGGTTGCGCGCCAGCCGTTCAGTGTCCACCTGAGCCGACAGGGCTGAGCGGCAACCCGCGCATCCCGTCAGGTGGGCCTCCACCGACCAGACCTCGATTGTCTGAAGGGTCCCGGCCGCATACCCGGCCAGAAGATCTTCGCCTGCGTGCCCGTCCGCTCCGGCCGCGGGTCCGGCCGGCCCGGGAAGTGAGCTCGTCATGATGTCCCCCAGACTTTCTGGCGGTACGCCCGCTCCTGAGGTCCGGCTTGCTGGTCGGCCAGCGCGGCGCGCAGTGCCACCCGGGCGCGGTGACAGCGGGACTTGACGGTCCCTTCCGCCACGCCCAGCAGGACGCCCGCCTCCGCGCAGGTCAGGCCGTCTAGCACGGTCGCCTCGATAGCGCCGCGCAGTTCCGGCGACAGGGTGGCCAGGGCCTGGCCCAGGCGGCCGTGCTCGATCCCGGCCAGCACCTGATCCTCGGCCGAGACGACCACTTCCGGCTTGGCCGCACGCCACGGCGGCCACCGCCGGGCGCCGGTGTCCCGGCGGATCGCGTCGATCAGACGGCGGATACCGATGCCCCAGATGAACGCGGCCACATCCCCGCCCCCGCGGTACGCGCCCGCCTTCTGCCACAAGGCGAGGAACGTGTCCTGAACGGCGTGGTCGACGACATCCGGCATTGCGCACCGGCGGGACATCCGCACGGTCAGCCAGCCCGCGTGCCGGTCATACAGCGTGGCCAGGGACTGCTCATCACCACGCGCCACCGCGCGCAGCAGCGCCGCGTCATCGCGCTCGTCGGCCCCCGGGCTCATGCCCGCGGCCGTTCGCAGACTCCCATGCACTCCCTGTCGCACCAGCCGGCCAGTCCGGTTCCCATCATGCGGTGCGAACTGGCTGCCAGGGTGGTGCGTGCGGTCAGTTTGGGTGGGGGCTCGGGCGAACAGGCCTGGTGGCGCGTGCGGTCAGTTCGCCTGGGAGTCGGCCCGGGTGAACAGGCCGGGTGACCCGGTCGCCTGCCAGCCGTGTTCGGCCATCGCGGCCAGCCAGGCATCGGCGAACCGGGCCCGGCGCCCCTGGGCGTCGGCCATGGGCTGATGGGTCAGCACCAGCTTGCTGTACAGGACGCGTACGGTCATGCGGTCGGGTGACCATCGCAGGCGGGGGTCGTCGGCTCGGGCATCGATCAGCTGCATCATCTCGGTGACCAGGGATTCCATGCCTTCCCGTCCACGGGGATGCTTGCTGGCCTCGGTCGGTTCACTCATCGCTACGGATGCGAAACGCTGGCCGCCGTCTCCGCGTTACACCGGCCGCCTCGGCTGGCCAGGCGCTGAAAACGAGAAGGGTCCCGGCCTGCGGGGGTCAGGCCGGGACCCGTGCGGAGAAAGGTCCTGCATTTACGAAACGCCGCACATGCTCTGGGCGTTACTCACGCTCGCGCCGCGGGCCGCCGGTCAGTTCCGTACCGCGCGGGCCGAACCAGGGCGTTGCGCACGGGACGGGCGCCCGGCGGCCTGGTGTAGTGCACGAACGGCCGCGCGGCGGGCGGCAGTAGATGATGCGGTGGCCCAGCGTGATGCTGGGACCAGCGCCGGGCGGGCGGTCCGCTTCGGTACGTCTGATGCGCCGGGTGGCCGGAGTGCGGTACGGCCGGCCCGGCCTTAGCCGCCCCGGCCCGCCTGTCGCGATCGGCTCGGTAGGCCGGCGCCCCGATCGTGCGATGGGCAAACTGCTGCCACGAGCCGGGCAGCACCCCGGCATAGGCGGCAGCAGCGGCACCGCCCAGGGTCATGATCACGAGAGCAGTGGCCGCGCCAACCTTGACGCCGAGCCGGGACGCCAGCCCGCCCGGGCGCCGGCGCGGCGACGGTCGCATCTGGGCCGGCCCGGCGACGTGGCGACGGAACTCGGCCCGCGCAGCGGCCAGGCC
>Ga0335074_10009562_pt1 | contig 13543 bp, 10 predicted proteins | sample Lox_Sample_23_FD_206715 | JGI IMG/M metagenome (GOLD analysis project Ga0335074, IMG submission 206715) | Soil microbial communities from Loxahatchee National Wildlife Refuge, Florida, United States - Lox_Sample_2.3 | ecosystem: Environmental > Terrestrial > Soil > Wetlands | place: USA...
CAAGCTGGGAGTCGCCGAACCGCTTGGCGCAGCGCTGAACCACCGCCTGGAGAGCCGCCGGCGGCACTTCTTCGCGGCCCGCCTGTTTCTGCCGCAGGACCTCCTCGTTGAGGTCATTGCCGAGCGAGATGATGTCGCGCGGGATCAGCCTGGTGTGGCCGAGAAGGTAGTCCTCGATCGTTCCGTCCCCATCGGGTCCCGGCCAGTGGCCGTTGACCCCGAGCCAGTCGCGGATCGTAGGGGCGCCGGTGGCCGGGCGCCGCATCAGCAGCGACGGCGGCAGCCGTCGCAGCTTCTGCTGAAAAAGGTAGAGCAGCGAGCTCTGGTCCCAGGTCAGGACCCGTATGTGCGGCTCGTTGTAGTACCGCGGCGCGTGCTCGGACCGGTATACCGATGACATGACGATGTCGCGGATGCAGACGACGACGTGCAGCCGGCCGCCCAGCCTGTGGTCCCGGAGCAGCCGCATGACCTGGTGGAACAAACCCTCCTGGCATTTCAGCCAGTACATCGGGGCGTGGCTGAACTCCTCGTCGACCGCGTCGAGGTAAAAGTAGATCGGCTTGCACTGGCTGATGACCTCGCCGAGCAGATCCTCGAGGTCATCCCACAGAGGGTCGTCGAGATACCTCGACAGCTGATGGGCGGTCTGCCGCTGGTTGATGATGTCGCGTACATGGCTGTAGATCGACCGCGGCCTGCGGAAGTCTTCGAGCAGCCGTGCATACGTCGTCTCAATCTCATGGGCCTGCTCGTCACGCAACTGCTGACGCAGTTCGGGACGGCGCAGCAGGTGGGAGACCAGCGACCGCATGATCGCCCGCTCCCAGATCTGCATCCACTTCTCGACCAGGACACTGTCCGAGAACCACTGGCAGGCCTTCACGATGACTTCGGTCTTTGGCAAGCTCTGCTGCGGCACGTCGGCGTAGACCGAGTCCTGATGGGCCTGGAAGTCCTGAAGGCGCCGCAGGTAGACCGTCTTGCCGGCGCCGAGCTTTCCCACGATGACGCGGACCATTGAGTCATTTGCACGCGTCGCGAGGCTGCCAAAGGCCGGATCGCCGCCGAAGTCGACGAACTCGCTGATCAGATCCTCGATGTCGGCTCGTGAACCGTCGGGATTACCAAACGGCCCAACAGGGTCGAGCCGACGTCGTCTGCTGGCCATTTTCTCCCTCAAGCGGGATCGTAGCCCGCTACGGCGATTAAGGGCTAGCGGTCCGGGTTGCTCGGAACCGTGCTCTGCGGGCAGGACGTGCACTTCCGCGCAGACTGAGCCCCGGCCGACATGCCGAGCAGCGCGAGGCCGAGCGCCGCCGGCAACCCCGAGGTGCGCGCCGCCGCGGCCTGGCTCATCGAGCGCCTCGGCCTGGGCCTGGCGGGCCTGGTTAACGTGCTGAACCCGGACCGGATACTCCTCGGCGGCCTGCACCGCTACCTGCTAGAGGCGGATCCAGCTCGGTTGCGGGCGGCGGTCGGCGAGCGGCACCGGCTAGCGAGCGGGATACCGTCGCCCTATGCGGATCGTGTTCGGGGCCTACGGGGAGAACGAGTGCACCCGCGCGGTGGTCGACTGCCTGCGCGAGGCCGGTGACCTCCGGGTGCTCAGCAGCGGCAGCTGGCCCGAGTTTGCCCGGGCCGCCGCGGTCGCGGTCGCCTCGGGCCAGGCCGATTTGGGAGCTGTGACGATCACGTCGCCAGCGTCCGCGGTGGCCTACTTCGTTCACGCCGCACCGGTAAGACGGCCGTTGTTCATGACCCCCACGCGCTGGGCGCGGCCGGCGAGGCTGGAGTCGTGGGTGACCAGGACCAGGGTCAGGCCGCGTTCCCGCCATAGCTTCTCCAGCAGGGCGATGATGTCGTCGCGGGTGTCCTCATCCAGGTTGCCCGTTGGCTCGTCCGCCAGCAGTACCTTGGGCTCTTTCACCAGGGCCCGGGCGATTGCGGTGCGCTGCTGCTGCCCGCCGGACATCTCCGACGGCAGGTGGGCCGCCCGGTCGCCGAGACCCACCGCGTCCAGCGCGGCGGCGATCCTGGCCCGCCGGCGGGACCGGGCGACGCCGGCCGGGATCAGCGCGGCCTCGACGTTCTCGGCCGCCGACAGGGTGGGGATGAGGTTGAAGGTCTGGAAGATGAACCCGATCTTCGCAGCGCGCACCTGGGTGAGCTGGGTCTCGCGGAGCGCTCCCAGGTCGGCGCCGTCCAGCTGCACGGTTCCCTGAGTGGGCCGGTCCAGCGCACCGAGCAGGTTGAGCAGCGTGGACTTGCCGTGGCCGGTCCGGCCCTGCACGGCCAGCCACTCGCCGTCCTCGATCACCAGGTCGAGCCCTGCGATCGCGGTAACGCTACGGCGGCCCTTGCGGTAGAGCCTGGTCACGCCGGTCAGCTTGTACACCAGTGGTCTCCTGTTCGTGGAGGGTCAGCCCGGGGTCAGGCCACCCGGGACAGCGCATCGGCGGGGCGCAGCCTGGCGATCCGCCAGCTGGCGAACGACCCGGCCAGCAGGCCGCCGGCCACGGCCAGGATCACGGCCAGCACGATCACGCCCACAGTGACCGAGGGATGCAGCGGCACGGACACGGTGTGCGGCGCCGCGCCGCCGAACGTGGCGACAGGGGCGGAGCGGATGCCGGCCGGCGCGCTGGCCTGGGGCCCGGTGTTCCCGCCGACGGTGGCGGACAGCTTCGGCGCGACCGCGGTTATGATCGCCGCGCCCGCGAACCCCAGGCCAACACCCGCCGCGGCGCCGGCGGCGCCCATGGCCACCGACTCGCCGAGCACCTGGGCGACGATCCGGCGGGTTCGCCAGCCGATCGCCTTGAGCGTGCCGAATTCGGCCACCCGGCGGGCCACCGCCGCCATCGTGAGCAGGCTGGCCACGGCGAACGCGGCGATCAGCACCAGCACGGCCAGCCACTTGCCCAGGTCGTTGGCCAGCCTGGCCGCGCTGGCCACCGATCCGGTCACCTCGCTGGCCAGGCTGCTCTGAGTGGTAACGGTGGCACCAGGCAGGAGCCTGGAGACCTCGCGGCCGACCGCGGGGATGTCGGTGGCCCTGGCCGCGGCGATGTAAATCGTGGTCACCTTGCCCTGCACGCTGCCCGCATACAGCGACATCGCCTGGGCTCGCGCCAGCGGGACATAGACATCGGGCGGGCTGCTGGCCTGCGGCTGGCGGACGATTCCAATCACCGTGAACGTGATCTTGTCGATGGTCAGGACCGACCCGGTTCTCAGGTTCTTGGACGTCGCGTACCCGGAGTCCACGACCGCGACGCCCGCATCGGCGTCGGCCGCGGTGAACGAGTGGCCGGAGGTCAGCGACGCGCTGCTCAGCGGGCCGAGCGACGGTTTGCCGGTATCCACGCCGTCCACGGTGAAGCTGCCCGACTGCGGCAGGCCGCTGCTCGAATGGCCAAACGTGGTCGTGTTGTCGGTGAGCGTGATCCCGCCGGCCGCCGCCGCCACGCCGGGCAGCCGTGCCGCCTCGGCCACCTTCGACTCGCTGATCCCCTGCTGCGACGCGGTCAGCTGGTCGATCGTCTTCCCGGCCGCGTTGGTGCACTTGCCGTTGCTGTAGCAGAGCTCCACCTGGCCGTCCGGCCCTTGCTGGAGTCCGTAGCTGTTCTGGTTGTTCCCCGACGTGCTGCCCTGCTTGGGCGGGCCGGGCGCCGCGCCGGTCACTATCACGTCGGTGCCCACCCCGTACAGCGCGCTGAGCACGCCGGACTCCGCCTTCCTCACCCCCGCCGAGGCGGCGGCCACCGTGACCACCAGCCCGACCCCCAGCGCAAGGCCAAGCGCGATGAAGATGGCCTGGCGCATCCGGCGGCGCAGCTCGCGCCGCAAATATGTAGCGAAGAACATCGAGTGCTCCTACGTGTGAAGGAAAGAGCCGGGCTGCGCGGCATCGGGGCAGCAGAGAAGGACAAGGGGCCGGGAACCCCGCAGTCACCCGCCGGCTAGTCCGGCCGGCCCGGGACCTCCCTTGGTTGACGGGGGCAGCAGCGACTGGCAGGCGTGCTGCGCCGCCTGCCACCGGGGGGAACCCGGGTTAGGGCCGACGGCCGTAACGGGCTTGGCGGTGGGCTTGCCGGAGGGCTTGCCGGGATTCGCGGGGAGGTTCGGCAGCGGCACCCCGTGCGAGCGCATGCACGCCGAGTAGGCGTTCATCTTCTGCTGGAGCGTCGCCGGCCGCACGGCCGATGAGCCACCCGCGGCAGGGGATGAGCTGGCCGAACCAGCCGGGGTGGATGAGCCACCGGAGCCACCCGCGGAAGGAGTGCCGCTGCAGCCGGCCGTCAGCGCGATGACGGCCGCGACGGCCAGGAATCGCCGGCTCGTCCGGCTCATAGCCTCGTCCAGACCCGGGTGGCCTGCGAAACCGACGCCGCGGCCTCGGCGAGCGGGACCCTGCGGAATCCGGTGGGGACGGGCACGCTGAGATTGGCCAGGTTCTGGGCGGTCGGCTCGAGCCAGGTGATATTCGCGCTCTGCGTGGGGCCGGGTGTGCCGGGGACCGGCCGGATGACCACGCGCACCGGCAGGTACGTGCCCGGGCTGACCCAGATGGTCTCGGGGATCATGCTGTCCGGGCTGCTGGTCAGCTTGATTGCCTCGATCCCGTCGACGCGCTGCGTCCCGGCCGAGGCCAGGCTGCCGCAGGAGACCGCGGCGCGCAGGTCCTTGGCCACCGTCGAAGGCAGCCAGCTGGCGGAGAGGCCGCCGGCCGGCAGCCCGGGCTGGAACAGCAACGGGAGGGCAGCGGCGACAGGCTTGCAGCCGCCAGCGCCGGGTGCCAGCGCGGCCGGGCGGCCCGATTCGCGCTGGCGTGCCCACCTCCGCGTCGGGTAGCTAACCACGGTGTCCACCGATGCGGCGCTGGAGCCCTCGTCGTAGCGGAGATGCCCGGCCGAATACGTGACCGAGCGCCACCGGTCACCGTAGGACCACTCCTCGGCGGTGGCCTGCGCGGCCCGGTGGCCGGACGTCGCGGCGGCGTGGGTGGTGACCGTCATCTGCGCGATCGCCCCGGGGTCGGCCGCGCTCAGCGCGCTGTCAACGCGCCTCACCACGTACGCGGTATTGACGGCGGGCCGCTCGGTGCCCCGGGGACCCGCAGCAGGCACGCCGACGGTCGCCAGGGCCACGGCTCCCGCGGCCAGCACCGCCGCCACGGCGGCCACCGAGCCCACCGCCAGCCGCCGCCGGGCCGCCGCGGCACCCCGGCCCGGGGGCGCGCAGGGCGCGTTCTCGCCGAGCCCGGCGTAGATGCGTCCCAGCGCCGCGTCGTCGTCGATCACGTTGTCCAGCGCGGCCAGCACGTCGGCCATGCCGCGGCCTACGGCGGCGTCCGTGGCCTGCACCCCGGTCTCGCCGCCGGAAGCATCGCGCAACCGCCTGATCATCGCTGCTTCCTCCGTCCGTAGAACCGGGTGAGGTTCTTACGGGCCTTGGCGTGGCTCTGCCGCACCGATTCCGGGCTGACCGCCAGCTCGCGGGCGATCTCGGCGGCGCCGAAGCCGTCGATGATCCACGCCATGACCTGGCGCTGCCTTGGCGGCAGCGCCTGCAGCGCCGCGAGCACCTGGCGGGCTTCCTGGGTCAGCTCCACCGCCAGGGCCGTCGACACCGGCACCGGCGCGTCCGGCAGCGTGGCCCGCGGCGTCTCCCGGCGGGCAGCCTGCCGGGCCGCGGTCAGTTCGTTCACCGCCACCCGACGGATCCAGGCACGCGGCGCCCGGATCGCGTCCCAGCCCTCGAATGCCTTGAAGAACGTCACCTGCGCGATCTCCGCGGCCTCATCGCCGCTGGCGCCGATCGCGATCACGAACCTGATCAGTTTCTTGTGCTCGGCGCGGAAGAACTCGGCGAACTCTGCGTCCCGCAGCCCGCCAGAGCCTGCGGCCAACGCTCCCGCCTTAGGGCCGACCGTCACGGTAACCACTTTGCCTCCGCATCCGCCCCGCGCGGCGCCCAGTCGTCACACGTCCCGCGGACGGCATGGATCCCCGGTACACGGACCGCATATGCGACGGGTCCTCCCATGACTCACTGCGCGAGCCGCTCGCTGCGGCGTCGCTTACTAGAGCGGCGGGCCATGCGGAACGTGACCTCCCCGCCAAAAATGCCGGGAGGGTTAGGGCGGGAGGGCGCGAAGATCAGGGCCGGAAGATCAGGGCGCGAAGATCAGGGCGCGAGATCAGGGCGGCAAGATCGAACGGTCAGTCGCCGACCTCGATGAGCGTGGCCGGGATGCCGCCCGGGTCGGAGTACAGGCCGGCGGCCGTGCAGACACCACTGGCACCGCACGACACGGCGCTCAGGACGTTCTGCCCAGCGCTGCTGGGATCGGGGGTCGTGGGAATGCTCACAGAAGCTCGGCGACGTGCACGACACGGCCGTGAACGCGGTAAACACGGTGAACATGCCCAGGCTGGGCGTGGACTGGATGCTCCACGAGGTCCCGTTCCACGCCGCGGCGAGCGGGACCATGTTGCCGTCGGAGTCGGTGTATGAGCCCACCGCCTCACAGGCCGGGGATGGACGTTAGCGAGGGACAGGTCGCCGCCGCAATGGGCCAGCACCCTCGAGTCCATGACGCGCCGCCACACCGGGTGATGAGCGCGGCGACCACCATCGTGGCGTACCCGGCGGGCAGCTGCGGGGACTCGTCGAAGCTGCGCAGGGCCTGGTAGCGGCGCAGCGGGTTGGCGTGGTCACGAGCAGGAGACCGTGACGCCAGGCGCGGTATCTCCGCTGTTGGTGGCCGTGAAACCGACCGTGACCGTCGCCCCCGGGGCGACGCTGCCGTCATAAGAGGCGTTGCTGACCGTGACCGCCGCGCCGGACTGGGTGTCGTTACCGTTCCACAGGCTGGTTATCTCCTGGTCGCCCGGGAAGGTCCAGCCGATGTTCCAGCCGTCGAGCGCGCTGGAGCCGGTATCGGTGACGGTGATCTGTCCCTGGAAGCCGCCTTGCCACGCGGACACGGTCGAGTAGCTGGCCGAGCAGGCGCCCGAGCCGGTCGAGGTTGGCGTCGGCGTGGGGCTCGGGGTGGGGGTGGGGCTGGGCGTTGGGGCCGGGGTACCGGCGCCGGCCACGTTCACCGAGAAAGAGTCGGTCGCCAGGCCCGCGCCGCCCTGCCAGAGCTCGAAGCCAGCCTCGACGTCAATGAGGTAGCAGGACTTCGAGATGTAGCCGCGGCCGACCGCGTCCTGCGCCAGCGTCCCGACATCCAGGTTGCTGACTGAGGTTGCGGCAGTGGCCATGTCATAGGTAACCGTGTCGCCGAAGGACTGCGCGCCCTCCCACACGTTGTAGGTGTGGCCGCCGAGGCTGACGTCGCTGGCGACCTGCGAGCCGAACGGCTGGACGCTGCCATTGTGGTTGAGCCAGACCATCATCTCCGCGCAATCGGGCTGGCCTGAGGTCGTGGGCGTCTGGTTGAACCAGATGTCGTAGGCCACGTCGTAGTCGCTGCTGCCGCCGGGCTGGGTGGTGCTCCAGCTCGTGGTCACCGTGCCCGGAGTCAGGTCCGCCACCTGGATCGGTGTCGAGGTCAGTCCGCCGGAGCTGCAGTTGCCCCAGTGGCAGCCCTGGTAGATCGATGGATAGGCCCCGGGCGAGCCGTTGGTCGCGTTGTCGATGGAGGAATTCGCAACCGTGAAGTCCGCGTTGCCGTCGGTGGTGGAGCACTCCGACGCGCTCGAGTCGAACTCGTTGTTCTGCACCGTGTAGGTCCCGCCGGAGACCGGCGACGTTTCCTGCTGGCACAGCGTCGTGGTGGCGGCTTGGGCGCCCGAGCTGGACAGCGCCAGGGCCGTGCCGCCGCCAATGGCCATGGCGAGCGCAGCGGCGCTCACGAGCAGGGACTTCTTCGGGATTCGATGGCGCCCTGGCATCTTTCGGCCTCCTGTCGGTGCGCGGACCGCATCCACAGGCAGTATGCGGCGAATTTGCTGCCTATATGGCCCGGTCACCAAGGCCACTTAATCAGTGCCTGGTCAGGGCGGATAAATTTGGACCCCTAAGGGAAATATGAATCCGCCCCCCTAAGGGTATTCATCCCCTAAGGGAAAAGTGCTATTCGTGCGGCCCGAATGTGTACCGACCTCGGGTCCGCCGGAGCACCGCCTTCCGGATCTCGCTGACCGCGATGATCGACAGCGCCACGCCCGCGCACAGCAGCCACTGACTCTCGTCAAGCTCGGTCGTCTTCAGGATCGCCTGGCATGGCGGCAGGATGGTCGCCATAACGATCAGGAACAGGGACACGCCGGCCATCACAACGAACGTCCGGTCGGAGAACGTCCCGAGCGAGAACGCCGACTGCCGTTCGTCCTTTGCCTCGATCGAAAAGAACAGGTTGAACAGCGAGAACACCACCAGGGCCATGGTCCGCGCGATCGCGAGCGTGTGCGCGTCCTGCGCCCAGCTGACCAGGCTCAGCGTGCCGACCGCCATCACCAGGCCCGCCGTTACCAGCCAGCCGAGGACTCCTCTGCTCAGGATCGGCTGGTCGGGCGGCCGGGGCCGGCGCTCCATCAGCCCCCCGGGAGGGTTGCTGTACCCGAGCCCGATGGACTGCAGGGTCACGGTGGTGAAGGCCACCCACAGGACCTGCAGCGGCTTGAGCGGCTCGCCATGGGCGATGTCAAAGATGCTGGCGCCAAGGAAGGTGATGATGAAGCCGAACATGCATCCCATCTCGAAGCGGATGTACCGCGCGAGATTGTCGTACAGCCCCCGGCCGAGCTCGACCGCCTTGGTGATCGTCGAGAAGTTATCGTCGGTGAGAATCATCACCGCGGCGCGCTTGGCGACTTCCGTCCCGGCCCTGCCCATCGCGACCCCGATGTCGGCCTTCCTCAGCGCGGGCGCGTCGTTGACGCCGTCGCCGGTCATAGCCACGATCTGGCCCTTGCGCTGAAGCACGTCCGCCAGGCGGACCTTGTGCTCGGGGGTGACGCGGGCGATCACGCCCACATCGGCGATCCGCTCCGCCGCCTCTTCATCGCTCATCGCGGCGAACTCCGCGCCGCTGATGACCTTGCCATCGATGCCGATCTGGCGCGCGACCGCGGCGGCCGTCACCGCGTGATCACCGGTGATCATGCGGATTTCGATCCCGGCGGCCTTAGCCTGGGCAACCGCCGCCTTGGCACCGGGGCGCGGTGGATCGACGATGCCGACCAGGCCGAGCAGTTCCAGGTCGTTCACCAGCGAGAGCAGCCCGGCGCCGGGATCGAAGGCCGCCGGGTCGAGATCCCGCCGCGCGGTGGCAAGGACCCGCAGGCCTTCCTCGGCAAATCGCTCATTCGTTGACAAGTACCGCCGCCGGAGGTGGTCGTCGAGCGGAACCCGCCCGAGGTCGGGGTCGAGCGCCGCGGTGGCGCGGGCCAGGAGCTGATCGGGAGCTCCCTTTACGAAGCAGCGGATCACCTCGTTCCCCGACTCGTCGGTCAGGCTGTGGAACGTGGCCATCATCTTGTATTCCGCGTCGAAGGGAAGCTCGGCGAGCCTCGGGTAGACCTGCCTGGTCGATACCGCGTCGATTCCGCCCTTCGCGGCCAGCGCGACCAGGGCTCCCTCGGTGGGGTCGCCGATCAGCTCGCCGTCGGCCAGCACCGCGTCGGAGGCCAGGACCATCGGCATCAGGAACTCATCCAGTGGGATCTCGGCCTGCCCGGCGACCCTGTTGATGCGGCCGCTGGTGGAGTAGCCCTTGCCCTCGACCGTGTAGCGGTGACCGGCCACGGCCATCTGGACCGCGGTCATCTGGTTCAGCGTGAGCGTCCCGGTCTTGTCGCTGTTGATCGCGGAGGTGGACCCCAGCGTCTCGGTCGAGCGGAGCTGCTTCATGATGGCCCCGGCCTTGACCAGGGCCTGAGTACCCCATGCCAGGATCGTGGTCACCACCGTCGGCAGCTGCACCGGTACCGCGGCGATGGCGAAGGCGACTGCGGCGTTGAACATCGCGTTGAAGGTGTAGCCACGAGCCAGGTTCACCGCCACCGACGCGATCAGCGCGATCCCCGCGACCAGCAGAAACTGCTTTGAGAGCCGGTCGAGCTGGCGGGTGAGCGGGGACTTGGCCGTGGCCGTCTCCTGAAGCAGCCCCGAGATGTGGCCGACCTCGGTAGCCATCCCGGTCGCGGTCACCACGAACTCGCCGGTCCCGCGGGTAACCGATGTGTTCATGTACACCATGTCGGCCCGTTCACCCAGCGGCGTGTCAGACTCGGCCACCGGGGCCGTGCCCTTCGCGACCGGCAGGCTCTCCCCGGTCAGCTCGGACTCGGCGACCTCCAGCATCGCCGCCTGCAACAGCCTGCCATCGGCCGGAACGATGTCGCCCGCCTCGATCGAGACGACGTCGCCAGGGACAAGCCAGTCGGAAGGAATCTCCCCCTGCTGGCCGTCGCGCCGCACCCGGGCGGTGATGACCATCATGTTCTGCAGGGCGGCCACGGCGTGCTCGGCCTGGCCCTCCTGCTGCAGGCCGAGAACCGCGTTGGCCAGCGTCAGCACGATCAGCAGCGGGCCGGTCCCGAACTGCTGGAGGGGGTAGATGCTGAGGAGACCGGCCACAAGCAAGACGATCTGCATGGGGTCGTAGTACTGCCGGACGAACGCGTGCCACCGGGGTTCCGCCTTGGCCGCGGCGAGCTTATTGGCACCGAAGTGCTCGGCGCGCGCCTCCGCTTCCGCCGAGCTGAGGCCGCTCTGCGCCGACACCTCTTCGGCCTCCAGCGCCTGCTCAACCGTGAGGGTGTGCCAGGTGGGATGCGGGGACAACGCCACCGATCCCGGCGCTGCCTCGCTGGCCAGCCTTGTTCTCACGGGCCGCTCCTTCCCCGGCAAGCCCCGACCCGGTCCTGGACGCAAACGCTGACGGACGCCAGCCGCTCGCGCATCACCCGCTGCGGGTAAAGATGCGGTCCCGCGGCCGCGTACGCCACCGCGCGCACGCGAAACGAGACACATCTTGATCACTACTTGTTCGAGTTATATCTCGATGCCATGCCCGCGGCCGCGCAGCTGGTTGCGGCCGCGGGACATGCTGCGCGCCCTGCCGCCCGCCGCCGGAAGCCGCGCCAGACTCCAGGAAAAAGCGGGCTTGACTGACGGGCGGCGGGCCGCTTTCTGCTAGGGCCTTCCCTGAATTAGCCGTTTAGTCGACTAACTGATGATGCCGTGCTGCTGGTTCCAGCGCTGCGCTGACGTGTAGCCGTCGACGAGCCCCCAGATCCAGACGCCAATCAGGAGCGGTATGCCGATCAGCAGGAAGGACAGCACCCAGCCCACAATATAAAGAGCCAGGATCAGGACCCCACGGCCCACGTTTCCGTTGACCATCGTTCCCAGGCCGGGAATGAAGAATGACAGCACCACGCCGATCGCAGGGTTCTTGGCCGCGACGACTTGCTGGGCCGGATAGCCAGGCTGTGCCTGGCCATAGGGCTGACCTGGGGCAAAGGCCTGCGGCTGGCCGTACGGCTGGGGTTGCGCGTAGGCCTGTGGCTGGCCATAAGCAGTGGGCTGCCCGAACTGCTGAGGCTGATAAGGCGGCGGGGCAGCGTAGTCAGTGGTGCCAGCGGGAACGTCGGCCACGGCCTGTGGCGCGGGCTCCGGCGGCGGCTGTGTCTGCTCGTAAGCTTGCCCTTGCCCATATGATGGCTGCGGTTGCGGGTCACTGACGGGCCATTCATCACTCGAATTAGTGCTCATTCAACATCTCCACGGATAGACCTGCTTGAATAAGGACGCACTGCTCGTCGCGCTGGTTGGCAGCAAGCCATTGTTACAGGTAATCCGTGGAGCCGAACGCCATCCAGATGGACGGTCCGCTATTCTGCGGATGGTCGTTATTGGCAGGAAAAGCCAGCCCTAGCGGCCAAGGATCGCTAGTACTAGGCGGCCGGCGACGGGCCGGGTACTGGCTCCGGTGCCGCCGCCATCACGGAAACCGCGGCGGAACCGGCCTGGGGCAGTCGCCCGAGGACGGCCGGGGTGATCCGGCGGTACGCCGCAGGATCCACCGGCATGAGCCAGTGCGACGCGCGGACCTTCGCGCTGATGTTGACCCCGAGGTCGCCGAGCACCTCATCGACGTTGTGCAGCGAGAACGGAATGATCTTGCCGCCGTGGCAGTGGTGGGTATCGGTGGCGTCGTCCATGAACGCCAGCTGCTCGGCGACCTGCCGGCGCATCGCCTCGGGATCGGGCAGCGCGACCGAGCCGGCCACGTCCGCGGCGATCCAGACCGCCGCGATCTCGGCGTTGAGCGGGCTGAAGAACGATGAGTTGTACCCGTTGAAGTACAGGTCGGCCACGTCGACCGGGCGTATCTGGCGGTAGAGCATGAAGTTGCCGCGCTCGTCGAGGACCCGCGCGGTCACGCTGGCGGGCAGGAACGGGACGCCCTGGGTGAACCCCGTCGCGCAGACGACGAGGTCGGCGGGAAGCCACGTGCCGTCGTCAAGCTCGGCGGCCGGCACCGTACGTTCGGCCAGCACCGTACCTTCGGCCAGCACCGTACCTTCGGCCAGCACCGTGCCGTCGGCAAGCAGCCGGGCGATGGTCCGGCCGGAATGCACGACGATCGCGCCGGCTTCGACGCCCTCGAAGAAGCCCTCGGTGGCGAGGCCGATCGCGCCGCGCACGATGTCCTCCATCTGCCCGGGCGGCACCAGGGCGAGTCGCTTGAGCCGGAACTGGCGGACCGACGCCGTGCCGATCGAGTTGACCATCCGGCCCCGTACGCCGTTGCCCGGGCCGTGCAGGAACTTCTCCACGCCGCGCGGGCGCAGGTACTTGAACAGGGCCTCGCCCATGCGGGTCAGCAGCAGCATCTTGAAGTTGACGACGCCCCCGATGCGGCGGGGCACCTTCCACAGCAGGTGCCGGGCGATCACGTCGGTGCTGGCCGCGACCTCGCTGATCGGCACCGTGACGTCGCACGCGGACTTGCCGTACCCGACGACCAGCACATGCTTGCCGCGGGCCTGTTCCGCGTCGTGCAACTCGGTGCCCGCGAGCACCTGCCCGCCAGCCGCGGTGAACTCGGCCTCGCCCGGATAGCGCGGCATCGCGGGCTCGCAGAACACCCCGTTTGCCACCACGAGCTTGTCGACGTGCTCCGTCGCACCGGCGGCGGTGATGGCCCAGCCCCCGTCGGGCACCGGCTCGGCCGCGGTTACCTCGGTCGACAGGCGCAGCATGGGGTCAAGGCCGAAGTGGCTGGCGTACGACGCCAGGTAGGCCTGGATCTGGGCGCCGGTCGGCCACTCGGGATAGTCGCGCGGCATCGGGAAGTCCGACAGAGAGTACTGCGCCTTCGGGCTCTGGGTGGTCAGCCCGGGGTACCGGCGAGTGCGGCTCCACACGCCGCCGACGTCGGGTGCCTTGTCGTAGACGACGACCTCGTGCCCGGCCTGGCAGAGCACCTTCGCGGTGGCCAGCCCGGCGACGCCGGCGCCGACGATCCCGACGCGCATGGTCAGCTCACCTCGGGCGGAAGCTGCATCTGGAGGCC
>Ga0335074_10009564_pt1 | contig 13542 bp, 6 predicted proteins | sample Lox_Sample_23_FD_206715 | JGI IMG/M metagenome (GOLD analysis project Ga0335074, IMG submission 206715) | Soil microbial communities from Loxahatchee National Wildlife Refuge, Florida, United States - Lox_Sample_2.3 | ecosystem: Environmental > Terrestrial > Soil > Wetlands | place: USA: Florida...
GGTGTGGTGCGAGCCGGTTCTCGTGTAGCCGGCCTCGCGCTGGAAGTAGCCGAACCCGGCCCACACGGCCTGCCAGATCATGTCGTCGACCTCGGTGACCAGGGCGGACCAGTACTGGTCGCCTTCGGGGTCGCCTGCCTGGCGAGCCAGCCGCGCGTTCTCGCCGAGGGAGGCGTGGAAGATTGAGATGCTCTTGGACAGCGACAGGGTCAGGTCGAAGAAGAGGGGGCTTTGCCGGGCCTGTTTGGCGGCTTCAATCCGGAGTTCGCGCTTGCGGTCGGCGGTGGCGTGCGGTTCGGCGGCCAGCAGCCGGGCGTACACGTCCGCGATCTTCCGGCCGCCGTCCGGAGGCTTGCCCAGCCGAGTGCCGTCTGGGGCTTTGCGCTGGCCGAACAACAGGTCGTAAGGATCTCGCTCGACCAGCTGGCCGGGCCCCAAGCCCAGCACCTTCGCGCCGGGGCCCCACCAGCGGCCCGGCGGTTCTCCGCCCATCTCGCTGGCCTGGATGTAATAGCTGGCTGCGTCCTTGGCCGGGCCGCGGTCGACCTGCTTCCAGATGTAGTCAAGGTCGTAGCCCTTGGTTAGCGTCGCGACGACGGCCACCGGCTAATCGACCGCCAGCCGGAGCGGGTTTCCATGATCATCAACATGGTGCATGGGTGTGAAGCCTTGAGAAGCCTTGAGAAGCCTTGAGAAGCCTTGAGAAGCCTTGAACGTTCATGCCGCAAGGATGGCAAAACGGCCGATCAAGATCAGAAACGAGAAACGGGCTAAACGGGCATAACGGACACGGTTTGGCTGGTGCAAACGAAAGTCGCATAGTGGCCTATCGGTCGAACCGTGTCGGCTCCATGAGCACGGTCCGGGCGTGATTCAGGTCCGCCAGCCTCTCCGCCAGGGTCGCCACCGCCAAGTGCCGCGGTAGTGCCTCTGAGAACTTCAGTCCGGCAAGGGCCTTTTCGTCGACTTCCGGCAGGCAGAGCCGATCCTGCAGCGCATCGACCACGCCACGCCAGGTTGACGGCCGGAGATCAGCCCGCAGCCGGATGCTGAGGTCATCGACTCGCTGTGCCTCGTCGGCGACTCCGCTGAGGGTCGCCTTCAGCGTGGCGTTTACCCGGTACCCCGCCCACGTCCACCAGCGCAGGTCATCCTCGCCTTGGCTGATCACAAGGCCGCTGGCATGCACGCGCCCGATGCCATCGCTGCGCAACCCGGCCAGCAGTCCTGCCCCTCGGCGCGTTAGCGACACAGGCACATCCGCTCCAAGCAGAACGTCCCGCATGGACCGGGCGATCTCGAACGACACGCCGCCGACCCCGTCCGACAGCCAGCGGGCTCGGCCGCCGCCCTCGGCCGGCTCGATGAAGCAGCGTCGCCGTTTCCAATCTGTCCAGGTCACCCGCCAGGACCGCCCGCCGAGCAGTAGCAGCCGTGGGCCTTCTACCCGGTCGGCGAGCAGCGAGGGGTCTATCCGCCCGATCTCGTCGCGGCCGTGTAGCGCAGTGAACTCCGGCGGTGCAGTGAATACCGCCATGAGGTTCATGAAGTGCCGGTGCCCGAACCGGCGCTCGGCCTCTGGCCCGACGAACAGCATCCCGCTGTCGGTATTCAGGTAGCCCTGCTCCACCAGATACGCGGCGATCTGCTGCGCGTCGACGGTGAACGCGGCTAGCGGCAGCCATTCCTGCCAGGTCTGCTCCCCGACTTGTCCTTCCTGCAGGCAGAGCGCGAGGAGTTGCTGGGCGGTGATGTGCCGCGGCGAAGGGGGCGCGGCGACCGGCTCGACGAACCCGCGTGACCAGGCGAGCAGCAGCCCGGCCGCGAGCAGCAGGTCATCTTCGCGCAGAGCGAGGAACAGGCATTTACGCCGCGTTCCCGCCCTCCGCCCGCTGCGCCCGAGCCGCTGCAGGAACGCGGCGACCGTGAGCGGCGCGTTGACCTGGATCACCCGGTCCAGGTCACCGACGTCGAGCCCGAGCTCGAGCGCGGATGTGGACACGACCACGCAGTCCCGCCCCTCGGCGAACGCCAACTCCGCCCGCCGCCGCTCGTCGAACGATAGCGACGCGTGGATCAGGTACGTGGTGACGCCGAGCTCACGCAGCTGCGCGCCGAGCTGCTCGACGAGCCGCTTGGAGTCGCAGAAAACAAGGCGCTTCTCACCCCCGTACAGCGCCGCGATGACCTTGGCGGCGTTCGCCACGTTCCCCACGTAGTCCAGGTGGATGTCCGCGTCCGCTGAAGGCAGAGGGGTGATGACTACCTGGGATTCGGCCGAACGATCCCGGGCGGCTATCATTCCCTCCGCTGTTAGCCCTGGTGCGACGACGACCCCGGCGCGCTGCCCGGCGGCCGATCCTTGCAGCCACGTCAGCAGCTCGGCCGGGTTGCCCACGGTCGCCGACAGCCCGATCCGTTGGAGCGGGCGGCCGGCGATGCGCGACAGCCGCTCAAGGACCGCGAGCAGGTGCCAGCCGCGGTCCCCAGCCCCGAAGGCATGCGCCTCGTCCACGATCACGGCCCGCACGTCAGCGAACAGCCGCTGGTGGTCCACGCTGGCGCTGACGAGCATCGACTCAAGCGACTCAGGCGTGGTGAGCAGCAGGTCGGGCGGGTCGGCGAGCATGGACTTGCGGCGGGACGCCGGGGTGTCGCCATGCCAGAGCGCGACCCGGCGGCCAGCCCAGGCGCCGTAGACCTCAATGCGTGGCAGCAGGTTGTTGAGCAGCGCCTTCAGCGGGCACAGGTAGATAACCGACAGGCCTGTCCAGCCCTCGGCGGCCATCCGTGTCAGCACCGGGAAAGCGGCCGCCTCTGTCTTGCCGCCCGCGGTGGGCCCGAGCAGCAGGGCGTCGTCGCCGCGCAGCACGGGTTCGAGCGCGTCGCGCTGGAGCGAGCGGAGCGCGGTCCAGCCGAGCGTGTTCACCACGTGGTAGGCCAGAGTCGGGTGCAGGCCGCCGAGCGTCCCGGCCTCCGGTGCCGATGCGTCGGTCACAGGTCGAGATCCACGTCGTCGGCGGTGGCAGGGTGGAACGCAGCCGCGTTGCGCTCGGTGGCGGTGAGTTCGGCGGGCGAGAGCGTGAGCTTGTAGTGCAGGCGCGGGTCGAAGTCGTCGAACTCGGCGACCCGGTCCAGGACGTCGGCGACCAGCTTGCGCAGGAAGACCCGGGGTGCGACGCCGACCTGGCCGCCCAGTTCCCCGGCGACCGCGGCGGCGAGGTCCACGATGTAGGCGTCGTCGACGAGGGCGTCGATCCGGGCGCTCGAGACCTCATCCAAGCTGCTGACGTAGACATCGCGGATCGTGCTGCCCAGGCGGGTGAGCTTGGGCAGGTCGAAGCCGGTGAGCCGGAGTTGCACGGCGCGGGGCGAGTCGAACCTCGGGTCGGTGCCGAAGTCGGTGGCCAGCCGCTGGGCGAGCGGCGTCAGCCGGGAGATACCCTGCGGCCCGTCGTAGAACGCGGGTGTCCCGGTGATCAGTAGGTACAGCCCGGGGAACCGGCCGGAGTCCACGTCGTCGGCAAGCTGGCGTAGCGCATTGAGGCCCTTGTCCCGCACGTCGGAGCGAACCCGCTGGAGCGTCTCGATCTCGTCCAGGACGAGCAGCAGACCCGGGTGGCCGGAGTCGCGCAGGATGGTGAGCAACCCCTGCAGGAAGCCGAGCGCGGCGAAGTGGTCGAGGTCGCCCTTGACCCCGGCGGCCCGCCGGGCGGCGGCCGCGACGTTGGGCTGGCCGCCGATCCAGGCGAGCAGCGCCTGCGCGGTCGCCTGGTCGCCGTCGCCGGTCGCCTTCCAGTAGGCGCGCAGCGCCGCGGCGAACGCGGGCGCGGTCCGCGCGACGGCCGCCAGCCGGCATTCGAGCAGCTCATCGACGGCCTTGGCCAGGGCCTGCACGTCGTCCTGGGCGATCACGCCCTTGGCGAGCACGTCCTCTTCCAGGGTGTAGAACCAGGCGTCGATGACCTCGCGGAGCGCGCTCGGCGGGTAGGCGGCGGTCGACAGCTGCTCGACGAGGCGGCGGTAGACGGTCTCTAGCTTGTGCAACGGTGTCTCGGTCTCGGAGATCTGCACCTCGGCGGCGGCCATGCCGCGCCGCTTAGCTCGCTCAGCGAGCCAGCGGGCGAAGAACGTCTTGCCCGCGCCGTACTCGCCGCGCACCGCCTTGAAGGCGGCCCGGCCGGCCGTGACCGTGTCCAGTTCTTCATCGATGGCGCGCTCGAACCGCTCCATGCCGACCGCGAACAGGTCCAGGCCCGCGCTCGGCACGGTGCCCCGGCGCAGCGCGTCGATGACCTCGGCCCGGCGGGCCGGGCTGATTGCGTCTGGCATGGCAGCTACTCTCCCAGGAACTGCTGGCGGAGCAGCGGCACGTTCAGCTCCACCAGCCGGTCCGCCTCCGAGTGGCCCAGCACAGCGTAGCTGTCCACGTTGAGCAGGCGCGCGACCTGCGCCAGGTAACGGGACATGCGGACCGCGGGCTGACCTGCGACGGCAGCCGCCTCGGCGATCGTCAGCCGCCCGCCGGCCTGGGCGAGCGCGTCGATCAGCGCGGCGATGTCGGCCTCGGCGGGGGCTCGAGGGATCGCCTGGCGCTGGCTCGCCATCCGGGACGACGTAACGACGCGGCCGCCGAGTGTGGCGGACGGCCCTGTCCCGGCTCGTTCAACGTCGATGACGTCGAAGAGGGCGCCCCCGCCGGGGACAGCGGGCGCGGCGGCGGCCTTGCGGCGCGGCCGCGCCGGCCTAGCCGAGTCCGGGGCTGGCTCGGATGCCGCCTGCTGCGGGGCCGGTGGTGCCGCGGCGTCCCACCAGACGGGGGCATGGCCGACGGCGTCATAGGCGTACCAGCCGACCGGGAGCAATGTGTCGGACGGGAGCAGTGTGATCACCGGGACGACGACCTCGGCCGGAGACGCGCCGCCGTGGTAGCCGGCGTGCCTGGGGGTGTAGTGGATGGCCTCGTCGACCGCGGCGACGGCCTCACCGCCGCTGGCGTCTATCTCGCCTGCCGTGCGGCCGGGAATGAGCACGCGCGGGCCGCGTACGGCGATCTCACCGGTCCCTGGCACGCCGAACCGGTAGCGGGCGGCGTCGGACTGCGCCGTGTTCGCCGGGTGCGGCGGGCCTGGTCCGCCGTCTGGCCCCTGGACCCGGTCCAAGACGTGGCCGTGGTCGGCGGTGAGGATGACCGGGCGGCCTGCGCGGCGAGCCTCGTCCAGAACCTGGCCCAGGTACGTGACCTCGTCGACTGTCCAGTGGGCCGGGCCGGGCTTGCCCTTGTCCAAGGCGTCGTCGATCGTGTTGAGGACGACGCCGACCACGGTGTCGGCCCTGGCGATCTGCTTGCGGACCTGCCCGGCGAGGGGACGGCCAGGCTCGGGGGCAAGGTCGGCCTTGTGGAAGAGGGCGGACTTGCGCCTGCCCCAGAAGCCGGCGAAGCCGGCGCTCTCTTCGGTCTGCCCGCCGGTCCTGAGGGTGCCGGTCAGCAGGCTGGACCTGGAGATCGCGGTGACCGAAGGGACGGTGGCGAGCACGGGTTCACGGCCGTCCTCACGGCGGCCAGCCTCGAGCCAGCCGCCGCGGCCGGTAAGTTCCCCGGCGAGCGTGGCGCCTGCGGCGGCCGTCATGCCGTCGAGTACGACGATGACCGGGAGCCGCTGCTCGGCGACCGGGCGCGCGATCCGGTCGAGCAGGTCCTCTACGAGCAGCAGGTCGTCGGACGCCGAGGACGCCTCCGTCCAGGCGGCGAGCCGACGGGCGAAGTCGGCGTCCAGCAGGGCTCGGCGGCTCCTGGCCCGATCCCACAGGGCCGCGTAGACCCGGGCCAGCCCGGGTACCCGGCCGGTGTCGGCACGGGCGATCGAGGCTAGGGCGCGGTCAGCCCAGGCCCAGGAGCGGAGCATTCGGGTCGCGGCCTCGGCCAGCGTGGCCGCCGGTGGTTCGGGCGTGGCCAGCCAGCGGGTCAGCCGCACGGCGTCGGCGGCGGCGCGGATCTCACCGTCCCGGTCCCGCTTGCGGCCGTGTGCGCGGACCCCGTCCAACGCCGCCTCGGCGGCGGAAAGCGCCGCCGGCTCGAGCCCTGGCAACGCGGCGGTGATCGCGTCCGCCAAGGTCGTGAACCGGGCGTCCAGGCCTGCTTCGAGAACCCGGGAGCGGCTGGCCAGGGCCTGTTTGCCGTCCTCGGCGTCGGCCAGTTCGGCGAGGATCACCTCGGCCCGCTCGCAGAGCATGGCCGCCCGGTCGGCATGGCCGTTGTCCGCCCAGCGCGTGACCAGGGACTCGGCCGCTTCGCCGAAGGCGCGGAGCGTGTCGGTGTCAAGGGACTTGCCGCCTAGATAACGTTCTTCCGCGCGGACGCGGGCGATGACCGCCTCATCCGTGCCGCTCGCCGATTCCGTGTGCGCGGCCTGGGCGTGCACCGGCGGACCGTAGAGAGCCGCGGCGGCGAGGCCGAAGGGGACCACGTCGGAGATCCTGCCGGCGGTCACCATCGCGAAGGCCACGTCCGCAACGCCGCCCGTGGTCTCTGCGAGCCACGATATGAGCCCGCTCCGTTCGTCCTCGCGGAGGCGGAGGAAGGTCTCGACGGCGGCGCGGTCGGTGGTCCACTGGAGCAAAGCGGCCGCGTCCACCGGGGAATCGTCGGCGTCCTGGATGCCCAGGCGGGTGGCGGCCAGCCGGTTCAGAGCGGTGGCCCGGCTGAGCACGGTTCCTGACAGGCGACGCCAGCCTCCGGCGGGCTGGGCGTCGAGCAGCGCCTCGGCGACCCAGCCATTGTCTTTCTTCGTGAGGGCCGGGTCGAGGCGAAGCGCGCCGAACGCGTCCTTCACCAAGTCCCAGCGGTCGACCGGCTTGATTTCCGGCTGCATCGCCTGGGCAAGCACGGAGTCCCCGACCTCGCGGGTGTCGCAGGGAGTGAGGATGACCAGATGCTGGCCGTCCGGCCGGTCGGCGGCGAGCGCGTCGAGGATGGCGAGGACCGTGGCGCACCGGACCACCGTGACCGGTACCTGCCTGCCCTTGTCCTCGACACTGAACTCCGTTTCGCCGTGCCACTGCGGAGCGGCGCGCAGCAGGAGCACCGTGTTCTTCGGGTTGCTGCGTCGGCTGGCGAGAGCGCGGCGCAGCTCCAGTTCGACGACCGACCTGTTGGCCAGGAGCTCCATCAGTGGTCCACGATCCGCCAGGCGATCTCGAACTCTGCGCCTGGGTTCTCGTCCGCCGCCTCGCAGATCCGCTCGACGAACGCAGGGACATCCCGGGCCCGAACCCGCTCGGGCGACAGGACGGGCTCCCCAGGCAGGGCCGCCTCAGGGCCGGGCTGCATACCCGCGGGCAAGCGGTTCCCGGGCACCGGCGCGCCGGTCCCGGAGACCGTACCGGATGTAACGCCCGGCGGATGACCGGCCGACTCCGGCTTCTTCGACCGGCCGAGGAACAGGGTGATCGCGTCGTCGCTGGCCTTGCGGAGCGGTACGGCGAGGGCGATCTCCTGTTCGTCGCGACGCGCCGCCTGGCGCAGCGCCGAGACGATCACGGCCGCCTCGGCGTCGCCGTCGCGGGCCGCGAGATCATCGAGGACCTGCCAGTTCACCTGGCGCAGCGCGGGCGTCAGACGCTCCGCGCTGTCCAGGTGCACGTAGTAGAAGGCGTTCTCCCTGGGCAGGTCCGCGGCGGCGAGCACGCGGACGGTTTGCGTGTCATCGGTGGTCGCGGCCAGACGTGACACCAAGCCGGAGAGCACCCGCGAGGTCACCTGCCGGTCGGCGGCGTCGTCCAGGCCGAGGGTCGCGGTGTGCCGGTCCAGCTCGGCGGCGAGATCCCTGGCCGCCTCCAGGCGTGCCCTGGCGTTGCGGCGGATGGCGTCGGCCAGCGCGTGCACCGACCGGGCGGTTCGTACCGGCTGACGCTGGATCCGGAAGATCCCGGCCGCCCGGGCCGACGCGAGATCGAACTCCTCCAGGGTCGGCAGCTCCTGGCTGCGGAGCACGAGGTCGTCGGGCATCTTGTCGAGCCCGGGCGGCTCGGCCGGCTGCCCGGCCCGCAGCCATGCCTTGTCGGCCTGAACCGCGTAGCAGGCGACGAGGAGGCTCTGCACGTGCTCGGGAAGACCAGGCTGCTTTTCGCCGATCCACCCGCGTAGCCGGGCCACGGTAACCTCGGCCGCCGTGCCCGCCTTTCTGGTGAGCAGGTCGGGCCACTCCCGGCTGAGGACGAACGCCGCGTCATGCATGATCCCGATCTTGAGCGGGTTGGCGATTTTCTTCACCGTCGGGATGTCGGCGCGCGGTACCTCGTACCGGCCGACCTTGTCTTGAGCGGCCTGCTCGACAGCGGCCAGCACGGTGTCGAGTTCGCTCAGCTTGAGCGTGACACCACGTCCGTTCGGATCAAAATCTGGATGCTCAGGAAAGCGGCGGGAAAGCAGCTGAGCACAGCAACCTTCGAAGGCCGTTCTCATTCCCTGGCCTGCCTGGATACGGGTGTCAAGGTCGCGGACCAGGGCCAGCACCTGCTCGGACGCGCGCGGGCCGAGGTCCTCGTCGGTGGCGCTGATGACGCCGTAAGCGCGGCGCAGCGCCTCGCGGAGCGTGGCGGTCAGCGCGCTGCGTCTGCTCTCGAGCTGGGTCTTGGCGTGGTGCCTGTCCTCCGCTGTCAGGTTGGGGGCGACCTGGGCGAGGCGGTCGCGTTCCAGCAGGTAGTCGATGACGATGAGGCTCGACAGGTCGGCCTTGCGGTCCTCGGAGAGAAAGTGCGGCAGCCAGACGATGGTGTCCTGGTCGCCGAGCTGGCCCTTGAGCTCGTGGACGCGGCGCACGTCGTCGGCCGGGAACCAGTCACCGTCATCGAACGGGTAGTCCATGATCATGCGGATCGTGCCGGGGTCGGCCGCAAAGCGCATCGTCGGCATCCGGTCCGGGTCGCTGACGTTGTCTATCAGCACCTCGACGGTACGGGCGGTGCCCCGCCAGGTCACCGTGGTGCGGGTGTCGAATGCGCCCTCGTCCTTGAGGTTCAGCTCGGCCCAGATCAGGTCTTTGATGAGCCTGCGGCGGGCTGCGCCGTCATCCGCATGCCGGTTGTCGCGGATGATCCCCTCGGTGTCGACCCCGATGAGCGCCAGGTCGACACGGGGGTCGTCCTCGCTGCCCGACAGCCGGATCTCGCCGAACTGGGTGGACAGGTACTTCAGCGTCCTGGTGACCTGGGCGCGTTCCTGGTTGCGGACCATCGAGACGATCGAGCCGTGGTTCAGCGCGGCCAGGCGACTGGCGGTCAGGCCGCTCAGCGCAGGGACGTTCGGTACCAGGGCGGCCAGCAGCAGCGTCTTGACGACCAGGTCGTCGGCCCGGAACTGATGCCTGGGACCGAGCTGAATGGCCTGCTCCTCGGTGAGGCTGTTCTTCTGCAGCAGGGCCGGGCGGACGCGGAGGGTGTAGAACTTCTTGGCGGTCTCGAACTCGTCGCGGAGCTTGTCGGTGAACGGACGGTCGGCTCCTTGTGCGAGGACGTCGAAGATCGCGCCGAGCGGCATGAGTTGGCCGACCGGAAGCTCGTCGCGGTAATCGACGAGCAGCTGCTGCATGAGTTTGAGCGCGGTGCGCTGGCGCTGAAGCGCTCCTGAGATGTCGATCATCGCGTGGGTAAACGCGGGGCTGAACGGGTAGGTGAGGCGGAACGCCTCCCTGGTTCCCCGCTCGCCATGGGTGTCGAGGAGGATCTCCCAGGCCTGTACCGGCATCCTTGCCGCGGTCTCGAACGCGGCGTCCAGCTGGGCCTTAGCCGCCTGGTCCTTGGGCTTGAGCAGGCGCTCGTGGACGATCGCCGGGAGGTTCGCGTCATCGAGGGAGATCTGCTCGAACCGGCCGTCCCAGTACTTGAGCATGTCGAACAGGCTCGTGACCTCGTTGCCCGCGGCCGCCTTGCTGACCAGGTCACGCAGGTCCCGCTGGCGGGGGACGAAGCTGACGATCGGCGCGGGCCGGGGACCGGCGGCCGACTCAGTGAGCTTGGAGACCTTCTGCACCTGCTCGTGGATCCTGGCAGGGTCGGCGACGAAGCCCGCCAGCCAAAGCACCAGCTCATCGAGGAGGAGGACGATGGCGTCGCAGCCGAGCACGTTCCTGGCGTGCTGGCTGATGACCGACAGCCCTTCGTCGAAGTCGATGTAGGAAGCCTGGTCGGCGCGGACGGTACCGGCGTAGCGCTGGAACGGGCCGACGAGGAGGTCACCGACCAGCCGCCGGCGCTCCGGGCCGTCCTGCGGCTCGGCGAAGGCCCGGTCGAGGCTGGCCGTGTCCCAGCCGGTCGTGCCCCACTCCTGCGCCTCGGCGTCGGTCGCCGGGAGAAGGGCAATGAACTTGTCGTCACCCACCTGCTGGCGGAGCTGGGCGGCGTCCGCGATCAGGCTGTCGTCACGGTAGACGGCCGGGAGCGCGGCGCCCGGATACTCCTTGGCGACGTGAGCCACGTAGCCGCCGAGGATGGCCGCGTCGAGGGACTGCGAGTCGGGGAGATGGTAGGGAACCAGGAGGAACGTGCGACCTTTGAGCCACTTGTCATGCTTCGCGACGACGTCGGCGAGGCCCTTCTTGCCGCGGGCGTCGGGGTCGCCCTTCAGGATGGCGTAGAGCACCGCCATGAAGTGCGACTTGCCCGAGCCGAAGGAGCCGTTGAGGTACGCGGCCCGCGACGCGCCGACCTCCAGGGCGGACTTGATCAGGTCCAGGGCCTTGTCGAAGTTCTGCGCAAGCGGTTCGGTGACGACGTAATCGGTGATCGTGGACTTGTCCTGGACGCCCTTGGCCAGGGTGAGGACGAAGTCGCCGTCGTGGACTGTGTCGGGGATCACGACGAGGTCCCTGAGTAGTACCTGGTCGCTCACGTTGTCCTCCACGCCCGTGCTCTTGCCTCAACGTTCGCTTCGCGCCGAGCCTGCCGGCCTAGGTGGATATCTTAGGGCCGCAAGCGCGGAACGTTGCCCGACGTGCGGTTCCAAGGCCAACCTCAGGCAACGTTCACCGGAGCTGTTCTCGTCAACCACGACATGATTCCACTTTGATAGGGAATCTCTTATGCAGCAACATCATACCGGGAGGGTTATCGGAAACTCTCCAGTGCAAGCTTTCGCGGATCGCCATCTAATTGTCAGTAAAGTTCTAATTTCGGTACGGCGCGCCTAAAAGGCAACGGCTCCCCGCATCGATAGAAAGGAGGTGCGAACCAAACCATTCACCAACGGAGGAGCCGTTGCGTTACCATCGTACCTTCGGACTGGATGCCGAACAACTCGATGAACTTGAGGCGCGTATCGAAGATATCCTGCCCGATCCCTGGGATAAGGGAATCGGGCGGCCGAAGAGCCTCTCATTGCGGGAAGCGATCATGGTAACGCTGCTCTACAAGCGGCAGAATATGATCGAAGAAGTTATCGCCGATCTCTTCGGGGTTTCCCAGGGCACCGTCTCGGAGATCATCACGGAATTCACCCCGCTGATCGCGCAGGCTACCGAGGAGTTCCGGCCAGACGCGGAGGAAGCGAAGCAGATGACACGCGGCAGGCTAGCGCTGGTAGACGGCACGTTGTGGCCATGCTGGTCATGGGAGAGCGCCCCCGAGCTGTGGGCCGGGAAATATAAGACTACCGGCCATGGCAGCCTGATTATCGGCGACCAATTCGGGAACATTATCTTCGTCTCGGACCCGGCTCCCGGATGTGACCATGACATGAAGAAGCGGGAAGGCGAGGTAGAGGAGATTCTCGACCTTGCCGGAGCCGTTATCGCAGACAAAGGATTTCAAGGGTCTGGCTACGTCACGCCGGCTAAGAAGCCACAGGACCGTGAACTCTACATGCGTGAACATGAATACAATAACCAGATCAGTTCTATCCGCGCTCCCATCGAGCGCGCGGTCGCGCATCTCAAGACCTGGAAGATCCTTTTCACCGATTATCGACGACCGCTCAACACGTTTCTTGATTCCTTCCGCGCAGCCATCGGCCTATATTTCTTCGAATTGAGTTTTCGATGATCCTCCTGATCCCCACAGAAATCCCACGGACGAAACGGCACACTCCGGTACACTTGTTACCCGCGGTAAAGACACGGAGAACAGCCCGTCAGCGCCGATGCGCGTGAGCTGGGCAATCGGAACCTTTTCCAGGTGAGCGCTCTCGGGATGATAGACCTCCTGAAAAGCGGAAGATGAACCGACTAGGAAGCAAATTCACGACAGCTATGGGTAACGAGACAACCGGAGAGTGACAACTTACTCGGCGCTGGGTTCGATCTCCTCGCCGACGTCGGGTCTGCAACGTCATCTAGGGCCGCCTGTTCTGGGTTCGATGGTGCCATTATCGCGAGTTGCGTTGCTATGGATTCTGCCCCGCTGGCCGGGTAGCCTATGTTCGGGCAAGAGCGCCCGCCACACTCCGAGCTACCGCGGCCCACGCCCGCGATAGCTGCCTACGGCCATGAAGTCCCTGCTGACGGAGTGGCCGAGAGACGCAGAACTACACGTATATCTCAAACTACAGAGACACGACCCTAGCAGGAGAATCTAATCATGGCCAGCAGGATGCATGAGGTCTACGCGCTTGTTTTTTACCGTGAATATGGCGAGTACGTTCAGTACAAGTCAGCTGACAAGGAAGTTAGTATATATCTTCCGTATAAAGAATTTAGCGACCCGAATAACTTGCCTAGGCTAGTCACTGTCACGGTTGAGGCGAATGGCTAAGGGACTCGGGAGCCTATGCCGGGATTACCTGGGCGGCCGGGCCATGGTGGCGAGTGGTCATTCCCACCCGCAGTCCCCTGGACAGGGTGGCTAGGGCTGAGGACTCATACGGCACTCCGGCAACAGCCATGCTGGTGATCACCTTCTCAGCCGTGAGCCAGTCTGGCTGCTCGCCGCCGGGCGGGAAGACGGCAGCCCGAGCCTGTCCCTGATGGCCTGCTGGACCTGCTGCTGGGGGGGCCGGGAGTCGACCGTGATGACGTACTCCTTGCGGCGGAAGATCTCGAGCACGGGATCGGTCTTGTCGTGGTACTCGCGGAGCCGGACGGCGAGCGCCTCCTCGGTGTCATCCTCGCGCCTGATCAGCTCGCCGCCGCAGGCATCGCACCGGCCCTCGGCGGACGGGCTGTTGTCGATCAGGCTGTAGTCCATCCCGCAGCCCGCGCACAGCCGCCGGGCCAGCACCCGGCGCGCCACCTCGGCATCGGGCAGGTCGAGATGGATCACCCCGTCGATGTCGTAGCTCTCCAGGAAGAACTCCGCCTGCCGCTCGTTACGCGGGAACCCGTCGATGATGAAGCCGTAGTCCCAGTCGTGCTCGCTGAGCCGCTGTTTCACGACACTTTCCACGAGGTCGTCACCGACCAGCAATCCCCCCGCCATCGTGCGCCTGACCTGCGCGCCGAGCTTGGTGTGGTGCTGCACGTTCCACCGGAAGATATCCCCGACCGCGATGTGCTCCAGGTCGAAGCCCGCGGCGAGCATCTTCGCGTGCGTCCCCTTGCCGCTGCCCTGGAT
>Ga0335074_10009565_pt1 | contig 13542 bp, 4 predicted proteins | sample Lox_Sample_23_FD_206715 | JGI IMG/M metagenome (GOLD analysis project Ga0335074, IMG submission 206715) | Soil microbial communities from Loxahatchee National Wildlife Refuge, Florida, United States - Lox_Sample_2.3 | ecosystem: Environmental > Terrestrial > Soil > Wetlands | place: USA: Florida...
GTGCATATTCAGGGCTGCTCGGATGTGCCGCCGGGCCAGCCGTTGTTCACCAGCTTGTTCGTGTTCGAGAACTACCCCGCCGACGCGCTCGCCGACCGCAACGGCGGCTCGGCAACGACCGGCCTGCGCGTCGAAGGCAACTTCGCCTTCGATCCGGTCAACTATCCGTTTACGGTCATGGTTGGTCGCGGGACGCACCTCCCGATACGCCTGGGCTACGACCGCGCGGCTTTCGACGCGGGCGCGGTCGAGCGATTGGCCGGGCATCTGGGCGCGCTACTCGAAACGGTGGCGGAGGGCACGGCAGAGCGGGTCGGGGATCTGCCGCTGCTGACCACCGCGGAGCGGGACCGGCTGCTGGTGGCCTGGAACGACACCGCGGCGCCGGCGCCCGAAGCGGGCGGGGTGCACGAGCTGATCGCGGCCCGGGCGGCCGCCACCCCGGACACGGTCGCAGTGGTGTGCGGCGAGCGATCGCTGACGTACCGGGCGCTGCTGGAGCGGGCGGCCGGCCTGGCGCGGTACCTGCGACGGGCGGGGGTGGGCCCCGAAACCGTGGTGGGGTTGTGCCTGGAGCGGGGCCTGGAGATGGTGACCGCGGTGGCAGCGGTATGGCTGTCCGGGGGCGCGTACCTGCCGCTGGATCCGGAGTACCCGGCGGGGCGGCTGGAGTTCATGCTGGCCGACAGCCGCGCCAGCGTGCTGGTGTGCGACGGACGGACCGTCGATGCGGTGTCGCCTGGCCGGGCGCGGCTGGTGGTGCTGGATGACCTGGCGCCGGGGAACGAGGCGGGGCCCGACGCACCGGCTGGGCCGGCGCACCCGGATCAGGCCGCGTACCTGATGTACACATCGGGGTCGACCGGGCGACCCAAGGCCGTGGTGGTCGCACACCGCGGGCTGGTGAGCCTGGCGGGAGCGCAGCGGGCGGCGTTCCGACTTGACACCAGCGATGTGGTGCTGCAGTTCGCCCCGTCGGGTTTCGACGCGTCGGTGTGGGAGCTCGTGATGGGGCTGGCCGTCGGCGGCCGGCTGGTGGTGGCCACATCGGCGGAGCGCACCGAGCCGCGGCTACTGGCCGCGCTGGCCACGGCCGCCGCGGTAAGCGTGGCGACCTTGCCGCCGTCGCTGCTGGATGCGCTCGATCCGGCCGCCGCGCCCCGGGTGTCGACCATGATCACGGCCGGGGAACGCCCTGGTCCGCGGCTCGCAGCCGTCTGGGGCCGGGGACGACGCCTGTTTAACGCATACGGCCCAACCGAGACGACGGTGTGCGCATCGGTGGCGCTCGTCGATCCGGCTTCGACGGCGCCGCCGATCGGGGGGCCGATCGCCAACACGCGGGTGTTCGTGCTGGACCAGTGGCTGGACCCGGTGCCGATCGGGGTGGCAGGGGAGCTGTGGGTCGGCGGCGCCGGGGTGGCGCGTGGCTATCAGGGGCGGCCGGGGCTGACCGCGGAGCGATTTGTCGCGGACCGGTTCGCCGCGGACGGTTCGCGGTTGTACCGGACGGGGGACCGGGTGCGGTGGGCCGCGGACGGGGTGCTGGAGTTTGTCGGCCGGGCCGATGACCAGGTGAAGGTCCGGGGGTTCCGGGTCGAGCCGGGTGAGGTGGAGGCCGCGCTGGCCGCCCACCCGGCCATCCGGGCCGCGGTGGTGGCCGCGGACGGGGACGGGGCGGCCGCGCGGCTGGTGGCGTACGTGGTCGCCGAGGATCCGGCGCAGGGGATTCCGGCGGTGAGCGAGCTGCGGGAGTTCCTGGGCCACCGGTTGCCGGGGTTCATGGTCCCGGGGTTGTTTGTCGAGCTGGCGGCGTTCCCGTTGACCGCGAACGGGAAGCTGGACCGGGCGGCGTTGCCGGCCCCCGATGCGGGGCGGGGGCTGGCGGGCGGGTTTGTGCCGCCGTCCGGAGTGCCGGAGGAGCTGCTGGCCGGGATCTGGGCCCAGGTGCTGGGCGTGGAACAGGTCGGCGCCACGGACGGCTTCTTTGAGCTGGGCGGGCATTCGCTGCTGGCGACACAGGTGATCTCCCGGGTGCGAGAGGTGTTCGGGGTGGAGGTGCCGCTGGCCACGCTGTTCGATCATCCGACCGTGGCGGGCCTGGCCGCGGTGATCGATGACGCGGCACCGGGTGCGGCGGCGCCGCCGGTGACGGCGGCGGACCGGGACCGGCGGTTGCCGTTGTCGTTCGCGCAACAGCGGCTGTGGTTCCTGGATCAGCTGGATCCGGGATCGGCGGAGTACAACGTGGCGATGCCGGTGCGGCTGGGCGGGGATGTGGATGTGGCGGCGCTGGGTGCGGCGCTGGCCGGGGTGACCGCGCGGCATGAGGTGTTGCGGACGCGGCTGGTGGCGGGCGGGGACGGGATGGCGTGTCAGGTGATCGACCCGCCAGGGCCGTTTGCGTTGCCGGTGGTGGATGTTTCGGGCGCGGGAGACCCGGTGGCGGCGGCGCGGGGTCTGCTGCGGGCGGATGCGGGAGCGGCGTTTGATCTGGCGGCGGGGCCGTTGGTGCGGGCGGCGCTGGTGCGGCTGGGCGGGGAGGGCGGTCACGTTCTGGCGCTGGCGGCGCATCACGTGGTGACCGATGAGTGGTCGGTTCAGATTCTGCGGCGCGAGCTAACGGCGTTGTACTCGGCGCTGCGGCGCGGGGAACCCGACCCGCTGCCGCCCTTGCCGGTGCAGTATGCGGATTTCGCGGTGTGGCAGCGCGGGTGGCTCTCGGGGGAGGTGCTGGAGGGCCAGCTTTCGTACTGGCGGGAGCGGCTGGCCGGGGTTGCGGTACTGAACCTGCCCGCGGACCGGCCCCGGCCGCCGGTGCGGTCGTCGGCGGGGGCGGTGGCGGAGTTCGCGGTGCCGGCCGCAGTGGCGGCCGGGTTGCGCGGGCTGGCGCGCGCGGGCGGGGCAACGTTGTTTATGACGTTGCTGGCGGGATTCATGGCGGTGCTGGACCGGTATTGCGGTCAGGACGACGTGGTCGTGGGGACGCCGGTGGCCGGGCGCAACCGGGCCGAGATCGAGGGCCTGGTCGGGTTTTTTGTCAACACGCTCGTGTTGCGGGCGGATCTGTCGGGTGATCCGTCGTTCGATGAGCTGCTGAGCCGGGTGCGGGAGGTCGCGCTGGGCGCGTATTCGCATCAGGATCTGCCGTTTGAACAGTTGGTCGACGCGCTGGTGACCGAGCGGGACCGTTCCCGCACGCCGTTGTTCCAGGTGTTCTTCGGCTACGACCAGGGCGATGGCGCCGCAACCGGTGGCCGGCCGGTGGATCTGGTCGGCGTTCTGGCCGGCGCGCTCCCGGCGAAGTTCGACCTGTCGCTCCTGCTGCGGGATGCGGGCCGCGGTCTGGTGGGTGGCGTCCAATATTCGACGGCGTTGTTTGATGCGGGCACGGTGGAGCGGTTGGCGGGGCACCTCGGTGTGGTGCTGGGCGCGGCCGCCGCGGACCCCGGCGTGCGGTTGTCGGGGATGCCGTTGCTGACGGCGGGGGAGCGGCAGGTGCTCTCGGGGTGGGGGCGTGGTGTGCGCGCGGTGGTGGGCGAGGTGGGCGGGGCACACGGACTGATCGGCGGGCAGGTCGCGGCGCGGCCGGATGCTGTGGCCGTGGTCTGCGGGTCGCGTGTGGTGACGTTCGGCGGGCTGTGGGAGCGGGCGGGCCGGCTGGCGGGGTTCTTGCGGGGCCTGGGAGTGGGGCCGGAGTCGGTGGTGGGGGTGTGTGTGCCGCGGGGTGCGGAAGCGGTCGCGGCGTTGGTGGGGGTGTGGCGGGCGGGGGGCGGGGTGGGCGGGGTCGCTGGGGTGTGTCCGGGGGGGGACCAGGGGGTGGGGGGCGGGGGCCGGGGGGGGCCGCCGGGGGGGGGGGGGGGGGGGGGGGGGGGGGGGGCGGCCGGCGGCGTACCTGCCGCTGGATCCGGAGCTTCCGGCGGCCCGGCTGGAGTTCATGCTCGCCGACAGCGGGGCGCGGGTGCTGGTGGGGTACCGGGGCGCGGCCGCGGGCTGGGCCGGCGAAGGGCTGGCCGGGGGCGTGGATGCGGTGTGGCTGGACGACCCGGGGGTCGCGGCGACGGTAGCTGCTGCGCCCGTGGTCGGGGGGTCCCAGCCGGTGGTAGCGGACGGGCTGGCGTATGTGATGTACACGTCGGGGTCGACGGGGGTGCCGAAGGGTGTGGGGGTGTCGCAGAGCGGCCTGGTCAATTACCTGGTGTGGGCGGTGGGGGCGTACCGGGTGGGGGCCGGCGGGCGGGGGTCGGTGTGGCATGGGTCGCTGGGGTTTGACCTGGCGGTGACCAGCGTCTGGGTGCCGTTGGTGGCGGGGGCGTCGGTGGTTGTGAGCGCGCTGGGCGGTCCGCAAGGGCTGGCGGGGGTGCTGGCCGAGGGGGGCGGGTTCGGGCTGGTGAAGGTGGTGCCGGGCCACGTGGGGTTGCTGGCCGGGCTGGTGCAGCCGGCCCGTTTGGCGGGGGCGGCCGGGCGGCTGGTGGTCGGCGGCGAGGCCCTGGCGGGGGATGTGGTGCAGGGGTGGCTGAGTACGGCGCCCGGGTCGGTGGTGGTCAATGAGTACGGGCCGACCGAGACCGTTGTGGGTTGCTGCGTCTTTGAGGTAGCGGCGGGGCAGGAGGTGGCGGCGCGGGTGCCGGTGGGGCGGCCGGTCGCGAATGCCCGGGTGTACGTGCTGGACCGGTACTTGAATCTGGCGCCGGCCGGGGTGGCGGGCGAGTTGTGGGTAGGCGGGGCGGGGGTCGCGCGGGGGTATCTGGGCCGGGCGGCGCTGACGGCGGAGCGGTTCGTGGCGGACCGGTTCGCGGGCGACGGGTCGCGGTTGTACCGGACGGGGGACGTGGCCCGGTGGACGGCGGGCGGGGTGCTGGAATATCTGGGCCGGGCCGATGACCAGGTGAAGGTGCGCGGATACCGGGTCGAGCCGGGAGAGGTGGAGGCGACGCTGGCCGCCCACCCGGACGTGCGCGCGGCGGTGGTGGCCGCCGACGGGGCGGGGGCGGCGGCGCGGCTGGTGGCGTATGTGGTGCCCGAGGATCCGGCGGCGGGTATGCCGCCGGCCGCCGAGCTGCAGGAGTTTGCGGCGGCCCGGTTGCCGGGGTTCATGGTGCCGGCGGTGTTTGCCGAGCTGGCGGGGGTGCCGGTGACGGCGGCGGGAAAGGTGGACCGGTCGGCGTTGCCGGCGGTGGAGGGGGCGCGGGCCGGGCTGGGCGGCGGGTTTGTGGCGCCGTCGGGTCCGGTGCAGGAGTTGCTGGCCGGGATCTGGGCGCGGGTGCTGCGGCTGGACCGGGTCGGGGCGGCGGATACGTTCTTCGCACTGGGCGGCCATTCGCTGCTGGCCACGCAGGTGGTCTCGCGGGTGCGGGAGGCGTTCGCGGTGGAGATTCCGCTCGCCGCGGTGTTCGATCACCCGACGGTCGCGGGCCTGGCCGCCGTGATCGGTCAGGCCACGCCGGGCGTCGCCGCCCCGCCCGTCGGGCCGGCCGACCGCGGCCAGCGGCTGCCGTTGTCCTTCGCGCAGGAACGGCTGTGGTTCATTGATCAGCTGGAGCCGGGCTCGGCGGACTACAACGTGCCGATGCGGATGCGGCTGGCCGGGGATGAGGTCGACGTGGCGGCGCTGGGGGTGGCGCTGGGCGGCGTGATCGCGCGGCACGAGGTGCTGCGGACCCGGCTGGTCGCCGGCGACGACGGGGTGGCCTGGCAGGTGATCGACCCGCCTGGGCCGGCCCGGCTGCCCGTGGTGGACGTGTCCGGGACGGCCAATCCGTCCGCCGCGGCCCGGGCGCTGCTGGCCGCGGACGCGGCGGCGCCGTTCGACCTGGCCGCCGGGCCGCTGATCCGCGCGTTCCTGGTCCGGCTGGGCGCGGCCGCGCACGTGCTGGCCCTGGCCGCGCACCACGTGGTGACCGACGAGTGGTCGGCCGCCATTCTGCGCCGGGAACTGTCGGCGCTCTACCAGGCCGCGCGGGCCGGGCGGGACGATCCGCTGCCGCCACTGCCGGTGCAGTACGCCGACTTCGCGGTCTGGCAGCGGGCCTGGCTGACCGGGGAGGTGCTGGGCGGGCAGCTGGCCTACTGGCGGGAACAGCTGGCCGGAGCACCGGTGCTCGACCTGCCCGCCGACCGGCCCCGTCCCCCGGTCCGCTCTTCGGCCGGCGCGCTGGCCAGGTTCACCGTCCCTCCCGTCGTCGCGGGGGGCCTGCGCGCCGCCGCCCGCGACGCGAGCGCCACCATGTTCATGACCCTGCTGGCCGCGTTCGCCGTGCTGCTGAGCCGCTACGGCGGCCAGGACGACATCCTCGTCGGCACCGCCGTCGCGAACCGCAACCGGGCCGAGACCGAGAACCTGATCGGGTTCTTCGTGAACACCCTGGTCATCCGCGCCGACCTGTCGGGCGACCCGGCCTTCACCACCATCCTGGCCCGGGTCCGGCATTCCACCCTGGGCGCCCACGCCCACCAGGACCTCCCCTTCGAGCAACTTGTCGACGCCCTCGTCACCAGCAGAGACCGATCCCGCACCCCGCTCGTCCAGGTCATGTTCGGTTACGCGGCGCAGGAGCGTGGTGCGGCCGCGGACCCCGGCGGCCAGGCCGATGAGACCGGCCCCGGCGGGGTCTTGCCGGTGAAGTTCGACATGTCGCTGTCGCTGGGGGAGGCGGCCGACGGAGGACTGGCGGGCCGGATCCAGTACAGCGCGGCGTTGTTTGACCCGGCGACGATCGAGCGGATCGCGGGGCATCTCGGGGTGCTGCTCGAGGCGGCGGCCGCCGACACCGGCCAGCCGCTCTCCGGGTTGCCGCTGCTGACGCCGGGCGAGCGAGATCGGTTGCTGGCGGCGTGGAACGACACGGCGGTGGCGATCCCGGGTGTGGCCGGGGTGCATGAGCTCATCGCCGCGCGGGCGGCCGAGTGCACCGACGTGGTGGCCGTGACGTGCGGGCCGGAGTCGCTGACATACGGGGGAATGTGGCGCCGGGCGGGCCGGCTCGCCGCGTTCTTGCGCGACGCCGGGGCGGGGCCGGAGTCGGTGGTGGGGCTGTGCCTGCCGCGGGGCACCGACATGGTGACGGCGATCGTCGCGGTCTGGCGGGCCGGCGGCGCCTACCTGCCGCTGGACCCCGGCTACCCGGCAGAACGCCTGGAATTCATGCTCGCCGATAGCGGCGCATCGGTGCTACTGGGACACCGGGAGCTGGCCGGCGACCTGGTCGCGGCGGCCGGTGGTGCGGGCCCGGCGGTGTGGCTGGATGACCCCGATGTGGTGGCCGAGCTGGCGGTGGCTTCGCCAGTGGCGCCGTTGGGGGCCGCGGTGCCGGGCGCCCGGCTGGCGTATGTGATCTATACGTCCGGTTCGACGGGGACGCCGAAGGGCGTGCTGGTACCGCAGACCGGGCTGGTAAACCTGGCGGCGGCGCTGGGGCCTGTGCTGTGCCCGCGGCCAGACGTGCGCGTGTTGCAGTTCGCCGCCTTTGGTTTCGATGCGGCGGCGCGGGATGTGGCGGTGGTGCTGGCCGCGGGCGGGACGCTGGTGGTGGCGCGCCCGGCGGAGCGGGCCGAGCCGGAGCGGCTGGTGAGCCTGGTGCGCCGGGCGGGTGTGGACGCGGCGAGCGTGCCGCCGTCGCTCCTGGAGGCGCTGCCCTCCGGCGGCATGCCCGGGGTGTCGGTATTGTTCGCGGGGTCGGAGCGGGTCAGCGCCCGGGTGGCCGGGGCATGGGGCCGCGGCCGCGTGATGGTGAACGCGTACGGGCCGACCGAGACCACGGTGATCTCGTCGACGGGCGTGGTGGACCCGGACGTCGCGACCGCGCCGGCGATCGGCCGGCCGATCGCGAACACCCGGCTGTATGTGCTGGACCGGTTCTTGAATCTGGCGCCGGCCGGGATGGCGGGGGAGTTGTGGATCGGCGGCGCGGGAGTAACGCGCGGTTACCTGGGCCGGCCGGGGCTGACGGCGGAGCGGTTCGTCGCCGACCGGTTCGCCGGGGACGGGGCACGCTTGTACCGGTCGGGCGATCTGGCGCGGTGGACCGCCGACGGGCGGCTGGAGTATCTGGGCCGGTCCGACGAGCAGGTGAAGGTGCGCGGATACCGGGTTGAGCCGGGCGAGGTGGAGGCCGCGCTGATGGCGCACCCGGCGGTGCGCGCGGCGGTGGTCGCCGCGGACGGCGATGGAGCGGCGGCGCGGCTGGTGGGGTACGTGGTGCCGGCTGATCCGGCGCATGGCGTGCCCCCGGTCACCGAACTACGCGATTTCCTGGCCGGGCGGCTGCCGGGGTTCATGGTGCCGGCGGTGTTCACCGAGCTGGCGAGCTTGCCGGTTAGCCCGAACGGGAAGCTGGACCGGGCCGCGCTGCCCGCGCCGAACCGGGCCCAGCGCGACGCGACAGCCGAGTTCGTGCCGGCCGCCACCGACACGGAGCGAATGCTGACCGAGGTCTGGAAGCAGGTGCTCGGCGCGGACCGCATCGGGGTAACCGACAACTTCTTCGTCCTCGGCGGGCACTCGCTGCTGGCCACCGCGCTGGTATCAAGAATCCGCACGGTCTTCGGAGTCGAAATCTCGCTGGCCGCGTTGTTCGACCATCCCACCGTCAGGGAGATCGCCAGCCGGATCGGCGACCACACATCTTCCGTTGACGGCAACGACGAAGAGTACGAGGAATTCGAGCTCTAGCCGGAGCGCACCCGCGCGAGGCGCGTAACCCGATCGGGCCGGTCGCAGGCCAGCAACGGACCGGGTCAGACGGATGCGAAGAAAAAGCCGGCGGCCGCCGCCCCCGTTGGGGTCAGCGGCCGCCGGCTCCGCGGGCGAGGTGCCTCAGTGGCCGGGCTTTCCGCCCTCGATCGTCACCGCACCGGACTTATTGCCCGGCGTTGAGGTAATCAGACGTTGGCTTGCTCCAGAGCAGTACGACCGCGACGAGTCCGACCAGCCAGACCAGAAGCCCGGAGATCAAGTCAAATACAGTGTGTGTTCGCGCGAATACCGAGAGCAGTGCAAGCGTGTTGATGACGAACAGCACGGTGCCGGTCGGACGTACCCAGCTCTTGCCGGCCAGACTTGCCCGGGCCAGCCAGATCCACAGGCCGATGGCTATGAGCCCGACCACGACCGCGGCAGCTACGCTCGAGATTTCCAGTCGGTGGATCTGCCCGCTCGAGTAATGCGGGTACTTGGCCAAAATGGCGTTGTGGAGCCTTCCGATCGCCACGATGACGAGGATAATTCCCAGCAAATTCAACGCCGCTCCGCAATACATGACCTTCGCCAAGGTGCGCACGGATTGCGGTGGTGCTGGCCGCTGTACCCCCGATTCCTGGCCAGCTGACGGATACGACTTATACATCTAGATCATTGCTCCTAATCTGAGTTCGCCGCCACGACAGCCTGGCGTTCCCGGTTACGGAGTACGCGGCCACTGTCACTATACTGACGCGGGCTGCGCTTAGTAAGACGTGCCGACCACGTCCGTTCACACCGCGCTGAACAGCGGCTTTGCGGCGGTCATGCCGCTGGTTGTGGCCCGAAAATCCCGCCCTAATTACGCCGCTGGCCGGATGCCGTTACCGGACACCGGCCAGCGGCTCGCGTCCCGCGACGTGTCCCGGGGCTCGCCTTCAACGAGGCCGGCCCCCCGGGGCCGCCGCCCGGGCCGTGGCGGTGTCGGGCGAATCCGGGCCGGTCAAAACCCGGATGGCCGTGGCGCGGCGTGAAATGCGCGCAACTACCGGGCGGGCCAGGCGGCGGCGGGGCGATGGCCGGTGAGGCCGCACTGGGCGGCCAGGCGCCGAAACCGGGACGATGGTGACGAGTGGATGAGGCTGCGATGCCGTCCGGCGGGCATTCCCCCCGGGCCCAGACGTTCAAACTCGGGCCGGGGCGCGGCGGCGCGGCCCCCGCCGAACGCCCCGCACGTCACGCCAGACCACCGGCGCCCGGTGCTTGACGCCGCCGTCCGCGGGCGTCTTGCGAGGTCGGCTCGTTTGCCGGCCCGTCCCACGAGGCCGGCTCGCCTGCCGGCCGGTGGCGCGGGGTCGCTTCCGAGGTAAGCCGGCGCGGGCGCGTTTTAAAGGATTCGGAAACTCCGGCCCGGCCACGATCGTTTCCATGCCGAGAGCAGTAACCTGTCAAGGCCACCGTCAAGCTAATGTTTCTGCGCGGCCGATCGGCCTCTCCTCGCGGCACAAAATCTCGACGACCGGCGAGGAAAGCGCCTTCTGCCTGGCAGGCGCGTTGAAGCGGGCTTAAAAAAAGGATAGTGAAGAATGTTTCAATCTCGGTTCACATTTGCGCCCTGTCGTTGTCGTGACGCACCGGCATACCTGGATCTTCCCGGCCGCCTGGTCACGTTGACCGGGGATGGTAGCGCGTTTAGGTTGCCCGCATGGAACCGTTAATACAGCTCGCCGGGGTGACGAAACGCTATGAAGGGGGCGGGCACCCCGCGGTGGACCGGATCAGCCTGGACGTCGCGGCGGGCGAGGCCGTGGCGATCATGGGTCCGTCCGGGAGCGGCAAGTCGACGCTGCTGAACCTGATCGCCGGGCTGGACCGGCCGACCAGCGGCACGGTCACCGTGGCCGGGAGGCGGATCGACACGCTCAGCGAGACCGGCGTCGCCAGGTTCCGGCGCCGCCACATCGGGATGATCTTCCAGTTCTTCAACCTGCTCGACGACCTGACCGTCCTTGACAACGTGCTGCTGCCCGCCCAGCTCGCCGGCATGCGCCGGGCGCAGGCCCGGGCCCGGGCCACCGAGCTGCTCGCTCAGTTGCGGATCAAGCAGTATCGCGACACCTACCCCAGCCGGCTCTCCGGCGGAGAGAGGCAGCGGGTGGCGATAGCGCGGGCCCTGGTGAACCGGCCGGAGCTGCTGCTGGCCGACGAGCCAACCGGGGCGCTGGACACCGCGACAGGGGAAGAGATCGGCCAGCTGCTGCTGGACCTGAACGCCTCCGGGCAGACCCTGATCATGGTCACCCACAACCCGGAGCTCGCGGAGCGTTATGCGAAGAGAATCGTTCAGATCGTCGACGGCCGGATCGCGAGCGACGTCCGTGGCGCAGCCGCCAGTGAATCCGCCGCTGACTCCTCCGCCGCTGACTCCTCCGCCGCTGACTCCTCCGCCGCCCAGGTGCAGTGATCATGCCGGCTCCGTTGTTCCAGGCGCTGCGGGGCGGGCTGACCCGCCGTCCGGTGCAGACGATCGGCATAAGCCTGGTGCTGCTGGTGTCCACCGCCGCCTCGGTCCTGGGCCTCGCGCTGGTTATCGACTCGAACGGCCCTTTTGACCACGCGTTCGCGGCGCAGCACGGCGCGGACGTCGTGGCCACGATCGACTCGTCCAAGGCCACGTCGGCCGAGCTGGCCGTCACCAGGCGGCTGTCGGAGGTAACCGCCACGGCGGGTCCGTTCGCCCAGGTGACCCTCCGGTCCGTGGTGGCGGGCCCGGGCGGGCAGCCGTTGCGGCCCATGGTGCTGGCCGGCCGCGCCTCGCCTGGCGGCCGGGTCGATGACGTGACCCTCCGGTCGGGTCACTGGGCGAACCGGCCCGGCGAGGTCGTCCTGAACAGCAATGACCTTTACCCGAGTGGAGACGTGCCGTCCAGCGTGGTGCCGGGCGCTCAGATCTGGATGATCAGCCTGCCGCAGAAGCCCACGCTGACGGTGGTCGGCATCGCTACCTCGGTGAGCGACTCGGCCGACGGCTGGGTGACGCCCCGCGAGATCACCGCGCTGAGCACGTCGCGCACTCCGCCCCGGGAGCGCGTCCTGTACCGGTTCCGGAACGCCGCGACGGCCTCGGCCGTTGGCAGCGATATCGCGGCCGTTACCGCGGCGCTGCCCGCTGGCGCCCTCACCGCCACGCAGTCGTACCTCACCATAAAGGCCCAGGAGGCGTCGGGCATCGCGCCGATCGCCCCGTTCCTGGTCGCCTTCGGGGTCATCGGCCTGGTGATGTCGGCCCTCATCGTCGTCAATATCGTGAGCGGCGCGGTCGTCTCCGGGTACCACCGGATCGGCATTCTGAAGAGCATCGGCTTCACTCCCGGCCAGGTCGTGGCGGCCTACACCGCCCAGGCCCTGCTGCCGGCGCTCGCCGGGTGCCTGGTCGGCGTACTCGCCGGGAATCTGCTGGCCGCGGAACTGCTGAGCCGGACGGCGAAGGTGTACGGCGTGCAGACACTGGGCGTGCCGACGTGGGTGGATGCCGGCGTGCCGGCCGCGATGTGCCTGCTGGTCGCCATCGCCGCGGTGCTGCCCGCGGCGCGGGCCGGGCGGCTCAGTGCGGTCCAGGCGATCGCGACCGGGCGTGCGCCCCGTGAAGGGCACGGATATGCGGCACACCGGCTGCTGGGACTGCTGCCGCTGCCCCGGCCCGTGACGATCGGCCTTGCGGCCCCGTTCGCCCGGCCGGCCCGCACCGCGGTGACGCTGGCCGCGATCCTGCTCGGCACCGCCGCGGTGACCTTCGCGGTCGGCCTGAGCACCACGCTGAGCCGGATCGTGTACGGCCTGTCACTGGCGAAGACTGAGCCGATCCAGGTCGCCCTGCCCCCGGCCAGTCCGGCGAACGCCGCCGAGCAGGCCATTACCAAGGCATTGCGAGCTCAGCCGGGCACGCTGCACTACGTTGCGGAAGCGGACCAGCAGGTCAAAGTCGTCGGGCTGGCCCAGCAGATCCCGGTGACCGCGTTTCGTGGCGACGCGCGCTGGATCGGCTACGGCATGATCAAGGGACGCTGGTACAGCGGTGCCGACCAGGCCGACGTGCCCAGCGGCTTCCTGACCGAGACCGGCGAAGCGGTGGGCGACAAGGTCACGATCACCTTCGATGGCACCCGGATTGCGGTGCGGATCGTCGGGGAGGTCTTCGACACGAACAACAGCGGATTGGCCGTGTTTACCGACTGGCCGACGCTGGCTCGCGCCGATCCCGGCCTCACGCCGGATACATACGACGTCGGGCTCAGCCCGGGCATCTCCGCCGTCGCATACTCGCGGCAACTGGGCGCCCGTCTCGGGCCGACTTACTCCGTCGGGGTCAAGGGCCTGCGCCAGGTCGGCCTCCTGATCCTGCTGGGCCTGATCAGCATTCTGACCCTGCTGCTGGCGATCGTGGCCGGGCTCGGCGTGCTCAACACCGTCCTGCTGCAGATCAGGGAGCGAGCCCACGACCTAGGGGTGTTCAAGGCGATCGGGATGACGCCAGGCCAGACCATCGTCATGGTGGTCTGCTGGGTCGCGGGCATCGGCCTGGTGGCGGGCGCGATCGCGGTGCCGGCCGGTATGGCGCTGCACCGGTATCTGGTGCCGGTGATGGCCACCGCGGCCGGCACGCCGCTGCCGTCCAGCTTCGTCAGCGTCTATCACGGCTGGGAATCCGCGGCATTGGTGCTGGCCGGAGTCGTTATCGCGGTGGCCGGCGCGCTGGCCCCGGCCGGCTGGATAGCCAGGACACGGACCGCTTCGGTGCTCCGCGCCGAGTGAAGAAGGCCGTCAAGCCGTTGCGTGAGCTGTCTGGCGCGACGCGCACCTGCTAG
>Ga0335074_10009567_pt1 | contig 13541 bp, 14 predicted proteins | sample Lox_Sample_23_FD_206715 | JGI IMG/M metagenome (GOLD analysis project Ga0335074, IMG submission 206715) | Soil microbial communities from Loxahatchee National Wildlife Refuge, Florida, United States - Lox_Sample_2.3 | ecosystem: Environmental > Terrestrial > Soil > Wetlands | place: USA...
ACAACGATCTGACCTTCAGCAAGGCCGAAGGGACCTCGCTGCCGGTCACGCTGATCCTGCTGCTGATCGTGTTCGGCGCCTTGGTGGCGGCCGGCATCCCGCTGCTGCTCGCGGTGACCTCGGTGGCAGCGGCCATCGGAGTCCTGACGATCGTCAGCCACCTGCTGCCGGTCGCCAGCTCAATCTACGAGGTGGTGGTGATCATCGGGATGGCGGTCGGCGTCGACTACTCGCTGTTCTACCTGCGCAGGGAACGCGAGGAGCGGGCCAGCGGCCGGTCGTTCCCGGAGGCACTGCGCATCGCGTCCCGGACATCCGGGCGCACCATCCTGGTGTCCGGCGTAACCGTGATGGCCTCGCTGTGCGCGCTGTTCCTGGTCGGCGGCGGGCCGTTCGCCGGCGCCGCGGCCGGCACCATCGCGGTGGTCGCCATCGCGGTAGCGGGTTCGCTCACCGTGCTGCCCGCGCTGCTTGCCTGGCTCGGGCCGCGCGCCGACAAGGGACGGATCCCGTTCCTGGGCCGGCGGCGGGCCGCCGCCCGGCCGTCGCGCGCGTGGGCGGCGCTCGCCCGCGCCGTCGTCGCCCGGCCGCTGATCTGGGGCGGGCTCGCCGCCATCGCGCTACTCGCGCTGGCCGCCCCGGCGCTCGGCCTGCGGATCGGGCAGCCGCCCATGGACGCGCCCTACAACCTCCCCGTGGTGCAGACCATGACCGCGATCGAGCACGCGTTCCCGCAGGCCCCAGCGCCCGCGGAGGTCGTGGTGACCGGCCCGGACGTGACCGGCCCGACGGTGGCGGCCGCGGTCGGCGCGCTGCGTGCCCAGACCACGGCCGGCGGCCCGCTCCGCGGGCCGGTCACGGCTACCCCCATCGGCGGCGGCCGGGCGCTGGTCGTAGACGTGCAGCTGGCCGGCAACGGGGAGGACACCGCGTCCTACACTGCCCTGGCGACACTGCGCGACAAGGCCCTGCCCGCCACGCTGGGCAAGGTGCCAGGGATCAGCTACGCGGTCGCCGGCGACACCGCCGTCAGCCACGACGACATCCAGGTGGTGCACGACAACACGCCCCTGGTGTTCGCCGTCGTCGCCGTGCTGGCCTTCGTTGTGCTGCTGGCAGGCTTCCGGTCGGTCGCGGTCCCGGTCGTGTCGATCGTGCTGAACCTGCTGTCGGTGGCGGCGGCCTACGGGCTGATCACGCTGATCTTCCAGGACGGGCGGCTGCAGGGACCGCTCGGCTACACCTCCTTCGGCGCGATCACCTGGTGGGTGCCGCTGTTCATGTTCGTGTTCCTGTTCGGGATCAGCATGGACTACCACGTGTTCATCCTCAGCCGCGTCCGCGAGCTCTGGACGCGGGGCTCCTCACCGCGGGAGGCAATCGTCGGAGGCATCTCCTCCAGCGCCGGCGTGGTCACCAGCGCCGCGCTGATCATGGTGGCGCTCTTCTCGATCTTCGCCACCCTGCCGCCGATCGAGCTGAAGGTCATGGGCGTCGGCATGGGCGCCGCCATCCTGATCGACGCCACCGTAGTCCGCGGCGTCCTGCTCCCGGCGGTCCTGTCGCTGCTCGGCGACCGCGCCTGGCGCCTGCGCCGGCACCCGCAGCCACGGCGGGTGAACCAGCCCGTCGCGGCCGGCCGCCCCGTCTAGCTACGGGCGCCATTCACTCGCATCACCGAGCAAGGATGCGCTCCACATGGAGGAGAGCGACCAATGACACACACGACAACGGCGCTGGCCTCGGCCGGCACCACCAACTACACGGCGATCGGCGTCCTGCTGGCGATCTTCGTCCCGATCTGCGCCGCGGTCGCGGTGATCGTCTGGAACTACTACCGGCTCCAGCGGCACCGCGCGGACGCGGTGGCGATGGCGTCCTACCGCAAGCTGGCTGAAGAGGCGGTTGGCAACATGACCGAGCTGCGCGGCGAGATGACGAAGCTGGCCGAGCACGTCAGCGCCGTCGAGCAGCTGATGCGAGACGTGGGGTGAGCGCCGTGAGCGAGCTGAGCCTGCGCCGCGACCCCATCCGGCTGCTTGTGTCCCGCGGCCTGTGGAGAAGCGTGTGGTACCTGCTCGGCTACCTGGCCGTCGGCTGGCTGCTGTTCGCGATCGCGCTGAGCACCGCGGTCGCCGGCGCGGGGCTGAGCATCACGTTCGCCGGGCTGCCAGTTCTCGTAGCCGCCGCCGCGGCGATCCGCTGGTGCGCGGACGTCGAACGGGCCCGGCTGCGCGCCATGGTCAGCGGGCCCGTCGCCGGCCGGTACCGCGAGGTCGTCGGCTCCGGCATCATGGCCCAGCTGCGGACCAGGTGGCGGGACCCGGCGACCTGGCGGGACGTCGCCTACCTGGTCGGCATGTTCGTGCCGCTGCTCGCGCTGGATGCCATCGTGCTGGCGGTCTGGTCGGTGCTGCTTGCCGGGATCACGCTGCCGATCTGGTACTGGGCGCCGTGGCAGACAATCCACGGCGTGCGGTACCACGGATACGACCTCGGCTACCACCCGAACGGGCCGCACGGTCCCGGCGGCTGGGGCCTGTACGTCAACACGCTCCCGGAGGCGTTCGCGGTCGCGGCCGTGTTCCTGATCCTGTTCCTGCTGTTCAACTACGTCCTGGTCGCGACCGCCCGCGCCCACGTGGCGGTCGCCCGCGGGCTGCTCGGCCCGGCGGAAGACCCGCTGCGCGAGGCGAGGGAGGTACTCGGCCGTCCCGGCCCGCTCGCGCCGAACTCCCGCGGCTGACAGTCCCCGCCCGCGAGGGTTCAGCTCACGGGCGGGGAGTGGGCCGCGGCCGGCCCACGCCAACACCGATCTGCGCCGATGGCCACAGTCACCGCCCCGCGAAGAAGTCGCCGAGCGAGGTCGCCAGCGCTTCGGGGGCTTCCTCGGCCATGTGGTGTCCCGAGTCGATGCCGTGGCCGCGGACGTCGTCCGCCCAGGCGTGCCAGATCAGGAGCGGATCGCCGTAGAGGTCCTCGAGATCGTCTCGCTTCGACCACAGCACCAGCAGCGGTGACCGGACGCGGCGCCCGGCGGCCCGGTCAGCTTCCTCGTGCTGCCGGTCGACGCTCAGGCCCGCCCGGTAGTCCTCGAGCATCGCGCGGACCACCCGCGGGTTCCGGATCGCGGTGCGCCACTCGTCGTAGTTCTCCTGGCCCATGGCCTCGGGGTCGCCGTGGTACCAGCGGTCCGGGTCGGCGTTGATGACGCGCTCGGGGGTCTCCGGCTGGGCGAAGAAGAACCAGTGCCACCAGCGGGTGGCGAACTCGGCGGTGATCCGGGACAGGTGCTCGCTGATGGGAATGCAGTCGAGCAGCGCGAGCCGCGAGACCGCCTCGGGGTGGTCGAGCGCGAGCCTGAGCGCGGCGTAGCTGCCCCGGTCGTGCCCGGCCAGTGCGAACTGGCGGTGGCCAAGCGCCCGCATGACCGCCACGATGTGGCGCGCCGTGGCGCGTTTGGAATGCGCGGCGTGGTCCGGCGTCGGCGCCGGGGCCCGCGACTGGCCGTACCCCGGAAGGTCCGGGCAGATGACGGTGAAGCCGCGCCGGACCAGGCGCGGCGCGACCCGGTGCCAGGTGGCCGAGGTACGAGGGTGCCCGTGCAGCAGGACGACCGGCGGGCCGTCACCGCCATGGCGCACGAAGAGCGACGCTTCGCCGACATCGATCCGGTCTTCCTGGAAGCCGTCGAACACCCTCGTAGCCTCTCATCCGCCATCCGCCGGCGTCAGTGAACCTGCCCCGCGGGGACGAGTTCAGGCGCCGGCTGGGGCGACGGGGCGAGAGCGGGCTGCGAGCGCAGGATGGCGGCGGCGATCCCGGCCGCCGCGACCACCAGGCCGCACGCGATCCAGAACGCCAGGTGGTAGCCGTCGGTCAGGGCGACCGCGGTCGGGGTATGCTGCGCGATCAGCGCGCTGGTCCTGGACCCGGAGACGGTCGCCAGGACCGCGAGCCCGAGCGCGCCGCCGACCTGGCCGGTGGCGTTCACCAGGCCGGAAGCCAGGCCCGCGTCCTGCGGGGTGGCGCTGGACATCGCCAGCGCCATCAAGGCGGGGAAGCAGAGGCCCGCACCGGTGCCGACCAGGACCGCGACCGGGAACACGTGGCTCAGGTATCCGCCGCCGCTCGCCGGGACGCTGGCGAACAGGGCCAGCCCGGCGGCGATCAGCCCGAGGCCGGCGAGCATGGGCGTGCGCGCGCCGAAGCGCATGACCAGCCGGTCGGTGTAGCGCACCGACAGGGTTCCCATCACGACCGCGACGGGCAGGAAGGCCAGGCCGATCTGCAGCGGGTCATAGCCGAGGATCCGGCGCAGGTAGAGCGAGCCGAGGAAGAACATCCCGAACATGCCCGCGCCGCCGAGAACCTGGACCAGGTTCGCGCCGACGAGGGCGCGCGAGGAGAAGATCCGCAACGGCATCAGCGGGTGACGCGCGGTGTGCTGCCTGACGATGAAGCCGGCGAGCAGCGCGAGCGATCCGGCCGCCAGGCCGAGCGTCTTGGCGGCCAGCCAGCCGTCCTGCGCCGCGGGGCCGACGATCGTGAAGACGCCGAGCATCATCGCGCCGGTGATCAGCACCGCGCCCGGCACGTCGGCGCCGGCCCGCAGCCCGGCGCCCCGCTCCGGCGCGATCGTCCGCCGGGCGGCGATGACCGTGACCGCGCCGATCGGCAGGTTGACGAAGAAGATCCAGTGCCAGTTGAGGAACTGCGTGAGGATTCCGCCGGCCAGCAGGCCCACCGCCGCGCCGGCGGACGCGACGAACGCGAAGACACCGATCGCCTTGGCCTGTTCCCGCGGGTTGGAGAACATCGTCACGATCATGCCGAGAATCACGGCCGAGGTAAGCGCGCCGCCAATGCCCTGCAAGAACCGGGCCGCGATCAGCATCTCCTGGTTCACCGCCAGACCGCACAGCAGCGAAGCGACAGTAAACACGCCCAGGCCGGCCACGAACACGTTCCGGCGCCCCGCCAGGTCACCCAGCCGCCCGGCCAGCAGCAGCAGGCCGGCGAACGCGATCAGGTACGCGTTGACCACCCAGGCGAGGCTCGACTGCGAGAAGCCCAGATCGGCCTGGATAGACGGCAGCGCCACGTTCACGATCGTCATGTCCAGGACGATCATCAGCATCCCGGTGCAGAGCACTCCGAGGGCTATCCAGCGGGAACGGTCATTCATGGCGCTTCCTCTCAGCGATTTATCGTCCGTACACACGATTGGACGTACGCGAGAGCCCAAACTCAGCGGCCTTGTCACCGAGTTCATCCCGTGGATGATGATGCTGAAGACGGTTGTCCCAAACTTCCACAGCTTTCGCCAGGAAGGAACACATCGTGGTCCACAAGACGCTGGGCGGCTACCTGGACTCGATCCGGGACGACCCGGCCGAGTACCGTTCGGTCAGCCGGGTCGTCAACCCGATGGACTTCGACGTCACCGCGGTGCTGCAGAGGCTGGAAGACCGCCGCGAGTTCCCCGTCGTCGAGTTCAGGAACCCGCTCACCATGCACGGCGAGCCTTCGGAGTTCCCGATCGTCTCCAACCTGTGGGCCACCCGTGAGCGGTGCGCCGAGGCGGTCGGCGTGCCGCGCGCCGAAGCCGGGCCGCGACTGGGCGTCCGGTTCTCTGAGCTGGTCGGCAACCGCCTGGAGCCGCGCCTGGTCAGCAGCGACGACGCGCCGGTGCAGACGCATGTCCACCGCGGCGACGACGCCGACATGCTCCGGTTTCCGGTGGTCAGGCACGCCGAGATGGACCTCGGCGGCGCGACCACCATGGCACTGGCGATGCACGAGCCGGATGACGAGTTCTACAACGTGAGCTTCGTCAAGGCCTTCCCCGCGCCGGGCGGGCGGGCCGGCCTGACCATCCACTCCAAGGACCTGGGCCGGATGACCAGGGCGTGGGAGCGCCGGGGCGAGGCGTTCCCGGTCATCAACATCCTCGGCGCGCACCCGGGGTTCTGGCTCGGGACGCTCAACAACACGCCGTACGGGGACAACGAGTACGCCACGATCGGGGGGTTCATCCGGGAGCCCCTCCGGCTCGCGCCGTCGGTCACCTGGGGCAAGGATTTCCTCGTCCCCGCGGACGCGGAGATCATCATCGAGGGCGAGATCACCCCAGGCGAGCTGACCGTGGTGGACCCGTTCGGAGAGATCAGCGGTCTCTACCAGGAACAGCAGCTGGCGCCGGTCATGCGGGTCACCGCGATCACCCATCGCGACGCCGCGATCTACCAGGACGTGTTCAGCGGGCACCGCGAGCACATCCTGCTTGGCAGCATCCCGATCGAGGGTTCTATCTACCTGCACCTGAAGCGCAAGCTCGGCACCGTGACGGCCGTGCACCTGCCCTACTCGGCCTGCGGCCGCTACACGGCGTACATCTCGATCAGCAAGACCGAGGAATACCAGGGCAAGCAGGCGGGCCTGCAGGCCCTCGCGCACTCGCCGAACCTGCACACAGCCGTCGTCGTGGACGACAACATCGACGTCTTCAACGAGGAAGAGGTCATCTGGGCGGTGAACACGTGGGTGAACCCGGCCCGGGACGTCGACGTGATCCGCAACGTTTCCCACAACGGCGAGCCCAGCGGCCTCGGCTACAGCAAGGTCATCATCGATGCCACCCGCACCAAGGTCATGGCCACGAGCACCCGGTTCCGGGTACCCCCGGCCGCGCTGGCGCGCGTGAACCTAGGCGACTGGCTCGACTCGGCCAACGGCGGTGCGCGGTGAGCACGATCCGGGTCTTCTGGTCGACGTGCCCCTCGTGCCACGGGAAGTTCGTCGTGGGCTGGGAGCTGCGTCATGGCGACTACCAGCTGCACTGCCCCTTCTGCGAGCATCGCTATCTCGCCGGCGAATCCGAAGAGATCGACGAGCGTTCGTGAATCACCTGGCGAGCAGCAGGATCCCGGCCACGAACAGGGCGATCACCTTGGCCCCCTCCAGTGCGATGTAGGCGTAGTGGGCATGCGAGCGCGGCGCGTCCTGCCCGGCGAGAACCGCGTCGGACCGGCGAGTCAGCCGGGGCCGGACGAGCAGGAGCTGAGCCGCGAGCATCGCCGCGGCGGCCGCGGCCGCGCCCGTGGCTCCGGCCGAGGGGGAGCCGGCCGCGAGCGCCGCGAGGACGGCGATCGCCAGGAGCAGCTCGACCGCGTTGAGCGCCCGGAACACCAGCCGCCCGATGCCGAGCCCGACTTGCAAGGTCACGCCCGGCGCGCGGAACTTCAGCGGGGCTTCGAGGAAGGAGATGGCCAGCACCATGCCCAGCCAGGCGAACGTGACCGCGACCGCGACGGCGGGCGCCGCGCTCATGCGCCGCCCCCGGCCGGAGCGAGGTGCGCCACGCACAAGTCGGGCTGGGCGAACGGGGTCAGCCGGTCCACCGTGACCTGAGCGTCCCAGGCGGCCATGGCGCCCTGCATGAGGCCCAGGTGGACGGGGCACACCACCTGCGCGCGCTCCCGCGCCAGTTCGAGGAACGGGCAGTGCCGCAGGCCGATCTGCTGCCCGTCGTCGGAGACCCGGAGGCCGGGATCGAACCCCAGGTCGTCGAGCAGCGAGACCAGCCGGGCGACGGGCTCGCCGTCGTCCGGAGGGCCAGCCAGCTGCCGGCCCCAGGCGCGGCCGGCGTCGGCCGCCCGCACGCCGGGTTCCGGCCCGGCCGCGACGCTCCGCACGAGGATCTCGGCCAGCAGCTGGTAATGCCGGGGGCCTGCCGGGTCCATCGATCGCACCGCCCGGAACAACTGCGCGGGCCGGCCTGGCCGGCGGTCGGCAGGCGCGGCCTGCTCGGCTAGGCCGCTGGAGACGAGGGCGTCGAGGTGGAACCTGACCGTGTTCGGGTGGACGCCGAGGTGGCTAGCGATCGCCGCGATGCCCAGCGGCGTGTCCGCCGCCCGCAACAGCCGCAGCACCTCCGCTCGCCGGCCTGGTGAGGTCATGCCCTAGAGTTTACACAAGTCGTGATTGTAAAAACTCGTGAGAGGAGAACCGGTGGCCGGTCCTGACCTGCCGCGGATCCTGGCCAGCACCACCCGCCTGGCCGCCGAGACCGGCGACCCGCTCGTGCGCGGTGCGGTGTGGAAGCTGGAGGTTCGCGACCGCGACCTGGACTCCAACGTCATCGCCCTGCCGCCCGGCGGCGTCATCGACGCGCACGCGGGGCCCGATCTCGATGTGCTGATCCACGTGCTGGGCGGATCGGGAACGCTGACCAGCGAGCGCGGGAGCCTCGACCTCGAGCCAGGGGTGCTGGCGTGGCTGCCCCGGCGGTCGCTGCGCCAGTTCAGCGCCGGGCCTGAGGGGCTGCGTTATCTCACGGTGCACCGGCGCAGGCAGGCCCTCGTCCTGGAGCCGGACAAGCGGCCAAGTATTAGCCGCTCCTTATATAAGCCAAAGCTGATAGGAGCCGCGGCCGCTCGAAGAGACGCCACGGGTCCGTTCGGGATTAAAGGATTTTTTTCCGAACGGACCCGTGGTGACTGACAGATCAGAATCCGATGGCCTCGCGGAGTAGCAGGACGGTGCCCTGGCCGGGAGCGGGCTCCGCGTTGAGGATGAGCAGCCGGTTGATCGCGCTCGGCCTCCCGTATACCGCCTGGGCGCGGACGCTTTCCAGCGGCAGGCTGTGCTCTTCGACGCGGCGCAGCGCGGTGCTCAGGTCGGGCACCACCTTCTGCGCCCCGACGATCCAGATCCGGTGGCCGGCGCCGCCGGAGTAGGAGGGCAGCTGGCTGCCGCTGGCGGAGGCGACCACCAGGGAGCCGGTCTCAGTGACCGCGGCGACGCTGCCGATCGCGACGTCGGGGCTGGCGTACAGCCGCCGGATCTCGGCGGCCTCGGTGACCCGGTCCATCGCCCAGGCGCGCGGCTTGACGGCCTGGTAGCGGCCGCTGGTGTTGATGTCCGCGTCGATGCCGGACAGGCGCAGCGTCTCGCTGGCCCCGGTGAACACGCTGGCGCCTTCGGGAATGAGGTCCTTGACGCGGGCCCGCGCGGCGCCGGCGTCGTCGAGGATCTCGACGGCGAAGCCGTGTGCGCTCAGCGCGGCGGCCGTCTGCTCCAGGCGCTGGGCGGGCGCTGGCTCGGTGAACGGGGAAGCGGGAACTGGGGTCGTCATGATGTCTCCTTGGCTGGTCATGATCGCGCGGCCGCGACCTGACGGACTGGCTCGCGGGCGGGGATGGTCTCGGTCTGGGTGAGCGGGCCGCTGCGCAGCAGCGCGCCGCAGAGGACGGCGCCGACCGCGAAGATGCCGGCGCACCACCAGAACACGGTGGTGTAGCTGTGCAGCAGCGCCAGGTGAACCAGCAGCGCCGATGGCCGCCCGTGGGCGTGGCTGGCCAGGTAGCTGGTGGTGGCGCTGGCCGCGATCGTGTTGAGCAGCGCGGTGCCGATCGAGCCGCCGAGCTGCTGGCCGGTGTTGGCGCTCGCCGAGGCCACCCCGGCGTCGCGCGGCGCCACGCCGAACGTGCCGGTGTTGGCCGCCGCCGAGAAGATGAGGCCACTGCCGAAGCCGGTCACCATGAGCGGCCCGAGCAGCGCCGAGGCGTAGTCGGAATGCACGCCGATCCTGGTCAGCCAGATCATCCCGGCCGCGTTACACAGCAGGCCGACGGTGATCAGCGGCCTGGGGCCGAACCGCGGCAGCAGCCGGATGTTGCCCACGTTGGCCATCACGCCGATGACCGCCACCATCGGCAGCAGGGCGACGCCCGACTTGACCGGCGAGTACCCCAGGACCACCTGCATGTAGTAGATGAGGAACAGGAAGATGCCGAACAGGCCGGACCCGAAGATCAGCATGGTGAGGTAGGCGCCGCCGCGGTTGCGGTCGAGGATGACCCGGGGCGGCAGCAGCGGGTGGGCGGCGCGTGCCTGCCAGCCGGCGAACGCGATGATCAGCGCGCCGCTGGCCGCGAGGAAACCCCACGTCGAGAAGGCGTGCCAGCCGTGGGTGGCGGCGTTGGACAAGCCGTAGACCAGGCAGAATATCCCGCCCGACACCGCGGCCACGCCGGGGATGTCCAGCCGGGCGCCCGGCGTCCGCGGCTGCCTGCCCAGCAGCAGCGCGCCTCCGGTGATCGCGGTCCCGGCGAAGACCAGGTTGATGTACATGCACCAGCGCCAGGAGACGTAGGACGTCAGCGCGCCGCCGATCAGCAGTCCGAGGCCCGAGCCGCTGGCCGCGACCGCGGCGTAGACGCCGAAGGCCCTGCCGCGCTCCTTCGGACCGGTGAACGTCGTGGCCAGCAGTGACAGGGCCGACGGCGCCAGCAGCGCGGCGAAGACCCCCTGGCAGGCGCGGGCCGTCACCAGCATCGCGAAGCTGTCCGAGGCGCCGCCGACGGCGGAAGCGACCGCGAACCCGGCCAGCCCGGCCAGGAAGGTCACCTTGCGGCCGATCAGGTCGGCCAGCCGCCCGCAGAACAGCAGCAGGCTCCCGAACGACAGGGCGTACGCGGTCACGATCCACTGCCGGTCGGCGTTGCTGAACCCCAGCGTGCGCTGCGCCGACGGCAGCGCGAGGTTCATCACGGTCGCGTCGAGGACGATCATGAGTGCGGCGGTGCAGATGACGGCGAGGATCAGCCACCGCCGTCGGTCGCTGGAGGCCGCTTGTGCTGTTGACATTGCTGGTTCCTCCGAGTCGTTATGAGGTGTGCGCGGTTTCCGCTCACACCAGGGCGACGAACCAGGGGCCGCCCGGGGGACAGCGAAAATAAATGGACCGCTCGTGTCCCGAGCGCGGCCGCTCGTTCGTCGTGCGGGTAAGAGCCACTGACTGCGGAGGTTTGCGATGCAGTACGCCCTGATGATCTACACGGAGCCCGGCTACTTCGAGACGCTGTCCGAGGCGGACCGCGCGGAGGTGCGCGCCGGGTTCGATGCGCTGGCCGCGGACCGCAGGCGCGTCGTCGGCGCGCAGCTGCAGCCGGCCGAGACCGCGACTAGCGTGCGGGTGACTGGCGGCCGGATGCTGATTACCGACGGCCCGTTCGCGGACACCAAGGAGGTGCTCGGCGGCTTCGCCCTGATCGAGGCGGCCAACCTGGACGAGGCGCTCGAGGTGGCAGCGGCTATCCCGGCGGCCCGGTTCGGCGGCGTCGTCGAGGTCTGGCCGGTGGTGGCGCGCTGAGCACGCTCGAGGACGTCTTCAGGGACGAGTGGGGCCGGGTGCTGGCCTCGCTGGTCGGGTACCTCCACGACTTCGACAAGGCCGAGGAAGCGACCCAGGAGGCGTTCGCGATCGCGGCGGAACGGTGGCCCGCCTCGGGGGTGCCGGACAACCCGGGGGCGTGGCTGGTGACGACGGCCCGCAACCGGGCGATCGACCGGATCCGCCGGGAGCGCACCCTGGCCGAGAAGATCCACCTGCTGCCGGTGCCGGAGGCTGTGATGGACGAGTTCGACGACACCGCGATCAAGGACGAGCGGCTCGAGCTGATCTTCACCTGCTGCCATCCGGCGCTGCCGCTGGAGGGGCAGGTGGCGCTGACGCTGCGGGCCCTGGGCGGGCTGGAGACCGCCGAGATCGCCCGGGCGTTCCTGGTCTCCGAGGAGACCATGAAGCGCCGCCTGTCCCGTGCCAAGGCCAAGATCAAGGCGACCGGGATCCCGTTCGCGGTGCCCGCCGCGCACCTGCTTCCCGACCGCGTCGACGCGGTGCTGGCGGTCATCTACCTGATCTACAACGAGGGCTACAGCGGCCGGGTCGACCTCGCCGCCGAGGCCATCCGGCTGGGGCAAGTCCTCGCCGAGCTCATGCCGGACGAGCCGGAGGCGCTCGGGCTGCTGGCGCTGATGATGATCCACCACGCCCGGCGGCGGGCCCGGTTTTCCGGCGAGGACCTCGTGCTGCTCGACGACCAGGACCGTTCGCTGTGGGACCACGCGCAGATCGCGGCCGGACGGGCGGCGCTCGACCGGGCGCTCGCGCGGGGTGGCCACGGCGCCTACGTGCTGCAGGCGGCGATCGCGTCACTGCAGGCCGCCGAGCCGATCGACTGGCCGCAGGTCGCGGAGCTATACCGGCGGCTGGCGGACCTGACCGGCTCGCCGGTGGTGGAGCTCAACCACGCCGTGGCGGTCGCCCAGGCCGGCGACCCCGCCGCCGCGCTGCGCGCCGTGGACCGCCTCGACCTGGACGCCTACCTGTATTTCCACTCCACCCGCGGCGAGCTGCTGCGCCGCCTCGGCCGCGACGACGAGGCGCGGGCCGCGTACCGGCGGGCGCTGGAGCTGGCCGCCTCGACCGCCGAGCGGCGGTTCCTGACCCGGCGGCTCGCGGAGCTGTAGCCCGCGGCTCGCTCGCGGCTAGCGGGGCGCGGCGCCGCCGAGTTGCCGCCCGGTCAGCGGCGGGACGGCGAGCGGGTGCGCCGCGCCGGGGCGCAGGCCGTCCAGCAGGATCGCCAGCTGGCGCCGCCACGCGTCCGGGGCCCGGTCGCGAGTGGCGTCCGCGATGGCCGCGATTCCCCAGAACAGGAGCACGAGGTCGGCGGACTCGACATCGGCCCGGAGCACGCCGGCCGCCTTGGCGCGCGTCACGATCGCCGCCTTCAGCACCGACATCCGTTCCAGGGCCGCGTCGATGACCGGCGTGCCGGCGACGCGGGAGCGCTGCACGTCCGCGTAGCCCCGGTCCGCGGCGAGCAACGCGCAGATGCCTTCCATGTAACACGCGAAACCGTCCCACGGATCGCTCGCGCGCAGCGCCCGCTCGGCGACCTCCACCCCCTGCTGGGCGAGCGGCCCCAGCGCCGCGTCGACCAGCTCGCCGCGAGCCGGGAACCGGTTATAGAGGGTGCCGATCGCGACGCCCGCGTCCCTGGCGATCTCCTCCAGGGGGGCGTCCAGGCCCTTGCGGCGAAACACCTCGCGCGCGGCCGCCACGAGGCGCTCCCGGTTCCGCGCCGCGTCCTGGCGCAGGGGGCGCACCGTCGTCATGCCGCGATTCTACGGCGCATAACGTGAGGAACACCCTCAACTTCTGCTACCGTAAACATGAGATGACCCTCAACTTAGGAGGCACGCATGGCGACGATCGCGATCTACGGCGCGGGGCCCGCCCTCGGGATGGCGGTGGCCCGGCGGTTCGGCCGGGAAGGCTTCCGGGTGGCGCTGGTGGCGCGCAGCCGGGAGCGGCTGGACGGAATGGTCAGGGACCTGGCCGCCAGCGGGGTCGAGGCGGCCGGGTTCCAGGCCGACATCGCCAGCCAGGCCGCGGCGCTGCGGGCGGCGGACCAGATCGAGGACCGGTTCGGCGCGATCGACGTGCTGGAGCACAGCCCGACGCCCGGCCGGACCCCCGGCCGGCTGTTCGCCGGCCCGCTCGAGGTGGACGTCGCCGCGATCACCCCGCTGCTTGACCTGTACCTGCTGGCCCCGGTCGCCCTCGTCAGGCGGGTGCTGCCCGGCATGCGGGAGCGGGGGAGCGGCGGGCTGCTGTTCGCGATGGGGGCGGCGGCCAGGTACCCGATCCCGGCGCTGGCCGCCGGCGGCATCGCGCTGTCGGGCCTGCG